>Ga0114958_10000256_pt1 | contig 45731 bp, 61 predicted proteins | sample C_130208_EF_Meta_FD_89577 | JGI IMG/M metagenome (GOLD analysis project Ga0114958, IMG submission 89577) | Freshwater microbial communities from Lake Croche, Canada to study carbon cycling - C_130208_EF_MetaG | ecosystem: Environmental > Aquatic > Freshwater > Lake | place: Lake Croche, Canada... | reverse complement strand
ACCTTGCAAAAGAAGAGAACCTGTTACTCCAGCACTTGCAGGAGTATATACAAATCCAGTGTCACCCGTTACATGAGCTCCATCGAAATACAATACAGATCCTGTGGGTCCTACAAATTGAAAATCGGCTCCCGTAGGTCCTACACGTTTAATCAGTGAATAAACAGGACCCGTTAATCCTGCTGTTGGTAATTTCTGTTGTGCAACTAAGTCGTACTCTGCATCTCCTAATGTTCCTGTAGGACCCACTTCCCATCCACCAATCGCACCAGGATGTAAAACATCTTTAGCAGGACCAATATTGATAAAAGGCGTTGCAAATCCTAACGTAGTATACGCAATCCCATTTTGATCGGCTCCAAATTGAGCCGTAGGACCCATATACAAAGTCGCAATTGACCCATAAATAGATCCCCACGGATGATCTAAAGATCCTAAATTATATGTTCCTGTTCCTGTTGTCAAAAGATCACCTTGCAAAAGAAGAGAACCTGTTACTCCAGCACTTGCAGGAGTATATACAAATCCAGTGTCACCCGTTACATGAGCTCCATCGAAATACAATACAGATCCTGTGGGTCCTTCAAATTGAAAGTCAGGTCCTGTAGGTCCCTGCATACCGAGGATCTGTCCACCTACATTTGTAATCCTATAATTTGGACTTATATTATAATTGGAACTAAAGAAAAGTGTGAATAGTTCACTATCATCAATAACTGTTGATCGAAACGGAACTCCATTAATATAAAAGTTAGCGATTTTACCATTCAAACTCACAGAAAATGTATGTGCACTAAGATCAGCACTTATAGGAGAACCAATTTCATTTGGGGTAGAATCATTAAGATATATAGCAGAATAGGCATTAGAATCTAAATAGAATTTTAATTGTGTTGTATAACTAGAATTTGCCAATCCAAACTCCAAATAACTACTGGTAAGTTCACCAGGAGGAAAATCGGCTGAAACCATAATTCCATTCATTTCTGCGGAATAAAAATTTGTACCAATGACTGTATTTCTACCTCCGACAATTATTGTAGAATTATCTTGAATGGTAAGATCATCATATGGCACTATTCCAATCAAGGTAAACATACTGTGTCCAGGGGCTCCTGTAGGTCCCGTAACACCATCATTACCGTTTTGCCCTGTAGGTCCTGTAACACCTGTAGGACCCTGAGGACCTGTGTAAACAAATACTCTCCAAAAATAACCTGTTCCTGGACCATAGCCGTGTTGTCCACTTCCACCTGATGATATACAAATATATAACTGACCATCAGTCGGAGAAGTTACTATATCGCCAACGGTATAATCATTTCCTGGAATACCAGGACCAGGATCAATCCAAACACCTTTATATGGAAATAAAACGGGTCCCGTAGGTCCTGTATCACCATTGTCTCCTGTAGGTCCTGTATCACCATTGTCTCCTGTAGGTCCTGTATCACCATTGTCTCCTGTAGGTCCTGTATCACCATTGTCTCCTGTAGGTCCTATATCTCCCGTATTGCCTTTCTCTCCTGTAGGTCCCCGAATATTCAGCTGATACTCCAATCCTACCCCATAATTTTTCCAAATTCCATTCCCATTAGATGCAGCTACAATGTTTGTTCCATCCGAAGAACATGCTACTGAATTCCAATTATATGCATCTGTTTTTACTTGCGTCCAGTTTGCACCTGAATCAGAACTTGTCCAAATTCCGTATCCAGTTGTTACAACTACAAGATTTTCTCCATTCGCAGAAGATGCTATACTAAAAGTATTAGAGACTGCAGTTGATAGAGGATCACTCCATGTAACGCCATAATCGGTACTAAAACTCATACCATCGGCACCATCACACGCTGCTGCCATTTTTTGACCACTTGAAGAACATGATACAGAATTCCAAAGATTTGTATCTGTTTTTCTTTGGGTCCAGTTTGTACCAAAATCAGGACTTACCCAAATACCACTCCCAGGAGCTACAGCTACAACGTACTGTCCATTTGCAGAACATGCTACAGAAGTCCAATCTATAGTATCATCTATAAGTTTATTAGTCCAATTACCACCACCATTAGAAGTTACAATAATACGATTATTGGGCGCAACCGCAAAAACATATTGTCCATCCGCAGAACATGCAATAGAACTATATCCATATGCATCATCTCCGCTTGAAACCCATGTATGACCTGAATCTGTACTTTTATATATTCCATACCCAGCACTTAGAGAATCACAAATATAAAGAATTGCTCCATTGGAAGAGGAAGCTACATGTGACCATTGTAACGCACCATCAATAGGTAGGTTATTACTCGAAGACCATGTATTGCCTGAATCTCCACTTGTTTGAAGGCCACCTGGATAACACGCAACAAGTTTTGTTCCATCCGAAGAAGATGCTACAGATTTCCAATTATAACTATTGAAATTACATACGCCCCATGTTCCATTTAACTCGCTTATTTTATATACATCACCTGATGCTGTATTGATAAACGAATCATTGACAGAACCTGTAGATGCTGTTCCGTAAAAGATTAAGGAACCGCGTGTTCCCGTTTCACCCGTATCACCTTTGAGTCCTGTAGGTCCTGTATCACCAACGGGTCCAACAAGTGTGCCGTATATATTTCCTATGTTATAAAGTGCAGTTGTAGTTCCAACAGCTCGTAGATAAAGGCGCCAATCCCTGAATGGATATAAATTTGTACCTGTAGCACAAATAACTCCATTTAAATAAAAAGTTACATCATTATCTCGTAATCCTATTCCAAGAGTATATGTATCATAATTGTTTGACTGTATTTGAACAAGACTACCTTGTCCAGAAGTACTATTGTTATGTATAGAAATGTTGTCATCGATTTGAAAATATATACCAGGGTTTGCATTATAAAACGTACCATCTGTCGAAAAACCAAACTGTAGAATATCTTGCCCTCCATTAGGAATTGGTTCAACCGTACATGAGATGAACAACTCATTCGGGATTGTAGGGTAAGCATGCATACCACTGCCTACACTATCATATGTGCCATACCCTAACGTAACAGTTGAATTGTTTATAATAACAGGATTACCAACGCCTTTAGTTAAAACATATAACCCTGCTATAGCTGGACCTGTAGGTCCTACACCACCATTAATCCACAAAGTACCTGTTGCAGACGAAGACAACACTTGACCATATGCTCCACCTGTACCCGACGAATCAAGTAGATTGTTTGTAACTGAAAGATTTGGTGTTCGTAAGGTCTGATTTGTATATAGAAGACCTGTGACTCCTTTTACGGTTTGTGTATCACTCACCATTATAGAACCTGTAGGTCCCAAAAGTGGCAAGCTCATTTTATAAGCTTAATCCTATTTAAAATAAAAAGGATCCGCCGAATTTACAGGAGACCCAATATTTTTAGCAAAAGCACTTGAAGGGAAATCCATATTTTGTCTGTCTACAGCAGAAGTTTGGGCTAAATTCCCTCCTCTCTTTGCTTTTCGGCGCAACGTACGCCGACGGCTTCTCTTTGATTTCATAGTTTTACGAGGCATTTCTTTGCTTTGAACAAAGAGAAGAATGAAAGATATATGGTTAATTCTTCTTGTTGTGGCTATTGTCATACTTATTTTTTATAAACCTGCCGAACATATGACCAACAAAGATTTGATTGCAACGCTGGATAAGTTTGGAAAAGAAGGTACTAAGCCAAAACAAAAACCTAAAGATCCCTATGAAGAACCTATTTATGGACCAAAAGCACCTAAACTAGAAAATCCTCTACCTCATCGTCCAGGAAGTAATGCAGATGATGGAAAAAACGCATATCCTGATATTTATGGGCCTGAAATAACACCGATTCCAGGAAAGAAACAATGTGCAACACGAGGAAAAGAAAGTTCCGATTGTGCAGATGATAAAACATATGAATTCAATCCAGATCTTAAAAAAGCATTTCCAATGGAGAAAAACGAACCCCAGCCCTTTTTAACAGATTATTCTAAGTTTCAACATTAAAGATGTTTGGTCTACAAAATTTTCGTGGCAGTTGTTGGGTAAATACTGCAATTCAAGCTATTCTAAGAATTCCTGAAGTGCAGCAACGGTATGCAAACAAGAATTTTGAAAAAATAAATTTAATTGATGAATGTCTACATAAAATATGGACATCCGAGGGAGAAGACGGTCTGAGAGAATTCTTTGATTCGGTACGAACGGAAACAATGCCTGCTGGAAATGGAATTGGAGATACACATGAACTTTTGAATTATCTTTGTGATAAACTTCCGTTTCTAGATGAACTTATGCGATTTAAAATTGCAGATTCAATTCAGTGTACACATTGTCAAGCAAAAGAACTCAAAGAAGATTCGGTTGTTGAATTCTCCATTTCTGCAAGTGAACGTAATACACCTATGATTGAATCTATCGCAGAAGCAGTAGCAGAACATACCATCGAAGAGTGGAAATGTGAAAAATGTCAAAAGAGCGGATGTAAAAAACAACAGTTAATTGGATCGTTTCCAAAGGTTATGATGTTTCATATGGTTCCAACAAATGGATCTATTGATTACTCGAGCATTCTTAGTTTAAATAAAAAACAATATGCATTGATTTCTGTATGTTGCTTTAATGGTGGGCATTGGTGGGGATACGGTAGAAACATGCCACCAGGTTCTTCATGGTTTACATTGAATGATAAGCAAGTACACGAACACGGCCCAAAACAGTTTCCTATTTCTAACAAAATGAGATTACTAATTTATTATCGCCTAGAGAATTAACAAAGATGTTTCCTGCTCCAACAATACTTATGGTATCTATGGCTGGGTTAGCTCTGCTTTCTGTAGTCGTTATAGTTTCAACAGGGAGTGTTCTATCTCTTCTTGTGGTATTAATACTTGTAGGGCTTCTGGGATTTGTGCTGTTTAAAATGGGAGTCTTAACTGTGAAATCAACACCAACAGGAATGGATTTCGGGTTTTATGAGAAGGCACCTGCACCTGCACCCGCAATTCCCATAACAGGTACGCCTCACTCGTTAGAACAGAGTGAAGTATTTTTTGTAAGTGAAAATGAGTATACATACGACGATGCTCCTGCCGTATGTGCCGCATATGGTGCAGATCTAGCAACGTATGACCAAGTAAACGATGCGTATAGTGCAGGTGGTGAATGGTGTGGATATGGATGGACGCAAGGCGGAATGGCTTTGTTTCCAACACAGACAGCCACATGGAATTTATTACAGCAAGAAACAGATGAAACAAAACGAACGGCGTGTGGAAGACCAGGTGTAAATGGTGGATACTTCAATCCATCCAATAAGTTTGGTGTAAATTGTTATGGTGTAAAACCTGGAAATAAGAATAATGTCAAGTTTCCGTTACCAGCACCAGGATTGAATGAAAAGACAGTTGACAAGTACAAGAATATGTTAAGTAAAATGGCGGTATCTGCATTTAATCGCATGGGATGGTCAGAATGGAGTGTAGATGCTCATGTACCTGGAGCTCTTGACAAAAGTTCTTTAGGGCAATCAAAAACTATGCTTAAGAAACAAACATGAACTATGCTTTAGATACACCTATTAAGCGAAATGTATTTGTTCCTGAAAATGATATACCTTTCGCTCCTGCATATCAACCTAAACCCTCGGGAGAAATAGATCAGTCTTTTCGAAATATGACATGGCTTCAACATAAACCGCAAGAAACTGCATCGGGTCATATTACGATGGAGTCTGGAAGAGACAAGAAAAAGTAAAGAGCAAATACAAAGATGATCGAAGTGGCACTTCTATTGGGATTGGGTGCCGTAGGTTATATGCTTGCAAAAGACCAGAACACAGTTGAAAATTACTCAAATGGAGAAGCAGAACCACGCGAGACCCGCAAGATTCGGGATGAGATAGTTCATACTCAAGAACAAAAAGGTCATAATAACGAAGTTCCATTCTTTGGAGCAAATGTGACCCAAAGTATGTATTCGGGAGCTACAGACCAAGTATTGGACAATCATACGGGATCAGGCAAAGAGTACTTTCAGAAACGTGAAGTCAAATCATTTTTTGATGCCAAGCCTGGAACAGGTCAACCCTTTGGCAATCCTGATGAGAGTGATTTCATGCAGTCTCGTATGGTAAGTGGTCAAAATATGAACAATGTGTTTCCAATTGATCAGGTTCGTGTAGGACCAGGTGCAAACGATGGATATACAAATATTCCGAAAGGAGGATTCCAGCAAGATCAAATTCGTGAATTCGCTCTTCCTCCTACAACAGATGAACTTCGCGTTGTAACAAAACCTAAGTTATCGTATGAGCCTCCTGTCATTCCTGGCGCAAACAGTGTAACAATGCCAGGTATTCAGGCAGATGTTAAGAAGAACAAACCCGATCGGTTTGCAATTTACGGTATGGATCGTGTGAACACAGCTGTGGGTGCACAGACGGCTCCCATGATTTATCCAGAACAACCAATGAAAGCACAGGCACGTGAGACAACTGAAAAAGAATATTTTGGATCTGTAGGAGGAGCAATTGCTATCTTGGCTCCATATGTTCGTGCTTTTACCGAACCCTATGCTGAGTTTATGAAACTTACAGCAGAAGGAAGACCTGGACCTGGGGGTGCACAGGGTACTGGATTCTCAATGGGTCCTGAGACATATTCTGCTCAATCCAATCGCAATGAACAGGCGATTATTGATGCTGCTCGTATGAATGGAGGTGCAAATGTCATTGCATCACCTGCGCATGCAGAAAGTTTAGGAAGTTATAGATTTAACCAGCCTTTGCAAGAGGATATTCACGTAGAGAGAAACCATCCTTCTATTTTGAAAGCGTTTAATGAGAATCCATATGCGAAACCTTTGAATGCATTTTAATAAAAAGATATAAACTAACTAATGGATGTGATTCGTGAACATTTGGTATACAAAAACGGGCCTTTAGAAATCTGTATGTCAAAAATAACACCGCAAGAACAATATGAAGTAATTCGTATTCTTCTTGAGACGAAACCAAAACAAGTAACTATATGTACACATGACTCAACAAATGCATATATAGATATTCTTTTGAAGAAAATGAATATTACATTTATTCAGTGCTGGAAAGAAGAGAAATTGCATCAGACGTTTGATCTCCATAAGGTGTGTAGTTCCCCCCCTCAATAAGATCTTTCATATTTGAGTATTTAATACTTACAAGTTTACATACATTTAGCAATTTTTCAGGACATTTGTTTACGTTATCATGCGTTAATGTTTGTCTGAATTTGAGTCGTAATGCACTCAGAGATGGAGCAATTTTCTGCCAATCGGTTACGGGTGTTTGAATAAAATCCATAACATTTTGTGCAAATTGATCATCCATACCAAATTCAGTTTTAATGGTATTTCGTAGATCATTGACTGTCATATTCGTAGATGTAGAATCTTCAAGAGCAGGTAGTTCTTCTGGCACAGGTTCAAGCGCTTTCTCTTTATTTTCTTCATCTGCTTCCTTTGGAGGAGTTGGTAGTTCACCCCCTCCTTTAATTGGATAAATTTTGTTACCTACAAATGCGGATCCCATCGCAGAAATACTTGTTAGAACAAGTGATATCATATACACTGTGCTTAAAGACACCATGGAATCTTCTTATCTTTCAGTAAGATGTTTCATTTGGTAAAAGATACGGCATCTCAAATGGAAAATAATATCCTTTGGGTGAAATCGGTTCGCGATTCTGTTTTTTCGTGGTGGTTTAATATTGTATTGTTGATTTTGGTCGTGGGATCATTTGCATATTTTTTGTACGCAAGTCACGGAACAGCAACACCACCTGAACTACAAAAAATTAAATTTGAACCGAATACGTGGCATAATGCAGTGAGAAATGTTCCTATAACAGAGTATGGACAAATTCCTAAAGTTGAAAATGGAGATGGTGTATCGGGGTTTTCCCGTCGAACAGGCGCGTCCGCAATTTGAGGAGTTAAAAGGAGAAACACCAAAAGAACTTGAAGTTCCTGTTGTAAAGGTAAGACGTAAGCTTAGAATTCCTGCCACAAATACATAAATGAGTGCTCAGGGATATACGAACAAACGTAGAATTTTAGCAGAAGCGTCTCTGTTAAAAGTACAATATCCTACATATATTGCATCTAAAAATACACTATCCGCATCTATAGATTGTGATCTAAATTATCAGGCTATTGTATATACCGATATTTGTAAAAAATGTGTGGTTACTCCAGTAATATGTGATACAACGAGTAGCAACACAATATATTATGCAGGGGATTCCTCGACTGTGTACTGTAATATTTTGAATGATGATGGTACGAGTAATACAAACTATGATGCAGGAAACGCTGAAACATCGGCATGTACATCCTGATAAAGATATATAATCAATAAACAATAATGTTCTCCATGCTGTGGTTATTTGTAGGATTTTTAACAGGACTCTTAATTTCGGTCGTGTTTACACCACCTTTAAGAAGTGAACCACATCTTCCAACTCCACATGATCAAACAGTGATGCATACAGGTTCGGGATGTGTGAAATTTGATACAAAAGAAGTTCCATGTACAGAAACGAAAAGCTCACTTAATTTCGTCGCATCTCAACACAAATGAATCCAATTTCTAAAGAGACACTTCCATTGTTGTCCTTTATTGTTGGATTAGGTGTAGCTGTGTTGTTGTTTCATAAACCGTTTCAAACAAAAGCAACCTTATCTATTCCTTTAACTGAAGTAGAAGGGAAAGTCGTAGAAATCAACAAAAAGTGTTATCAGTATCATGCGGAGGATGCGCATTGTGAAATCCTCCCTTCTAGATAAATGGCAGATGGTGCAACAGATTTAAGTGATCTTTTGGGTGGAGGTCCTGTACAAAATCTGCCACAGTCAACTACATTTGCCCCCATTGTGACAGGTGGTGTTGATCCATTTATTCGTCCCGAAGGGCAACAAACAAAACCTGCGATGGCATTAACAAACCACAATCAGACCTTTAATACGGTACGATATGCAGTGAAAAACCTCATGGTGTACTTTGGTTTTTTTGCGGCTGCGATGATTATTTCTCTTTCGACACCTAGATCTTTGATTTTGCAATACATTCCCAATACCTATACATCGGGAGGTGTTCCTTCGTATATGGGTGCAGCCATCCTTGCAGGAGTTGCAGTTGCGATTGCGTATGTTGTTGGAACCCTGTTTGGATCCCTCTTTTAATCAGGAATACATAACCTTTAGAAGACCATATTCTTTCATACACTTTTCAAGAAACTTCTTACAATCAGCGCAAGGTTTTGAACCCAGAATATCGCCCTGCTTGTTAATTCGTATGACAACTAGTACACACCCGCGAAGTTGTGAGACGTCTCCAAAACGTTTCACAACGGCTCGTTCTGCATGTAACGTATTATCTGACCATCCACATCCTCGCGATCGGGTGCCAACCCTATTTCGTGAGGATGCTACAACCTTATTACGCTTTACCAGCTCAGCGTAATGAAGGTTTGTGTTATGAACGGATATATAATCCATTTCGTTACTGTACTATGCTTTGCGTAAAACGAATACGTTTTTGGGCAACACAAAAAAGCAAGGAATGGATAAACTTTGGACAAAATATGCAAGAAATTCAAAAGGCTGGAAATTGGATGGTGATGCTCATATACATATGCGAATTGTTGTAGGATCTGCCAACAGAGTGATACCTACAGCTACACATGTTGTGAATTGTGCAGAAGACTCTTTAGGTTGTAAAGACTTTAAAACTGCATATCCATCACGATATGCATGTATTGGCGCAATGGATAGTGTACATGAAGATATAACAAAATGGTATCCTGCATTTGAAAAAGTAATGAATGCATTTCTAGCCGATCCTGAATGTAAGGTTGTGTATGTACATTGCGAATGTGGAATTAACCGAAGTGCATTTCTAACACTTATGTATGTATGTATTAAATTCGGGTATTCTGTAGAAGCTGTAATAAAAAATATAGCAATTCAACGACCGTGTGTATTTACAAATATAGTCTATAGAACACAGGCAATTGAATATATCAAAAAACATACGTAATTAACAATGGCGGATCTAGGGGCGAATTCATTATGGAAAGATATAGAAAATGTTGGATCAAATGTGGAAGGAGCAGTAGATAAAGTAGAGACTGAACTTTTAGGTCCCAAATATAGTTATTCCGATAGTCTTGTAGGACCCGCATCTATGGGTGTTGGATCAGATGGAAGCTTCGGTCAGCTAATTTCAAACACCAAAGCAATTGTATATTATGTGGAAGCATTGATTACAGGTAATCCACCGTTAGGCAATCAATATTTTATCAATACAGGTGGAATGTGTACATCTCCTGATGGATCGCTACAGCCTCGGTACAATTATATTAATAATATGGCATCGGGTGCGGCAGCATTACCTCCCGCTATTGCAGAGTTGGGGTCTGATTTTAATGGATTAATTCCTGGTGTAGCAGATGATATAGAAGGATTAAACCCTCTTCATCTTTTTACATCATTGACACAAGATGCAAATCCGCCCTGCGTATGTGTAGCGTGTCCAACATCTACAGCAGCTGGATTCGACGCGAAGTTTGTAAATGGTGATTTAGATCCAGATATTGCGGGGAGCCAATGTCAAATTGTGGACCCATCTGTTTGCATAGCAGATGGAAAGACAACAGAATCATTCACAAACCAAACAGAGCTTGTTTCCGCAATTCCAACACTTATAGCTGGATTAGGACTTTTATGTTTTATATTTTCAGGCAAATGAAGAAGATTTATTAAATGGACAATGTGTTTCGAATTAAGAAGTCCAGAGATACTCTAGCAAAAACAAAAGCATCTGAAGCTATATCAGGAACACTCGATTCCATTCATCAAAATTTAATATCCGAAATACGTGATGCGAATCTTGTGAATTTGGAAACGAGACGAATAGAACTTGAGAAAGAATTAGAAGATTTACAAGATGTTTATAAAGCAACCAAATTGCAAGATGAAGTTCGTAAAATTGAAAAACGATTAGCACAACAAAATCCTTTAACAGAATATTATGTGAAAAATGCAGATATTATATTGAAATATTACGGTGGATCCGACAAAGTGCAAATGATGGCTACAACACCTTCTGATCAAAATACATTCGTAAAATATCTAACACAAACAGTTCAAGACACACCTGCTATTTCAAAAAAAGATTTGTATGAAGAATTCACGACGCGTATGAAATTAAATACGGGTGCAGAAATTGTAGAGAAAACACGATCTACAGAACATTGTGATCGTTGCAATATTGCACGTGAAGAATTATCGGATGAAGGTATCTTAGTATGTCCAAAATGCGGTTCGGAAGAATATATGTTGGTTGTAAGTGATTTCCCTTCATTTCGTGATCCGCCCAAGGAGCGTAATAATTATGCATACAAAAAAATCAATCATCTTAATGAAATTTTGAATCAGTTTCAAGCAAAGGAAAGTACAATTATTCCCGAAGAAGTTATGAATGAAGTCATTTGTGAAATCAAGAAACGTAGAATTCAAAATATTGCAGAATTAACAGAAATTGGAATGCGTGAGATTTTAAAGAAGCTGAATAGATCTAAGTATTACGAACATGCCACGCACATATTGTCTCGACTCAATGGAAATCCTCCTCCGACAATCACACCTGAAATCGAAGAGAAAATACGAGCCATGTTCCAAGAAAGCCAAGCTCCTTCTTTGCTGTATTGTCCTGACGATCGTACTAATTTTCTTTCGTATTCATATATTCTTTACAAGTTCTTTGAGCTCTTAGAATTGGATGAATACAAGATCTACTTTCCACTGTTAAAAAGTCGTGATCGTTTAATTGCACACGACCAGATTTGGAAACGTATTTGCGATTATTTGAAATGGGAGTTTATTAGGAGTGTCTGAGTTCATCCATGCGTCGTCGCACAGCTAACTCAAACAATGCCCTTTTCTTAGCTTCTTTTTCTTCTTGTAATCGTTTTCTCGCTTCTTCTTCAATTCTGTTACGTTTCTTTAAAATATCTGGACTAGGTATATAATTTTTGTTTGCATCTAACCATCCAATAAATTTATCATATTCTGTTCCTGTTCCTGCTTTAAACAGTCTACCGTCTTTCGCAAGAAGGTATATTTTATCATTCTTTCGAATAACCTTTCGAACCTCATAGTCATCAGACATTTTGTTACAAAACAACACTATATACTTCTAAAATCCGTTTTATATCGTCCATTAATGACTCGCATGTCAGTTTGAATTCTCGTGTATCTTTCTTTTTAGGTTTTATACTTAAGACTTTACGGCAGGAAGATTCGCGAAAAGTTGTGGGTGGAGGGTATTCATTGTTCATCACTGCAAGAACGTACAATTTTGGAACATGTGTAAGTGTCCATAAATCTTCTTTCCAGCGATCTTTTCCCGATGTTTTTGTTGAAATGACAATAAGTTTGGATATATGTTTACCCATAGTAACATCGCCAACCACAATGTCGATGCGTGTACCCACACATGTTTCACAAATAACTCCCTCTGAATTTATGTAGACTTGTGTTTTGTAAGGAATGGATTGTTCTTTCAAAATAGTTTCAATACAGCGCTCCCACCATCCTCCAATTCCTGTATTTCCAATCATACCTTGTCGAACGGCAAAGGAATCATTGTAAAGTTTCCAGACATCTTCATTTGACCATTCTTGAAGAAGAGGTTGTTTTTCTTTGAGTTTGCGAATACATTCAAACTGTATACGTTGTTGCTCTAACGCATATTCTTGCAAGATTCGGTTATCCATTGTATTAATCATACGTTTGTTCAAAACACGGTTCCATTTTTAATAAGCTATGAAAAACGAATATGCTTCATCAAAAGATTATGTACGATAAAAAATGTCAGCTCAAGTATTTTGTGATTTTACAAGCAACAAGATTGTTTCTGCGATGGGGTATATTATGCAGAAGATTGATTGGATGAACTATACTAAAGTATTTAATAAGGCATATTCAAACCCGAAGCAAAAGCATACAGCTGTATTGTTTGAATATGTCCATTCAGGAATTGATGATGAGATTGCTATGATGCAGCGTATTCCTGGAACGACTACAACCGTAGAAGATGTCCTTCATAACGCTGAAATCATAAAGGCGTTAAATAAAACGCTTGTGTGTGATAAGAATATCCAGTGGTACACTCGCCGTAAGAGAGACTTTCTAAAGGAAGGACTGGATCAGCTCACAAACAAGCGTGAACTTATTGTTGTATTTCAACCGTACGCATTAGCTCCAAAACTATTTGGTCCAGAGAAGCCAGCCAACTCCACTATATCCCCTTGGCCGTTCGCACCCGATGATGATTTTGGAGCTAGTGTTTTAACGGATGACGATATGCCATCATTGATTCCAATGAATAATTCTTCTTAGTAGAGTTTATGCACAAAGTTTTCTACGGAACTCTTCTATCGAATGCAAAATACCAACTAAAAAATCTAGAACATTTGATTATTCGAGCCGAACATGGCTTTTTGCCTGTTAAATCAATCGACCAAGCGATTGAAGATCTGCAAAAAACGCATACTAATTTATTGAAAGCAAAAGAATCTTATATTCATTATAATCAACCCCGCGAACCCGAACATACTAGACAGCTTATATAGGTGCATACATTTCTTCTTGGCTTTGGTTTATTAATCGGTATGCAAATGTACCCAATAAAAGCAATACAATTCCAAAAAATACAGATATAGAAAAAATTCCAATATAGAAATCAGTCGAATCTTCCATTAGACATTAGTCGCACATACCGTATATATCGCTTTTTAATCTACAGTCTCCCGATGGACACTTTACAGAATTGGGAGGACACGGTTGATCGACTCTTGAATCGGGATTTTCAAATCCTTCAAACATAGGACGAACATGGTGATATAAATAATTGTTTGCGAGTGCAAAAACGATACCGTGTATGAGTGCTTGTGTTTGCAAAGATGCTCCATGAGGAATGCGTACGCTAACTCCTGGAACAAGAACAAAGAATAAAAATGCTTTTAGAAGAATATTTACCCACATTTATTTACTAGGCGGAGAATTCGGTTTGAATCCAGTAGATGCATCATACGTCGCATGCCCTGTAGGGACACAATCAGGTTGACCAGCTTGGTTTGCACCAGGAACATAGCCGTTGGGACACGTTGCGCCATAATTTCCAAATTTTTCACGAATGACACGCCAGTAATAATGCATAACGACTGCGGTAACAACCGCAAACAATAGAGCATGTGTGATAAGTACTACTTTAAAGCTTGCATTACGAGGGAATCGTAGAAGGACCCCTGGTACAAAAGCTACAAACAAAAGTGCAGATAAAACTGTACTAATCAAGTCCATTTATACTTGATACTTGAAGATTTTAAAGATTGCCAGAAAACAGGGACTTCCACACGAAATGGCTTAGAAGAGCAAATAGGACGGAGTGTACAGCCACAACCACCCATTTGCTACCGCCAGGAGGTAGAGTTACCAACACACCAGGCACGAACAGGGCAAATAGCAATGCGTGAAATAGAATCTTCGTTAGCATTTTGTTTACTTTCTACGCAAGTTTTTTCTTGTCGGTTTTCGAATATTTTTTAGGAATTGGGCACGACGGCGAGTTTTCAATGCATATTTTTTAGGATGGGCAGATACTTCTTTTGCAAATTCTTCAGGTGTCATGTGTTTTCGTAAGGCTTGATGAGTAAATGCCCCCGTTTTCATATGACTAACAACATCCTGAATCCAGTTTTTTCGTGAAGATGTACACTTTGGACAATCGCCTATATCAGGACTACACGGACATATTGCCATTGTTTTTAGGGCACGAATTACATCCTGGAGACACAACCTTTAGTTTAGTGGAAATTGAATACGCATATAGAAAAGCCCCCATCAAAAACAGAAGTGCCACAAGCCAATACATTTATCCTCTAACAAGAGTTTTAACCTATTTGACCTAACATATAGAATGGGAATTCCTTTCTACTTTGCAAGCTTATTGAAAAGCCATAAAGGTATTGTTCAAGTTGTTAAAAAAGATACTCCAATGGAGGTTGATGTATTTGTTGTTGATTTTAATTGCTTGATTCATCGTTATTTGAAAGACGAAGATCCAATTGAGTCTATTCTAGAAGCTCTTCAGCACATCAACGATACAGTATGCAAACACAAACAACTCATAATTGCTATGGATGGTCTTGCTCCATATGCAAAAATCGTACAACAGAGATACAGACGTATGCGTATAAAAGAAGGAGATGGAACTTTTGACCGTAATCAAATTTCGCCTGATACACCGTATATGCGTGAACTCGCACTTGCTCTAAAACTAAAGTTTCCATATGCGATCATAAACGGGACAGAACAGCCTGGTGAAGGAGAACATAAACTCATTTACGAGATTCGAAAGATTCCACAAGATCAACGAAAAACGGTTTGTATTTATGGACTAGATGCAGATCTTATTTTGATCGCACTCCAACATCATGCCTTGTCAAACGCAAACGGAATGTTTCTATTGCGCGAAACTGCGGAATTCAACGATCCAAAACTAAAACATGCGGAGTTTGCAACACTCTGTATTTGGAAACTGCTTCAGCAACTACCTATGCCTACCGAACAATATATGGCTCTTGGAATTTTATGTTTCGGTAATGATTTCATGCCAAATCTAGGAATGTTTTCGTTGCGAGAAGATGGATATGACAGAGCACTCCACACATACAAAGAAGCAGAAAATCCTGATCTCACAACTCTAGAAGGACGCAAAAAATTTATGAAGGTTGCAGCCGCAAAAGAGATGGATGTATTGAAAGAACGAATTGGATTGAGAAAACGACCCGAAGAAAAAGCTATTTTGGGAAAAGATGGTTCATTATTTTCTCACAAATACGGTATTCATGTTTTGGATGGTATTCGCAATATGCAACCTGTTGTAGAAGCATATTGGAAAACATTTCATTGGACAATGTATTATTTCAAACACGGTGAACCGTTGAATTGGTATTGGTCGTATCCTTACGCAGATGCACCTCTTATATCCGATATTGTTAGCTATGATGAATATACAAAACTTGATAAAAAACCATTATCTTACAATGTCACACGTCAGTTACAATTTATCATGCCAGCTACATCTCTTCGTAGTGCAAAGAGGCGTGTAATGTACCAAGATGAAATTCATTCCGAAACACGTAATCCATGGATGAAACGACATGATTGGGAAATGAAACCACGCATTTCTCTCCCATGGAATCCAGAATATGATTTTACGTCTGTTAGCCCAATTTAGGCGACCATCTTGGAATACGTACTTTTAGTTTTGAAAAAACTAGTTTTGTTGTCATAGGTTGGTTTTGGTACTTAAGAACATCAGCTTCTTCAAATTTCAAAGAGGAATAGGATACTTCTCGCGCATTCCAATGCTCTTCATTTATTTTTTGCATATTTCGAGTATTTTGAAGAGCAATTGTTAGATAATGTGTTCCACGTCCATATATATTCCAATCGCGAAACAGATATTCAATATAATTCTTTCGGAAATCATGCTGAGATGTATAACTTGTTGCGTTTTGAAGAGTTTCTAAACATTCTGCAACTGTTTTAGGAGTCGGTTTATCTAATCGTTTATTTACAGTATTATGCATTCTACAAACAGCAAGAAACAAATCTTTTTTACTGTTTGCCCAAGAAGGTATGTTATGCTTATAGCCATTAAACATATCTGAAAAATGAGTACGACAATGAACACACGTTATAGTTGCAGCAAATGAATTCATAAATTCATTTAGAATACGTTTATCTTCATCAGTAGGATTATCAGGATATGCTACAGATATAGAATGTAATGTCATCCAACCAAGTGGCCCCCATTTAGCTGTCATGTTATTTAATAGGAAGAAATGAAACCAGACAACATTCCGCCCTCTGCGATTTGGCGAAGCAAAATAGCTGGACCATTTCCTTTCGAAAGACCTGCTTTCACGACTAAATTTTTTACTTTTTCATCAGACATTCTATCAAGTTTTCGTTTGATTGTTTTTCTGCGATGAGAAGATCCTGAATCTGTTAATAACCGAATTGTGTGTTTTCTCATCATCTTTTTTATATTGGGATGTTTTGCTGGATCTGCAACAGGTTTAATTTTAGCTGTTTTTAGAATTCCACGTGGGAATGTTTTTATTGTCTTTTTATGTTTCTTACCTCCTTCAAGTTTCGGTTCTTCTACAGGTTTTATGGGTATTTTATCTTCGCCCATTTTCGTAATTTTGTAGACTTTGTCCTCCATTCTATTATTGAAAACGAATGAATAGATTTACGAGGAATCCATCTTAGAAAACTACGATGGAGTGGGAAGCAATCAAGACATATTTTCAAAGTCAAGGCATTCCCAAACTAGTCGAGCATCAAATCGAATCGTTTGAGGACTTTATTCGTACCAAGATCCCGCTTATTGTTGCATCTACAGCTCCTATAGTTGTATGGCATGAGCAAGACGAGAAACTAAAGAAATATAAATATGAGCTACGGCTAGGATTTGAGAATGTAACGTATATGAAGCCTCGTATTCAGGAAGCAACAGGGCGTATTAAACCTATGTTTCCTCAAGAAGCACGAGCTCGTAATTTCACGTATGCTGCACAGATGTTTTGCGATGTACGTTTTACGGCTCGCTCGTATTCGGGTGAAACATTGAGTGATTGTGATGATCAAGTCAAGATATTTGAAGGTGTTTCGCTTGGTAAAATTCCGATTATGTTAGGATCTTCATTATGTATCATGAACGACTATCCTCTTTCAAAAGAGGAGATTGGCGAATGCCCATATGATCCGTTTGGGTACTTTCTCATTCATGGATCGGAACGTACTATTTTATGTCAAGAAAAAGTAGCAGATAATCGTATTATGATTTTCTTTAATAAAAAGACGTCTGCAAAGTATGGTTTCTCCGCGGAGATGAAGTCGTTGCATGAATCTTTTACAACTCCTCCTAAAAAACTAGAAGTACGTGTACATGCAAAATTTAATGGAATGGGATATCCGCTGACAATATGTGTTCCGCGTTTCAAAGAAGATTTACCATTGATGGTTATGTTTCGAGCATTTGGTATTGAATCAGATGAAGAAATCGCAAATCTAATTTGTCCATCGGGAGAATATATAGATCTTCTAGCAGCTTCTTTTAAAGAATGTTCGGATATTAAAGTCTATACTCGGGAAGATGCGATCACGTATTTGACGCATCATTTGCAATATGGAACCAATTCGGAAGATAAACATGGATATGTGCGTAGTCTTTTGGAAACCGAGTATTTGCCTCATGTAAAGTTTGGTGGAGATACATCATCTATAGAAATCTTGAATTCGCGTAAGATTTTGCTAATGTCATGGATGGTTCGTCGTTTGTTGATGGCATCTGAAAAAGTGATTAGTATTGATGATCGTGATGCATATCCAAACAAACGTGTAGTAACAACGGGTGCTTTATTGACACACTTGTTTCGGCAACTGTTTCAGAAAGTATGCAAAGATATTCGTAGTAAGTTTGTACATGAAATTAATAATGATACCTGGAAGAAGGGAAATGCGCCACGTCCTCTTGAAATTCTAAACGTAAACAATCTGTATAAAATTCTAAAAGTATCAACGATTGAAGGAAAGCTAAAACAAGCACTTGCTACAGGTAATTTTACGGTCCAGGGACTTGGAACTACATCCAGTTCTGTTTCGAATGCAACAAAAGTAGGCGTATCTCAAGTCTTGAATCGGTTATCCTATTCTGCAACACTAAGTCACTTGAGACGTATTCAAACACCTGTAGAAAAATCAGGAAAACTATTAGCTCCTCGTAAATTGCATGGGACTTCATGGGGATACGTATGCCCTGTAGAAACTCCAGAAGGTCATTCGGTAGGTATTGTGAAATCTATGGCTATGTTAACATCCATTAGTCAGCATACTCCTGCAAGTGTGGTTTTGAATGTATTGAAAAACAACAGGTGTATTCAATGGGTTGAATCTATTAAAGCAAGATACAATGGAACAATGATTATTGTGAATGGAGTTATTGTAGCGTATACGAACAAGCCAAGAGAAGTACATGACTTTCTACGCAAATCCAAACGAAACTTTTCATTGCATCCGCATACAGGAATTTCATGGAACATTCGTGATTATATTATTAATATTGAAACGGATAGTGGTAGATTTGTGCGACCTTTGTTTCGCGTAGAGCAAGGAAAGATTCTAGAAGGTCCTTCTGAAAATGCAGAATGGAATGATTGGGTTCGTACAAACCTTGAATATGTAGATCCTTGCGAGACAGAAGTTATTAAAGTTGCTATGACACCTTCTGAAATTACTGAAAGTCATACGCATTGCGAAGTGCATCCAACATTGATTATGGGACACATGGCAAACAGTATTCCGTTCAGCGATCACAATCAGTCACCTCGTAATACATATCAATCAGCTATGGGAAAACAAGCAATGGGAATCTTTGCTCGTAATTATGCGAAACGACTGGATAAGAATGGCTATATTCTCTGTTCACCTATGCGTCCGTTTGTAGAGACACGTATGATGCATACTTTGAAAACACATGAAATGCCATCGGGTGATAATATCATGGTTGCGATCGGTTGTTATGGTGGATACAATCAAGAAGATTCAGTCATTTTGAATCGTGGTTCTATCAATCGTGGTCTGTTTCGAACGCTATATTACACAATTTACAAAGACGAAGAACACCGAAATATCGCATCGGGAAAAGAAGAACGATTCACAAAGGCAAGACGTGAGAATACACGAGGATTTAAAACATCTTCGTATCATGCAGTAGGAGATAACGGTGTTCCCATCATGAATGCAAACATCGGTGAGAATGATGTTGTGATTGGAAAAGTAACTTCAATTAAAAATGACGCAAACGGCTATCAGTACCGTGATTCATCTACAACTCATAAAAATTCAGAGAATTGTCGTGTAGATGGTGTATGGCAAGATCGCAATTCAGACGGGTATCCGTTCGTGAAAGTACGAGTTGTTTCGGAACGTGTTCCTGAAGTAGGTGATAAGTTCTCATCGCGTCATGGACAGAAAGGGACCTGTGGAATTATGTTGAACGAAGAAGATATGCCCTTTACTGCGACAGGATTGCGACCTGATTTGATTATGAATCCACATGCAGTTCCTTCACGCATGACAATTGCACAATTTATGGAAACGATATATGGAAAGATTTGTACCGAAAAAGGAACTTTAGGTGATGGAACACCCTATTCTCATTTGCCTGTAGGTAACATTCGGGAACAATTACTTTCTCTAGGAATGCATCCCTACGGAAATGAGATTTTGTATAATGGTCAAACGGGTGAAATGATGGAAGCAGAAATCTTTATGGGTCCTACATTTTACCAAAGATTGAAACACATGGTTATTGATAAAAAGCATAGTCGTGCACGTGGTCCTATTGTGTCACTGACTCGTCAACCATGTGAAGGCCGAAGCAGAGATGGTGGTCTTCGCGTAGGTGAAATGGAGCGCGATTGTATGTTGTCTCATGGTATTGCAATGTTCACCAAAGAACGGTTGATGGATGTAAGCGATCCTTTCACAACAGGATTTTGTAAATCGTGTGGAACTCTAGCTGTGGTGAATCCTCTAGAAAATATTTATCAGTGTGGTACATGTGGAGTGCAAACACAGTTTGAAATGAAAACAATTCCATATGCAGTGAAACTATGGAGTCAAGAACTGGAAGCTATGCATATTGTTCCGCGAATGGTGTTTGAGTAAATTAGAGGTGTACTCTAATAAATGCTCAATAAATATTTTATTGAATTTTTAGGTGTTACAACGATTTTGTATGCAAAATTATTGACAGAAGCAGATCCTTCTGTAATGGCAATTGTATACTTTGCTATGTTCAGTATTGCAAAAGGTATTACGACTGGATATTTTACTCCCATCGGAAGTCTAGCAGCATGGATCATTGGTAGAGTTCCCAATCATGATTTCATGTACAATGTACTTTCACAGTTTTTAGCAACTCTTTTTGTTGCTGTAAGTTTCTTACCTATAAAGACTTACATGGATCGTGTTTGATACATATAATATGAGCCTATACATTTACGTTCCCAATGAAAATCTGCGTTCGGATATGCGTGAACATGTAACCAAACGCCGATGGACAGATTCTGGATTTGACTTGATTTCTCCCGAATTTAATCTTGATTTTCAAAATATTCATTATGGCGTTGAAATGAAACTAGGTGCACATTTTGCTGCATTGGATGTGAATGGAAATCCAGTTCCTTATCTTTTGTTGGCTCGTTCATCTATGTCTTTGACTCCGTTGCGTATGTCCAATCAAATTGGTCTAGCAGATGCAGGATATCGTGGTGAACTCATTGCACGAGTCGATTGTGTATCCAGTGCTTCTGAATATCACATTGAAAAAGGTCGTCGGTTGTTTCAGGTAGTGCAACACAACTGGCTTCCTTGGCAAAATATTGTTTTTGTGGAAACACTAGAAGATCTTCCCTTGGCTCCCGATACTCGTGGTGCGGGTGGATTTGGATCAACTGGAACTTAGATGACGTTCTAGAAAGCAGAGAATATCGTATTCGTAAGTGTCATACAGGAAATCCTTATCAAGCCAGTGTGTTAGGTACGAATCACGACGCGAAATTCCTTCTTTGTCTAGGTATACAAAGTACTCTCCAATAGCTTTCATTACACTTTCATGCATTTTTTTGAGTGTCTCTACATCCTCTATGGATATAGGATTTTGATCTCTTAGTTGAAGGTAGAAATTTACCGTTTTCTGATAGGAAGTTTCAATAAAATGAAGTGGGTCCATCTTTGTACCCTTTCATGCTACTGAAGCTTATAAATCCGTTTTATACCAAGTCCCGAATGAGAACTAAGGAAATTATATCATGAACAATAGCTCCCCAATATGCAGAATACCAGGAGGTTTTGAATCCTAAAATCATGATTACAATAACAATTATCGACCGCAGAAACGTGTTTATTAACGGATTTGCAGTAGGTACAAACCACAGGTTCATTTGTATATTAAAACGAATTATTAAAATGTATAGAGATAGGTTGCATAACAATGTGGACCGATATTCAAGGATTTGAAGGAAGATATCAAATCAGCGATACGGGAGAGGTTAAGAATGTTTCTAAAGACAGTCTTTTGATACCAAAACTTAATAAAGATGGGTATTATGAAATAGCTTTAAGAAAGTTAGGTAGTAGAACAAAGTATTGCTTTCGTATACATCGATTAGTAGCGATTGCATTTTCTGAAAAGCCTGAAAACTGGACCGACTTGCAAATAGATCATATAGATCGAAATAAACAAAACAATGTTATCACGAACTTGAGATGGGTTACTTCTCAACAAAACAATGATAACCGTAAAGATACATGTTGGTTGAGAAATATTACAACTGGTGAACTACATATTACAAAATATAAAGAGAACGGATATATGTTGAGGATTAATAAACATAATCTAAAACATAGATCTTGGCACAAGACACTTGAAGATGCTATAAAAATGCGCAATGTGGTAAAACAAGAATAGCCGAGCTCGGCAAAAAATTTTCTCCCGAGAATTTTTTCTTGCAGTAGATCATAACAATAAAATGGGTGGTGAATAATCACGCTACCAAGAGTGATGTCAAAATACATTGCTAGTCTGTAGACACCGCTGGGGGCAACACTGTCAAATTGCGGGAAGGTCTTGTTACGTTATGGCTACCGTCCTATCCTCGAAAGAGAGATAGCGACACCTCAGGGAAACTTGATGGGTAGGGTAAAAATGCTATACATAGAGATAATCCGCAGCCAAGTCCTAAAATTTTGCTGAGAAAATCATGGATGCAGTTCAGAGACTGAATGGCAGTGGGGGGCTTAAAAACCCCTTAAGATACAGTCCGACCACTCCGAGAGGAGGTTTTCAAGAGGAATTATAGTATGATGTCTACCATACTATAAGGAGAGCTTGAAACGGGGAGATGGTAACATTTGTTACCATCTCCTCGGGACAATCGGGATTAATGCAACTTGTGTCATACGGAGCACAGGATGTCTATATTTCGGGCAATCCCCAGATTACGTTCTGGAAGATTCTATACAAGCGCCACACCAACTTCGCCGTGGAGTCCATTGAGGTGACGTTCAACGGCCAGGCGGATTTCAACAAGCGTGTGACGGCCATCATTAACCGTAACGCCGATCTCATGTACAAGACGTATGTTCAGGTTGTGCTCCCTGAGGTAAGCACCGCTACTTCTGGAGATTCCTTCCGATGGGTTCACTACATTGGTCACCGCCTCATCAAGCAGGTGGAGGTGGAGATTGGTGGTCAGCGTATTGATCGCCAGTATGGTGACTGGATGCAGATCTGGACCCAGCTTGCGACTGAGGCGGGTAGCGTGCGTGCCCTCAACTCGATCATTGGCCACACGGATGATCTAGTGCTCGTTAAGGGCTCTGGTGGTCTTGCTTTAGACGCACCTTGCTCTTCTAGTGAGAACACTTTTTCGTGTGTTGGTCGTGCGGGCACTCCTGCGAAGACCCTATACATTCCTCTCCAGTTCTGGTTCTGCCGTAACCCTGGTGTAGCAATTCCTCTCATTGCGCTACAGTACCATGAGGTGCGCATTAACGTGGACTTTGAGACCCTACCCAACTGCTGCTTTGGTCTTAATGGAACTGCACCTGGTGGTACGCGTGGCCCTGGCTCTCTAGCTGCTGCTTCGCTCTATGTGGACTACTGCTACCTTGATACGGAGGAGCGTCGCCGATTCGCACAGCAGAGCCATGAGTACCTCATTGAGCAGGTGCAGTACACGGGTGCGGAGTCCATCACGTCTTCGTCCAATAAGATCCAGCTCAACTTCAATCACCCCGTGAAGGAGCTTGTTTGGGTTGTGCAGCGTGACTCGTTCGTGGACTGCTCAACGAGTGGAGACGCGAACAGGTTCCTCCTAGGCCAGCAGCCGTTCAACTACTCGGACCAGTGGGATACGTCGGTTGGTCTTCTATCTGCATTCACAAATGACGACACTGAGGATAGCCCCGCCCTCCCTGTGTCTACTAGCACGACAAACAATAGCTCCAACTATATTCTTGCTAAACTTCTCGTAGACGCAGATGTTCGCTGCGATGGCAAGAATCCCGTGGAGGTTGCCAAGCTCCAGCTCAACGGCCAGGATCGTTTCACGGAGCGTGAGGGTTCGTACTTTGACAGGGTGCAGCCTTACCAGCACCACTGCCGTACGCCGTCTACGGGTATTAACGCGTACTCGTTCGCTCTCCGCCCCGAGGAGCACCAGCCTTCGGGAACTTGCAACTTTTCGCGCATTGACAAGGCGACTCTCCAGCTCACGGTGTCCGTCAACACGGTTACGGGTTCCAACACCGCTCAGGTCCGCGTGTATGCACTCAACTACAACGTGCTCCGCGTGATGTCGGGCATGGGTGGTCTCGCGTACTCCAACTAAGCGTAAGAGTTACCTACATATAACAAATAAGTATAAAAAGCGCCGAAAGGCCACAATTGAGCTCATAAACATGAAATCAATTGTGGGTTAATCTATAAAAAAATGTTATATATTTTTATAAGAACTTGTAAACGTGATGACTACATTTCAAGATTAGCATACGAATCATTGAAAGAAATATATCCAACCGCATTTTATGGTTTTTTAGCAGAAGATTCCAAATATAAATACTTAACAGATAATATTTTTATAAGAAAAAAATGTGATAATTTTGGAGGACAGTTTGGAGCTAAAGGACTTATTAAAAGTTTAAAGGACACTAATATTTCGCCAAATAATGAGGATCTTATATTTATTGTAGACGCAGATATAGTGATGTTTAAAGATGTAATAAAATTACTTAATAAAGATACTCATCATGCAGGTGTTATGTCTACAGGAAGATCGGGATTAAGTCATATATCAGGTCAATTTCAAATTATATCAGGTTATTATTTTGCTTTTTTAGTAAATCTAACGATTGATGAAATAAATTCAAATATTAATGAAATGTTATTATATGAGATGGATATTGCAGATGATACATTTTTAAGTTTTATGAGTGATAAGTTACGTTTAAATAAACAACATGTGTCTACATGGATACACCATAAATTTTATGAGTTTAATGATAACACAGATTATAAAGAAGTTATCAAAATTATAAAAGAAAGGAATTTAGAATAACTTTGAAACATCTATTTTATTACTAAGTAATGTGGTATATTGTCTATATCTTTTATAATCATATCTATACTTAAATTCTGAAAATACATCTTCATATTTATATCCCAGTTCCTCAGTGTCATGCACAACAATAATATCAGCTAACTCTGAGAACCGACTTATATCAATTCTTCTTCTTTCACCTGGTCTATGATCAATAAACACTACTCCCCATTTCTGGTTTCCGATATCATCCCATAAATGAGGTTTTGGATTTTTTTGCCAATCATCATCGTAAACAGGAACATATATAAATTCATGTATATCGGATTGTAAATCTAAAAAATGACTCAACCATTCTTTTGAAGTATCTGTAGATAGTAAATATCTATTTTGAATTTTACAAATTTGATGAAGATTTACAGTACTAAAATCACCACATCCCATTTCAAATACATTCCCCTTTGTATTTAAAACAGCAGTTATAAGAGGTGTAAGGTGTGTTCCAAATCCCCATCCTTCAGCTACTCTATTTTCTATAGGTTTTAATTTAGGTTGAATATTATTTAAAGTTATATACATAGTTTTCCAGTCTTGATGATCTGGTTGATGAAAAATATTTAATTTATAATCTTTTAGTAATTCATCAGTTATTGGCCAATCACCACACACAGACGGTTGGTGCCAGTTATCAATTATGAGTACACCAGATGGCTTTAATGCTTTTAGTGCATATTCTGTACATTTGTCTCTTGGAAAGACATCATTATCAATTATAATACAATCAAAAAGTCCATCTTCTATTAATTTTAACGGATATGATGTGAATTCTTCTTCATTATTCACATAAATACTTCCAATCTTTTCAGACCAAGATTTACTACTTTCTATAGCATATACATCTTTAGCGCACATTCTCCACCAGTTAGTTGAGTCACCAGACCCATATTCAAAAACTTTCCAAGTTGAAACATCCCATTTCTTTAAAGTTTCTAAGAAATTTCTAGTATACCATGGACATATTAAATTTATTTCATTATCAAATGTTCTCCATCCTTCAATTGGAGTTAATAAAGTATTAGAGTTTGTTTCTGTAATAACTTTATTTTGAAAATAGGGTTTACGTCTAAATCCTATCATTTTCTTTTGAATCCGAATTTAAATTTATTAAGCTTAACGTTAGGATTAGGATTAAAATCTTTCAAGTAGTCCACAATTTTATCATTAATTTGCTTATATTGAGAATAGGGTCTTAAGCAATGATAATCACTATAATAACCAGAAATAATATTTGTTTGAAGATTTGTATCATTGAAATTGAACCCTGATCTATCTAACCGATTAAATCTTGTTATTTTGTCATTTAAAATAATCTTTTTACCTGCATATTTATTATATTTTTCTATAAGAACAAGCTGATCAATATTCCATCCAGATCCTCCATGGTTTCCATCATAATTTGCACGAGTATACCATTTTTCCAAAGTTTCATTTTGAAACATTTTTTTCCAAACTTGAGGTGTAGCTATATTGTAACAAATTGGCAATTCGTGCGGAAGCAATACATCCCTATATGAAATAAATGTGTCTGATGATATATTTTTTATTGCGTCTTCATAATAAAACCTATTCATAGGTAACATATCCATATCTGTAATTAAAACACCGTCATCTTGTTGTAAAGTTTGAGGATAAAGTAACCGAATACATTGTGCTTGGAATGCAGTATGCATATTTTCAATTGGAGAAACTAATTTAATATTTTCCGAATAATCATTTAATTCTTCTAGCAATGTATCCGATATTAAAATTATAAATACATTTATCTCAGGAAATAATGTTTTCCAAGCTTTTATAAAAATTGGAATAAAATCTAAATACAAAGGATTCAGATCACATGCAGTAAGTACAGTTCCTAGCTTCATTATATTTTAGTAATGTCAGATTTAATTTCATATTTTTCTCCCCACATTGCACATCTTCCAACATAATCATATCCTTTCGTATCTGGAAAATATATAACGGGTGCTATAATTTTTTGTGGAGTTTCACCAGGATAATGAAAATATTCATCAAACACTATTGCATTTCTTGAAACGAGCGGATAAATTATTTGTTGTAAAAAAGTTTGGTCTGTTCCATATTGGAATTTTGTATCTTGTGATTTGAAATCATTAAAATACGATTCTATCGACTTAGGTAATAATCCTTTTTTAATACCCCACATACCTCCTAAAATTTGAGTTCTATGTGACTCACAATCTCGTATAATTTGAAAATGTTTATCTGACTTTAAAAATTCGTTTATGCAATATTGATCTCTTAAATTAACAAAAGAATCTAAATCTCTTGAAAACATAATTCCTACTTCAGATCTATCAATAGCAAGAAATCTATGTGACATAACTTCATGACCACCCTTTCCTGTCTCTATAAATACTAAATTATTACATTCATCAAATTTACCGTTTATAATATTTCTATTGAAATCATTACCTAAATATACATAGATCCAAAAATCAGGATATATTTTATTAATCTGTTTACAATTTTCCAAAAGTCCTTGGTAATAATGTTCTACCTTTCCATAAAGACAATAAGATATAACTGTACGAAGATTTGATAAGTCAACTTGTTGAGGTATTAAAGTATGTGCAACACTAGGAGTTCTAGCTAAATTAAATTTACGTAAACTGAACTTCATTATAGAAAGTTATTATATTATTTCAGTATAATGGACTTTAGTATACTTATACCAACACTACACTCAAGAAAGAATTTATTTGATAAACTTCTTTCTGAAGTTCAAAGACAAATTAATGAAATTAAAACTGCAAAGATAGAAGTTCTATATGAAGTGGATAATAGAGAACTTACTTTAGGAGCAAAAAGGAATCTACTTATATCAAGAGCTTTTGGGAAATACTGTTGTTTTGTAGATGATGACGATGTTATATCTCCAAATTATTTAAAAACGTTTCTTCCCATGCTCGAAGAGGATTATGATTGTGCATCTATAGTCGGTGCATATTATCATAAAGGTAATTTTATAAAACTTTTTTATCATTCGTTAGACGTTAAAGAATGGTATGAAACATATGATAGATACTGGAGATCACCTTCGCCATTAAATATGATTAAAACTGAAATTTGTAAAAAAGTACAGTATGCAGATATTCGAGATACTGAAGATCATGAATTTTCAAAACGTTTAATAACATCTGGATTACTTCAAAAAGAATATAAAATTCCATTTCAACCGATTTATCATTATGTCGATGGCATTAAGGATGATCGCGAAAAATGGGTACATTCTTGGATGGGTAATTATTTAGCCTTAAATAACAAAACTAGATTAGGCTTCATCTAAATCCTCGTAATTTAGGCATAACAACTTCTTGAATAACTGGCTTATTATTTATGAAATAATATAAGTATTGCAATGTAGTATGCGAATACTCCGTTTTCAAAAGACCACTTTCTAAGAGTTTTTTTGAGAAATCATGATCTTCTCCTTGATTTTTAGTTGTAAATTGAATTTGTTTTACAATGGATGTCTTGATAGGATTCAAATGATTTGGATTACGATAATAACTGGTTGAATCTTCCGACCATTTCTCATACTTTAATGAATGATAAAATGGTGCATGTGGTTTACCATTCATAAACATTTGACCATTCAGAGCAATACAATCGTATGTTAATCCAGATGCTTCAATTACTGAAAAATAGTCATCGGTGATTTTATCATCATCATCCACAAAACAACAATACGTTCCTAACGCTCGTTCTACTAATTTATTGCGTTTTTCTCCAACAGAATATTTCATATCATTGTCCCATAAAACTTCAATTTGTAAAGATGTTTTCTGTTTCAAAAGAGTCATACGATTCAAAAGTTCAATAAACATCGCTCGTCTAGACGGAATTGTGCATATTAAAACGGATACGTCATATTTTCTAAATTTTCTAGAATTATACAATGATTCATCTAGATTCCAAAGTTGTTCATTCGTTTTGTATAATATGTCAGTTTTTATTCTAAAATTATTTGCAGGATGTTCATGTTTGATTATAGTTTGATGAAAATATACTTGTCTACCTAATTTATTTGCTTCATCCATAAATTCATTATCGCAGAATAAGGATTTATATTCGGGATAATATATGTATCCAAACCGTTGATAATATTTAGAACCACAAATAACCAATGTATTTAATTTGAATCCTGCATACCCATCATTAAACCAAAGAACTCCATCTGTATTAGGAAAATATTTCAACATTTTTAGGCGAATAATATCATCATACCCTTGTTGAACAGGAATCATGTCATCCGAAGCTAACAGTAAAATATCAAATGTAGATGGGTCGGGCATATCACGATTAATAGCTCCAATTTTTCCAGAAGAAGGACCTGAAACAATCGTTATGCAAGGATGAAATGCCTTATATTTTTTAGGAGAATCATCATCATCTACAGAAACAATTATCTTTATATCATCAATTGAGTTGGCCATATCAATATATTCCTGCAATACAATCTGAAATTTTTCATGTCTACTTCGTGTAGGAAATTTTATAAGAATTCGCGACATTATATTAAACATGTGGGAATTTATTGAGAAAATTATCTACATCAATTTAGATCATCGCGAAGATAGACGAAAAATTATGGAAAAGTTCTTTCAAGATGCACAGATACCTCTTGAGAAAGTAGAACGTTTCTCTGCAATAAAAAGGAAAAAAGGATCTCTAGGATGTTTGGAAAGTCATACAGGTGTTTTACAGATGGCAAAAGAAAACAAATGGAAAAATGTTTTGATTTTGGAAGACGATTTAGAATGGTTGGGAGGATATCAACGATTAGAAGAACTAACAACCATTCCCAATTGGGATGTTATTATGCTTGTAGGATGGTATTGGGAATACGACTTTCCAAAAATAACCAATGCAGGTAATGCGGGAGCATATGTAGTGAATGAAAGATATTACGATACACTCTTGCAGAATCGGGAATTGGGCCTTTCAAGAAGAAGAAAAGGATGGGGATTTGATCTTAATAATCCAAAATATGATGCGGATTCCTATTGGAAAAATCTTCAAAAGACAGATAATTGGTATGGTCTAAACCCGTGCGTATGTCGGCAAGTAGATGGATTTAGCGATCATTGTGGAAGACATATTGAAGCAAGTTTAGTGTGTGGCATAGGAACTCATGAAACAAAAAAACGGGTTTATGGATAAAGAAATGCCGAACACAAAGACTTTAAAACGAGGATCTCGTGCAAAAGTTATGCACGGGGGTGCTGAAATGACAGTAGGTGGTTTAAGAAAAGAGGATTTAATGTACAACAAGGCGGGTCGTATTGTATCAAAGAAGAAACATGTTACCATGCGAAACAAGATGAGAGATTGAAAGGTTTTAAACGCATGAACGTTAACTTAACAAAATGCCAGAGTACATTGTGGAGGCAAAAACTGTGCAGACAGGAGCTATACGAACTCTTAAAGAAGCTATTAAGTGTATTTTGGTTGAGATGAGTTTGATTTTTGACAAAGAAGGAATTCGTATGGTGGCCATGGACAATACACGAACTGTTCTAGTTCATTTTCGGTTGTATGCCGAAAAGTTTGAGAAATACGAATACAACCATTCGTCTCCTAAATTTGTGATTGGTGTCAATACAGATCATCTGTATCGTATTGTTCGTACAGCTACAAATGACGACACAATCACATTTTATGTAGATTCAGCAGACTCCAATTCATTAGGTATCCTTTTGGAAGACGGTGAGAAAAAGCAGGTAACACGTTACAAACTAAATCTTTTGGATCGCGATGAGCCTGATATTCAGCTTCCTGAAACAGAATTTGCGACGAATATTACGATGCCTTCTTTAGATTTTCAGAAAATTTGTCGTGATATGACTCTCTTGGGTGCAAAAACAGTTGAGATCAAGAATGTAGGTACGTCTCTAACTTTTTCATGCAAAGGCCATTTTGCATCACGCACAACGATTATGGGAGATTCAGAGAATGAATTTATTATTCAAAAGAAAACCAATGATGAAATTGTTACAGGCAATTTTTCTTTGCCTCTTTTAGTTCTTTTTACCAAGTGTACAAATCTTTCCAACAATCTTGAAATTCACATGAAGAACGATTGGTTTCTCATGATTCGTTATGTGATTGCGAATTTGGGTGATATTAAACTTTGTTTGATGAATTGTTCTGCATAACATAGTGGTAACATTCTGTAATATTCTTAAAATCATTTGTTGGTCTTATAAACCGATGTATTAAAAGACTAGATGTAATAAATATTGCATCATTTGCATACGGTAAAGTGTATGCTTTGTTATAAAAGTCAAAAATGGCATTTTTTATGACAGGGTAAGTTTCAGTATCTATATATTTCAATTCACTGATTTCATTTTTTTCATCAAACACATCATCGCAGAAAGATGTGAGAATGCTAGAAATTAAACATAACTCGTCATCAATGAGATTCTTGCTATATAATTTAATTAAGTAATAAAATGCAGCATATCTCCAAATATCTTTATTGTTTGTAGTTCGTTGCAGATATTCGCATCTATAAATATTTTGAACATACTTTTTCTCAACTGTATTCATATTTAATAAATTTTGTATTGAATCATGATGCACAATACCAACCGATTCAACCGACAAATTTTCAGATAGTTGTTGTAAGTAAACACACTGTTTTTCAAAGGGATAACTATCAATTATATCATCCATATCCGTTACAAAGTGTACTGCATATTTACTACACAACGCAACATCCAATTGCGCATTTATCTTATCTTTCATTTCATCTTTTTGAAAAATCACATCATTCTTTTTTAGTTTTAAATACAAGTCTTCTATATTTTGGTCATTATCAATTTTATAATCATTTAATAAGTCTACAAAGCAGCCATATAGTGTATCATGATCAGGAATATGCTCAATTGTTTCTTCAACTTTTCCAAATGTTCGGTTTCTGCTTTGAAAGTCTTTAAGAATCTCTTCAAATTCAACAATAGTAAAATCGGGCCATAATGTTTTTGTAAAGTAGTATTCTGCATATACAGATTGCCATACAAGAAAATTTGAAATACGATTTTCTCCACCTGTACGAATGATTAAATCTACATCAGGTAATGTAAAGTATTTGTTTATATCATGTGTTGTTAATTCAGAAAGAGGTTTGTCAATAGACTGAAACACATTTACAATCTCTTCACGACCACCATAATATGCACAAACAGATATTTGAGTTCCTGTGTTTTTTGAAGTAATTTCTTCGTATTCTGTTATTTTTGTTAAGAGGTCTTTGAACATATATTTCTTAAGTCCTACGATACTTAATTTTGCATTATGAGTTTTTGCAATATCTATAATTTTATCTAAATTAGTTTTTAATAGATTTGTAATATGTTTTAATTCAGCTTGTGGTCTATTTAGATTTTGAAGTGATAATGCATAAAGTGTTATATATGGAATTTGTTTACTGCAACAATGTTCTAAAATCTCAATAGCTACTTGAGTTCCTTTTGTGTGTCCGTCCATTCTTTCTTTTCCGAGTAATTTAGCCCAACGCCCATTGCCATCCATAATAATAGCAACATGGTTAGCCATAGTTTATACTATAATTTAAATTAATCCTTAAATAGAAACTTACATCTAAAATAAAATACTATGCAATGTAAAAAATAGAAACGCTAAGAAAACACCGATATTAAAACATGTAAACCCAACTACTTTTTCATTACGAGTAATCTTCCAGTCAAAAAACTTAAATATCAAATCTAAAATATCGTCCCATGTTTCATTATGAAATTCTCGTTCTAAAATAGAGATAGGACAATCACGATATAAAATTTCAATATAGATTGCAAAGGCAATAAAGGACACAATAAATATTTTCATAACTGGATGTTTAAAGTAAAAAAAGACAAAGACGGCAAAAAGCTGTAGATACAAATGAAAGTTTGAGATGCATATGTATCTATCTTTATCTGTTAGAGTTGGTGTTATAACCCGAATGAACTCGGCAATATCTTTCATTTATAGATTACTTGGGTCTTGCTTTATGTGCTGTGTACGTAACGTCATCTCCAATCTTAAAATCCACCATAGCAGGATTAATGAATGTATTGTCTGAAACGGTTGTTGTTGTATTCCAAATTTTTACAATAGAAGCAGGACCTTTTGGAGAAATTGTGATTCCTACAAGAGTTTCCTTACGATGAACTAGAAATTCGTTTGCGATACAATTGACCATAAGATCAATCCATGTAGAATGAACTGTAGATGCTTCTATTTTCTTTGACCATGCGCCTCCTGCTTCATTTTCAGGAGCGTCCCATAGAGGTTTGAATCCACGTCTCATGAAGAAGAACATGCCCGATTCCCAAGCTTCTTTTGAAATAGAATCTATGATTGTCCAGTATTGTTGAGGTGTGCTTATGTCTGCTATCTTCACATAACTTTCTAAAGAATAGTCTTTGTTGTCGGGATCATGATACCACAGAATCCAAGAATATTGGAGTTTTGTGGTCTCTATATCTGATCCCATTTGTAATATTAATACAATACTTTGTATGTATATGTGAAACGGATTCGTTTTTAACAGAACCAAAATACTACTAACTATTACAAATGAGCCTAAGTGTTGCACAGATTTATTCGGTTCGTTTTGGAGTCAAACTCCCACTTCCTAGAAGTGTTCAAGATAATATTGCAAAATTGCGTATTACACCTGTATCCTACAAACCGTTTCGCCCACCACCTAAACATGCAGCGTATCGTCAACGAAGCGATGTTCGTCAACCTGTTCGAAACACAGAATCTGCGAATTGGCGAGAACAAGCTCTTCACGCGTACATCAGTAAAATTAAAGATAAGGGAGACACAGATTACTTTGAAGTATTTGCTATTCTAAATAAGATAACTGCTAAAACGATGGCACAGCTTTCGGATGAAACTATTACAATCATTCAAAAAAGAGATCAGGAGTTTCGTCTGCGTGTAACAACACTTCTGTTTGATAAAGCAATCACAGAGTCGGCATATGCTGCGATCTTTGCAGATTTTGCACTACGACTGAATCAAGTATTTCCTGAAATCGCAGAAGATTTTACGACACAGGCAAAGATGTTTGCTACATTGTATGACAACAATACAACAATCACATATCCACTCTCTACAGAAGTGGATTTTGATAACAAAGTTATTTCATGGATGAAACAAAAAGAAAAGAGACGAGGATATGCAAAATTTCTAACACAACTATTCGTACGTGAAATGATAACAGAAGATATTATTCTAACTTCTATTGAAGGTGTTATCGCAGAGCTAAAGACAACTGCGCAACAACCAAAGACAGAATTGACAGAAGAAAATACAACACAATATGTAGACTTTCTATTTGAAAGTGCAAAAATGCTTCCTACATCTGCGAAAAATCTAAAACTTCTTATTCGAAATGTATTGGATGAGATTCTCAGACTACCTCGTACGGAACTACCAGCATTGTGTATTAGATCCAGATTTCGTCTTGAAGATGCATTGAAATGCGTTCAGTAGAGTCAATTTCAAAGACCAGGTAGGAATAAATGGTTCTACCTTCTGCAGGCGTTCTATTACGAGCAGCTCAACTAGCCATCGATGAAGATAAACCTATTTACTTAGATTATTTCGAAGACAGTGTTGACAAAAAGTGTTGCATTGGTGTACAGCCAGATAATACAAAATATCTAGTAAAATCGGATAGTGAATACACATCCACGATTCAAACCATTTTTAAGTGTGAGTCGTGTTATGTTGTTGCCACAGAAAACAGTTTGTATATCGTATCTGTAGAGATTCCTGTGAAGAAGATTGTTGGGTCTACATCAAGCTAAAGAAGATATATAATGCAATATCCTCCACCTCATTATATACTTTTTGAGCCTTTGAATGATACCGAGACTCAAAAGATATGGAAAGAGTATAAGCAAACACATGATATAGAATGTGAATTTGCAGAAATAGATGCTGCAGAGATTAATACGGTGGAGACATTCTCACCTTGGTTTTATAATTGGATTTCACAGGTTGCAGAAAAGCAAGAGAAACGTATACGTATTTTGCTTGTATGGCATTCTGAATTTTTAACATTTTCATGCCAACAGATGATTCGTCGTTCTTTAGAAGAACGGTCTTTTAAATGCAGAGTATGGTTTCATGTGGAAGATCCAACAACAATTCAACCTGCAATTCAAAGTCGTTGTATCGTAAAACGAATAACAACATATCTACATAGTCCAACAATAACACAACTATGAAAGTAGAAATTTATACAGATGGCGCATGTTCACGAAATGGAAAGAAAGATGCAAAGGCTGCATGGGCATTCTATCTTCCTGAACATAAATCGGTTTCAAAAGAAGGACGAGTGCCTGAAGATGAAACACAAACAAACCAAAGAGGTGAACTAATGGCTATTTCAGAAGCCGTAAAAGCTGCTGAAATCGCATTTCCTGTTCTGGAAACAGAATTGAAAATCTATACGGATTCAGTATATTCAAAAAAGTGTTTGACGGAATGGTTAGCAGCATGGATTCGTAACAATTGGAAAACATCGCAAGGTGGTGATGTGATTCATCGTGATTTGATTGAAGATACATCTAATCGTCTTTCTAGATTCAAATCCTTTAATTTGACATATGTGAAAGCACATACGGGTGGAACTGACGAACAGAGTAAAAACAATCACATTGTTGATCGTATGGCAACTCGTGTTCTTGTGCCTGATGTGGAAGTGAAAGAGATTGTTTCAAATACAGAAGAAGCTTTAGAAGGATGTCCTCTAAAACTGATGGGTGCTCCGATTGGAGAGCGTGAACTTGTCACATGGTGTCTTGCAAATATAGGAAAACTAGATGAAACAGAACTTCATAAATCTCTACTCTCTGCATTCGCAAAAACAGTAAAGAAGAAGGGGTTTGAAGTAGACAAACAGCGTTTGCATAGAAGTGTTTTGTATAGACTTAAAACGGATACAGGTTTACTAAAAGAAGGAATCACTATAATAAAAGAAGAATGAACGTAACTGCTTATCATTTCTGGTCACCCACATGCGCACCGTGCAAATATATTAAACCTGCGATTGAAGACCTAAAGGAAGAGTTTGCACAAGTTCAGTGGATTTCTGTCAATACACAGGATGATACGGGAGGTCTAGCAAAACTTCACGGTGTAACGGTTGTGCCTACGATTGTAGTAGAAGCAACCACGCTTGATGGAAAAGCTATTCTTACAGAAAAGCAGACGGGTACGAACATGGCATCGTATTACCGAATTATTCGCAATGCTTTAAAGGTTAATCCACAATAGTAGATGTAACTAATTCACCATCTTTGTATGCTTCACACACAAACTGATCATCATCATCCACAGGTAAAGACTGTGGATCTTTTCCACCTACATTGATTATATCGTCAAATGAATTACTCGAAAGAGGTGGTTTGTTAGTGACATTATTGTTAGGCTTAGGGATACTACTTGGCATTATTCGTTTAACAATTCCATACGAGGATCCTGCAAAGGTAATTCCCAACACTAGTGCTAGAACTGCAGACCAATTTCCAAGATGATAACAATCTAGACATTTATTAGCGTATAAGTTTGCCCATTGAACTATAAACAGTACTCCTGTGGTTATACCCAACCCAAGTGTATTTTTTACTTGTCCAGTATCCCACATTTCAATCATGATGTACCATAATATAGTCATAGACATAACAATTCCTTGAGGAGCAATCATATTCTCAAGAATTTGGAATCCAGGCAAAGAACAAGAGGAAAGTACTGCACCACCTGTCATATCTGGTGAATATGATCTTAAAATTGTTGAGGTAATTAATCCAATTAGTTTTGTGATCACCATACCACATAACGCAGTGACACTGGGAATTGTATAGTGATAACTGTTATTTACAAGATCTGCAATAAACCCAAACATGAAAAATGCATTTGGCAAATAAAGAATTAATGTTCGAATAAAACTTAAAAAAGCCTGAGTTCCAGGCGTATCTGTCTTATATTGAGTTTCAAGACCTATTGTTCTAAGATAAAGTATTAAAAGACCTAAAATCACAATTCCTTCTACAATTGTTAAAGTCCACCCTGCATCCATTGCTTATTCTCAGGATACAAAATCACGTGAAACTACAAATGAGTATTTATGGCTCAAGTTCCTCATGGGGGGATCAATGTGTAAATTCTGGACAAAGTCCTATTAATCTATCGCAATCTTCCTCCAAACCATGCGATCTCATGTGTGAGTTGACATTTGACGATGCATACATTTCTCAAGCAAATGTCATTGTTTCGGATGAAGGTCTTATTGTACAAAGTCAAACAAACTTAGGAAGTTGTAAATTTGCAGGAGAATCTTATACGTGTCAATCTTTATTGGTTACACACCCAAGTCATCATACGATTGAAAATGTACAAGCAGATGCAGAAGTTGTGGCTATTTTTACTAGTCCTACATCAGGTATGCTTTGTGTAAGTTCGTTGGTTCGTGTCAACCCTACACAGACGCCTTCTTCTCATTTTTTTAACGCATTTGTACCGTATGCGAACCCAAGTGCTCAATCTACCTCTGTGAGTTTGGGCGAACAGTGGGGACTCTTTATGATGGTTCCTCCTATAGGTTCGTATTATGTGTATGATGGATCTCTCGTCATTCCACCTTGCCAACAATGTAAATGGGTAGTTTTCAAGTCCATGATCAATATTGATTCAAATGACTTTGCATTATTGGTAAAGAATGTAGTTCCTGGTTCACGACCTATTCAACAACTGGGAGATCGCGATGTGTTCTTTAACGATATTGAACAACTTCCAGGTGGACCTATGCCTCATGATGGAAAAACATATATGCGTTGCAAACGGTCGGGAAAGAAGCAAGATGTCAAAGATGTGAAGTCAGCACCTCTTGGAGATGCAAAGAAGACAGAAGATGCAAAGAAGAAAAATTTTATTCATGCGTGGGCTTCCAAACAGATTCAACAAAATGGATGGCTTGAAATGATAAATGTTACACTTTTAATTATATCGTTTGTAGCAGGAGTCTATTATGGATGGAGTCAATCAAAAAACCCTATGGGTATGTATCTAATTTTACTAGCTCAAAAATTTGCAGGTTATCTGCGTTCTTTATTTATGAAAGATGATAGTCTTTCTGTTTAATACCGACGTTCGTCCCAGCATGTCTCGTGCTCCTCGGGAACATTCCCCCAGACAGTATCGTCTTCCTTCTCTGCAGCCTCCGCTTCAGCCTGATACTCTTCCTCTGTAATCTCACGAGTAATTTTAGGTTTACGAACCTTCTTTCGGTCTACGACGTTCCACTCATCATCTTCCTTTGCATCTTCAACCTCCTCTTCATAATATTGATCTTCAGGCTCGGTATAGCGATGTATGTTTCGAAAGTGTGGCAATACAAATGTAGAATTATTTCTATTTTTACGTTGTTTCTCTAGCTCTTCCTGTTCTTTGGTTTCTTCATCATGTTGCTTCCAATCAGCAGCAAGTTCATTAAACTTACGAGCACCAGTCCACTCCTTTGGAGGTGCTACTGCACTACCCAATGCAGGAAAATTCTCCTCTGTTCGCACAAGAGAAGATTCTATCGCCTTGCGTTTATCTTCGGCATCCTTATCTGTCCTCTCCTTCTCAGCCTTCCAACGAGGCTTCTCGTATACCCGACGCGGTGCACGAGGCGGAGACGGAGCAGGTTGTTCCTGTCGGTTGCGCATATGGGGCGGTACGTAGGCCATATTCTATAGTCTTCATTTTAAACTAACGAGAATCAATCCGTTTTTTATCATCCATTTTCATATGAAAAACGAAATAATGTAAGATGCCAACATCGCTTAGCAAAATGGTAAACGGTGTTGTTATTTCAACAAATGGTACAATTGGAGATATTCAAATTCCAGCAAAGACAGTGGATGTTCTTGAATGGATTCGTAAGAAATATAAGAATGCACAAATTCAATTTCAAGGCAAGATACAAGATGCTGTGAAAGATACGCAGTGGCTAAGTATATTTGCAGCTACAAACGGAGATGAAGATCAGGTCAATCAACATATGCTTCCTTCTCCATTTGATGAAGAATCCTACACGGGTCAAATCGTTATTCTTGCATCGGAATCAGATGAACAAGATGAATACGATACAAATATTTCATCCTATGTAAATTTGAAGTCAGATCATTATGAAAATATATATCAGGAATGGACTTTCTCAAATGAGGAAGTTGAAGATGAGATTATAGATATTGATGAAGATGCTGAGCTTGTTGTAGATGACGATGCAGAAGAAGAGGAAGAAGAACCTGTACGTGAAATTATACACGTTGTTCGGCCTATTCAAACACATTCTAAAAATGTATTTATTGAGTGTGCGATTCGTGACAAAGTTACAGAGAATTTTAAAGAGTTTCTAGATGAAACCGCATGCAAACATTTAGAAGAAGCTATTCTGCATGTGGTATGTGAACAAGCAATTAAGGAAAACATTGAACTAGATTGGAACAATCGTGTATTTTGGAATATGTATAGAAGTCGCGCAATTTCCTTTTATGAATATTGTACACGCGTAAACACTTCGGTTGGATATGACCAGAACTGGCTTGAAAAAGTGAAAAACAATGAAGTAACATTTCGTCAATTTGCAGAGATGAGTGCTGTAGATTTGTGCCCATCTCGTTGGAAAGATTCGATTGAGAAAATTATTGAGTCGGAAAAGAAGCTGTATTCAAAGAACGAAAGTGCTGCGATCTTTATGTGGTGTTCGGGATGCAAGAAGAAAACAAAGTGCGATTATTACCAAATGCAAACTCGTTCTGCAGACGAACCTATGACGACGTTTGTAACGTGTCTCGAGTGTGATCGTCGTTGGAAGTTTTAGCTGGATGATAGCCTTGTTCTGGTAAATCAAGAATAGGCGTTTCCATTTCACGAGAATGAACAACAATAGGATCTAAACCATTTGTAATTTCTGGCTTTTTCACACTTGGAGTTGTCTCTCCAAACTTTGCTTTGAATTCGTTAATAATTTTATCTGGAATTTGAGGACTTGTTTCCTGCAAACGATCACATTGATCGCGTACGATTTTGAGCATATCTTTAGGAGTCATACGTTCATTTCTAGGCAGTGCTAGTTCAATAAGAATAAAACGATATACTTTTCCATACGTTATAGATGCAATACGATGAGCTTCGGATCGTTTTGCCCATGCGAAAAAGCTACCGATTGTATTTAAGGTTGCAACGCCTAAACTTACGCATCCAATCACTGTACTTGCAGCTTGCGAACCATTAAATAAGGATTGAGATCCTATAGATGCGGAACCTGCAAGAGTTGACATAATAATCACGGGAAGCATTAAGTTGGTATTTAATCGCGTATACCATTTTTCAGATTTGGAATGTAACCATTGAAAACAGAGAGAACGTTCACCTTCATCCGATAAAATTCGTTCCAGCTGTGAGTTCCAGGTAATATCGTGCATGGCCTCATCCATTTATAATTTACATGCGTTTAATAATGGCATGGGTATATGATACACCATTAACTCCGCAAGAAAAGGTTGTTCAGCGGAAATTATTACGAACGCCCGAGTTTAGTAAAGCAATACTTAAGATTTTAAGTTTAATTGTTTTTATACGAAATCATAAATTCAGAAGTGCATCGCATTTACACAACTCTGTTTTCTTGGATACGAAACGCAAGCATCATTTTTTCACGATAGAACAGGCAAATGAAATTTTTCATACAAAAGGTGGTGGCGAATATCCTATGCTTCAACGATTAATTGAAGATACTGGTAATTTTCTAAAAAATAACGATCCAACACCTATTTCATGGTTTGTAGCATCTACGTTAGGAGTCATTAAAAAGCCATCTGAATTTGTGAAAAGTGAAGTGGGTGAAGGGCCGTATGAACTGGCAAGTGGAGTGATTCATGGACTTGTTGAAACAGGTGTATCAGGTGTAAATGGAGTAGCTGCAGATGCAGCAGGACCTGTTGGAATTGCAGCAGTCGCATTGTTCACAGGAATCGCAGCAGCAATAGGTGCAATCATAGCTGCTGTAGAAGGAGATCAGGCACAAGCCGCTGTTCATGCGATTAACTTTATTCCAGGCATTGGTCCTGCAATTGTCAAAGCACTGAATAAAGTTGAACATTTATCGTTTAAAATAGGTGAACATCGTGATCAAATAGCCAATATACCACTTATAGGAGAAACACTATTAAGTTTAGGCCCACCGAGACCCGAACTAGTACCAACAGCTGGAAAGAGGTTTTCAACTATGAAACGCAAACATTTTAAATGGAAGATGACACGCAAAAGATCCGTGACACACTAAAAAATTGGGTTTCTTTGGATGATGAGGAGCGTCAACTACGTAATCAAATAAAAGAAATCAAGAACAAAAAGGCACAAAATTCTCAAGCTATTTTGGAGTTTATGAGAGATAACCAAGTGGATAATTTTGCTCTAGAAGGTTCTGGAGTTGGAAATATTTCTCGGAGTGTTCGTACATCTCGTCCACCACTCAAGCGTAATCTAATTCGTACACAGCTTCTTTTGCAGTTTGCAGATCAGCCTCAACGAGTCGCAGAAGTTTTGAGAGCGATTGAAGGTATTCCTGAAGGAGCAGAAGATATGTCTGTGGGTGGAACACAACGTGAACTTTTAGTCCGTAGACTTCCTCGTGAGAAGAAGAGTGTTGGAATTATCATGTAAGTCTTTTCAAAGCTTCTTTTGCCGCAAATTGTTCTGCTTGTTTTTTTGTAATAGCTGTCCCAATTCCTAAATGTATTCCATTATTATCTACTGCAGCCATTGTATATATGTTTGCAGCAGACGATAGCATAACGTATTTCGGTGTATGATGAAATTTACTTTGATACATTTTTTGCAACTGTTCTTTATAATTTTGATTGTTCATCAAAAGTTTTGGAATGATGATGTGTGTCTCAATTAAAGATATGATAAAACTTGATGTGATTTTATAGTCGTTTTGTGTATCTGTCCATAATGCACCTATAAACGCTTCTAAAATATCTCCTAGTTTCTTTACATTCGTTCTACCATTGCAAACATCTTCATTGTGTTTTGAAATAATATAGAAACGGTCTAATCCTATTTTTAAACTTAAGGATCCCAACATATCATTGCAAACAATATCTTTTTTCAAATCAGTAAGGAATCCTTCATGTTCGTTTGGAAATCGTTTAAGAAGATATGTAGATACAGTTGCTCCCAAAATAGAATCTCCTAGATGTTCGAGAGTTTCATACGATGTATCAAATAAATCCAAGCAATTAGAAGGTTTCTCAGCTAATTGTGTTACCTCTCCTAATGGATTCAAATATTCGGTTCGCTTCACATAAGACGAATGTACCATAGCTGTTTGAAACAGGTAAGGGTTACGAAGTATATAATTACAATTATGTTTCTTAAGGATCGCTTGAATATCCGTACTGGTAAACAAGCGATTCTTATAATTAAACGGATTATAGATTAACGGAACATTCATCTTCTCTTGTTACGATACGTTCGCTTACGTTTAAAAGTCCGTTTTTTGCTTTTTCTGAAACCACCCATATTTCTTGGATTTTGTATTGCGACAGCATATCTTGCTAGATCTATAAGATTACCTTCATTTCTTTCAACAACAGGTTCATTTATAAATGCAACAATTGGATCTATTCTTGCAATAATTCGGTTATAAAATGCATCTCCTATTATTCTACCTGTAGAATCTTGTATATCCCGATGATTTAAAATATGTTTTTGTATAAGACTTGAACCCGATAATCTGAAGTTTGTATCTATTAGTCGGTCAATATATGTTGTTATCGCATCATCATCTGTTACGAGAAGATGGTTATTTTCGTTTGAATATGTCATAAAAAGCGTATCACTTTTAACTGCATTACAGTACGTATGTGCCCATCCATATTCTAATAACATTATATAGGGTATTTCTTCCGAAATATATGTACCACGACTCACATCATTATGATGTACGGATGCATTATACAAAGATAAAAAGTAATGTGCTTGTGCTACAGGTAGAATATGTTCACACACAGGTTTAAGTGCTTCTCTAGTTTCATTAGAAAGAAATTCTAAACCACATATCCAACACTCTTTTGGTTGACCGATTATAGCAGTGCATTGGGTTGTTGGATTCGTGATTTCAATAATGTTACGAACTTTGTTTCCGCGTGATCTGGATAACCAATCGTTTACCATACCATCTCCAAATAAACTTCTAGTTAAAACACTTAATCGTGCTAAAGGATTAAAAAATCCTTGAGGACTACTTCCTGTAATACGTTTATTTAATGTATTACGATATTCCAAGTATTTTTGAGTAGGTTTTGGAGTTCTTGGACTTTTTCTTCGAATATCTTTATCTAAAATGGTTATTAACTCATTCGCTGCATTTTGAGTTTCCTCATCTATATGTTCCATTACTTTACTCTTCAGGAATAATTCGTGCAAATTCATAATCCTTACCCACAAGCATCTTCTTGCGTTGTTCAACAATATAATTGAAACATCCTGTATCTGTAGGTTCCATCGCAGAAGAAAAGTAACCTTTCAAAAGATTCTCAAGTTCCTTTTTTGAAAGACTCCATGCTTTTGAGTACGTATCAGGACGCTGAATCTTAATACATGATCCATCATCATCAATCTTTACTTTATCCACCATTGCAAACTGTGGAAGCTTGATAAGATCCGCCATCTCCATTTCTACAATTCGTCGTGATTCACGTTTATCATATACTTGTTTATTCAAAATACGAATCTCATCATCTACATCGCGATACTGCTTGACACACCGCTTCAAATCACGTATTGCTTCGCTTGTCATTTTATTTACAAAAGTCAAGTAGGCAAAGAACATAATCCGTTTTCAAGATAATGGATGGAGATGAAATTGAAAATCTTCGAAAGGTTTATAATGAAGAACATCCTTCTGAAAAGCCTATTCAAAAAGGAACTATGATGGTTGTATGGAATGAAATACGAGCTAGATTGCATAAAAAATGTGCAGAAGGTACTGTGGAATGTATTGTAACACATATGCTTAAAAAACAAAAAGCTCCAGAAGAATGGACAAAAAATCCCGAAGAATGGCTTTCATCAATAGATATTGATAATGTTGAAAAAGAGTTTATGCATGTGTTTAGCAAATACAAGTATTTAGGTGCGATTCCAATAGATTTTGATAAAACAACTGAAACGGGAAAGTGTATTGTTAGTTCATTATGTTCTTTGAAAATCAAGGATTTGTATGACAAAGGATACACGAAAATTGGTATTGTATTTAACACAGATATAAGTACAGGTCCAGGGCAACATTGGATCGCATTGATTGCAGATCTAGATCCAAAATATGAGAATGCACGTATAACTTATTTTGATTCATATTCAAAAACACCTGAAAAAGAAATACAGCGTCTTATGTTTCGTTGGAAAGAGCAGTGGGATGCTACAAAAATACATGGGAAATCTACAGAATTAAGTTATAACAAAACACGTCATCAATATCAAGATTCGGAATGTGGAATGTATTGTCTATACTTTCATTGGTGCTGTCTTACAGGAATCCCGATGGAAAAACGAGTACCTGATGAAGTTGTGAGAAGTTTTAGAGGCGTGCTATATAGTATTGGTAAGAAGTAATGGATTGGATACAAGAAAATATTCCACCGTATGCCCAGTATGGAATACTTGCCGTGATCATATGTGTGATCGCATACGCTTTATGGATTTCTCTAACTCCTGATGCCTGGAAATCAATTGCAAAAGCAAAGCCTATATTTGCAACATATGCAAAAGTTACAAAATTAGCTCCCTTAGGTTGTCCTCAACCGAAAGAATACCGTCTAGCCGATTTTTATGCTGCGTCTTCATCGTATTCTATATTTCCAGGTGCTGCTGTCTATGACTATATAAGTGACTCTGTTCTTCCGTTAGCGATAAAAGCAGGAGTACGTTTAGTAGAACTAGACATTTATTCTGATGTTAACGACAAACCTGTTGTTGGATTAAAAAATCAAAAGTTAGGAGTTGATTACGCATACAATACAGTTTCATTTGAGGCGTGTTGTGTATCCATTATTAATAATGCATTCAACAGTATTAATTCACCCGTGTCTTCTGATCCATTTATATTGAGTTTGGTCTTTCATACCGATAAAACAAATACAATTAATGCAGCTGCAGAGATATTGAAAACAACATGTAGATCACATATGTTAGATCCTGAATATAGTTATTCACGTAAGAATCTTGCCATAGAACCAATTTGCAATCTTCAGAGCAAGTTAATTATTGTATCGGGAGGT
>Ga0114958_10000253_pt1 | contig 45840 bp, 36 predicted proteins | sample C_130208_EF_Meta_FD_89577 | JGI IMG/M metagenome (GOLD analysis project Ga0114958, IMG submission 89577) | Freshwater microbial communities from Lake Croche, Canada to study carbon cycling - C_130208_EF_MetaG | ecosystem: Environmental > Aquatic > Freshwater > Lake | place: Lake Croche, Canada... | reverse complement strand
TGCGGTATTCTTGGACTGGTCTGCGGTCTTGCTGGTCTGATCGGCGGTATTCTTGGACTGGTCTGCGGTATTCTTGGACTGGTCTGCGGTCTTGCTGGTCTGATCGGCGGTATTCTTGGACTGGTCGGCGGTATTCTTGGACTGGTCGGCGGTCTTGCTGGTCTGGTCGGCGGTCTTGCTGGTCTGGTCTGCGGTCTTGCTGGTCTTGATGTTGTCTCATATGAAATGTCCAACCTATCGTTTCACCTCTACCTTTTCCTTTATTGATTTCGTCGCTTTTTCCTTTTCCTCTTCCTTTGCCTTTATTGCTCTCGTCACATCTTCCTTTCCCTTTTCCATATCCAGAATTGGGTCTTAACGAGTGTGTACGAGTAGGTTCATCTTTTTCTTGATGTTTTTTGGTATTACCGCCATGCTTTGCACAACTAGGTAATAGGGTATTACAGTCATGCTCTGCACAACTAGGTAATAGGGTATTACAGTTATGCTCTGCACAACTAGGTAATAGGGTATTAGTATTATTTGTCACGGTCTGATGAGAACACATGCAATAATCCTTGAATATAAAAAACACTTATATATTTATATTTTCAATTTTTATTATATTATTGATTATGCATACTTATTATTAGTAAATTATTAGTAAATTATTAGTAAATTATTACTTAAAAAGATTTTAGCATATATTTTATAATGTTTTTAGTAGATAAGTATTACAATGATTCAAATTATATAACATGTCATCAAGCTATTATAAATAAAATAATAGATAGTTTTGATGCTCACAATCAAATATATTCAAATATTGATTCAATAATTAAATTACCTAATGTTGAATTTAATAAAATAATTAATGATTTGGAATATGGTATATGGAGATATTCAAATTTTCAACATCTAATAGTATATGGCTCAAGTGGTTGTGGTAAAGAATATTTAGTTAATAAATTATTAGAAAAAATATATGGTAAATTTAGTGTTGAATTAAAAGAAGTTGAATATACAGTAAATGGATATTCAAATACTAAAACTAAAATTATGATTAAACAATCTAAACATCATATTATTATTGAACCTAATTCAAATGGATTTGATAAATATTTAATTCAAGAAATAATTCAAGATTATGCAAAATCTGAATTATTAAATATTTTAAAACATCGTAAACTTTTTAAGGTTGTTATTATTAATAAAATAGATAATTTGTCATATTATGCACAAGCATCATTAAGACGCACAATGGAAAAATATTCAAATACATGTAAATTTATTTTAATATCAGATCAATTATCTAAAATAATTGAACCAATAAGATCAAGATGTTTAATGATTCGTGTACCATTACCATCACCAGAACAAATTTTAGAAACTCTTTTACATATATCACAAAAAGAAAAAATAAATATATCATATATCACATTAAAAACGATCATAGAAAATTCTGATAATAAAGTAAATCATGCAATATGGTTATTAGAAATGTTTAAATATGGTATTAAATATGAAAAAAATTGGGAATATGTTATAGATATGATTGCAAATATTATTATTAAACCAACTATTCAGAATAATAAAAAACTATATAGTGTAATGAAAAAGATAAGAGAACAATTTTATATATTATTTATTACAAATATACCAACACAGCTTATTATTCGAAAAATAATGTTAAAATTAATTAATAAAACAGAAAATTTGAAACTTAAATATAATATTATTGATATAACATCTATATTTGAACAAAGATTAAGTCAAGGAACACGACATATAATTCATATTGAAGCATATATTGCCAGATTAATTTATTTATTTACTAGTTATCATAATAATGATGAATATAATTATAATTTAGATGTTCTTGAAATATAAAATATAAAAAATCTAATATATATTAATAAATAATGGAACATAAATTTTATGATTTGGAAGATAAAATTAATATCATATATGATTATTTGTATAATGTAAATACAAAAAATTGTTTTAGTATTGATAAAATTGAACTTGGAAGAATATCAATTGATGATATTAAGATATCAATACCTACAAATAATAATGATATTGAATTTTATAATAAAAATAAAGATGATATCATAAATGCACGATTTAAATTGATAAATTATGACGATGACAATAAACAGATAATATTAAAAAGATATTCTAATCAATTTCCAATAAATGTTAAAATTAATTTTTATAATAATGATAAAAAAATAAATAATTTTGATTCTAATGTTAATAATGATTCTTTGTTTTCATATTTATTAAGTTATATAGTATTAAATAATAAAACAAAACATATTTTATTGCCCATAATAAATGTTGATGTTAAATTATCGGATATTGAAAATATTATTAAAAATTATCCATTACATCAAAAAATAAAAAATGCAATAAATAATAATGAAATAAGCGATAGTTGTTGTTTACAGTTAAGAGAAGATTTTTTTAAAACAATAACATTAGAAGATTATTTATCAAAACATATTTGTTCTTATAAAGAATTATTATTTCAAGTAATACATACATTAGCTGTATTACAAAAAGAATATTCAGGATTTAGACATAATAATTTATTACTTAAAAATATTATAATTTATCTTAAAAAATCAACAAAATCATATACAGAATATGATTCTCTTATTACAAATTCTGATGAAAAATTTTATTTACCAAATAATGGATTTGATATTAAAATTACAAATTTTGAAAATGCTGTTATACCTAATTATTATGGTGATTTTAATCTAAAAAATAAAAATATTAAATTTGCAGATAAAAATAATGATTATTATGATATATATGTATTTTTAAATGATTTATTAGAAGGCATTACTAAAATGTCAATGAATTCCGATGATAATAAATGTGATAAAGATACACAAAAATTTTTAGATTATGCTATTCCACACAATATTAGAGGTTTAGATATGAGTAATTTTAATAAAAATCTTGTTATTGCTTCTCCAATTCAATTATTAAATAATAAATATTTTAAAGAATTTAAAAATAAACCTTCTAAAAATCACACCGAAGAAACTATTACAAATCATAATTATTTAACTGGTAAACATACTATTGATACTTTTTTGGATTCTGATAATTATTCTATATTAGGTCATCAATATAATTTAATATCTAAAACTAATATAATGAAAAAATCTAAACAACATAAATTAAAATCATCACATAAAAATACTGTAACTGATAAACAATATTATTATGGTTTAAGAATTATTAATAATAATGACAATGACAATGATATAGAATTAAAATTAAATAGAACATTAGATATCATGAATGGCGGTGGTGATAAAATTGAAACAACACCTTATAACACTGAAAAAAATACACCATTTTTGTCAAATGATAGTAAAAATACATATAAAAAACGTTCATTAGAAAACCCAACAAGAGAACCACCTGTTCTTATAGAACAAAAAATATATGATACAACACAAAAACCACAAACAAAGCCACAATTTCCACCTTCTTTTATTCCATTATATGATCAATCAGGAGATGCGATGAATCATATGTTACCATATTCAAAAGTTATAAATCAACCGCCATTACAAAAAGTATATAATATTAGTTTAACTAATCCATTAGCAAATCATACATCAATTAATAGAATATATGAAGATATATTACCAGGAAATCCAAATACTCTGTCTGCAATAACATTATATGAACGTAAACAATTAATAAATTTTTTAAGAAATACAATATTGCACTCTTGTGATGGTGAAGAAATGAATATTACAGGTGGTAAAAATTCATTATTATCTTATATTAAGATAATGGATGTAAATCCGTATACACTTAATAAAAATCCATATACAGATTTACCAAGAAATTTTTTACTTTATAGAGCTGGATATCCTGTACGATTTGATGAAAGAAATAAATTAATTGGTATTGGTAAACAATCTATGGGTGTTAATGTTAGAATATATATGATGTCACTAGGTGATCTAAGATGTAAAACTATAAATGATAATATAAATAATAATAATTTTGATTTATGGCGAGAACTAAAATATTATGATTGGGTAAGAGATGATATTGTTAAAAAAAAAGTATCACCCAATTTTATCTGTCCAATATTATATAAAATTGATTCTGAATCAAAAATTAATTGGTCACAGCTTGAATTAATAAAATCAAAACAAACAATAAATATTAATGATATTAGCAAAAATGACCAAAAAATTAATAACTTGCATAAAATGGATAAAAATGATGGATTATTTCAATCATTATTACCATTACAATTTAGAACAGTTAATAAAATTATTAATGCAGTAAAGGATCATAAAGATAATAAAAATGATGAAAATGAAAAAGAAGATTTAACAATTAATTCTGGTAAAGCATTAATATTATTAACTGAAGCACCTACAACAAGTTTTCTAAAATGGTCATCTGCAAATTATGAATCTTTTGGATCAGTAAAGAAAATGACATCAACCGGTCACCATACTGTAGATGTATGGAAGTCGGTATTATTTCAATTTGTATATTCAATGGCTGTTTTACAAAATAAAAATATATATATTAAAAATTTATCATTAGAAAATAATGTATATATAAAAGATATATTTTCAGATCCAAATGCTGTTGGATCGTGGATTTATAAAGTTGATAACGTTGAATATTATGTTCCAAATTTTGGATATATATTAATGATAGATACAAAATTTACAGATATTGAACCAGATATTAAATCAGGAGATGATAAAGAATATAAAATATTAGGTAAAATATATGATAATAATAATATACCACCAAATATATTAGATGGTTTAATTTATAATAATTTTAGAGATATAATACATCCAGATAATTTTACACATAAATTTAAAGTTAATGGTGGATCAATACCAGATGATAGTATTCTTAATTTACTTAAATCTATAAATTCAGATTCAAACCCGACTATGAAAATACAAGATTTAATACCAAAATATTTTGGTGATTTTGTACATAATAGAGTTGGAACATTACTATTAAAAAGTGAAAAAGACAATATATTTACATTTTCAAAACCTAATTTTAATAAAGGTAATTTAATGGTTTATCAAAAAAGATTTAATGAATATGAATGGGTTATTTATATTGGTGATATTCCGTCAAATCCTTTAAAAAAAAGAATATTAACAAAAAATATATCTAATGGATTATATGAACAAATTGATGTATTTACAAGTTCATTATATGGTTATCCAGAAAATGAAAAAATATTTCCAGAAACTAAAAAGAATATGAAATATGATGAAACACATATTTATGAAACTTATAATTTAGATAATTAATATTAAAATATTTTCTTTATTAAATTAATGGCAATTAATAAAACAATTTTTGATATTCAAGATTTACCTATTGCATATTTTAATGATAATATAAAAGCAAATAAATTAAGAACAGAATTAATTAAAAATCAAGTTAGAATTTCAGAATGTGCTCAAGGTGACCTAGAAAACACTTTTTTTTCAAATGAAAATTTGGATCTAATTAACAAACAATTAATTATGTCAGTTTTTAAACATACAAAAGGTCAGTATAAAATTGCACCACAATCAAAACAAAGTCTCGTAATTATTCTTAGATATGTATTTATAGAATATGCAAGACACTTACCATATAATATACAAGAACAAATACGAGAACTTAATAATAAAGTTGTTTGTGAAATTTTACCAGGTATAATTACACAAATTACACAAAGAACAGAATATTTAAAAACTATTAATGAACCAAGACAAATATTATCATTACCAACATATGTTGCTAAAGGAAAGCGAGAAAATCTACCTTCTATTACAGCTACCTTTTTTTAGTTTTGATTAATTAAATTAACTTATTTATTAGGTTAATTTAATTTTTATTATTTATTATTTACTTAATATACAACATCACCTTTAGTCTCATCTTTATGTAATTTATACATGAAAATAATACCACGTTGACGAGCCATTTCAACAAAAGATGTTCCAGGTGGTGAACCTTTATTTGGCGTTCCTCTAATTTCACTAGTTGGTGAACGATTTTGTACACCAGTATTTGTTAGAACAGCATCAAAAACACTCATTGGATCATACTGGAAATATTCATTAGTATATCTACCTATCGTTAAATCTTGATGTAACATAACAATTGCGGATGATCCAACAACTAAGTTACGTTCTGGTGAGTTACGATTAATTTCAGCAAGAACAACAGATCTTAAATGATAGACATCAGATCTAATAGTAATTTGATCATCGAAATCAACTTCACGATCATTTAAACGTTCAAAACCGGATACAGATAAAGGTAAACGAGAAATATTAAATGGTTGCATATCATTGTAACGAATAACATTTGCACGTCTATCAACGAAAAAGAAAAGTACACCTCTAGAATATATTAAACTAGTATGACGAGGAACCATTGCACCATTTTCAATAAAATATTGATGTTGATCAAGTGCATCCGATAAACTAACTGGGGTATCATCATTAATAGTAGGTGGAAGACGTAAATTAATCATAGGAACAGCTGTTACAACAGGTCGTACATTTTGTTGATAAGGATTTACATTTACAATATTGTAAATAGGGGTTGTAGAAACAATAGTAGGACGGAAAGAGAAAGCAGATAAAAGTCTCTTTAATATAGTTCCATCATATCTACCATAAATTAAATCAGGGTTATCTTGTTTATTAAGACGACACATATCAACCGATCCAATAAAATCACGGAATCCAGTATTGTAATACTGACCATTTCTTAAGTTAAGAACACAGTTCCATAATTGATTTTGAACATGTGCACGGTTATATAAATCTTGGAGAGAAGATCTGCTATCACATACAACATCATTTGGATCATTTGTTAATGCATAAAAAAGTTCATAATCAGGTCTGTTAGTTAAAGGTTCGCTATTGTATCTTGCTTTAATAATACCTGCAATATTAGAATGTAAAAAATGCGTTTCAAGTTCATCAATTTTTGGTAAAAACATTGCTGCAATTACTGCATGAATAGAGTCAGTTGGTTTATGACCTAGTTCACGTCTATATTCACCAGTGATTGCTTCAAAATCACAGTCACGGTATTGCATAGACTGAAGCAATACTTGTGCATGTAATGGTCTTGACGATGCATGTAATTTAAGTATTTCTTGTAATATTTTATAATCATTATCGCCTAATTTATGTGCAAATCCTTGGAAATCAATATTGATTGAACCTAAAACTTTCATCATATTAGTAGATGGAGTAATAACTTCTAATGATTTTTGTCCAACTAGCTCTTGTTCATAGATACGTTGGAATTCAGTAAATTCATCATCAGTAAGTCCATGTTTAACTTTAAATAAACGTGCTTTTTCTAATAGTACATGAAAAGGATATTGTTGATTAGAATATTTATCTCTAATCAATTGAGCAAACTTTTTTGCCTTTTTAATAATTGAACCTTGTTTATCAAGGTATGCTTTTTGAATTTTATCAACTAAATCAGAATCATTATATTTCTGTCTTAATTTCATAAAATCAGCAGATGATATTTTTCCATTATTCTTTTTAAAAAGTTTTTGTACTTCATCATCGACAGAGCCATCCGTACGATTCGAACGATTTTGTTTATCTTTGGACTGATTTTCCATAATATATATATATATATTATTAGAAATTTTTTTTTTATAATTAATTTTTAAACTTTTTTAAAATGATTATATTATTAATTTGCATAATCTTATATATCTTATATAAAACCATTATTTTTTATAATTTTATATAAACCATAAAATTTATCATATAAAGATTTAAACAATATTATATTAATGAATAAGTTATCTAATAAAGATAATTCACAACATATACAATCAGATTATAATGATTTATGGGTTAATAAATATAAACCATTATGTGAAAATCAAATTATAGGTAACCACCAACAAATAAATAATTTTAAAACGTGGGTAGCAAATTTATCTACAACAAAAAATCAGGGTATAGTTATATCAGGTAATCAGGGTTTAGGAAAAACTTTAACAATTAAATTAATATTAGATGAACTTGGATATATACCAAGAATTATTAATCCTAATGAAATAAAAGATCATAGAATATATGATGATTTTAATGATTATTATAATTTTATTAATTCTATTTATTCTAAAATACAATTTAATGAAAATAAAAATAAAAAAATAGCATTAATTTTTGATGAAACTGAAAATATCACATTAACAAGTGAAAAAAAATATATTATGGAAATTTATAAAGAAAATAATAAATTAAAAAGTTTTCCTCTTATTTTTATTTCTAATAATCAACATTCAAAATTATTAAATGATTTAAAAAAGGGTTGTCGTGAGATTATCTTTACTAATCCATCTATTACCGAACTTAAAACTCTTATAAATAAAATTTGTCTTAATGAAAATATAACTTTTGAATCTGATATATTAATTATTAAACTTATTAAATTTGCTCAAAATGATATTAGACGTCTTATTAATTTATTACAAGAATTATCATATCATATCAGTGATAATAAAATTACCGAAATAAATATTAATGAATTTATTGAAAAATCTCGTGAAAAAAATATTGATGTTGGATTATTTGATTCTACCGAAAGAATTCTAAATAATTATCTAGATTATGAAAATATTATTAAATTATATGAATCTGAAAAAGTTTTATTACCTTTAATGATACATGAAAATTATTTAAAAAAAATATTAAATAAATCAAAAGATAGTTGGCAAAATATAATTTATAATATAGTTAAAGTTTCTGACTCTATTTCAAGAGGAGATAATATTGAAACAAGTATTTATACAGATCAAAATTGGTATTTACAAAATATTCACGGCTTTTATACATGTTTAAATACTTCATATTGGATTAATAAAAATAATACACATTATACAATTAAAAATGAAGAAATCAAATTTAGTTCTGATCTTAATAAAACTTCTCTTAAAAATATTAATAGAAAAAATATAGTTAATTTATCTAAAATTATTAACAATAAATCAAATCAAGAAATATTAATGCTTAATAAAATATGTAATCATTTAATTGATGAAAATAATGAAAATAAACTTATTAAAATATTAAATGGATATGGTAAAGATATTACAATAAAAGAAATTGAATTATGTCTTAAAATTGATAAAACTACTGATTTTAATATATTAGCATCAAAAGATAAAAAAAGAATTACTAAACAAATTAAATAATTTATCTAGTCAATACTTATTATAAACTAATTTATCTAGTCAATACTTATTATAAACTAATTTATCTAGTCAATACTTATTATAAACTAATTTATCTAGTCAATACTTATTATAAACTAATTTATCTAGTCAATACTTATATATATTTTTCATTAACTTTTTTTAATGTAATAAATTGCATATTACCTTCATTATTAATAGGTGTGAAACAATAAATTTCATCTGATAAATAAATTAGTAATTCTGGTATCCATTCTAAAATTTTTTCATCTGTAATTTGTATCACATCTTGTGTTAATAATTGATAATAAAAATTAATTTTTTCATTATTGTCTGATTCAAATAAATGATTTAATTTTTTAATTAAATTTATTTTTTTAATATTTGATTTATCAACACCGGGTATTGACGACGCCCAAATCCATAATTTTGTTTGATATTGATAAATACCATAAAATGTATAATCGCCAACTATAATTAATTTTTTATTTTCATAAATACATATTTGTTTTTTGCCTGTTTTTTGAAATTCAATCAGATATTTTTTTTCTGGATCTAGCATCTTTTTTATTTCTTTATTTTTTTGTTCGTATTTTTTTATAATTTTATCTAATAATGACATTATTATAAAAAAGAAAATATATAAATTCTATTATATATATATATATATAATGGAAAATCAGTTAAAAACTAATAATAATAATATACTTATGCTTGTTATATTAGGTGCATTTGTTTTTTTTATATTTATCATGCCGATATTAGATGAATATAATAATATACAAATAATAGATAAATATAGTAATATTAAATATAATAAAGAAATAGAAATAGTTAAAATTTCTGATAATAATAATGTTGTTAATAAAGAAATAGAAATAGTTAAAAAATCTGATAATAATAATGTTGATAATAAAGAAATAGAAATAGTTAAAAATTCTGAAAATAATAGAGACAAAACTAAAATTTATGAAAATAGTTGTTCTCGTGAATGTTGTAAATTTTCACAGTGGCCACTTCCACCTGAATTAACAGAAAAAAAATTATTAAATGAATCAACAGATGATTATATTGGTTCTAATATGTCATGTAATGGTGGTGATAAAGGTGGTTGTTTATGTTTTAGTAAAGATAATTATAATTATATTTCCCAAAGAGGAGGTAATAATTAGATTTATATAAAATCACAAAAGTGTGTATTATAATAAAAAAAATAATCTAAACAAATATAATACAATCATATGTTAAATCTTTTAGTTGAAACCAAAAATGAATATACTACACATCTTATAAATATTTTAACACCTTTAATTTTTGAAGGATTACAATCTATATACAAAGAAGCACAAAAAATTGCAAATCACGATAATGTACTTAAAATATTTCAATCATTTTTAAAAGGAGTTCCTAAATGGAATCAATCAATTATTGAAAAAGAAACTAATCGTATTATTAATTCATCGCATAGTTATGGTTGGTTAAATGATTTAATCAAAGCAACATTAAAGGCTAATCTTATTGTCTTAATATTTAATCCCACAATTAAAACACAAAATAAAATAGATAATTCATTTTATCAAAATATAAATATTAATGATTTTATTCATAAAGTTTATATTGAATGTGCAAGAGATATTTGGAATAATCCATATTTATTATATCATGATTATCCACCAATTGAAATTAAACGTAATCAACGTGATTGTATTAATATTATTAAAGATTGTATACGTGAAGCTATTCGTAAATTACTTCCAGTTAAACATATTTTACAAATTTATCTAGGTGAAGAAATGGAACTTAATAATTTAGATGATAATTTTGAAAAAGCAATGACTGATGCTGAAGAAAAAAATTTATCTAAATTAATTAAAAAAGATTTAGAAAATGATAATAATTTAGAATTGAAATTTAATAATAATAATAATAATAATAATAATAATAATAATAATTTAATTCCACCACTTGAACAAATAGATCTAAAACCTAAAACAATACAATCTACATCAGATGATAAAACAATTGGTTCTAAAATTCTTAATATTATTAATAATAATTCAGTAACTTCAACTGATATATCTTTATTAATAAAAGAAGATTCTAATATAACAAGTTCTAATTCTGAATCAAATATAACATCTGAATTAGAAAAACTAAAAAAAGAACAAAATAATAATCATAATAAACAAGAAACAATTGATGCAAAAATGCAAGAAATAAATAAACTAACAAAAGAACAAAATATTAAACAAGAAACAATTGATGCAAAAATGGAAGAAATAAATAAACTAACAAAACAACAAAATATTACAGAACCGGAAACAATTGATACAAAAATTAAAAAAATTTTAAAAAATGATTTAATAATGGATACTGATCTCGAAACTAGTTTAAATTATAGTCAGGAAGAAAATGATCAAAAATATCTACAAATATTCTCAAACATGGGAGCAACAGCACCAGTACAACCTAATAACAATAATAATAACAATAATAATAACAATAAAAACAAAAAATATTTTAATAATTATTTACAATTTTAAATTTTAATATTAAATATTAAATGCTTCAACAAGTACATTATTTTTTTTTTGAGTTAATTGTTGTATTTTAATAGTTGGCGATATCATATCTAAAATAGCATATGCGATTGATGAAGTTATACCTATCATTATAATTTCTTTAGTTTGTAAAATAGTATCTGGAATATATCGTGTAGCTATTACAACTATTAATCCAATTAATATATATTTAGTAAATCTTTCTACATGAGATAAATTAGATTGTTTAATATTATTACAAGATGTCATATATCTTAATATAGAAATTATTGTTTAAATTTTTTTATTTTCTTTATTATTTTAATGACTTTAATTTTAAAACAATTACTTATAATATCAAGTACATTTTTAATTATAACATGGTTTCAGAACATTGATGATAAAAAATATAATAAAACTAGAAATACATTATATGATAAATACAAATTTCCAACGCTTGTAAGTGCAATAATTGGATTAATAATTAATTTACCAGAATTATTATTAACAAAAGAATCATGTCAAAAAAATATTACAGAGTTTTCAATATCAACACCAACACAAATACCAATACCAAATAAACAAGTAATAGAAAAACCAACTAAAATTATAACAGAACAGCAAATATATACCGGTTTACCTGATTTTTAGTTTTATAAATTTTATTCTAATATATTATAATCTAATTCTATTATATTATAATATGTCAACAAAAGAAGTTGGATTTGGAGCAACAAAAATACCAATTAAACCATTTAAAATCAATGAAATGGTTGATCATTGTACAATTGCAATGATTGCAAAACGTGCAACCGGTAAATCATTTTTAACTAGAGAAATTATGTATCAAAAAAAAAATATTGCTGCAGCAATTGCTATCAGTCGAACTGAAAAACTTAATTCATTTTATTCAGAATTTATACCAGATAGTTATATTTATTCAGAATATTCAAGTGATATTTTAGCAAGAATTTATGAAAGACAATCAAAAATAAATGAAGATAATAAAAAAAGAATAAAAGATAAAAAAAAAATAAAGAATGATTCATTAATGTTAATTATGGATGATTGTATGAGTTCTAAAGGTACTTGGCTAAAAGATCCAAATATTCTTGAATTATTTTTTAATGGTAGGCATCATCATTTATCATTTATATTAACAATGCAATATTCTGTTGGTATCCCCCCTGAAATGAGATCAAATTTTGATTATATATTTTTATTGGCTGAAGATACCATTTCTAATCGTAAAAGATTATATGAACATTATGCTGGTATGTTTCCAACGTTTGATATTTTTCAACAAGTTTTTAGTGATATAACTGAAAATTATGGAATAATGGTTATTGATAATAGAGTTCATTCAAAAAATTTAACTGATAAAGTATTTTGGTATAAAGCTAAAAATGTTCCAACCTTTAAAATTGGTTGTAATAAATTTCATAAATATCATAAAACAGCATATGATAAAGAATGGAATAAAAGACTAGACGTTTTTAATCCATTAGATCTTGTATCCAAACGAAAAAATTCTATTAGAGTTGCGGTTGAAAAAATAAAATAATAATAAATTAATAATTATTATTTTATTTAATGTTAATGTAAACGATAATTAATGTAAATGATAATTAATGTAAATGATAATTAAAGTAAACGATAATTAAAGTAAACGATAATTAAAGTAAACGATAATTAAAGTAAACAATAATTAAAGTAAACGATAATTAATGTAAACAATAATTAAAGTAAACGATAATTAATGTAAATGATAATTTATGACTTTGTTTCATATGAACTATCAATAATTTTAGGTCCTTTCAAATATTCAGATTCATTATTTGTATCAAATAATTTAACCTGTTGAGCTAAATTTTCTATTTGACTATCTAATTCTAATTTTCGACTTTCCATATTCTTAATTTGTTCTTCAATTGTTTTAATATTTTCTTCTACTGATTCTTTATTAGTAGAATCATCTAATTTCTTCTCCAAATCTTGTAAATTATCTTTTCGTATTTGAATATTTTCCAAAACAGTTTCACGAACAAGTTCTTGTTTACGTTGTTCATGAAAAATTTTAGCTTTTTCTTGATTTTCAAGATACGATTTCATCATTGTATTTAATTCTGCATTTGCATATTGTGAATCTTTAACAGCTTCTGAATCTGGATTAGGATCAAATGGTAACCACTTACCCATTTCACCTACAAATACATTAAAATATTGATCAATTGATTGTAGTTTTTTTGCATGTTCACACGCTTCATCATATGTACTAAATGCACCTCTTAGTTTAATACCAGATAATGATGTTTTATTATCTTTATCAGTTAAGAAACTCATGCAAATAAATTTTTGATCTCTTGGTAAAATAGTATCTTCAGTTAAATAATCTACTTTTGACATTATATAATAAATAAATTATTTCTTTATGTCAATTTTATTAAATAATTTAAGTTGATTTTACATAAATCTTGTCAGTAACATCTTTTTCATTAAAATCACTATAACCAAACCATATAGAAGGGTTTGAAAACATGTTACTATATATATTACTTGGTTTTAAATCATATATCATTTCATCATATGTTTGTAAATTTTTATCTTCTTGTTTTATTAATAATTCATCAAATAATTCTTGATTACTTTTAGTTGTTTTTTTTGATATATAAATTATTAATTTTATTACACTGCATAAAATTATTAAAGCAATAAAATATAAAATATAATTCATTTAATTATAATAGATATTATTTTAATTAAATTATTTAAATGAACTAATATACTCCCAATTTAAATGTTTACATATTTTTTCCCATATTTGATCATTTTCCATTATTTTGTCAGGATCTTTATGTAATGGAAAACACTCAAATAAATGATCTAATTCGAGTAATTCGCAAAATTTATGAAGTACATATGAATATGATAAAAAATTCTTACGGTCAATTTGTTTAAACATTTCCCATGGTTCTTGTATCTTAAAAAACATTGATATAAATAATTTTTCCATATCACGTGTAATTTTTGGTGGTGGTAAATTATTTAATTTATTAATAATATATGCAACGTGTTCATAATAACTATTATAATTTAATTTCTTTAAAATAATCTTCATTTTCTTTTTATTTAATATTGATAAATCTGTTATACGTTTTTTATTAAGTTCTTTAACAATATCAATAAATACTTGTTCTGGAATATCAGGGCTTTGTTTGGCTTGAAATTGATTAAGCCATTCACGAAAATGGTTTAATCGTCTATATGGACTATAATCTTTTATTTGTCTATCTTCATCTAATATTATTGTTTCACTATCACCACAACATGGACATATATATGCACTTTCTGACATATCTAATATTTTTTCAATAGTACAATCTTCACAATATTTAATTCTATTTGATCCATCATCATGAACTACCCGGATACCTTCAACACGTTGACAATATTTTTCAAATAATCCAGCTCTATTTACTACAGTAACTTCATTATTTAATGAATTAGCATTTTGTTTTTCTTTTTTATTACATAAAAATTCCATTATATTTTTTGTTTCCTTAACAATAGGTTCTTTTTTATCTCTCATTTCATAATAATCAGATATTAAATCACCAGCATTATCATAATAATCCATTTCATCAAAATTTGATTTAATACTATTATATTCTATTTCTAAATTATCTTTTTTATCTAGTAAATTTGCTCTATTTTTAATATCTAATAATGTAAAACTATCTCTGCGTTCATCCATTGTATTAATCTCATTTACTATACTATTTATTTGATTAATTAAATCAGAATTTTCATCTTTTTTATCATTAAAATATTTAACCATTTGTCTATGTTTATTATCCAAAGTATTTGATTCTTTTAGTGACACCTGTTTATTTTTTTTATATTTTGATGGCCCATCCGAACCTTGTGTATTTATCATATTATATATATATATAATAAATATAAAAAAGACTTTAAATAATTATATAGTTTTATTTTTTCTAAAATTTATTTCATATTTTAGAAAAATATACAGATTTTTTAATTTATATTTAAAAATTAATAAAAAATATTTAGAAAATATAAATTAAAAATCTATAAAAAGTATTTTTACAAAAAAAAATTAATAAAAAAAATATATAAAAAAATTTAATTAAAAAAAATCTATAAAAAAAAATTTCTAGTTATAAATATATATATAATATGGGTGGTGGTTTAATGCAACTCGTCGCTTACGGCGCACAAGATGTTTACCTTTCCGGTAATCCACAAATTACTTTTTTCAAAGTTGTTTATAGACGTCATACTAACTTTTCTGTTGAACCTATTCAACAGACTTGGAACGGTTCTGCAGATTTTGGTCGCACTGTTACCTGCAACATCAATCGCAACGGTGATCTAATTACTAATATGTATGTTGTTGTTATGTTAAATTCTCAACCAACCAACGTTGTTGAATGGGGATATGTTAATAGACTTGGACATGCACTAATTGAAACTGTTAAAATCGAAATAGGTGGTTCTAAAATTGATGAACAATATGGTGATTGGCTTAATATTTGGTATGAGCTAACGCATAAAACTGGACAAGAACGTGGTTATGCTAAAATGATCGGTGATGTTCCTGAATTAACTAACATTAGTTCTGAGGGTTTCAATGCACACCAACTATATATTCCACTTCAGTTTTGGTTCAACCGTAATAACGGATTAGCTCTACCTCTTATTGCTCTTCAATATCACGATGTACGTATTACTCTCAAATATCGTGATTCTGTAAACTGTATTAATTATGTTGGGTCTGCAAAACCGGTATTTAATAAACAGCTAATGTCTGATTCTTACCTTTTAATTGATTATGTTTATTTAGATTCTGAAGAACGTAAACGATTTGCACAAGCTTCTCATGAATATTTAATTGAACAACTTCAATTTACCGGTTCTGAATCTATTAATGGAAAATCTAGCAAATATCGTTTAAATTTTAATCATCCTTCTAAATATTTAATATGGGCACACCATCTTGGAAAATATAACAACTCCAATAATAAATGGTTAGCATATGCACCAGATGGAAACTGGGAAAATGCACGTGATAAATTTGCTAAAATTATTGCATGTGTAAGTTCGAATGGTTTTAATATAGCTGATAATAATAATGATGTTAATGTAACTGTAAATGCAAGTGTAGATGATGGTGAATTAGTTGATTTTACTCCCGATTATGATAATTTAACACAACTTTTTTCTACTGAATTACGACCATTATTAGAAAAAGTATCTGTTAAATTTATCGCACTTTCGGCAACTAGTAGTGGATCTAATAATGCTATTGTTTATACATCTACTGTTGGATTCTTAAATAATAAAAACATTCTTGATAATTTTATTGTAACCAAAAATAATTTAACTATGAGTGATATATCGAATATACTATTATCAGGTCTATCGGGTGATGTAAAAACATTTGTAGATAAATTTGCATGCTCTGTTTCCAATTCGTTTAATTATGGTGTCAATATCGATGGTAGCAATAATGTTTGCACCAGTGCTAAACTTCAACTTAACGGACATGATCGTTTCCAAGCAAGAGACGGAAACTACTTTAACTATGTTCAACCAGCACAGCACTTTTCTAATACTCCTGCTGATGGTATTAACGTATATTCTTTTGCACTTAAAGCTGAAGATCACCAACCTACTGGAACTTGCAATTTCTCACGTATTGATAATGCCACTCTACAGGTAGATATTGGTACTGATCTTGAAGGTACTAATAATATTCTAAATATCTACACTCAGAACTACAATGTTTTAAGAGTTATGTCCGGTATGGCGGGAACTGCGTACAGTAATTAAGCATAATGCTAAAAATTACATCATATTTACATCATATAAACTATATTATAGTTTATATGATATTTTATACATCATGATATATTTAAATGTAAATTAAAAAATTGATTAAAATTATATTTAAAGACATAACTTTTAAATACATTAATATAAAAATGTTAATAAGATCAGTTAAAAATCAAGAATATGGACTTTTAGTTAATAAAGTTAAAATTAATATGGAACAAGGTTATATTATTTCACGACTTAAAAATTCAATTCCAGAAAATTTTTATCAAAATACAGATGATAATTTATGGTATTTTAAAAATTATAAAAAAGATATAAAATTAATTGATATATTTTATCCGGATGTTAAGATTCAAAGTATTGAATTTAAAAATAATGATTATAATGATTATTTACCGGATAATATTGTAATTAAATTAAATCAAAAATATGAAAATAGTTTTTTTGAACCTATAAATTGTACTATTATAGAAAAAGGTACATCGACACATATAAAAGAAGGTTCATGTGCAGGAGAATATAGAAATATGTATTGGAAAGTAAGAGATATTGAAAATAAAACATATTATTTAATGCATATTAAAGATGATATGTATACAAAAATTTCTAAAAGAGACATTAAAAAAGTATTAACATTTAGTGGTAATACACTATTACCTAGTTCTGTAAAGCATGACAGTAATACTAATAAATTAAATTACAGACCTACCTGGAGATTATTTCAAAATGGATATGTTTGTTGTACAATTAATAATGGTGAGAAATATAAAACATATTATCTACATCAATTAATTATGGATGTTCATAATGAAGATCTTACAAATTATGAAAAAACAGTTGACCATATTAATCAAGATAAATTAGATAATAGACAAACAAATTTAAGGCTTGTTAATATGTCCATACAAAATACTAATAAAGGAAAAGCTAAAAGACGTGTTGATGCATGTGATTTACCTGAAGAATTAGACGAAACATTACCTAAATATGTTGTATATAGAAAAGAAATATTAGATAAAAATAGTGGAAATTTTAGAGAATATTTTTATATTTGTAATCATCCAAAATTAGATAAAAATTGGGAAACAACCAAATCACAAAAAATTAGTATTAAAGAAAAACTAAAGCAAGCAAAACTTAAATTACAAGAATTAGATGGTGATATTACAGAAAAAGAATATTTATGTGAATCAAATACAAATAATAAAATAGATTTACCTATTGGAATTAGATTTTTATCAGAATCATCACCGTATAAATTTGTATTCGACTTGCGAAAAAATGATATTAGATATGGATTAACTAATGTATTAAAATCAACTAATTTACAAAATGAACTTGATGTATTTATCAATGCTATTAATAAAAAATATCCTGAACTTAATTATAGCTCATATAAAATTGTAAATAATAAAATAAAAATTAATGAAAAAAATATTTCACAACCAGAAACAGTTAAAAAAGATTTAATTAAATTAGTTTTACCAACAAATTTTTCCTTTTATTTTGATACAAAAGGAAATGCATATTATTTTTGCTTTGCTAAATCTGATAACGGAAAAATGCTAAGATTAAAAAGAAAAGTTAATTCAAATAATTATCAAACAGAATTTAATAATTTTATGAAATTAGTAAATGAAAAATTTCCACATATCAAATTAAATGATTATATTATTCCAAATCTTGAAAATATAACAGAAAATGATTCAAATGATTCAAATGATTCAAATGATTCAAGTAATGCAAGAACAATTATAGTTAAACCAATAATGCCACAAAATTTTTCTATATGTAATGTAAATAATGTTGATTATATACAATTTTGTAAAAAAATTAATGGCACAAAGTATCAATATAAAACAAAAATAAATTCATATGATTTGAATACAGAATTAAATGAATTTATCAATGATCTAAATGAAAAATATAAATTAAACTTAATTAATTTAGATTATATTATAAAAAATCCAACTGGATGGATGACAACTAATAAAATTGTTGATCATACAGAAACACCAGAAAAAATATTACAAAGAGCACATGCACAAAATTATATACAAAATAAAATAAATGAAATTGGATTAGATGAATTTCGTAAACAAAAAGCTAAATATGCACAACAATATCGTTCGAGAAATAATTAATTTAATACTGAAATATTATATCTATAAGATAAATATAATATTTTAATTAATGACTATATTTTACCAAATAAAACAATTATTTACTAAATAAAACAATTATTTACTAAATAATACAATTATTTACTAAATAATTAAAACATAAAAAAAGTACTTTGTTAAATAATAGATTTAATAATCTTCTTCATTAAATTATTTGAAAAATCTAATTATTTTTAAGATAAATTATTTTAATTTTAATTAAGTTGTTTTTTCTATTATATATTATAATAGAATGTCAAAATCAAAAACAATTATAAATTTAGAACAAAACGGAAGATTATTTCCATCATGGGTTATGAAAAATTTTAAACAATATATATTACCTGAAATAATAACTAAAGAAGGCGAAGATCCATGTAATCAAGAAAGAGAAAAAGGATTAACATTATATCAACAGTTTGTTGGTCAATATTTAAATTATCAATCACCATTCAAAGATTTATTAATTTATCATGGTGTTGGTTCAGGAAAAACAAATACTATGATAAATGTATATAATATTTTATATAATTATACACCTAAATGGAATATATTCTTATTAATTCCTGCATCACTTCACGATGATCCTTGGTTAAAAGATATTAAAACATGGATGAAACAAGAAGATTTTGATAAAAGATTTGCAAATATAATATTTATTCATTACGACTCACCATTTGCTGATAGAGATTTTTTAGAAAAAGTAAGAAAAGCAGATTCGAGTAAAATATCAATGTTTGTTATTGATGAAGCACATAAATTTATAAATAATGTATATAATAATGTGACATCAAAAAATGGTAAACGTGCACAAGTTATTTATGATTATATTCAACAAGAAAAAATAGAAAATTCAAATACACGAGTACTATTATTATCTGCTACACCTGTTGTTAACAATTCATTTGAATTTGCATTAATATTTAATTTATTAAGACCCGGAACATTTCCAACATCTGAAAGTATTTTTGAACAATTATTTATAAGCTCATCTAATTTTGCATCATTAAATGAAAATACTAAAAATATGTTTCAAAGGCGTATATTAGGGTTAGTATCATATTATATCGGTGCAACACCTGATAAATTTGCTCAAAAAACAATTCATTATATAAATTTAACAATAGATAAATATCATGAAGAAGTATATAATTATTTTGAGAAAATAGAAGAAGACAAAGAAAAAATAAGATTAAGAATGTCAAGAGGTAAAGTTGGTGATTCAATGTCGACTTATGCATCATATACACGACAGGCATGTAATTTTGTTTTTCCATCAATATCTGATAAAATTAATGGTGAAAAACGGCCAAGACCTGGTGCTTTTAGAATTAAAGAAACAGATGCAGTTGTTGTAGAGGAAGGAAAGAATATTGATAAAAAAAATAAATTAGTACAATCTAAAGCAGAAGTGCTTGAATATATGAAAGCAATTAGATCATTTGTAAATGGATTTATAGAGTTTTTAAAAGATGTTTTACGTAAAGATAAAGAAAATGGGTATACAATTAGCGATGATATTAAATTATTTCATACTAAATGTGATGGCAGTTTTACAAAATTTCAGACAGAAAAAAAGAAATCTAAATTATTTGAAACTATGTATATGTGTAGTCCGAAATTTGTTAGAATAATTTTCAATATATTAAAAACAAAAGGAACAGTTATGATTTATTCAAATTATGTTGAAATGGAAGGTTTACAATTATTAAAAGTATATTTAGAATTTTTTAGTTTTGTTGATATAGAACAAGATCAAGAATTAGATAAAAATAATTTAAATCCAAAAAAAGATCTAACAAAAGATGGATTGCGTTGGTGTGAATTTCATGGAGGTATTTCAAAAGATGTTCGCAAATTAAATAAAGATATATTTAACATGACTGATAATAAATATGGTAAATATTGTAAAATAATTATGATTTCACCCGCTGGTGCTGAAGGTATCAATTTAAATAACGTTCGACAAGTACATATTACAGAACCATACTGGAACGAAGTACGTATTGAACAGGTTATTGGCCGTGCATTACGTTTTTGCCAACATAAAGATTTACCACTTGAAGAACGTAAAGTTGATGTATTTAGATATAAAGTTGTAAGAGAATCAGGAAAAGAAACAACGGATGAAAAAATGGAAGATATATCACGAAAGAAAAATAACTTATTATTATCTTTTATTGAATCTGTCAAAGAAGCATCAATTGATTGTGAATTATTTAAAGCTCATAATATGATGGGTTCGAAATATAAATGTTTTCAGTTTAATGAAGATTCATTATTTGAAAATCCAGTTGGTCCTGCATATCAAAATAAATTAGATTATGATTTAAAATTAGATAATGGATCAAACGCTAAAGATTCATCCAGAATTAAAATAAAAGTAAGAAAGATTAAAGCAGTAAAACGTATTGATGATACTTCTTATTCTAATGAAGAATATTATTTATTAAATGAAGATTCTGGTATTGTATATGATTATGTATTAAATTATCCTGTTGGAAAAATTGATAAAGATGAAAATGGACAATTAATATTATTAGAAAATGATATTTATATAATTGCAGATGTAATAGAAATACCAGAACAAATATTATATGATCAAAATTAAATTATTTAGTTAAATTAATAATATTTTTAACTTTTTGTTCATAAGCTGTAATATCTGAATTATATAAATCAGATGCTTCTCTATTTGCTGGTGAAGAAGTATTAGGATCCATTAATAGTGATATAATAGATAAAAGTATAGTACGTATATTTTGTGCAGGCGTCCATTCAGATTGTAAAATATCAATACAAATTTTACCATCACGATAAATATTCGGATGATACATTTTTGTTAGAAATTTAACTGATGGTGGTTTAATTGGATAATCTGTATCAAATTTTAATTCAACATCAAATACACCATTTTCATATGGGGAGTTTGCAGGTCCTTTAATTTTAGCATGCCATAACATTAAATCTGTAGGTGTTTCAATAATAATTCCTTCTAATTTATCAGATTCAGATTGTAATTTTGATAATTCACGTGATAATCTTATATTAGTAAAATTTAAATTTGTTGACATTATTATAATTATAATTATATAATTATAATTATTTATAATCAATTTTTTTATATTTATATGAGTTTAATTATGTTTTAAGTATATTCATATTGTGTAATCCAGCTAAATTTTTTATTTTGTCAATTCCTAAAGTGTTATTCATACCCGCCATTCCAGACATTTCAGTCATATTATTCATACCCATCATATTATTCATACCAGCTATATTATTCATACCAGCCATATTATTCATACCCGCCATACCAGCCATATTATTCATACCCGCCATACCAGCCATTCCAGACATTTCAGTCATATTATTCATACCCGTCATATTATTCATACTTGCCATTCCAGCCATATTATTCATACCCATCATATCAACCGCATTAGTTTCAGACATTTGATTAATAAAATTATTATTTCCTAATTTTGATAAATTACTAATTCCACTAATATTTTGAGCCATTTGTGAACTATTCATTAAAGAATTTATATCTTGACCCATAAAATTATTTGTATAATTAGTTACTGGTGCGATAGTATTTGCTAATAATGGATCAATATTTGTCATTTGATTTTGATTTTGCATCATTTGCTGTTGCATCATTTGCTGTTGCATCATTTGCTGTTGCATCATTTGATTTTGATTTTGATTATTATTTAGGAACATAGAGGTATCTTGATTTTGATTACCTGTAAAATTAGCATTATTTTGCGATATATCATTATCTAATATGTTTAACATTTCATCAGTCGTATTTGATTCATTATTTTGTATTTTTGATTTTAAATCACCAATAATTCGCTGACCTGTAAAACTATATTTTTTTTTAAACGACTTATTTTTATTATCTGTATGTTTTCCCATTATATAATCTTATTAAGAAATTATTTCTAAAATTATAAATTTTTAAAGTATTATTTACTTTTTTTCTTTTTTATTTCATTAGCAATTTTATCAAGTTGTGTAGATAAATTTTCATTTTTTTTAGTTAATGCATTTTTTTCTGTTTCTAAAATTTCTAATTTTTTATATAATAATTTAAGTTCTTTTTTTAAATTTTTATTTTCTTTTTCAAAAATGTGACTGTTCGAATCATCTGATAATTCTTTTTTTAATTCATCTCTTATTTCATCTCTTAATTCTTCTTTTAATTCCTCTTTTAATTCAGTTTCGGATAACTTCTGCCAAAATTGGGTACCACCAGTTTGTACAGACCAAGATATCGAACCATTACCAAGTATAACGAATCGTCCTTCTGGATCAATTCTATTTAAAGTTCCACCTAATCTAAATACTTTTTCGTTATTTGCATTAGTTGTAAAGTATCTCAAATGTGAACCAATTGATACAGTTTTAATATCAGAACATTTTTTATAATCTTTAAGTTTATCTTTTATTTCTTTATTAGTAAGAGTATCCTGATATGTTTTATCTGGACGTTTATAATTCTTATCTACCGCCGTTAATCTTTTATTAGGTTTATTATTCTGCATATTATAATAATATTAGAGAATAACTTTAATTATATTTTTATTTATTAAATTTAAATAATAAATATTAGTAAATGAATAATAAATAAACTAAACAATAATAAATAATAAATAATAAATAATAAATAATAAATAAAGTAAACGATAATTAATGATAATTAATGATAAATAAAGTAAACGATAAGTAAACGATAAGTAAATGATAAGTAAATGATAATTAATGATAAATAATGTAAATAATAAATAGTATAAAATTGTTTTGATATAAAGACATTTTAAGTAAATAGATAAATGTCTTATGAATTGAAATGGTTTAATAATAGTTTAAATCTCGATATTGGTAATCATGCAAGAATGGCTGAATATATAAAAAAATTAAGTAATAAAACAGAAGAAAGAAATGTAGAGAATAAAATAAACCAGATTGAACAAGATTATCAAGATAAATTACAAAAAATAGGAAACATGTGTAATACACCTAGTGAAATTGTTATGTTATGTAAAAAATCAAGTTTAATAATTTTACAAAAAGAATTAGATATTATTAAATTATTGACTAAATATACATTATTAAATAAAAAATTAGATTATAATTTTTTTATTAAATGTTTAAATATATTATTTTCACTAAGTGAAACATTAAGATTGCGATTATCACAAAAAGAACTACATGCAGATAAAAATGTAGAAAAACAAGAAGGAACAATATCTCGTTGTTCATACAAATTTTGTTCATATCAAGATAACTGTACGTATAATTATAATTTAAAAACTAAAAGTTTATGTTATCAAGATCATTATGTACATAATATGGTATCTTTTGATATTAAAATTTTGCTTGATTATATAAAACATAAATATGAAGCAACAAATGTTATTTTACATAATAAAGAAATTTTAAAAACTATTAATACATTAAGTTATGTAATTGGTCATATGGAATTAGAATTGAGAACTAAATGTTTATATATTCCAGAAAATGAATGGGAATCATGTCATGTTATTAAAAATAAATAATTTATTATTAATCATAATTTTAGTTTATTATTAATCCTAATCCTAATTTAATTTTATTATTAACTTTTATTTCACCCAAATCTATTTTATTTTTTAGATCTTCAATTGATCTAACACCCATTTTTAATAATTTTAATGCACCTATATGTCCTATTCCAGTTATTGATTCCAATTCTTTTATTATTTTATTATTTTCATTAGTTGTATGTTTACAAATATTAATTTCTTCAAGTTTTCCAGTTTTGATAATTTCTTTAATTCTATTAATAGTACCTTTACCGATGCCTTGAATTTGTCCAAATTCTTTAATATTGTCAATAGTAATTTCTGTATTATATTTTTTAATAATAATTAATGCATTTTTAATTTGTTTTAATCTAAATGTATTTAATGTAATTAATTCAGTATCTGTTAAATATTCAATATGTTGTTGAATAAAATTAACAAGTTTTTCAAATTCAATAATAATATTTGAATTAATCATTATTATATATCACTTTATAGTCATATATAATAATTTTCATTTTTTATTTTGTAAATATATATAAACCAAAGTTATATATTAATTATAATAGATGTTTAAAATATTTAGTTTAATTACATTATCTTTATTTTTTTTAACTTATATTTATAATAATATTATTTATTTACCGGGTATTTTGTATAACTTTAAAAACCCAATTTTATCTACACAAAATATTAATTGGAAAACACATAATATAACTAATTCATTATATAAAATTAATAAACCAAATATTATATTAATTATAGTTGATGATTTAGGTATTAATGATTTATCCATAAATACACCAAATATTAATAGTCTTTATGAAAATGGATATAAATTCACAAATGCATATTCCGGACAAGCTACATGTGCACCATCAAGAGTATCAATATTAACTGGTAAATTTCCTACAAATGTTGGTTTTGAATTTACACCATTTCCAAAAAAATTAATTAAATTGTATTATTATTTAAAAAACAATGATATAAAACAGCCTATTTTTAAAATGAATAAATTAGACAGTTTAATATCAATGGAAAATATGGTATTACCATTAAATTATACTTTAATTTCAAATACATTACATAATTATGGTTATTATAATTATTATTTAGGAAAATGGCACATAGGAGAAGCACAAGGATACACCCCGTTAGATAGAGGATATGATGAAAGTTTAGCTTTTTTATATGGTGCATCCATGTATGAAGATGTTAAAAATAAAAGTATTGTAAGTTATTTTAATGATAATTCAATTTTAGATAAAATATTATTTAGTAATTTACCTTTTTCTATTTCATATAATAATGGACCACGTTTTAAACCAAATGAATATATGACTGATTATTTATCAAATAATGTTGTGGATATTATTAATAAAAATAATTCATTACCATTTTTCATAACTTTAGCTTATAATGCACCACATAATCCTTATCAAGCATTATTAAGTGATTATAATTCACCTGAATTTAATCATCTTGAACATAATGAAAAAGTATATTATTCAATGATAAAAGCTGTTGATAGAGGAATAGGTAAAATTATAGAAAGTTTAAAAATAAATAATAAATATAATGACACAATTATTATTTTTACAAGCGATAACGGTGGTGCACATTATTCAAATATTAAAGAAACAAATAAACCATACAAAGGTTTTAAAAGTACATTTTTTGAAGGGGGGATACGTGTTCCATTATTTATTCAATATCCAAAAATAATTCCAAAAAATAGTATTAACACTAAATTATCACATCATGTAGATATATATTCAACTATTATGAGTTTATTAAATTTAAAACATAATAATATTGATGGAATAAATTTATTTAATGAAACTGATAAACATAAAATTTTATTTTGGAAATCTGGAGATTATATTTGTATTCGTTATAATAATTGGAAATTTAGTTTATCTAATAATCCTAATAAATATTGGTTATATGAATTAATTTCTGATCCAACAGAAACTAATAATTTGATTGATAACTTAAATATTAAAGATATATACAACAATTTAAGTAATGATAATTATATATTAGAACTAAATCAAACAGAACTAAATAATATAAATAAACTAACTAATCTAAATAATCTAAACATAGCATGTAAATTATATAAATTATTAATAACATATAATAATACTGCAAAAACACCATTATGGGAATCAGTTATCAAAGTACCTATTCCAATAGGTAAAAATATAATTGAAGATGATACAGATGATTATATTTATTGGTCAAATTGAATTTATTAATTATATATACTAACTATGATTTATAAAAATATATTATTTATAGTAATAATATATTTTGGATTTAAAAAGTAAAAAATTATTATTAGATAATAATGAATAATAAAATTCAAAAAATATTTCCTAAAATAAGTAATTTGAATAATGAATTAAAATATGATGTTGAAGGCTTGTGGTCAATAACACAACCATCGGAAGCAACTATTATATCTAAATTAATACAAGATGATATAGGTTATAATAGTAAAATAGTAGATGCAACAGCCGGAATTGGTGGTAATACAATATCATTTGCTAATTATTTTAAAAATGTAACAGCGATTGAAATACATAAATCTAGATTTGAAATATTAACAAATAATTTAAATGCTTTTAAAATAAATAATGTTGAGTTAATTAATGATTCATGTTTAAATCACTTAAATGGAAATTATGATGGAATATTTTTTGATCCGCCGTGGGGTGGTCCAAAATATAAACATGCAATCAATATTAAAATTAAATTAGGTGATTTAACATTGGAAGAAATAATAAATAAAATTAAAGAAAATAATAATAAATTAATTTTTTTAAAATTACCAAATAATTATGATTTAAATGAGTTCAATTGTTTTAATTATAAGATTGATAAAATAAAGAATTATCAAATGATAACTATATATTAATCTTGTCTAAAATAAAATAATAAATATGCATTATTATTTTGTAAATCATTTTTAGTATATGCCAAACAAACAGGATTAGAATCATTATATAAATACCAATTATTATTAATAATATTTTTAACAATAGATGTATAATGACCCAAATTAATATTTTGTCCATATTCAAAAGCTTGATGAATATTAATGCCAATTAAATCATACTTACAACTTGATTTATAAGGACTTGCAACATTAAAATATTTACCAAGATCTAAATCTTTAATTGGGTATGTAATATTATTTGTTATTTTTTGTGTTTGAATTCCAAATGCATTTATTAAAAATCTTTTAATATGAATAACAAGAATTTTAGGTGTTTTCCATAAAAGTGTTTTAGAATAAGCTCTATTACAAAGGCCACACATATCACAATTAATTTTATTATCTACATCTTGCTGTTCTTCTGAAACATAATGATCAATACATTCATATAAATCAAATGTTTTATACATATCATTTTTATTTTTAATTGGAACAGAAATTGGCATTGTTAAGAATGGTTCATAACCAATTGAATTAGTATTACAACACATACATTTACGATTATTTTGTATAAGACCATCAAATAAAGTTTTAATTGGTGAAAATTCTCTTTTTTGATATTGCATCCATGTATGTGTTGCATTAATATTATTAAATGCATCATATGATGAATAAACAGAGCTATCAATTTGTGATATATTAGAACCAAAAATATATTCTGATTTAGTTCCAACTTCTTCTTCTATTTGAGAAATTAAAAAATTAAAAAATTCTTGTGAATCTTGTTGATTAAATTCATCCCACATATCATTTTTTTTACCAATTAATGTTTTAAATGTGGTTGGTGTAATAGAACAGTCATCATTTTCAAGTGAAGTTTTAAAAAGCCTAAATAATTCAAAAACAACAAAGTCCTTAATTAATTTTTCATCATTAAGTTCCGGGTTCTGATCAATTTTATTTTTAATTTTATTTAATAATATATCATTAAATTTTGCTTGTGAAATATATTCAATAAATATTGGTATTTGTTGTAAAATATGTAAAATAGAATTCATATAACAAGTAACCCCCATAATATTTTTATATTTACTTACCCCTAACTTAATATCACATTTTAAATTATTAGTATTAGTATCTATTGTCATAATTTGATTGTCAATTGATGTCATTAATAAATAAGATATAATAGTAAAAGATAAAACTTATCAATTTTTTTAAAATCTACGTTATGTTAATTAAATAATGAGAATAGATTCTAAAAAAATTATTAATATAAAAAATAAACAGGATTTAAAAAAATTTTCAATAGATAAACCTATATTTCAATCAAATTATTTATTTCATTATTTGATTCTATTAAATAATTTTAATGCATTAAAATTGATTAAATATCCTATATACAATGAAAACAATGATGGGTTAAATGGGTTTCATTTAGCTGCAAAAGAAGATAATATTCCAATATTAATTTATTTAATTGAAACATATCCAGAATATATTTATAATAGAACTGAAACAAGAGAATTATTTACACATTATTTACAACCTGAAAATTTTTCGATATTGATAACAAAATTTCCAAAATTAAATTGGGAAGATTTAATAGAAGAAAATAATATAATATTAAAATCAATAATTACAAATTTATCATTTAATGAATTGCACAAGTTTATAAAGGTATATAATATTAAACCAAAACAAACAAATTCATATTTATTTGGAATAATTAATAATAATATGTTAAATATAGAAGAAAAAATTACAATATTAAATGAATTTTCTGACAAAGATATTAATATTAAAAATGAATTTGGCGAAGGATTGATTTTAACTGTATTAAATATGGATAATAATATATTATTTGATTATTTACTTGATAGAAATATAGATTTAGATTATTATACAATTATAAAATTAAATAATCCATTAAGAATGGGTATATATTTTGATATATTAAATGATGATTTTAATTATAGCAAAAAAATAATAAACAAAATAATAGATAATAATAAATATTTTTATAATGAATACGATAAATATATTAATAATTTAGCACATTCCACAATTAATATGAGAACTAATCGGAATAATCAACAATATAAACAAAATATTTCACTTGATAAAATGGCAGATGTTGAAATATTAAAAATGTGTGATAATAAAACATGGAATCAAATTAATATTGATAAGATAACACCATTAGAATTATTGATTGAATTAGATTATGAAATTTATTCAAAAATAATACAAGATAATAAAATAAGTATTAATACAGATATTTTATCTAGATTACTATTAAATTATGAAAATGAAAATAATGATAATTACAATAAATGGATAAAATTATATAAAACTCTACCAAATTATGTACAAGAAACAGATTCTATTATTATAGATAATACATTGTATTCGCATTATACAATATTTAGATCAACTTTTAAAGATATTGGGGTATTTAGTATATATTTAAAAGACACATATCAAGATCTATTAATTCCTAATATGAAGACATATTTATTAAATAATTTAACATTTGATAATACTATACTATTTCCTGATGATATTATTTCAAAAGAACCAGTATTTCCATGGATAATATCATACCATTCAGATTCAGAATATTATATTCATCCATATTTGAACAATATAATTAATGCAGAAAAAAAAAATAATAATAAAAGATACGCTGCTGTATTTTTAGGTTTAGTTTTAGAAACAATATTACATGCAAATATATTAGTTTATGATTTCAAAAACATGACTGTAGAAAGATTTGAACCATATGGTAATACAAATATAATAGAAAATGATAATGTATTAGACGATATATTGGAAGAAGAATTAACATGGAATACTGGATTAAAATATTTAAGACCAAATGATTTTTTGCCATATGCCGGATTTCAAACAATATCAGATGAAAATAATTTAAAAAATATAAAAGCTGGTGATTTTGGTGGTTTTTGTTTAGCATGGTGTTTATGGTATTTAGAAACTAAAATTAAAAATCAGGATATTGATTCAAAAACATTAGTAAATAAATTAATAAATAAAATATCAAAATTAGAAGTAAATTTTACTGAATATATTAGAAATTATTCAACTAAAATTAATGATTATAGAATTAAATATTTAAAAAAAATAGGACTTGATGAAAAAGTGATATCGAATATACATTCAACAGTAAAGAATGATGATATTGTTGAAGATTATTTATTAAAAGCATATAATTAAAATAAAATTTATAAATTTGCAATAAAATCATCTGTAATTTCTGTGGCACCTGGTTGTTCTGAAATTACATCACTAGTAAAAGCAACAGTTGTTCCTTTATTAGATACAGCAACTTCACTAACTTGTGTAAGTTCACCAGATTTTTTTAATCGCAGTACATCTTGTGGTGAATACTTTGAATCAATAATGTATCCACTACCAATATCTGGAATAAGAAGAACAGTATCTTCTTTTCCAATAAGTTGTTTACTACGTCCAGATTTACGTTTACCACGTAAAGGACAATTGACAGTTTGTCCAGTACTAATTATTTTAACATCAAAACGACAATTACCAAGTGGTGCAATGATTTCGCCGTATTCTTCTTTATCATTAGCAAAAATTAGTTCTTTTGACTTTGATCCGGTATAGGTTTTATTATGTTTCTTCGTGTGGGTTTTTCCTGACATTAAATAACTAATATTATTAATTTAGACATTATAAATTTCAATTTTTAACCAGAACATGATTCACAATCAACTTGTGAATTAGTATCTTTTACTAATTTAGGATCAATAGTAAACTTTATAGCATCTGATGATGCTTTAGTTCGTAAATAATACATACCCGTTTTTAATCCTGCTTTCCATCCCCAAAAATGTGATGAACCTAGTCGGTGATAGTCGGGCTGTGCCATAAAAATATTCATCGATTGTGATTGATCAACAAATGGACCTCTTGCAACTGCACCTTTTAATACCCAAATTTGTTTAATTTCCCATCCTGTTTTATACATACTTTTAAATATATCTGGAATATCATCAATATATTGAATAGATCCATTAGCAGCAATTATTTTATCTTTTAATTCTGTATTCCATAACCCAATATTAATTAAATCATTTACTAAATATTTATTTATTATAATAAAATCACCTGCTTGTGTATTTCGTGTATAAATATTATTTGTAAAAAATTCAAAACATTCATTATTTCCCAATAACTGACTTGTTGATGCTGTCGGCATTAATGCAGTTAATAAACTATTTCTAACACCGTATTTAATAACACTTTCTCTTAAAATATCCCACTTTTCTTTATATAAAAGTGTAATATGGGTAGAATTATATTCAGACCATAAATCGAACTGAAATTTACCCTCTGAAAATGGCGAACCTTCAAAAGAACTATAAGATCCAGTTTTATTACTTGTTTCTTTTAATAATTCATATTTATTAGGCTTTATAGTGTGATACAAATTTAATATTTTTTTATCATTTATATTAAAAGTTGGATCATAAAATTCTGGAAATATAGAATTGTCTTTATAATATAATATTAATTCATTCATCATTTCATAACGAGATTTTGATATATCATTAGATGCTGTAATAGATGCAATATATATTGTTTCCATGATTTTAGCATTAAATTCTATTGCTTTTTCAGAATCATATGGTATTTGTAAAAGTGCTAATGCATCCGCTAATCCTTGAATACCTAATCCAATTGGTCTATGTTTCATATTGGATAATTTTGCTTGTGGTACAGGATAATAATTAATATCAATTACTTTATCTAAATTTATAGTTGCTGTATAAGCAACGTCATATAATTTTTTATAATCAAATTCTCCACAAGTATAATTATATAAATGAGTAAAACCACCAATAAATTTATAGTTATCAGAATTTTCAGAAATAAATATTTGAGGATAAGTTAATTTATAATTATTTTCATTATTTTCATTATAAATAATTTCATCAAATGGTATTTCTAAATTTGTTAAATATTTCTTTGCATATAAACAGAATTTACAATTTGGTTTAGTATAAATTTTACATTTTATATTTTCAGATTTTTTATAAGGTGTTACCATTGGCTTTAATGCAATAGATGCTAAATTACATACACCGTATTCTTTATCATCTGAATATTCTGTTATTTCTGCACAAAGATTAGATGATTTAATAGTTCCTAAATTTTTTTGATTACATTTTTTATTAATAGTATCTTTATATAATATATATGGCATACCGGTTTCTATTTGAGTCTCCATAATAGTATGCCATAATTTTCGTGCTGATATTTTTGAACGATATTTTTTATCTTCTACATATTTCCAATATAATGTTTCGTATTTGTCACCATATACATCATTTAAATTAGGACATTCATCTGAACTTAATAAATACCAATCTCCATCAATTTCAACTTGTTTCATAAATAAGTCACTAATCCATAATGAAAAAAATAAGTCTCGAGCTCTTTCTGTTTCTGAACCAAAGTTTTTACGTAATTCTAAAAAATCATAAATGTCTGGATGATGTGGTTCCAAATAAATAGAAATTGCACCCGGTCGTTTGCCTCCTTGGTCTATCCATCTAGCAATATCATTAAATACTTTTAAAAATGGAACTAAACCGTTTGATTTACCACCAGTACCTTTAATAATACTATTTTTACCTCTAATATTTGAAACATGTAACCCAATACCACCTGCTCGTTTTGAAATTTGTGCACAAGAGTTCCATGTTGTAGTAATAGATGTTAAATCATCTGATGTACCTAACAAAAAACATGAACTGAGTTGCATATATTTAGTACCAGCATTAAATAATGTAGGACTTGCATGTGTATAATAACCTAATGACATATAATCATATGTTTGTTTAATTTTATTAATAATATTTGTATGATTTTCATTAATTGTATATTCATTTAAATTTATTGATAATGTTATAGCGGTTCTCATAATCATATCTTGTGGTCTTTCCATAATTTTATTATTTGATTTAAGTAAATAAGATTTTTCTAATGTTTTAAATCCAAAATAATCATATAAATAATCTCTAGTGTAATCAATAATTGAATTAATTTGATCTGAATTAGCTAAAATCCAATCAAGCCATAATTTATTAATAATATTGGTTTCTTGATATAATTTGTCCATTGTTGATGAAAAATTACTAACAATTTTTTTATGCAAATTTGAAACTAATATTTTTCCACCCAAATAAGCATAATCCGGATGTTTTGTTGATAAGTTAGCACAAATTTCAGCAGTTAAACTATCAATTTCTTCAGTAGTTATATCTGGATATAAACTTGAAATAACTTTTTGTGCAACTAATGATGTATCCAAATATTTATTTTTACATAAAACATTTGTATATTCGGTTATTAATTTATTAATATGATTTATGATGATATCAGCTTGAAAAAGCTGTTTAGTACCATTGCGTTTTGTAACATATGACATTAATTAATTATTGAAAATAATTATTTAACTATATTTTTAATTATCAATTTTTATTCGTTTAATTTTGTATATATTTTAGTCGGTATATTCATTTTTTATTTAAATATACTAATCTCATTTAAAAAATAATTTATTATATTATACTATTATATGAAAAGTTCAAACTTTATCAACACAACAGCGACAATTGGATATATTTATATTAGAAATCATACATCATATGATGTTGAAAATGTATGTAAAATGGGTAAAACTAATAATATTCCTGAAAGAGATTCACAATATGCTACTGGTGAAATTAAAAGAGGATGTTTTGATAATGTATTTCAAGTTCCAATTGAAAAAATGGGAATTGTTGAACGCTTATTACAAAATGAATTCTCTAATTTAAATATAAGATATGACGGTGGGACAGAATTTTATAATAAAGAAATTATTAATCTTATTGAACCATATTTAATAAATATTGGCATACAGTATAGAAAATTATCAAAACAAGAAATTAGCGATTTGATAAGATGTAATAGAGTAAAAAAAACAATCAAAAAAATAAACATTAAATCATTAATTTCTATTCTTAAATCAAATAAACAATCATTAAATTGTACACAAAAATTAAATAATCAATATATTTGGAATGAAAGAGAATATCAAAGAAATATAATTAATTATGGTAAAAATGAACTTTTATCAAATAATAAATTATATATTGAATTACCAACAGGGGGAGGGAAAAGTTATATAGTATATAATTTATTTGAATATATAAAAAGTGAATTTATCATTATTGTTTCACCTAGAAAAATAATAAATTCACAAAATATATCAGAAAAATATTTACAAATACTAAAAGATAATTATAATATATTTAATTATTCTACTAATAATAACTTTGATAAATATTTAAGATTATCAAATAAAAAAATTATAATTTGTTGTACACAATCTATTAGTAAAATTTATAAAAAGATATTATCAAACAATATTACTAATATTATAGTTTGGTTTGATGAAGCACATTGGGGGATTGAAGAATCCAGTAATAATTTATATGATGATCCAAATTCACAATTTTGGTTATCAAATAATACAAATATAAAATATCGTATTTTTACATCTGCATCACCAAATAAAGCAATAATTTTACAAAATGAAAATATATTTGGTAAATTGTATTCACCTATAAAAGTGAAAAAATTAATAGAGTTAAATTGGTTGTCAAAAATAAAACCATATGTTTATAATGAAAATAAAAAAAATGTTAATAACATAAATTATATTATTAGCGATTTTAGTGAACAAAATAAAACTTTTGGTTTTAGTTTTCATAATAAACAAAAAAATGCATTTAACTTATTTTATAAGCATTACAACCTATATAAAAATAATAAAACACAAATTAAACCATTTTTATTAGTCAGTGATAATTTTAATAATATTAAAGAACCCAAATTACAAGATATTGAATTAGATTATAATTATAGAGATATAAAAATATATGAATCATTAATTCATAGTATTGGCTATGTTGTTGCAAAATATAGTATGGGATATGATTTTAACAAATTAGATTTTATGTGTTTAAGTGATCCAAAACTATCAATACAAGATATTAAACAATGTATTGGAAGAGGTATTCGACCAGATGAATTAGGAGAAAATGGTTCAAATAGAGATAAAAATTTAAATGTATCATTACCTGTATATATTGATGAAAATAATGATAATGATGATAATAAATATGAAAAAATAATACAAGTATTAAAATATTTAATAAATGATATTGAAATACCATTTGAAGAAATAGAATTTAAAAATAGATTTTATAGTAAAAATATTCGAAACAAATCAAATCATAATACTGGAATAAATGAATATGATGGAATAAATCATGTAAAATCTATATTCTTAAATTTATTAGATTTAGAAAATAAAAAATGTGCACAAGCAACAACTTATGAACAAGCAAGAAAAATAATCGCTGATAAAAATATAAAATGTAAAGAAAGTTATTATAAATTATGTGAAACTGATAATAGATTATCTAAAGAACCTGAAGTAATATTTAAGGAACGATTTACAAATTGGATAGATTATTTAAGTATTGAACGTATATATTATAATTTTGAAACCTGTAAAAATAAAGTTAATGAATATTTATTATCACAACCAGAAATAAAAAAACATTATTTGAACTTATCAATTGTAAGTAATGAATTATGTAAATTAGACAAATTATTTCCACCAGATGGATTATGGGTTGAATATTATAATGTAAAGAATTTGAGGGATTTAATTACTATAACAAATAAAAAGAAGATGGTGGGTATTTTGTAATTATATATAAAAATTGATTTAGCTTAATATAAAGATTTAATTCATTATATTGTAATGTCAAAACAATATTCATGTGAACTATGTAAAAAAGTATTTAACCGTAAAAATGATTTAACAAAGCATACAAAAAATAAAACACCGTGTATACCATTAACAGAAATACAACAAGCTAATCAAACAAATGAAGTTAAAATATATATTAAAGCTAGCCTTATTAATGTATTCAAAAGTTGTTTAAATATCTTGAGAGACAATGGATTAACTGGTGAGAAAGCATTAAGAAATATGTCTTATTTGTTAATATTGAAATTACTAGAACCTCGTTTTGGTGATGAAATTGATATTGATAATTATGGATATGATTTTAGTCATATTAATGATGACACGATTGAAACACATAAAAATAAATTATTAAAAATTGCTCGTTTTAGTAATTTATCAAAAGAAAAAGAGGATGATATTCCGACTTTAATGAAATATTTATGGGATGATATCTTATCTGTTCATCCTACTACAAAAGGTATATTTTTAAAGGATAGAGGATTTGATATTCAACACCAATCAACCTTTAAAAAATTAATTGATAAATTAAATTCACTTGACTTATCTCAAACTGAATATGATGTTTTGGGTAATGCATATGAGGAAGTTATTCAAGATATTATGACTGGTAAAGTATTAGGACAATTTTTTACTCAACCATTAGTTAAAAAAATGATGGTTAAGTTAATTGATCCACAAATACATGCTAATGGAAAAATAGATACTTGTGGAGACCCTACTATGGGAACTGGTGGATTCTTGATTACCTATTTACAATACATTTTACAACAAGCAAAAGATAAAAATATTAAACCAGATTGGGATTTTATCAAAACTGAAGGATTATATGGTAAAGAATTAGATCCAGATACATATCAATTAGCTGTTTCAAATATGTTAATCTCGTCTGGTCATATGTTTGGAGGTCTAGAAAATGATGATAGTATTCGTAAGCCTATTACAAGAAAGTTTGATAATATTCTAACAAGAATTAAGGGATTAAAATATGATGATTTTCAATATTCATTAAAAAGTGAATATGTTCCTATTAAAACAGATAATGCGGTTAGCTTATTTATTCAAGCAATTATTTATATGTTAAATATTAATGGTAAATGTGCTGTTGTATTACCAGATGGACAAGATTTATTTTCAAAAACAAATACATCGTTAATTGCTATTAGAGAATATCTTATGAAAACATGCGATTTGAAAGAAATTATCTATTTACCATCCGGTATATTTACATATACAACCATTAAAACATGTGTATTTTACTTTGTGAAAAAGATAGAAGGGACTGATATTTTGAAAACCGAAATTAAATTATCTAAAAAAACTCAAAAAGAAATAGGTAGAGAATATATATTTTCAAAAACACATCAAACAACAACAGTTAAGTTTTATAATTACGATTTTAATGGAGATGTCAAAAATCTATTAGTTGAAGTTCCAATTGAGAAATTTGCGAGTAATTCATATTCACTTAATTATGCTGAATATATGAAAGATGAAACTAAAGAAGAACAATATGAAGATGGTGTTGTTGTAAAAACACTTGGGGAAGTTTGTGAATTTCAAAATGGTTCTCAACTTGATAAAAAAGATATGCTCGAGGGTAATATACCTATATTTGGAGGTGGCGTTAAAATTGTTGGTTTTCATAATTCTCATAATAGAAATGGGAATGAAATAATTATATGTGGAACAGGATACCCTGGATATGTTAATTATAGTTTTGGAAAACCATTTTGGGCATCACAATGTTTCACTATGAAAAGTAAAAACACATCAATACTTATTGATAAATATGTATATTATTATTCAAAAATAGTTTTAGAGAAAGAATTTATGTCAAAGCAAAAAGGAACTGCACAAAAGTTTATTAGATTTAATCAAATAACAGATATAAAAATACCAGTTCCATCACTTGAACGCCAAAAAGAAATCGTTAAATATTTGGATTTCATATACGAAAAAGCAAACAAAACAAGTAATGATAAAATTGCAGAATTGAAACAATTGAATGGATTTTGTTTGAATAATCAAAAATTATTTGGTGAGAATGTGGTGAAAGAATTAGGCGATGTATTCAAAGAAGTAAAAACAGGCAAAGATGTTGTTGCTACTGAAAGAAAAAAAGGTGAATATCCATTTTATGGAGCAAATGGCATTATTGATTATGTTGATAGTTATATATTTGATGGTAAATTTTTATTAACAGCAAGAACTGGTTCATTAGGTTCATTACATATATCAAATGGTAAGTTTTGGTGTTCTGGTGATGTGCATAGAATGGAATTTGAAAATGATACTTTATTGTCATATACATATTATTACTTACAAACAATAGATTTTCAAAAGTTTAGAACAGGTTCTGCACATCCAAAATTAAGTGGTTCAAGTTTAAAATCAATAAAAATCCCAATCCCATCACTTGAACGCCAAAAAGAAATTGTTGAGTATTGCGAATATAATGATATACTCATTAAACAATTAGAAAAAGAGATTGAAAATAATAAAAAACAAGCACAACAATTTATTTCAGGTATTGTAAAAAAACAAGTTCAAAAAGAACAAGATGAAACAAGTACAGTAAATAGTGAACTTATTGATGAAGTTCAAGATGAAATAGCATTAATTGAAGATGTTATTATTGAACCAAAACCAAAAGTTAAAAAGATAGTTAAAAAAGTAAAAAAATCTAATGTTATTGCAGAAAATAATTAATTACAAATATTTTTTTATCATGATTTAATAAAAATATATTAACATATCTAGATTTAGCATTATTAATACTATAAATATAATAGGGTATGTATAAAGTTAATCTTATTATTTAAATTCTTTAATTTTAATTTAATTTTTTTATTTAATTCATATTTTCCATATTTTCTTAAATTAGGTAATACTTCATTAATTAACCATAATTGAAATTTTTTGTATTTTTCATTCGTGATTTAATAAGAAAACTATATATTTCTTTTCATTTATAAATACTGTATTTGGATGATCTTTAATTTTAGTAAGTACTTTAATTTGTTAACTAAATCTCTTAATACATCTTTATTGCTTTTATAATTTAATAATTTAGAAATACTTATAAATTTAAACCAAATATTATTCTCAATATAAATTAAAGTATTATTAAATAAATCAATTATAGTATCCATATAGAAGTTAATATTTGTGTAGGGGGGTCAATTACCCCCCTACATAAATAACAAGATTACTCGTCATAAACAACATTATTTTTAATAATTTAATAAAATAATTTGATTAATTATATTATACAGTATATTTTATAATCTCAAAATTATTATATATTTTTAAATAAAATATATACATGGTGGTGTAAGTTAATCACTTATTATTTTCAAGTATTTACAAATGCTATGATAGAAATCAATTAAAATAATGACTCAACTTATTGAAGATGTTATTATTGAACCAAAACCTAAAACAAAAGCAAAAAAATATACTATTATTATGATTTAATAAAAATATTGATATAAAATAATATTAATATTATTATATACATATATAATGGAATCTAAAATGAAACTTGTAGAATTTTGTGCAGGAACAGGAGCATTTTCTTTAGTATTTGAAAAAACTAATTTAGTTAAAACAATATTTGCAAATGATTATGAACCTAATTCAGAAAAAATATTTAATGAAAACTTTACGATAAAACTTAATTGTTGTGATATTAACACACTAGATAGTAAAAATGATATTCCGAATCATGATATATTAACTGCTGGATTTCCGTGTCAACCATTTTCAATAGCAGGAAATCAAGAAGGATTTAATGATGAACGATCAAATGTATTTTGGAAATTAATAGATATCATTAAAAATCACAAACCACGTGTAGTTATTTTTGAAAATGTTAAAAACTTAGAATCACATGATAAGGGAAATACATTCAAAACAATTACAAATGAGATTAAACAAATAAATTATTTTTTCAAACACAAAATATTAAATACATGTGATATAACACCTGTACCGCAAAATCGTGAAAGAATATATATTATTTGTTTCAAAAATAAAGATGATTGTGATAGATTTGAGTTTCCAAATGTTATAAATAATAAAGACAAAAAAAAATTAAGCGAATTTATGGAAAAAAATGTAGATAAAAAATATTATTATAGTGATAAATTAAAAGTATGGGATGAAATAAATACTAATATTACAAAAAATATATTAACAAATACAATTTATCAATATAGAAGATATTATGTTAGGGAAAATAAAAACTCAGTTTGTCCAACATTAACGGCAAATATGGGTAGCGGTGGTCATAATGTACCATTGTTAAAAGATAATGATGGAATAAGAAAACTTACACCTAGAGAATGTTTTGAATTACAAGGTTTTCCATCAAATTATAAATTTCCTAAAATGAGTGATTCATCACTTTATAAATTAGCTGGTAATGCTGTCTCTGTTCCTGTTGTTGAAAAAATAGTATTTAATATAATGAAAGCTCTTAATCTTGACATTCCAAAAAATAATTCAAATGATAAAATAGAACAACCTATAGTAATTAAACTTGAAACAAAACAAATTAAAACAAAGAAAACTAAGAAAAATAAAGATATAGAAATAGAAGTATAAATATTGAATTTTATAATAATTATGTATTATATAATTTAATATTAATGTCAATAAATATGAATAAACAACAACTCATTGAATTATATAATGTATTTTTTATAATATGATTATAACATCACCCATTAATTTAATATTTTATATTTCATATAAATCCAACATTATATGGTTTATTAAATAGTAACTATTAATTACTATTTCTAATGGATATTATTTATCATATATTGGTATATGCATAAATATTTTATCTTTATCTGTTAAATTTTTATTCGATAATTCTTTAATAAAATTAATACTATCATCACAGTGCTTTAAAAATTTTTTTAATATATCTAAATCAACTTGATAAACTTCTTTATATTTTCTATATTGAACTACTCTCATTAGTCCTTTTATACACTGTTCTACGCCATGCATATTATCTGTATCAAATTCATGTACTAATAATAAATCATTTGCTAGAGCTGAATTATGTGAATTTAATCTTTTTCTTATATTTTTTGATTTTCCTAATTTATATAAAGTTTCTTCTGTATTTAATGCCTTAAAAATATATATTTTTTTCTTCTTACCTTCTGGTTTAACTTTTTGGTTATTTTTAACTAATGTTAATTCATTATTAAGACTTTTTATAATAGAATCTTTATATTTATATAACATTTTTTCAATCTCTATAAAATATCTACGTACTTCAATGCCTTTTTTACTTTTTGTAGCTTGTAGAATCATTTTAGCACATTCGGGTGTTAACATGTATATTTTCTCGTTATAACCTCCTTTACCTATTTTATCTTTATTATTAGTAATAATATAATCTATATTAATTCTATAACTATTTTTAATAGTTAAATGAAAATCCTTGCGACTTGTGATATTTAACCATGTTTGTAGATTATTAGAATTAATAAGAAACTGGTCTGATATTTCAAAATAATCCTCACGAATAATCTCAAAAAAATCATTGATGAATGTTTTTTTTATTGAACTATTTTCTAGTAAAAAATCTTTAAAATGTACCATTTAAATAAAACTATGTTTTATTTTAAATGCAGTAGCTGTGAATAGAAAAACTACGTTTTTCTATACACATCGTACCATTATAAATAAACTAGATATTTTTTTTGCTTTGGGGATATACCCAAAGCAAAAAACCATTTATAAAAATTTCAAAAACACCACGTATTTCATCTAATCTTATTATTTACAAATTAAATAATACACAATACTATATCAAATAATTAATATTAAAATAAATGAAAATTGTCAATTAATTTAATTTTTTAATGGAGGTTTATTAAATAGATTACTATTAATTACTGATTCTTATGTCATTTAAAATAAATAAATGATTTTTATCAAACGACAAAAGTATAATAAGAACAAAAAATCTTATGTATATCTTTCTAAATAAACTATAGACATGTTTATAATAAAAACATTACAATTAAACATATAATTATTATATAAATTGGAGTTAATAATATATTTGCATATCTAGATTTAGCATTTTCAATAAACTCTGTATTTTCTTCAGTAACATTCTTATATTTATCATTATTAACATTATTAATATAAATACCGTTTGCTATAACAACTAATAATATTAATAATGTTGGTAAACTATAATAATAATTCTTGGTATTGTCATTAGAATTATAAATAATATAGTATAAATAAATGGCTAATACAATCCATAACATTGATAATATAATACCAATATAATTACCTGTTTTTTCAAAACGAAAAAATGATGAGTTATTTTGAGATGATCTATAACTAGATGTTCTATATAAAGTACCCGACGATGATCTATAAACCATTTTATTTTAATATATAATAAATTAGATATTAAAATAATTTTAAAATATTATTTATTCCGCTTTAAAAATCATCTAATAATTTAAAAGTCGAATCTTTTGATTTATTTAATACATTTGCATTTTGGTATTGTGTTGGTCTTGATTCAAAGAAATTTGTTTTACCTTCAACACTAATAGATTCCATAAAATCAAATGGATTAATAACATTAAAAATTTTACTATAACCAAGATCAACTAATAATCTATCAGCAACAAATTTTATATATTGAATCATTGAATTGCTATTTATTCCAATTAGTGCACACGGTAAACTTTCACATATAAATTTGCATTCAATATTAACAGCGTCATTAAACATATCATGAATTTCTGATTCATTAGGTTTATTAGTTAACATTGAAAATAAAAGTACAGCAAAATCACAATGCATACCTTCATCACGTGCTATTAATTCGTTTGATGCACATAATCCAGGCATAATATTTCTTTTTTTTAACCAGAAAATAGAACAAAAAGATCCTGAAAAAAATATACCTTCAACAACTGCAAATGCTAATAATCTATGTGCAAAAGATTCAGTAGATTCAATCCATTTAACTGCCCATGCTGCTTTTTCAGCAATACATGAATATTCAATAACAGCATTTAATAGTTTATATTTTTCATCTGATTCCCGAACTATATTATCAATTTGTAGACTATATGTTTCTGAATGTGTAGATTCCATCATCATTTGCCATGTATAAGCAACAATAGCTTCTCGAATTTTAATATCTTGTAAAAATCTTTCACTAAGATTAATATTAACAATTGTATCTGAAGATGAAAAAAATGCTAATATCATTTTAATAAAATGTTGTTCGTTATCATTTAATTTACAAAAATCGTCATAATCTTTTGAAAAATCTATTTCTTCAGCTGTCCAAAACGCTGCTTGTTGTTTTTTATAAGATTTCCAAATAGCTTCATTTTTAATAGGATATATTGTTAATCTATTATTTTCCGGATCAAGTAAATATTCATTTACATTAATGCTTTGGTTTAATATGATATTTTTAAGTTTAGAATCTAAATTTGTGCGTGATTGTTTAACACTGTAATCTTCCATTATATATATATATTAAAATAATAATAATAATAAAAATTAAATCAATTTTTATTATTTCCTATTATAATTATAATGAGTTTTAATAGTTATAAAAAACCAAAACTAGTAGAAACAAAATTATCAAAGTATTATATTAATAAACTACTTGAACAAAAAAATATTATTCAAGACCAATCGATAAACAAAGATGTTGAATTAGTTATACCTAACGATGATAGTTTATATAAGAAATTTACAAATTATTTATATAAGTGTATATGTTATATGTGTGCAAATGCTCGTCAAACTATAATTAATAATTATGGATTTATATTTATTATATCACTGTTGATTATATTATTATATGTTAGATATCTTGAAGTTGATAGACGAAAAATAAAAATGCAAAAAATAATTGATAAAATAAATGATGAAGAATCTAGTGATTCTAGCGATTCAAATGATTTATAGAAATTATTATATTTTGATGGGTTCATCATAAATAACTAGTACTGTGGAACTATTTTTATATTTTAATTTTATATGTTTTATATGTGATGTATTATACTTTGTATTTTGTAATCTATCGTTAGAATCACTAAACATATGAACTTTATTTACCATTAATATTTGTTTTATTTCATCGAGATTAATATTATTAAAATTTATAGATGCGTTGGTTATATTACTATTAATCACATCATTTGAAGATATTTTTGGATTACGATCCAACATATAATCAGCCAATGATGTATTTTTTATTTCAGTACTATGAATATAATTATTCACACTATTTATATATTCTAAATTTTTTTTTTCATTATCAATTATTAATTGTATATTTTTCTTTATATTATCTATTTTATTATATTCTACATTATCATATATTAATTTATCACCGTATAGTGTAAAATCATTATTATCCATTATTAATTGAGATTCATTTTTAACATTTTCAATAAGATTATTTATAATACCTATTTGTTTGTTCAATGTTAATGGTGTATACACTTTATTTTTGATTTCATTTTTTTTTTTTTTTTTTTTTTTGTTTATTTTTTTATATGTTTTTTTTATTTTTTTTTTTTTTTTATTTTTTTTTTTTTTTTTTTTAATTTTTTTTTT
>Ga0114958_10000249_pt1 | contig 46054 bp, 42 predicted proteins | sample C_130208_EF_Meta_FD_89577 | JGI IMG/M metagenome (GOLD analysis project Ga0114958, IMG submission 89577) | Freshwater microbial communities from Lake Croche, Canada to study carbon cycling - C_130208_EF_MetaG | ecosystem: Environmental > Aquatic > Freshwater > Lake | place: Lake Croche, Canada... | reverse complement strand
TGAACCTCGCGGTGTGGTTCGCGCTGCAGGTGGTGTTTCCGGCGCACGCGGCGGTGGACTGGTTTACGCTGGTGGTCGGAGTCGCGGCGCTGGTGGCGCTGGAGCGTTTCAAGGCCGGGATCATGCCTGTGGTGCTGGCGGGCGGGGCACTGGGTTTGATCTGGAGTTTCGTGCGATGAAAAACGTCCCGCCCGGCATCCAGACCATACGCGGGGTGATGGGCGTCTGCCATCTGCTCGTGGACGGGGAGGGCGACGCGGTGCTGCTCGACACCGGGCTGGTCGGCGAGCCGGCGCAAATCCGCTGGCGGCTGCGTCAGCGCGGACTCGGCCCGGAGAACGTAAAGGCGATCTTGCTGACGCACGGCCACGTCGACCATGCCGGCAACGTGGCGTGGGCGAAGGCCTGGACCGGCGCGCCCGTCTATGCGCACCCGGCGGAGCAGGCCCACGTAGACGGCACCTACCCGTACACGGGCATCAACCGCTGGTGTGGCCGGCTGGAGCGGGTGGCGCGCGCGGTGTTCCGGGTGGGCCAGCCGGTACCGATCGACGTGGCGCTGGCGGACGGCGACGAGCTGCCCTTCTGGGGCGGATTGCGCGTGGTACACCTGCCGGGGCACACGGTGGGACACTGCGGGTTCTATAGCACGCGCCACGACCTGCTGTTCAGCGGGGATCTGTTCGCGAGTTACTTCTTCAACACGCACATCCCGCCGGCCATCCTGAACAGCCGGCCGGAACTGATCCCGGTGAGCCTGGAGAAGGTCCGGCAACTCAACCCGCGACTGATGGTTCCGCAGCACTACGATGTACTGGATGGCCTGCTGCACCGATGGCGGTTTGACCGGATGCTGACGCGCATGGCGCGGCGGCGGCAGAAGGTGTGGCCGGTGTGAGAGACGAATGCGGCGACAGCGACGTCGCCGCCCACCTCAGCCGCGGAAGAACTTCAGCGTGCGGCGCATCGAGGCGACGAGGACGTCGATCTCCTCGGCGGTGTTGTAGACGTAGAAACTCGCGCGCGTGGTGCTGGTCAGCCCGAGCTTGCGCATCAGGGGCTGGTTGCAGTGGTGGCCGCCGCGGACGGCGAGGCCGTCTTCGTCGGCGAACGTGACCACGTCGTGCGCGTGCACGTCGGGGAAGGCGAAGCTGACGAGTCCGCCGCGCTCACCCTTCGGGCCGAGCACGCGGATGTCGGGCAGGGCGGAAAGTTTTTCGTACGCGATGCGGGCGAGTCCGTCGTCGTGTTCGCGGATCTTGGCGCGATCGAGGCCATCGAGGTAATCGCAGGCGACGCCGAGGCCGATGGCGCCGGCGATGTGGGGGGTGCCGGCCTCGAAGCGCTCGGGGGCGGGTTTCCAGGTGGCGCCCTGATAGGTGACGTTTACGACCATGCCGCCGCCGGTTTCGTCGGGGGCGAGCTTGTCCAGCAAGGCGCGGCGGCCGTAGAGCACGCCGATGCCGGTGGGTCCACACATCTTGTGGCCGGAGAAGGCGAGGAAGTCGCAGCCGAGTTCCTGGACGTCGAGCGGGGCGTGGCCGATGGACTGGGCGGCATCAATCACCGTGACCGCGCCGACGGCCCGCGCGCGGCGGCAGAGTTCGGCGACGGGGTTGATCGTGCCGAGCGTGTTGGAAATGTGCGTGAAGGCGAAGAGCTTCACCTGCGGGGTGAGCAGGGTGTCGAGTGACGCGAGGTCGAGTCCGCCCTCGGCGTTGGTCCCGAGCACCGGCACGTACTTGAGTGCGGCGCCGCTGGCCTTCGCGGCCTGCTGCCACGGCACGAGGTTGGAGTGGTGCTCCATCTCGGTGGTGAGGACGACGTCACCGGGCTTGAGGTGGGCTTGGGCCCAGCTGCGGGCGACGATATTGATGCTCTCGGTCGTGCCGCGGGTGAAGATGATCTCGGCGGAATCGGCGGCGTTGATGAACTTCGCGATCCGCGCGCGGGCGCCCTCGTAGGCGTCGGTGGCGCGCATGGACAGCGCGTGGAGCCCGCGGTGGACGTTGCTGTTGTCGCGCTCGTAGTACTTCACCAGCGCGTCGATGACGGCGCGGGGTTTCTGCGAGGTGGCGCCGTTGTCGAGGTAGACCAGCGGCTTGCCGTTCACCTGCTGGTGCAGGATCGGAAAATCAGCGCGGACGTCTTTCCAGGTCGGCATGGCGCGGGGGTCAGTCGTTGTGACTCTCGGTGGTCACCGTGGTCGGGTCGCTCTTGAGGGCGTTGAGCGCGGCGTGCCAGCCGAGGGTGGCGCACTTGATGCGGGCGGGGAAGGTGTGCACGCCGGCGAAGGCGCCGATGTCGCTCATCTCGTCGGGCGCGTTGCCCGTGGTGACGATCTGGTGGAACTGGTCGTAGAGCGCCTGGGCCTCGGCGGCGGTCTTGCCCTTGAGCTGGGTGGTCATGAGCGACGCGCTGGCCTGGGAGATGGCGCAACCGGAGCCGTCGAAGGAGAGGTCCTTGATCCGGTCGCCCTCAAGCTGGAGATACACGCTGCACTGGTCACCGCAGGACGGGTTGTCGCCGTGGGCGACGCGGTTGGCCGTTGGCAGGCGGCCGCGGTTCCGGGGGCGGCGGTTGTGGTCGAGGATGACCTGCTGGTAGAGTTCGGTGAGGTCGGCGGACATGGCGGAAGGCCATATTGGTTATCGCTTATGGCCGATTGGCAACTGCGACCTGCATTCGTTGCCCACGGAACACACGGAAGACACGGAAACCAAACTAACGGGAACCGTTCTGTGTCTTCCGTGTGTTCCGTGGGCAAACCACACTTTGCCTTTGCCTGAACCGCGGGTGGGGCGTATCGCGCTGTCGTGGCATTGGCGCGCTTTCTTGGACAGGACCTGGTGGTGGCGTTGGGGAAACTCGACGCCGGCTGCGTCTTGGGTCCGTGGCGCGGGACGCGGCCGCAGGACCGGCGGCGGAAGATGCGGTTTTCACCGGTGCTCTACGGCGAAGACCACGCGCACGGCCACGCCGAGCTTTGCCTGCTGCTGGAGGGCCGGTGCCGGTTCAGCTACGATCACGCGGGAGGGGTGTTGGAGGTCGGTGATCTCGTGGTCTTGCCGGCGGGGCTGCCGCACGCCGAGGCCTACGTCCGGCCCGGCGAGGGCTATCGACTGGCGTGGTGGAGCCTCCATGAGGCGGAACCGCGGCTGCACGTGACCCGCTACGCCCGCCGCGGCGGCTTTGCGATGGAGCACCTGATGAATCTGGCGCTGCTGCCGGCGGATGCGCGGGAAAAGCTGGCGGTGCTGCGCGCACTTGCGGCGTCGCCCCGCCGGCCGGACCCCGAGGTGCTGCGCGAGGCGCTGCTCTCGATCACGCTGGCGTTGTACCGGCGCGTGTTGGCCGGCGGCGAGGCGCAGCTCGACACGCGGGCGCAGCTGGTGCGGCGGGCGGCGGACCATGTGCGGGCCAACACCGGCCGGGCGCTCACGCTCGCGGAGGTGGCGCAGGCGGCGCACGTGTCGCCCAACTATCTCACGAGCCTCTTTCGCGCCGAGACGGGTACGCCGCTCGGGCGCTTCATCCTGGTGGAGCGCATTGCGCTGGCCCAGCGCCGGCTGCGTCAACCGGGGGCGAGCGTGAAGGCGGTGGCGTTGGAGCTGGGGTTTGCGGATCCGTTCACGTTCAGTCGGGCGTTCAAGCGGGTGACGGGCCGCTCGCCGCGGGCGTGGCTCGCGAAATCCCCTTGAGCTGCGCCGGCCACCCGCCCAAATCCATTTTCATGCCCCCCGTCTTCGAACGCCCCTTTCCCGCCCTGACCCCGGAGCAGCGCTATCATTTTGAAGTGTTCGGCTACGTGGTCGTGCCCGGCGTGCTGAGCCATGACGAGTGCGAGACGATCAAATCCGCCCTGCAGCAGTTGAAGCGCGACCTGCGGGCGCGGCCCAAGGGCTACAAGCCGGGCCCGTCCGAGCCCAATTTCCTCATCGACAAGCCGCATCACGTTTTCATGGCGACGATCCGCGAGGCGGATCCCGTCATTGCGGCGTATGCGGCGCACCCGCGGCTGGTCGGCATGGCGGAGGAGGTCATCGGCGGTGAGGCGCGGATGGTGGAGCTCAACGCCCACATCAACAGCCGCAACCCGGACGACAAATTCGAGGCGAACCCCCAGTTTGACCTGCACCTCGGCATGGACGTGCCGTACGGCACGCACACGAAGCACGGGCTGTTTCACTGCAGCTTTGTGAAGACGCTGACGAACCTGACCGAGCTGGGGCCGGACGACGGCGGCACGGTGGTCATTGCGGGCAGCCACAAGCTGGATATTCCGCACGACGACATGATCGCGTGTGCCTACGCCGACCGTTCGCTGATCCATCAGGTGATCGCGCCGGCGGGCTCGACGCTGTTGTTCGCCGAGACGCTGATGCATGCGACGGGCCGGATTCGCAGCGACCGCGAGCGGACGATTATCGTATGCGGTTACGGCACGCGGCAGTTTCCCTACTGGGACGGCGGCGACCTGACGCCGGAATTCAAGGCCCAGATCCCGGCGCACCTGCAGACGCTCTTTTACGGCAAGGCGCATTGGACGCGCGCGCCGAAGTACCGCACGTTGTCGGAGCCGGTGGATCCGCGGAAGTTCACGCTCGCGGATGCGTGGCACCCGAAGAAGGCGGGGAAGCCCAAGCCCGCGAAGAAGAAAAAGTAGGTGTAGGGCGGAGTCCTCGCTCCACCTTGTTTCGGTGGCGCAAGATTGTCAGTGCGAGGAAACCCAGCGGTCTAACGTGGCAATCCATCCGGATAGATTGCCACGGCGTCTCGCAGCGGGACGCCTCGCAATGACAATGAGGGCGGGTCAGCGACCCCGCCCTACCTCAACCCCAGCGCGGCTCGGGCGGGTCGAAGACGAAGCCGTGGAAAAGTTTCCGCTGCGCGGGGGAGAGGCGCTGGTTGTAGAACTCCTTCGTGTAGCCCCAGTGCTCCTGTGAGGCGACCATCCAGGGGTGTTCGTAGCAGTAGTAGAGCATCGTGCGCCCCCGGTCAGGGCCGGCGTAGGGCGCCGCGGTGTGCCAGAGGGCGTTGTGGAAAAGAATCATTGTGCCGGCGGGGGCACAGACTTGGCGCACGCCGGGAAAAAAATCGCGCCGCTGCCGGTCGGCCTCCGTGGGCGCGAGGCGGCTCTTGTGGCTGCCGGGTACGACGGCGAGATTGCCCTGCCACGGCGCGGTCATGTCGGAGAGGTAGTAGCCGACCTTGAGCTGGAGGAGCGGGATCGGGACGCCGAGGTTGCGGAAGCCATTGTCGTGACCGTCGATGTGCCACTCACCCTGGCGGTTCATGAAGTCGCCGCCGTGTTCCACGATCGCGTCGGACGCGCAGTGGTGCGGCATGCTGCTGAGCAGCCCGTGCACGTAGGGCATGATCGCGGGCCAGTCCAGCAGCTCGAGAAAGAGCGGGTCGTCGTCGAGGAGGTAGAACAGCCGCGAGCTCTGCTCGCTTTTCGCGTGGGTGAAACCGGCCGGTTCCTTCTGCTGCGTGCGGATCAGTTCGCGGCGCCGCGCGATGGCCCGGTGGGTGGCGGCGATGAGCCGCGCGACATGGTCGGGGGAGAAGAAATTCTCCCGCACGAGGAATCCGTCGGTCTCAAAGGCGAAACGTTCGGCCTCGGTGAGGGGTGGGGACGTGGAGGTCGTGGCATTCATTTGGCTTGTCGTGGCCTGAGAGTTAAGGGGACGGAAGATCGAGTCCGTTTGTCATGCTGAACGAAGTGAAGAATCCATTTGGATGGGGTCGAAGTTCGCGGCGCAGTCTTACTGGATTCTTCGCTGCGCTCAGAATGACAATGAGGGCGGGTCAGAGACCCCGCCCTACCTCAACCCCAGCGCTGTTCCGGCGGGTTGAAGACGAAGCCGTGGAAGAGTTTCCGCTGCGCGGGGGACAGGCGCTGGTTGTAGAATTCCTTCGTGTAGCCCCAGTGCTCCTGCGATCCGACCATCCAGGGGTGCTCGTAGGCGGTGTAGATCATCTTGCGGACGCCGTTGGCCTCGTTGAACGGGGCGGCGGTGTGCCAGAGGGCGTTGTGGAACAGGATCGCGGTGCCGGCGGGCGCGCAGACCTGCACGGCACCGGGAAAGAAGTCGCGGCGCTGGCGGTCTTCCTCCGTGGGATCGAGGAGGGCCTTGTGGCTGCCGGGCACGACGGTGAGGTTGCCCTGCCACGGCGCGGTCATGTCGGAGATATAGAAGCCGACCTTGAGCTGCAGGAGCGGGATCGGGTGCCCGAGGTTGCGGTAGCCGTGGTCATGGCCGTCGATGTGCCAGTCGCCCTTGCGGTCGAGAAAGTCGGCGCCGTGCTCGACGATCACGTCAGAGCCGTGGTGGTGCGGCTTCGGGTTGATCAGGGCGTGCACGTACGGCATGAGCGCCGGCCAGTCGAGCAGCTCGAGGAAAAGCGGATCGTCGTCGAAGATGTAGAAGAATCGCGTGCTCTTTTCGCTCTTCGTCTGGGTGAAGCCGGTCTGCGGCGCGCCTGTGCGGACGAGCTCACGGCGGCGCGCGACGGCCCGATGGATGGCGGCGGTGAGGCGGGCGACGTGGTCGGGCGTCAGGAAATTCTCGAGGACGAGGTAGCCCTGGTTGTCGAAGGTGAATTTCTCGGCGGCCGTGGGGACGGCGGCTTGGACCGGGGCGGGGAGGGGCGCGGATTCAGCCATGGGGCGGGGGCTTGGGAAAGCAGCGGGACGTTGCGGGAAATTGCCGGGGACAGAAAGCGGATTCGGGCCGAAGGAGAGAGTTCGGTGGCCAAACCCCCTGATTTTTCACCGCGGATTACACAGACGGACACGGATTCAGCCGTCGAACTTTCGGAATTTGAACAGAAGAGCGCAAAGATCGCGAAGCGACCTGTGATTCGCTGATGCCTTCGCGTCCTTCTGTTCAACGGCTGGTGGGTCTCGTCGTAAGATTCGACATGGCTTCGTAAGGGTGGCCATTGCCGGGGCGGGCGGCGCGTGGTAGGCTGGGGGCATGAGTTCCACCCTTGCCCCCGCTGCCTCGAAACTCGCCCTGCTGGGCGGCACCCCCGTCGGGAAGGTTACCCTGCCGAAATTTCCCACCTTCACCGAGAAAGCGATTGGGCGCGCCGCCGATATGCTGCGCCAGGGCAAACTCTACGGGCTCGGCCGCAAGCATGTGCCGGAGATCGGCGAGGCCGAGGGCGTCATCTCGAAGTACCATGGCAACCGCCACGTGCTTGCCACGAGCTCCGGGCATGCCGCCCTGCAGTCCGCTCTGGCGGGCCTCGAGATCTGCTGCGGCGACGAGGTCATCACCACGCCGTACACCTGGGGAGCATCCATTTCCTGCATCCTGCACCAGAATGCCATCCCGGTGTTCGTGGACATCGAGCGTGACACCGGCCTGATCGACCCTGAACAAATCGAGGCGGCGATCACGCCCCGCACCAAGGCGATCCTCGCGGTGCATCTGTTCGGCCAGCCGGCGAACTTGAAGCGGCTCCGCGCGATCGCGGACAAGCACAAGATCATGCTGATCGAGGACGGCAGCCAGGCGCACGGCGCCGAGTTCGAGGGCATCCGCGTTGGCACAGTCGGCGATGCCGCGGGCTTTTCCTGCATGGGGGGCAAGGTCCTCGCGACGACCGAAGCCGGCTACATGGTCACGCCGCACGAGCGGGTTTACTGGCAGGGCGCGATGATCGGCCAGCACATGGGCCGCTCGACGGACGAGGGCATGCCGGACGACCTGAAGCCATATCTCGACTCGCTCGTCTACACCTATCGCGTCACGCCGTTCAACGCGGTGCTACTGACGGAGCAGTTTGCCAAGTTGGACGCAGAGCTCGCCGAGCGCCGGCGCCATGCCGCCCTCCTGCGCTCGCACCTCGCGTCCGCCAAATACCTCAAGCTGCCGGTCTACACGCCGGGCTCAAAGCCATCGTACCACCTGATGTCGTTCACTTTTGACGCCGACGCCGCGGGCATCACGCGCGACACGTTTGCCGCGGCGATCAAGGCGGAGGGGCTGTTCTGCATGGGTTATGTGCCGTCGGTTATTTCGGACTGGAAGCGCCTGCACTGGCAGGATTACCGCGGCCCGCGCGTGTCGTGGCTGTCGGCGCTCGAGGCGGCCAAGGTGGACTATCGGAACCAGGCGCTGCCGAACGCCCGCTGGCGGGTCGACCATGCGCTGGAGATGCTCTTTGACATGGTGGCGCCGAACGAGGCCATGGTGGCCCGCATGGCCGAGATCATTCTCAAGGTGGAGGCAAACGTCGACGCGCTGCGGGATCACGAGCGCACGGCGGGGCCCGCCACCACGGTCCTCCGGAAATGAAAGCAGGCTTCGCCTCGGCTGACATTACCCCGCGCCTGGGCCTCCAACTGGCCGGTTACGGCCCGTACCGGAACCGGGCGGCGAATAAAATCCACGCCCCGCTCGCCGCCCGCGCCCTGGCGGTGACGGAAGGGAAGCGCCGCGCGATCCTCGTCAACGTCGAGCTCTGCGGCACGCCGCGGCCGCTCGCGATCAAGATCCGGGACGCGGTGGCGCGGCGGACCGGTTGCCGACCGGCCGAGATCTTCGTGACATCCACCCACACGCACAGCGGCCCGTCCACGGGCGGGATGCTGGGCTGGGGCGAGGCGGACGCGATTTATGTCGAGACCCTGCCGGCGCGGATCGCCGATGCCGCGGCCAAGGCCTGGGCGGCCCGGAAAACGATCGCGTGGCGCTATGCCGAGGTGCCCTGCGAGGGCATCGCGATCAACCGCGAGACCGACCGGGGCGGCTGGATGTTTGACCCGATCGGGGTGCGGCTCGCCCCGCAGTGGCGGCCGGCGCGGCCGCAGGACACGGACCCGACGCTCCGCGTGCTCGCGGCCTATGCCGGCAAGAAACTGGTCGGCCTGTTGCATCATTTCGGCTGTCACGCGGTGCTCGGCAGCGAGCAGACCTTTGACGTGCACGGGGATTTTGTCGGGCTGGCGTCGGCGCAGATCGAGCGCGCGTTTCCCGGCGCGACGGCGATTTTTCTCCCCGGGGCGATGGGCGACATCAACCCGCCGGTGTGTCACCGCGGGGAAAAGGAAACGCACCGCGCGCTGCGCGTGCTGACCACCAAGTATGCGGCCGCGATCAAGCGCGGGCTGAAGGCGGCGCAACCGATGGCGGCAACTGGCGTGCGGATCGTGCAGCATGACGTGAACTTTTCGCGGAAACTCTGGACGCGGGCGGAGATTCGGAAGCGGATCGCGCAACTGGAGAAGATTTTCAGCGGACCGGGCGTCACGGACATCACGACAGTCGGGGAGAAACCGCTCCAAACCAACGGCCTGAACATGGTGCGGCTCGAGGGCTTGCGCCTGGTGTTGGCGAAGTTTCAGGGCAACCGCGGACCGAATCCACCGGTGACGGTGCATGGGCTGCGCATCGGGCCGGTGGCGCTGCTCGGCGTGGGACTCGAGGTTTTCCATAGCCTGCAGGCGCCGGTAATGCAGGGCAGTGGGCATCCGCACACCTGGGTGGTGAGCCTCGCCGGCGGGATTGGCTACGCGCCCGATGCGCGCGCCTGTGTGAAGCAGGGCTACACGGACGACCTCGTGCCGGCGATCCTCGGGGAGCGGCCGTATGCGAAGATTTATGCCGAGGTGCCGCGCGAGCTGATCAAGCTGGCCCGGGAGCTGGCGGGTTGATTCTGAAGTAGGGCAGGTCTTTAACCTGCCTTTCGTCATTGCGAGGAGATCCCGCTGCACCGGGATCGACGCGGCAATTCATCCTGGCGGCGACGTCGCTATCCCCTGATGGATCGCCACGTCAGCCCGTTGGGCTTCCTCGCAATGACAATCAGGGCGCACTAGGCTGCGCCCCTACTCGATCCTACGCGAGCCAAGGCGGGTCAGAGACCCGCCCTACCTCAGTCGAACGAGACCGGTTTGCCGGAGGCAGACGACGCGTAGATGGCGTCGGCGATGCGGGCGAAGAGGAGGGCGTCCTGGAGTGTGGTCTCGGGCTTCCGCTTTTGCAGGATGGCGTCGACGAAGTCGTTGACGACGCCGTCGTGCTCCGAGGTCGAAGCGGTCTCGTCGCCTTCCCAGAGCACGCGGGTGCGGGTGCCCTTGGCGGCGTCGGGCTCGGTCAGGACGATGTTCGCGGACTTGGCCTTGAGCATCTGCAGTGTGAGCGTGCCGCGCTCGCCGGTGATCTGCCAGCGGTTGTCGGGCGGCAGCGTCGTGAACTCGGCGCGCTCGTAATTGAGCACGCAGCCCTCGGCGAAGGTGATGAGCGCGGTGACGTGCGTCTCGGCGTCGGAGCCGGGTGCGGCGTAGGCGGCATAGGCCGCGGGCACCTGCCAGGTCCGCGCCAGCGCTGATTGCGGGGTCAATTTGAAGTCGAGCAGGCCGAGCAGGTAGTCGAGGTCGTAGCAGCCCCAGTTGACGAAGATTCCGCCACCGTTGAGGTCCGTGCGCAGCCGCCAAGCGGGCGGCGGGTTTTGGGGCGGGGCGCCGGCGGGGCTGATGCCGCGGCAGGTGATGGTGCGGATCTTTCCGAGCGCGCCGCTGCGAAGGTAATCCCGGGCGGCGCGGGCTGAGTCGAAGTGACGGTAGCGTGAGGAGCACACGGCGCCGACGCGGCGGCCCTGGGCGGCGATCATGGCGCGCACCTCGGCGGCGTTCATGGCGACGGGCTTTTCGGTGAGGACGTGCTTGCCGTGCCGAAACGCCTCGAGGGCGAGGGTGGTGCGGAGGCTGGCGGGCAAGGCGAGGATGACGGCGTCGATCGCCGGGTCGGCGAACAGTTCGCTGGCGCTGGCGGTCCAGCGCGGGATGTTGAACTCGGCGGCGGTTTTCTGGGCGACAGCGGTGCGCACGTCGCAGACGGCGGCGGCGCGGGCGGTCTTCAGCAAGGCGAGGGCGCGGAGGTGGTACTGGGCGATGACGCCGCAGCCGATGATCGCGATGTTCAGCATAAAAATTCCAATCGGTTGCCCGCGAAACCCGCGAAATGGCGCGAAAGGTTCGGAAACCTCTCCGTAATTCGCGTCATTTCGCGTGTTTCGCGGGCAAAACTCCGGGTTGTTTACAGCCCGAGGTATTTGTCGCGGCCGGCGACGAGGGCCTCGACCTTGCGGTCGGCGATGCTGCGCTTGAGCATCCAGAAGCCGCAGTCGGGGTGGACCCAGCGGACGCGGCCGGCGCCGACCTTTTTCTCGACGGCCTCGATGCGGGACGCGACCTCGTCGGCGGTCTCGATGTGGTTCACCTTGATGTCGATCACGCCGATGCCGAGGGAGATCTTCTTGTCGATCTGCTTGAGGGCATCGATGTCGCTCTTCGGGCGGTGGGCGAGTTCGAGGACGAGGTGGTCGCAATGGAGGGCGTTGAGAAACTCAATCAGCTTCGCCCAGTTGCCCTTCTGGATGGTCTGGCCGCCGTAGTTGCCGAAGCAGAAATGCACGGCGCGTTCGCCCTCGATGCGGTCGAGCAAGAGGTTCATGGACGCGGCCGCGAGGGGGGCGTCGGCGGGATTACCGGGGATGTTGGCTTCGTCGACCTGGATGCAGGGCGCGGGCAGGCCGGGCATCTGCGCGGCGAGGACCTCGCCGAGGGCCATGGTGAGCTTGGCGAAGCTGCCGTAGTGGTGGTCGAGCAGCGTGCGGGCGAGCATGTAGGGGCTCGTGACGGTGAACTTGAACGGGCCGCCGGCGACGGCGGCGGCCCGCTGGCAGTCAGCGAGCAGGTTCAGCGAACCCTCGCCGAGCTTGCCGGTGACGACGCCGGCCGGCTTGCGGCGGAAGCCCATCGGGTGGTGCCGGGAAAATTCCTCGGTGACGGAGCGGCCGACGACGGACGAGATGCCGGCCATCGGGCGGATGAAGTACTCGATCATGCCGTTCGTGTCGGGGTGGTTGACATCGAAGCGGTAGAGTTCGCCGTCCGTCGGCAGGTCGATGCCGGCCTGGCGCTGGAGGTCGAACACGACGCGCGTGGCGTCGATCACGGCCTGCTCGCTGGGCAGCGCCGCGAGCCAGTCGGGCACCGGGTAGGAACCAACCGTGGTGGTGAGAATGCGGGGTTTGGAGGGAATTTTAGACATGAAGTTGAAGGGGGGAGAGGGCGAAGCATGGGAAATCCGGGCTCGGGGTGGCGAGGGAGAAACGCCTGATATTTCACCGGGGCCAAGGTCGGTTGGGATCAGGCCTGGGCACAAAACCATTGTCGCGCCCACCGGCGGGCGGCAGCTTTCCGCCAGATCCAGATGACCCGGCAAAAAATCAATCGAATCACCGCGGTGGGGCTGCTGCTCGGCCTTGGCAGCGCGCTCCTCATTTACCTGACGGTGGCACCCGACGTGGTGGACCCGCTGCTCGGGGACCCGTTCACGAACAAGAGATACCTGCGCGAGCTGCGGGTCATGGGCGGCCAGGGCAACGTGCTCGCGGCGGAATTCAACGATTGGTTTGCCGGGCGGTGGCACGGCCGGGCGCTGGCGGGAACCGTGGCGGTGCTCACGCTGGGTGCCGTGATGGTCTTCCGGTTTGTGGCGACCCATCCGGGGGTGCCGGCGGCCGCGGGGGTGGACGAACTGGCGCCGCCAAATTGAGCGGGGCGGCGAACGGGTGGGAGCCGGCGGCACTGTGTCATCTTGTTTCTTGCGCCTTGAGGGCGGGGGAATAACCCATGGGAATGGGGGACAAACCCAGCGGCGACTTCCCTTCACCCATGCACCCTTCCTCTGCCCGACTCCTCCGCATCAGCCTGCTCCTGATGCTGGTCGTGGGCGGCCCCGGGGGAAGACTCCGGGCTGAAACGGGAGCGGCCCTCCGGCCGGAGAACGATCCCACGGTCACCCTGCTGGATAAATTTCTGGTCGTGGGAGTCGCCGACGCCGACCAGATCATGCCGACGGTGCGCCCCATTTCCAGTGTCATGGGCGACGAGCGCAGCGTGCTCGACACGCCGCGCTCGGTGTCATCCATCAGCAAGCAGCTGATGGGGCAGGCGCGCATCAAGTCCGTCACCGACTTTTCCCAGTTTGCGCCGGGGGTGTACACCGCGTCCCGCTTCGGCCTGGCGACCACGCCGATGATGCGCGGCGACCTTGCGGAGGTTTACCTCGACGGCCAGCGCACGAAGTACAGCCGCAACAGCGTCATGCCCAGTTTCAACGGCGTCGAGGCCCTCGACATCGTGAAGGGCCCCGGCTCCGCCGTGTACGGCCCGCAAAGCAACGGCGCCGCGGGCTACACGAACTTTGTCACGAAGCGGCCGTACTTTGACCGGCCGCGCACCGAATTCGCCCTGAGCTACAATGCGTTTACCGCCGACCACGCCTTTGCCAACGTGGAGTGGTTGGCCGACACCGGCGGCCCGCTGAGCGCCGACACGGCCTACCGCCTCAGCTACCTCGGCCGCGCGGGTGAAACCTACTATCAGAACACCGCGGACACCACGCAGGACCTGTTTGTGGCTTTGACCCACAAATTCAGCCCCACGCTGACCGTGAATGGGTGGGTGCAGGGCTATCGCCAAGATTACAACGAGGTTCCAGGCTTCAACCGGGTGACGCAGGCGCTCATTGACCATGAAACATACCTCGCGGGCACAGCGGTCCGCACGGCAGGCATTTACAGAATCGCGAATCCGCAGCTGGTTACAATCCAGGCGCACAACCCCGTGGTCGGCACGGACGACCGCGCGCAGGCGAACCGTTACCAGGCGCAGCTGGTCTTCGACCAGGTGCTCAGCCCGAGCTCGTCGCTGAAAAACTCGACGTACCTCGAGACCCGCGACTCCTACAAGTACGAGCCGAGCATCCGCTATTCCGAATATGTGAAGACCGACTGGAATGTGCAGAACCGCACCGAGTACCACGTCACCTTCGACACCGGCAACGTGAGTCACAGCCTCATCACCGGGGTGGATCTCAAGCTGGAGCGGCTCGTCGCCTATCAGTCGTTCTTCGGTGAGGAGTTCAATTACGCGGATGTGACCAAGCCGGCGGCCACGTGGTCCAACGCCGGCGCCAACATCTATCTTTTCGGCGTGCCCGGTCACACGAAGTTCGGATCCGACGTGGGTTTCGGCAACTACGGCGGCAACCAGGACTCATGCATCAACGACACCGGCGTATTCTACCAGCATGACCTCCGGCTGACCCCCCGGCTTTCATTCATCGGCGGCTTCCGCCTCGACCACATCCAGGCCGAGTCCCAGAGCCCGGAATTCATTGATCTCGGCGGCTACGGCTCACCGGGCACTGCTCATGCCGCGGGGGGCGTTTATGATCTCAGCGCCGCGGTAAACGACGCCAGCTACTTCTTCAGCACGATCTACAAGGTGACGGACGCCAGCTCGGTCTATGTGACCTACAACCAAACCAATGCGGTGCTCGGCAGCGTGAACTTCGGCGGCGTCGCCGCGCCGGACAAGACCGCGGCCGGCTTCCGGACCGCGCTGCAGTCCCGCGCGACGCTCTTCGAGGTCGGCTCCAAGTTTGTCCTGCTGGACCACCGGCTTTACACCAGCGTGGCCTGGTTCCGCCAGGTGCGGGCCGATCCGGACAAGTTTGGCCACATCTCCGGCCGCATCGCCAGCGGGCTCGAGCTCGAGTCGGTCTACCAGGTCAACCGGCACTTCAACCTCCTCGGCAACTTCACGTACGAGGATGTCTTCCGCAACGGCGCGACCTCCCTGTTCCAGTTGAACACCGACTACTACAAGCTGCAGCCCGACGGCAGTTACGCCGCGCCCGGCTCCGGCCGGACGACGGTGCCCTACTACCGCCGCTACTCGGGCGTGCCGAACTGGCAGGCTGCCGCGCGGTTGAACTACAAGTTCGACAACGGTTTCAGCTTTGGCCTCGGTTCGCAGTTCACCGGCCGGCAAAAGGCCAACGGCGAGGGCACGCTGCACATCCCGAGCCAGTTCCAGCTCAACGCCGTGCTGACGTATTCCACCGCCGCGTGGGACTTTCAGGTCAACGTCGACAACCTCACCAACGAGCACAACTGGTCCGTGGCCGACCCGGATTTCACCGGCAACACGGTTCTGTACCTAGAAAAGCCGCGGACGCTGGGCTTCACGACTCGGCACCGGTTTTAATCCGGAGGAAGCCGCGTCATTTGGTCCGCTCAAAGACGAACAGGTGATTGAGTCCGGCCTGAAACCTTCCGTGATGCGCCAGCCTGAAACCGGGCGCCGGGAAAATGCCGGGTGTGTCCGTTGGTTCGAAACCGAAATGCTCCTCCAGGGACATCCCGTCGATGAGCCGCACCAGGCGCAGGGCCGCGAGGATATGATCCACGGCTTTCGCCGGCACCGTGATGATCACCTTGCCGCTGGGTTTGAGCAGGGCGTGACACGCCTCGGCCAGCGCGGCCTGCTCAACGGCAGGTATGTGCTCCAGGACGGCGAGCAGGGTGATTGCATCCCAGTCGCCCGTGGCCGGGCGGACCTGGGGGAAGTATCCCGGAACCACCGTGAAGCTCGGTTCTTCCAGGGTCGTTTTGCGCCGCGGCTCGATTCCGTAGCCGCGGCCCAAGGCGGGGCCCAGGGCGCGAAACAACTCACCTTCGTGGGCCCCCACGTCGATCACCCGGGCCCCGGGGGGAATGAACCGCCGGGCCTGGCGGATCCGCCAGCCTTGGATAAAACGATCCAGCGCCTTCATGCGGGTTTTGCCCGGCGGTTGGGTTCAGGGTGAGCGGCGCCGAATTCAGGGCCGCGGTTTGAGAAACTGACCGGAGTTCGCCCGGTTGGTCAGCCGGCCTTCCGCCCAAACCGCTCCGCCCCGCACGTAAGTGTGGGTCACGCGCACATGGCTGCTGCGGCCGAGATAGGCGGTCGCCGGATGGCGCGTCCACAACTCGGCCGCGGTGATGGGCTGCTCCTTTTCATTCAGGCGCAGCAGGGAGAAATCGGCGTCCAGGCCCACCGCGAGCCGGCCCTTGCGGTCGTCGAGCCGGAAACGGCGGGCGACATTGCGTGCCAGCACCGCGGCCAGCACGGGCAGGTCCTGGGCGGCGGTCCGGGCGCAGGCGTTGAACAGCAGCTCGAAGCCATGCTGCACGCCGGCGATGCCGCCCCGGACGGCAAAAAAATCCTCCGCCATTTTCAGGTCCGGCGGGGCGGGGTCATGGCCGGAGCCGACGGTCTGGAGGCGGCCCGCCCGGAGCTCCGCCCACAGCCCGAGCCGGCGCGTTTCGTCGCGCAGCGGCGGGGAGCATTTTGCGGGCGCGCCGATTTTGATGAAATCCTGCTCGTTCAGCAGCAGATAGTGCGGACTCGTCTCCGCGGTCACATCCACGCCCTGCGCGCGCGCCGCAGTGATCAGCGCGACGGCCTCGGGGCAGCTCACCGCCAGGAGGTGCAGCGCGCACCGGGTCTCGCCGGCGATTTCCAGCGCTTGCCGGATGGCCGTGAGCTCGACCTCGGCCGGGCGCGACGCCAGGTAGGCCCGGGCGTTGTGGCGGCCTTTGGCCTGCTGCGCCGCGGTGAGTTTGGCGGCAAGGGTCGCGTCCTCCGCGTGCACCGCCACGAGCAGATCGAGCTGGGCCGCGCGTTGCATCCCGGCGTGGAGCGATGCCGCGTCCACGCCCTGAAAATCCGCGCTGCCGCTGTCACCCAGGCGGGCCATCACGCCGATGGCGCCGGCGGATTTGAGCCCGGCGAGCTGGTTGAGATTGCCCGGGACGAGTCCGCCCCAGAGCGCGAAGTCCGTGCAGGACCGCTCCTCCGCGAGGAGTCGTTTCACGCGCAAGGCCGCGGAATCGAGCACCAGGGGCGCGGAATGACCGGGCAGGTCAAAAAAACACGTGCCGCCGCCCGCGGCCAGCGCGGCGGAGCCGGACGCCAGACCCTCCCAGTCGGCCCGGCCGGGTTCGTTGAATTGCACGCGGCCGTCGAGGATGCCGGGGAAAACATAGGCGCCCGCGGCGTCGAGCGTGGCCTCTGCCTCCTCGCCGATCTCCGGTGCGATCTGCATGATCTTGCCGCGCAGGATGCCGAGGTCGGCGCGCTGCACGCCCTCCGGCGTGACGAGCCGGCCGCCCCGAACCACGAGATCAAGGCGTTCCGGAATGACGGGCGGGAGTTTTTGTTTCTTGGACACGGTAGGGAGGATTGTTGGGTGCGCCGGGCGCGAATCGACGCAAATCATCGGGCCAGGGCGATTTGCCCGAATTCTGGTGGGCGAGGCGGGCTTTGGGTTCGGAGGTATCCCTTAAGTGGTGAGGTGGGGGACGGGGAAGGCTCTCGGGCAGGTAGACGTCGTGCCGGAGGAAGCTGCTCTCCGCCGAGTCTGCGGCGGGCTTCCTTCGCCGGGTATGATGGTACCGGCGAGAGGGCCGAAGGTAAGGGTGCTTCCGTGGATGGCCTGCCAGCCGCAGGCTTGGCGAAGGATGGCGGAGAGGGGGGGATTCGAACCCCCGGTAGGCTTGCGCCTACACGCGCTTTCCAAGCGCGCGCATTCGACCACTCTGCCACCTCTCCAGGTGTCCAAACCGCCATGTTTCCATGGCCTGTCTGACGGGCGAAGGGTAGAGGAAGGGCGAAGCTTCCGGACGGGTCAACGGCAAATCCACCGCCGGCATTATCCTTTCCGGGGAGGACACAAATTTTTCCAAAAGCTCCTTGCGCGACAGGTTGGGCGACCTAACCCTGCGCTTGAATTTTTTCGTTTCTCCACCTCACCGCCACCATGGTCACGACCAACACCGAAATCGCCTACAACAGCAAGATTGAGGGCGAGGTTATTGTCTCCCGGATGGATTCGATCATCAATTGGATCCGGACCAACTCGATGTGGCCGATGCCCATGGGCCTTGCCTGCTGCGCCATCGAACTGATGGGCACGGCGTCGTCCCGGTTCGACATTGCGCGTTTCGGCGCCGAGGTCATGCGCTTCTCCCCGCGCCAGTCCGACTGCATGATCGTCGCCGGCACTGTCACTTACAAGATGGCCTCCGCCGTCCGTCGCATTTACGACCAGATGGCCGAGCCCAAGTGGGTCATCGCCATGGGCGCCTGCGCCAGCAGCGGCGGCATGTACCGCAGCTATGCGACCCTGCAGGGCGTGGACCACATCGTGCCGGTGGACGTCTATATCAGTGGCTGCCCCCCGCGTCCGGAAGCCCTGCTGGACGCCCTGATGAAACTGCAGGCCAAGGTCCGGCACGAGCGCTCGGCCACCAACCTTCGTCGCGCCTAATTCGGATTCTTCGCGCATGTCCGCCACCGTCGACGTCCTCGCAGTCCTCAAGGAAAAATTCCCCGCGGCGACGCCGCGCCCCAGTCTCGACCACCCGGCGGTCAATCTGGCGGCCGGCGATATCCCGGCGGCCTTGAAATTCCTTCGCGACGAGCAGGGCTTCGACTTTCTGGTGGACCTCACCGCCGTCGACTGGGCCGAGGGGGTGTCGCCGCGGTTTACGGTCGTTTATCATCTCCTTTCCACCGGGCGGCACGACTACGTCCGCGTCGCCACCGACTGCCCCAGCGATGAGGCCCCCGCCGTGGCCAGCGTGGTCAGCCTCTGGGCCGGCGCCAACTGGCACGAGCGCGAGGTCTACGACATGTTCGGCATCAATTTCACCGGCCATCCCGACCTGCGCCGCATCCTGATGTGGGACGGCTACCCGTATCATCCGCTGCGCAAGGAGTTCCCGCTGGCCGGCATTGATACGCCGCTGCCGGACGCCGAGATCATGGCCGAGACGGGCGCGCGCGTGATCGCCGCGCCGATGGCGGGCGGTCCCTTCGTGGCTTCGCCGGGCGAGATCAACCTGACCGAGGCCGAGCCGCGCGCCAAAGACGAGAGCTGGACCGAACGCCGCGCCAAACCCGACGCCTGAACCATGGCCACCGAATTTTCCTTTCCTGACAGCGCGGCGAAGGCCGCCACGGCCGAATTCGAGTCTGAGAAGATGTCGCTTTCGATGGGCCCGTCCCACCCGTCCACCCACGGCGTGCTGCGCCTGCAGATGGAGCTCGACGGCGAGCTCCTGACGAAGTGCGACCCGGTCATCGGCTACCTGCACCGCGGCGATGAGAAGATCGCCGAGAACATGACCTACAACCAGTTCGTGCCGTACACGGACCGGCTGGATTACATCGCCCCGCTCGCCAACAACATGGCCTACGCCATTGCGGTGGAGCGGCTCGCCAAGCTCGAGGTGCCCGCCCGCTGCCAGGCGATCCGCGTGATCACGGCCGAGATGGCGCGCATTTCCTCGCATTTGCTCGGCCTCGGCGCCTTCGGCATCGATACCGGCGCCTGGACGGTGTTCATGTACGCGTTCACCGAGCGCGAGAAGCTCTACAAGCTGTTCGAGGAACTCACCGGGGCGCGTTTCACCACGAGCTACTCCCGCATCGGCGGCCTGCAGCGCGACGTGCCCGAGGGCTGGACCGGCCGGGTGGACGCGTTCTGTGACCAGTTCCTGCCGAACCTGGAGATGATTCTGGGCCTGCTGACGCGCAACAAGATCTTCATGGACCGCACGGTCGGCGTCGGCGTGATCTCCCGGGAGGATGCCATTGCGTACGGCTTGACCGGTCCGAACCTTCGCGCCTCAGGCGTCGGCCTCGACCTGCGCAAGGACAAGCCCTACTCGGGCTACGAGCAGTATGAATTCGACGTGCCGGTGGGCACGAAGGGCGACAGCTACGACCGCTACCTCGTGCGCGGCGAGGAGATGCGCCAGTCGGTGCGCATCATCAAGCAGGCCATCGCGAAATTTCCCGGCGGCCCGTGGTACGCGCAGGACGCGCGGAAGATCTTCGCGCCGCCGAAGGACAAGATCCTCACCTCGATGGAGGAGCTGATCCAGAATTTCATGATCGTGACCGAGGGCCCGCAGATGCCGGCCGGCGAGGTCTACTTCGAGGCGGAAAACCCGAAGGGTGCGCTCGGTTTTTACGTCGTCAGCAAGGGCGGCGGCGTCCCGTGGCGCCTGAAGATCCGTTCTCCCTCGTTCTGCAACCTGTCCATCCTCCCGAAGGTCTGCGTCGGCTGCCTGATCTCCGACGTCGTCTCCATCCTCGGCTCGCTCGACTTCGTCATGGGCGAGTGCGACCGCTGATTTTTACCCGCGAATCACACGAATGCCCACGAAACTAAAACCCTCTGACTCGGATGCATTCGCGTCTTTTCGCGTGAAAAGCGGGCAAAGGGTTTTCGCCTGATGAATCTCAAACCTGAAACTCTCTCCCGCATCGACGAGGTCATTCCGCATTACCCGACCAAGCGGAGCGCCACCCTGCCGCTGCTGCACCTCATCCAGGAGGAGGTCGGTTACATCTCGAACGAGGCGATCGAGTGGATCGCGGCGAAACTCGAGCTCCAGCCGATCAACGTGTACGAAGTCGTCACCTTCTACCCGATGTTCCGCCAGAAGCCGATCGGCCGGCGGCACATCAAAGTCTGCCGTACGCTCTCCTGCGCGCTCATGGGCGGCTACAAGACCTGTGCGACCTTCGAAAACGAATTTCACACGCACCTCGGCGAGGTCTCGCCCGACGGCGAGGTCACCGTCGAGTTCGTCGAATGCCTCGCCAGCTGCGGCACTGCGCCGGTGGTGATGATCGACGACGAGCTCCACGAGAAGGTGGACGCCGCCAAGGCGAAACAACTGAGCGACCAGATCAAAGGTGAGGCGAAGGCGCGCAAGTAAGCGCGACTGAGAAAGCGAAAATCGCGATTCGAAAATCGAAAATCCACCCATGCCCGCCCCCGCCCAACACCGCATCATTTTCCAGCACATTGACGAGCCGGGTTATACCAATGACCTCGCCTGCTACGTGCAGCACGGCGGCTACGAGGTGATGAAGCGGGCCTACGCCCGGCCGCCGGCGGAGCTGGTGGACGAGGTCAAGAAGTCCGGCCTGCGCGGCCGCGGCGGCGCGGGGTTTCCCTGCGGCGTGAAGTGGTCGCTGCTCGACCGCAAGAGCGGCAAGCCCATCTACCTCGTGGTCAACGCCGACGAGTCCGAGCCCGGCACGTTCAAGGACCGTTACATCATGCACCAGGATCCGCACCAGCTGATCGAGGGCATCATGATCACGTGCTTCGCGAACAGCGTGAAGCAGGCCTACATTTACATCCGCGGCGAGTTCCCGCACGGCGCCCGCATCCTCGAAAAGGCCATCGCCGAGGCCCGCGCCGCGAACTTCGTCGGCCCGAACGTCCTCGGTTCCGGCTACGGCTGCGAAATCTACGTCCATCGCGGCGCCGGCGCCTACATCTGCGGCGAGGAGACCGGCCTGATTGAGTCGCTTGAGGGCAAGCGCCCGTACCCGCGCATCAAGCCGCCGTATTTTCCCGCCGTCCTCGGCCTCTACCAGTGCCCGACGATTGTGAACAACGTCGAGACGCTCTGCCATGTGAAGTACATCGCGGACGTCGGCGGCGAGGCGTTTGCCAAGATCGGCACGCCCAACAATACCGGCACCCGCATCCTCTGCGTCAGCGGCCACGTGCAGAAACCCGGTTACTACGAGTTTGAAGTCGGCAAGATCACCATGGGCCAGCTGCTCAATGAGGTCTGCGGCGGCCCGCTGCCCGGCCGGACGTTCAAGGCCGTCATCCCCGGCGGCTCGTCGGCGAAAATTTTGAAGTTCGGCGAGCGCTTCAAGGGCAAGCGTAAGGTCGGCGCGGAGATGGTGGACTACGACTGGGCCGTCGAGGACGTGCCGATGGACTTCGACTCGCTCGGCATGATCGGCACGATGGGCGGCTCCGGCGGCGTCATCGTGATGGACGACACCGTCAACATGGTCGAGGCCCTCGCCAACATCAACGCGTTCTACGCCCACGAGAGCTGCGGCCAGTGCACGCCGTGCCGCGAGGGCTCGCTGTGGATGAAGAAGATTTCCGCCCGCATGGTCCACGGCGACGCCCGGCCCGAGGATGGCCAGCTGCTCAAGTCCGTCGCCGACCAGATCGCCGGCCGCACCATCTGCGCGTTCGGCGAGGCCTGCGCCTGGCCGACCCAGAGCTACGTCGCGAAGTTCGGCGACGAGTTCAAGGGCTACGCCGAGGCCAAGAAAGCGGGCAAGCCCGCCGCCACCACGCTCGTCTGATTTTTGCCCACGGAACACACGGAACACACAGAATGAAAACCAGCCTGACCAATCCTTCCGTGTGTTCCGTGGGCTAACCTTTCCTTTCCTGACATGATCGCCCCCGCCCAACCCGAGCTCGTCACCGTCAATATCGACGGCAAGGAGATCGCCGTGCCCAAGGGCACGAATGTGATCGAGGCCGCCCGGCTGGCCGGCGTGGACGTGCCGCATTATTGCTACCACCCGAAGCTCACGATCGTGGGCAACTGCCGCATGTGCCTGATCGAAATGGGCCTGCCGGCCGTCGATCCCGCCACCAAGGCGCCGGTCATGGACCCGGCCACGGGCAAGCAGAAGATCAACTGGATCCCGCGCCCCCAGATCGGCTGCGCGACCAACGCCAGCGCCGGCCTGCACATCCGCACGCAGACGCCCCAGGTGAAGGACTGCCGCGAGGGCGTGATGGAGTTCCTCCTCATCAACCACCCGCTCGATTGTCCGATCTGCGACCAGGCCGGCGAGTGCAAGCTCCAGGAGCAGTCCACCGGCTACGGCCGCGGCTACTCGCGCTTCATCGAGCAGAAAAACGTGAAGCCGAAGCGCACGCTGCTCGGACCGCGCGTCATGCTCGACGACGAGCGCTGCATCCTCTGCTCGCGCTGCATCCGCTTCGCCAAGGAGATCGCCAAGGACGACGTCCTCGGCTTCATCGACCGCGGCAGCTACTCCACGCTGACCTGCTATCCGGGCAAGAAGCTGGAGAACAACTACTCGCTCAACACCGTCGACATCTGCCCCGTCGGCGCGCTCACGAGCACGGATTTCCGCTTCAAGATGCGCGTCTGGTTCCTCAAGCAGACGAACTCCATCGATTCCGAGTCCAGCGTCGGCGCCAACACCGTCGCCTGGTCCCGTGAGGGCGTCATCTACCGCCTCACGCCGCGCCGCAACGACGAGGTGAACGATACGTGGATGGCCGACACGGGCCGGGTGCTCTACAAGTCGATCACGGCCGCCGACCGGCTCACCGCCGTGAAAGTCAACGGCGCCGACAGCGCGCTCGACCTTGCCATCAACGCCGCCGGTGAACTCTTCAAGTCCTCCGCGGGCGCTGTCGCCATTGTCGGCTCCGGCCGCAGCTCGGTCGAGGAACAGTTCCTCACCAAGCAACTCGCCACCGCGCTTTCGGCGGCGACGCACCTCGTCAGCCGGGTGGGGCCGGGCGACAAGATTCTCGTCTCCGCCGACCGCAACCCGAATGTCCGCGGCGCGCTCGTCACCGGGCTCATCTCGGCTCTCCCCGCGGCCCAGCTCAACGCGCTGGGCGCCGCCATTGATGCCGGCAAGGTGAAGACGGTCGTTTCCGTCGGCGAGGACCTCTTCGCCGCCGGCCTGAACGCGACGCAGCTCGCGAAGATCGCGGTCGTTTATCTCGGCCCGCAGGCCAACGCCACCAGCGAGGGCGCGAAGGTCGTGCTGCCCACGCTGACGGTCTTCGAAAAGAGCGGCACGTTCGTGAACCAGCAGTTCCGCCTCCAGAAATTCCTCAAGGTCGTCCCCGGCGTCAGCGGCGCGACGGACGATCTGGTTGTGCTGTCGAAGCTGGTCGCGGCCATCGGTGGCGCTGTGCCGTCGGACCTCAACCCGCTCTGGAAAGTCCTTGCCGCCGAAGTCCCGGCCTTGGGCACGGTGACCTTCGCGAACCTCCCCGAGACCGGCCTGCTGCTCGATGGCACACCATGGGCTGCGCTGCCCTTTGTCGAGGGTGAGACCCTGCACTTCAAACCCGCGGCCCAGCCGGCCGCCGTGACCGCCTGACCTGACGCGCGCCATGTTCGACTTCTTCTTCAACTTTCATCCCGTCATCCAGGCCCTCATCAAGGGCCTCGCGGTGGTCTTGGTCATCTTCCCGCTCGCCGGCGCCTGTTCGCTCGCCGAGCGCAAGGTGTCCGCCTGGATGCAGGGTCGCCCCGGCCCCAACCGCGCCATCGTGCCGTGGTTCGCCTACATTCCCTTCCTCGGCACGTTCCTGCAGCGGCTCGGCGTGTTCCACCTGATGGCCGACGGCGCGAAGTTCCTCTTCAAGGAGGAGCCGGTCCCCGGCCACGTGAACAAGCTCTACTTCGTCCTCGCGCCGGCGCTCGCGATGATGCCGGCGTTCACGACGGTTACGGTCGTGCCGTTCGGCGCCTACTTTGACGGCGCCGGCCACGCCATCCCGCTGGCCCTCGCCAATGTGGATGTCGGCCTGCTCGCCGTTTTCGCGGTTTCGTCGCTGGGCGTCTACTCGCTCATCCTCGCCGGCTGGGCCTCCAATTCGAAATACCCGTTCCTTGGTAGTGTCCGCGCCTCGGCCCAGCTGATCTCGTACGAGCTCTCGATGACGCTCTCCGTGGTGCCGGTGTTCCTGTGGATCAACGCCCCCGGCACGCCCGGCACGATGAGCCTCGCGAAGGTGGTCGAGTTCCAGAGCCTGCCTGGTTTCTGGGGCGGCACCTGGTTTATTTTCCTGATGCCGCTCTCGGCCGCGATCTTCCTGATCTCGCTCTTCGCCGAGACGAACCGCCAGCCGTTCGACATGCCGGAGTCCGAGTCCGACCTCGTCGGCGGCTTCCACACGGAGTACGGCGCGTTCAAGTGGTCCCTCTTCTTCGTGGCCGAGTATTCGCACATGCTGGTGGGCTCGGGCGTGTTCACGCTGCTGTTCCTCGGTGGCTGGAACCCGCTGCCGTGGATCCCGCTGGCGGATTTCGTCGCCTGGCTGCACGGCCTGCTGGGCTCGGCCGTGATCCTGCACCCGCTGTTTGTCGGCGTGCTCTCGATCGCCATCTTCCTCGGCAAGGTGCTCGTCCTGATTTTCTTCTTCATGTGGGTGCGCTGGACCGTCCCGCGTTTCCGCTACGACCAGGTCATGAAGCTCGGCTGGCAGAAGCTCCTGCCGCTCGCCATCGCCAACCTCATCTTCTACGCGCTCGCAATCGCCTGGGTGCAAACCCGTTAAAATACGAAAGGAGAAAGAAGAAACCATTCCGCAGACCCACCGCCCGTTTTCCCTTTCTGCCTTTCCCCGTTTCTTCCTTTCCGCCCATGGCCATCATCCCTCTCGAACGTAAACCCCTCTCGCTGGCCGAACGCACGTATCTGCCTGCGATCCTTAGCGGGCTGAAGACGACGTTCGCGCGCCTCCTCCGGCCCATCGAGACGCTGGAGTATCCCGAGCAGCGCCCGGCCATCCCGCCCGGCTACCGCGGCGTGCCGACGCTCGTGAAGGACCCGAACGGCCGCGAGAAGTGCGTCTCCTGCCAGCTCTGCGAGTTCGTCTGCCCGCCCAAGGCCATCCGCATCACGCCCGGGGAGATTTCCGCCGACGCACCCACTGCGCAGGTCGAGAAGGCCCCGCAGGCTTTCGAGATCGACATGCTCCGCTGCATCTACTGCGGCCTGTGCCAGGAGGTTTGTCCCGAGGAGGCGATTTTCCTGCAGAACCAGTACTCAATGTCCGGCTACACCCGCGCCGAGATGGTCAACCACAAGGACCGCCTCTACGAGCTGGGCGGCACGCTGCCCGACCCGCACCTCAAGTGGGACAAGAAAAAAGCCGCCGCCGAGCACGGCAACACGCACTGACCCATGGGCTCCTTCCTCTTCGATTTCTTCGCGATCTTCACGGTCATCTGCGCCGTGGGCACTGTCGTAAACAAGAACGCCGTCAACGCGGCGATGTGCTTCCTGCTCTGCCTCGTTGGCGTGGCGGGGCTCTTCGTCCAGCTCGACGCCTACCTCCTGGCCTTCCTGCTGCTGCTGGTTTACGCGGGCGCGGTCGTCGCGCTGTTCCTCTTCATCATCATGCTCCTCGACGTGCAGGGGAAGTCGGCGGTCAGCTTCCGGCGCCTCTCCACCGCGGCCGCGGTCATTGCCGCGGGGCTGCTGGCGGTCGGGCTCTGCTCCTTTGCCACCCACGGCCACCTCGACGCCCCCAACCCCAACTATGCCTCCGGGGTCGGCGCCGCGCTCAAGCCCTACGCCTACCAGCTCTTCACCCTCTACCTGCTGCCCGTGCAGATCATGGGTTTCCTGCTCCTGATCGCCATGCTCGGCGTGATCGTGCTCAGCAAAAAAATCGATCCTGCGGAGGGCGCCAAATGATCCACGCCGGTCTCAACGCCTACGTCCTGCTCAGCGCGCTGCTGTTCGCCATCGGCTTCTTTGGCGTGCTCCTGCGCAAGAACACGCTCGTGATCTTCATGTGCCTCGAGCTCATGCTCGTCGCCTCGACCCTCGCGTTGGTCGCATTCTCCCGCTTCAATGGCACCCTGGACGGCAACGTCTTCGTGTTCTTCATTCTCACCATCGCCGCCGCCGAGGTCGCGGTGGGCCTCGCCATCATCGTGGCCCTCTTCCGCTCGCGCCGCACGGTGCAGGTGGACGAGCTCAACGCGCTGAAACACTGATCTGTTGTCCATGCTCCAGCCCGCCATTCTCATCCTCCTGTTGCCGCTGTTGTCCGCCGCGGTCATCGCGCTCTTCCTGCGCCGGCAGGGCGGAATCGCCGCCATCGTCTCGACCCTTACTGCGGCGTCCATTGCGGCCATGGCCTTGATCCTCGCGCTGCATGGCGGCCGGGGAGAAGACCAGGTGGACTGGCTGACCCTCGGCGGTTTCACCCTCTCGCTCGGCGTCAAGTTTGACGACCTCGCCGCCCTGATGCTCGTGATCGTCGGCATCGTCGGCCTGTGCGTGCACGTCTTTTCGCTCGGCTACATGCACGACGACGGAGCCAAGGCCCGCTATTTCGGCGGCCTTTCGATCTTCATGTTCTCGATGATCGGCATCGTCCTCGCCGACAACCTGTTCATGATTTTCATCTTCTGGGAACTGGTCGGTTTCAGTTCCTATGTGCTGATCAACCACTGGCACGAGAAGACGTCCGCCAGCGATGCCGCGAAGAAGGCCTTCATCACCAACCGCGTCGGCGACTTCGGCTTCCTAATCGGTATCATCTGGTGCTACTGGGCCAACGGCACCGTCAATCTGACACAGCTGGGCGAACATCACGTCTTCAGCACCGCGATTCCGTTGCTGCTGTTCTGCGGCGCCGTCGGCAAGTCCGCCCAGCTCCCGCTGCAGGTCTGGCTCCCCGACGCGATGGAAGGCCCGACGCCGGTGTCCGCCCTGATCCACGCCGCGACGATGGTTGCCGCCGGCATCTACATGCTTTGCCGCATCCACGTTCTCATGGTCCCGGACGCGCTCACCGTCATCATGTGGACCGGCGCTGCCACCGCGCTCTACGCCGCCTGCTGCGCCATCGTGCAGAGCGACATCAAGAAAGTCCTGGCCTACTCCACGCTCTCGCAACTCGGCTACATGGTCGCGGCGTTTGGGCTGGGGTCACTCGCGACGGAGGAGAATGGAATCAAGGTTGTCATCGCCGCCGGCGTGGGCGCCGCGATGTTCCACCTGACGACGCACGCCTTTTTCAAGGCGCTCCTCTTCCTCGGCTCCGGCTCGGTCATCCACGGCTGCCACCACGAGCAGAACATCTTCAAGATGGGCGGGCTCCGCACGAAGATGCCGCTGACGTTCTGGACGTTCACCCTCGGCGTTGCCGCCATCATCGGCCTGCCCGGCCTCGCGGGTTTCTTCTCGAAGGACGCGATCCTCTACCTGGCTTTTGCCAACAACAAGGCGGTCTTCGCCGTCCTCGCTTTCACCGCCGTCCTGACCGCGCTCTACATGACGCGTGTCTGGCGGATTACGTTCTTCGGTGCAGCCCGCAGCGAGTCCGCCGCGCATGCGCATGAGGGTGGGCTGACGCTGACGCTCCCGCTCATCGTCCTTGCCGTGCTCGCGGTCATCGGCGGCTACGTCGGAATTTACCCGAAGGTCTTTACCGGAGTCTTCGAACTCATTCCCGAGGCGCACGGCTCGGATCACACGACCATCCTCATCACCAGTCTCGTGGTCCTGATCCTCGGCGCCGGTTCCGCCCTGCTGTTCTACAAGCCGTCGGCGACTGATGCGCTCGAGGAGCGCTCGCCGGGTCTGTTCCGGTTGCTGGCCTCGAAGCTCTGGTTCGATGAGATCTACCAGTGGTACATCGACAAGGTGCAGCAGCGTTTCGCCCTGTTGCTTAACTTCCTTGAGCAGATCTTCCTCGCGGGCTTCATCGTCCGCGGTGGCGCGGGCCTCGTCGGCCTGTTCGGGCTCGGCGCCCGGGCGCTCCACGTGGGCAAGCTCAACGTCTACCTCTACTGGTTCCTGGCCGGCGTCGTCGTCCTCTGGCTGTTCGCCACCGGTGTCCTCTAATCTGCAATGAGCAACCTGCCGTTCGACCCCCTTCTCCTGGCCATCGCGATCCCGCTCGCGGTGGCGGTCGCCATTGCCTGCGGCCTGCCCAAGCGCTGGTCCATCCGCCTCGCCTACGTCGGCTTCGCCGCCCCGGCGCTGATGGCGCTGCATGCCTGGTTCTATTTTGCCGGGCAGACGCAGGTCCACGGCTACGCCTACCTGACCAACTACTCGACCGGACTCGATGGCATCCACGGGCTTGGGATCAGCCTGAAGCTCGGCCTCAATGGCATCTCGCTCCCACTCTTCGTGCTGGCCGGCCTCGTCGGCCTCGCCGCCGGTCTCTACGCGATCCAGTCCACCGCCGAGCGCCTCAAGATCTACCTCATGCTGCTGCTCGTGATGCAGGCCGGCCTGATGGGCGTGTTCGCCAGCGTGGACGTCGTGTTTTTCTATCTTTTCCACGAACTCGCGCTGATCCCGACGTTCATCATGATCGGGATCTGGGGTGGACGCGACCGCAGCTACGCGGCGATGAAGGTGACCATTTACCTCACGGCCGGCGCGATGCTGTCGCTGATCGGCCTGATTGCGCTGTATGTAAAGAGCGGGGCGCCGTCTTTCGACCTCATCACGCTCCGCCAGATCATCGCCGCCCGGCCGCTTGGCGAGACGGTGCAGAATAACATCTTCGCGCTGCTGATGTTCGGCTTCGGCATCCTCGTCTCGCTCTGGCCGCTGCACACCTGGGCGCCGCTCGGCTACGGCCAGGCCCCGAGCTCCGCCGCGATGCTCCATGCCGGCGTACTCAAGAAGTTCGGCCTCTACGGCCTCATCCAGATCGCCCTGCCGCTGCTGCCCCATGGCGCGGCGCACTGGAGCCACACCCTCGCGGCGCTCGCGGCGGTGGGCAACGTCCTGATCGTCGGCTTCATCACGCTGGCCCAGCGCGACCTCAAGCAGGTCATCGGTTACAGCTCCGTGATGCACATGGGTTATGCCTTCCTCGGCATCGCCTGCTACTCGGTGCTCGGCGCTGGCGGCGTCGTGCTGCTGATGGTCGCGCACGGCCTGTCCGTCGCGCTGCTTTTCCTGCTCGCAACCAGCATCTTCCACCGCACGCACACCTTTGAGCTCACGGAAATGGGCGGACTCGCCCAAAAGACGCCGGTGCTCGCCGCCTTCTTCGTCGCCGCGACGTTCGCCAGCATTGGCCTGCCGGGCTTCGCGAACTTCTGGGGTGAACTCACGATCTTCGTCGCGCTCTGGCAGTATTCGCACTGCCTCACCGTCATCGCCATTTCCGGCGTGGTCATTTCGGCGGTCTATGGTCTGCGCGCCGCGGCCAAGGTGTTCTTCGGCCCGCCGACCGAGGCCTTCGCCCGTGTCGCCGCCCAGCATCCGCCGTCCGACCTGAACTGGCGGGAGAAAGTCCCCGCCCTGATCCTGCTGGCCGCGCTGCTCTTCATCGGCTTCTGGCCGAAGTCCCTGTCCACGTCGCTCGACGCCACCCTGCACGCGGTTTACGCCGCCCCCACCTCCGCCGGGCCTACGGCGGGCGGGCCCGCCGTCTCGGGCAAATAACGCCGCCATGGATATCGCTTCCCTCCAAACCCTCGCTGCGAACAACGACTGGCTGGCCATCATGCCCGAGCTGTTGCTCGGCTGCCTCGCCCTCGCACTTCTGGTGCTCGAGATCATCCTGCCCGCGAAGCTGCACTCGCGGCTCCCGGCCGTGGCGCTGCTGGGGGTGCTGGCCCTGCTGGTGTTCCAGCTGCTCGGTTTCACCGCCGGGTTTGCGGAGCAGGAGAGCTTCAACGGCCTGCTGGTCCACTCGCGCGAGGGCCAGGTGATGCGCGTGTTTTTCCTGCTGGCGGCGCTGCTGGTCGGCGTGATCAGCACGATCAGTCTCGCGAAGCAGAAGCTGCCGCACACGGAGTTTTACCACATCCTGCTCGTGGTCACCGCGGCGATGATGCTCCTCGTGCAGAGCAACCACTTCGTGATGCTCTTCGTTGCGCTCGAGACGGTGACGATCGGTCTGTACATCCTGGTCAGTTACTTCCGCAGCCGCCCCCTCACACTCGAGGCCGGACTGAAGTACCTCATCATGGGTGCGCTGAGTTCCTCGATTTTGCTGTTCGGCATCGTGCTGCTCTACGGCGTGGCGGGTAACCCGGAGCTGCCGGGTCACACGGCTTCGGCGATGAACCTGGACTCGCTTCACGCCTTCCTCGCGGCCAACCGCCACAACTTCCTCGCCAGCATCGGCATCGTGCTCGTGCTCTCGGGCGTCGCCTTCAAGATCGCGGCGTTTCCCTTCCAGATCTGGGTGCCGGATGTCTACCAAGGTGCGCCCACGCCGGTGACGGCATTCCTGGCGGTCGCCTCGAAGGGCGCGGGCTTCCTGGTGCTGCTCGTGCTCGCCCGGACGTTTTCGCCCTACGCCTGGTTGCTGGCGCCGGTGCTCACCCTGATGGCGGGCGCGACGCTGCTGTTCGGCAGCCTGGGCGCCCTGACCCAGCACAACGTCAAGCGCCTGATGGGTCTCTCCGGCGTCTCGCACGCGGGGTTCCTGCTGATGGGCGTCGTCGCCGCCGGCACGCAGTCGATGGCGATCGGCGCGATTTATTTCTACCTCTTTGCGTACCTGCTCGCGTCCTTTGCCGTGTTCGGGGTGATGGCCCTGGTGGCCGGTCCCGATGATGCGGACCAGGAAATCAGCCACTATGCCGGTCTCGCCAAGGACAGCCCGTTCCTCGCGCTGGTGCTCGCCATCGGCCTGGGCTCGCTGGCCGGCATCCCGCCGCTGGCGGGGTTCATGGGCAAGCTCTTCATCTTCATCGCCGCCTTCAAGGCCGGCCTCTACGGCCTGCTGGCGGTCGCCATCGTCGGCGTCGTGATCTCGATCTACTATTATTTCAGCTGGATCCGGGCGGCCTTTTTCTCGAGCGGGACGTCGTCGGACGGCGAGGCGACGGCGCGGCCGGCCCGCACCCCCGTGAGCTTCACCGCCGGGCTCGTGCTGAGCCTGCTGGCGTTTGGCACGGTGTTGCTCGGCCTGTATCAGGGTGTGCTCGGCCAGTGGCTGAACACCCGGTAAGCCGGGCAGTGGAAGGTCCCGGGTTGAAAGTTGAAAGCCGGAGGCAGGTCCGGTCCTTCAACGCTCAACTTTCAATTTTCTCCTGCGGGTGCGAAGCGTCTGCTTAGCGCCAGCTGCCCGCGACGAACACGTAGGAATTGTCGCGGCGTTCATAGCGCGGGGCATTCCACTTGGCGTGACCGTGGGGCGGACGGTCCCAGTGACCGGCCACCCACTCGTAGCGGCGCCCGTGCCAGGCCCAATAACCGTCAATCCAGACATAGTCCGGACCCGGCCGGTTGCCCGGATGCTCGCGGCGCAGCTGCGGCGGGGCTTCCAAGATGACAATCGGGCCGGGGGAGGCGGCGGGGCCAGCTCCCAATGGCTCTCGATCCAGTTGCGGGAGCGTTCGTCCCAGCGGCCTGCGACGTAAAGGGTGTTGGGCTGCGGCGGCCAGACCCAGGTGCCCGGGAACCAGGTCCACCGGCCGTGCACCCAGGAATTGTGACCGGGGATCCAGACAAAGCCGGGACCGGGGGCGCTATATTGTCGATCGACGATGACCGGACGCGGCGGCGCCTCGCGCACGACGATGGGCGGGGGCGATCCGAGCCGGAGGCCCAGATCGATGCTAACGCGGGTTTCCGCCCGGACCGAGCCGGCCAAGGCGGCAGCGCAAACCGCGGCGAGCAGGGTAAACGTGGAGGGCTTCATGGCGGGGAGGGAAAGAGTGGAGTAGTGCATGGTAATCTGACGCCTGCACCCGGGCCGGGTTACCTCAGGCCGCAGACGCCGGTGGTCACAGACCGGCCGAAAAGACGTTTGTTTCCGGCCGCGAATACTGCCTCAGTGACGTTGCTGCATGAAAGTAACCGGCCTCGCCCTCGTCCCGCCCCCGACCGCCGCCGACCTGCCCAAGGTCACGCCCGAGTTGCTGGCCTCCGTGCTCGCGCGCTACTCGCGCAGCAACGAGGGCCTCGCCTCCATCCTCACGAAGGTCGATGTCAACAATCCCGACGCGTCCATCGACCGCATCCTGAAGTTCGTGGACTACGGGCACGCCTCCATCGGCGGCCTCACCGGCGGCCTGGCCATCGCGCTGGATGGCGTCTCGATGTGGCTCGCCTGGAAAATCTTTGAGATCGCGACGATGGCCGACGGCCAGGAGTCGAGCACGCGCTACATCACGATGGACGCGGCGAACCTCCCGGCGCCCGCGGAGATCGGCATCCCCGCGGATCTCGCCTCGCGGTGGACCGACGTGATGGCCGCGGCGTTTGCCGCCTACCATGCCGAATACACCCGGCTCGACCTGCTCGCGACGGCGAAGCCCGAGCTGGTGCGCCTGCCGCCCGACGCCAAGCCGGCCGTCGTTACCCGCCTCCGCAAGAATTACGCGCTCGACCGCGCGCGCTACTTCATTCCCTTTGCGACGCGCACCAACCTCGGGCTCGTCCAGTCCTCGCGCATGTGGGCGACGACGGTCAAGCACCTCGACTCGCTGCCCAACCCCGAGGCCCGCGCCGCGGCCGCTCTCATCCGGGAGGAGCTGATCAAGCAGTCGCCCCGGCTCATGCGGCACAGTTCCGCGGAAAAATCCTACGAGGAACAGGCGCGCCAGGAACTGGCCGCGAGCCTCAAGCTCGGCCTCGAGCGGCTTTCCGCGCAGCCGCTCGATGACGAGGTCTGGGTGAAGGTGGACCGCGAGACGCCGCCGTGGCTGCCGGAGACGCAGCCGGTGTCCGAGGCACTGCGCCACCGCGCGAACCGCTACGGTCACCAGGGCCTCGCGACGCGCCGCACGCGCGTGACCTTTGCGTGGAACAACATGGCGCTGGCCGAGCTGCGCGACCTCAACCGCCACCGTACCGGCCACCGTTTTTCCCCGCTGGTGCAGAGCGGCTTTTACCTGCCGCCCGAGATCAAGCACTCCGACCATGCGGAGCTGCTCAAGCAACAGTTGGAACTCACGCGCGAGCTGCTGCGCCGCGGCTCGCCGGCCTACGTTTACTCGCTGCTGCTCGGCGCCCAAACCCCCTTCGAGCACTCGACCCAGGCGGATAAATTCATTTACGAGGCGGAATTGCGCACCGGCATGGGGGCCCACTTCCGCTATGCCGAGCACCTGAGCGCCGCCTTGCGGGAGTTTTTCCACCAGATGCCGGCGGCGCGGTCCTGGGTGGTCGAGGGCACGGCTGAGCCGGAATAAATGATTTGCGACCCGATTCCGCTGCGGCAAACAATCGATCAACCCCCGATGACGTTACCCGGTGCTGCCCTCGTGGTGTCTGGCCCGTTGGATCATGGCCGTCGCGCTGGCGATGAGGTGCAACCCGTGACCCCGCGTCACCCGCCCCGATGAGCACGTTCCGCGTCCTGCAGTTCAACATGCAGTTCGGCCAGATGTGGGATGACACCTATCCCGACCGGGCGCCGATCCGGCTGGAGTATACCCTTGAGGAAATCCGCCGGCACAAGGCCGACCTCATCCTGCTGCAGGAGGTCGAGCAAACGCCGCCCGGCGGCGTGCAGCTCCAGCCGCCGCCGAATTTCACCCACCTGCAGTCCGAGCTTTCCGCCTACGACAGCTGGTTTTCCTACCCGAAGGCCGACGTGCGCGAGCTGCCGTTCGGCGTCGGCCTGGCGATTTTTCGCTCACCCCACTGCGCTCAACCATGCGGCTCGACCTGCCGTCGCCGCCGATCGAGTTTGAGTTTTTCGGCAAGAAAACGACGCCCACTGACCGCCTGATGATCGGCGCGGACACGACGTTGCTCGGCCGTGACCTGCGCGTCTTCAACACGCATCTCCTGGCGTTTTTCATGCTGGGCTCGAGCAGCACACTGAATCCGTTCCAGCGCCAGCTGGTCGCCGAGCAGCTCGCCACCTCGACCGGCCCGACCATCCTCACAGGGGATTTCAACGTCAGCCGCCACCAGACCCTGGTCAGCCAGTTTGCCGAGCGGGGCTTCACGACCGTGCAGCAGACCGAGGCGACCTGGCGCCGCCGGCCCTTCGTCCTCGACCATATTTTCTACAACGCGGGCCTCCGCTGCGTCGCGCGCCGCGTGGTGCCGACCCGTGCCTCCGACCACCACGCCATCGTGGCGGATTTCGAATTTGTGACGTAGCGCGGCGGCCTAGGCCTCGCGCCGGACGCGCTCCTTCTCCTCGTCGCGCTCCTCGTCGATCCGCGCCCGCTCGTGGGCGAGTTGCTGCTGGATCTTCTGCACCTCGTCGGCCTTCTGCGCGGCATAGGCCTCATCGAGCTGCTTCTTGAGGAAAATCTCCCGCTCCGCCCACTTGCCTTGGTAGACACGGTCCAGCTCCGCGAGTCGGGCCTTTTGCGCCGCAGTCAGCGGCTTGCCCTTGGCGGGATCGGACTTGGCCAGGCGTTCCATCGCGAGTTCGTAGGCGCTTTTCATGGGTGGACAGTAAACATCGCCGTAAAATGTGAAACCAACTAATTCTCCCCGGAATTTACATGAAGATCGCAAAGATCGCAGCGCCCCCTGATCTCGGTTTCTCTGCCTCCTTTGCGATCTTCGTGTAAGAATCTGGGGGTCGCTCAGCCGAACTTCACTCCGAAGATCAGCGCCAGCAGCACGACGACAAACGGTGACCAGAATCCGCCGGCCCAGCCCGCCCAGCCCCGGGCATACCCGGTCACAATTACGGTGAGCAGCAGCGCGAGGGTCGCTGTGCCGAGCCAGGGAGCCCGCCATTCGGCCGGCCACCAGATCCCGGGGACCTGCTGGCTGAGCCGGATCAGGGCTTCAATCACCGCCAACACCAGCACGGCCGCGTGGTTCAGCAGCAGGCTGGCCTCCGTCCAACCGGCGAGCCCGAGCGCGATGGACGCAAACCCCGCGACGATCACCAGCATCGCCAGCGGGACCAGCACGAGGTTCGCGACCAGGCCGCCGGGGGTGAATACCCGATAGAAGGCCGCACCGGAGACCGCGCCCACCAGCGCCGCCGCCACGCCGATGCCGAACACCGGCCAGAACCAGCGCACCCCGCCGGCCCACCAGCGCTGCCACCAAGCCCATGTCACCTCCGGCAGATTGGGCCAGGGCGGCCATCGTCCCGCCAGCCAATCGGCCAGGGGCAGGCCGAAACTCAGGATGGCCAGCACGACCCCGTAACTCATCTGGAAGCTCGCGCTGAACAGCGCCATCGGTTCCGCGAGCAGCACGACCAGCGCGGCGGCCGCCAGCGCCGCAATGCCATTGGCCGGCATCCGCAGGATAAACGCCGTCTCATACGCGGCCACCAACAGCCAGGCCCGCACCGCCGAAGGGCTCGCCCCGGTCGTGTCCACGTCGAGCCAAAGGAGGAGCAGGGTCAGCCCCGCCACCACCAGCCGCGGGCACCGGGCGATCACCAGCAGCGCGTGTAGCGCCATGGCCACGACGCCAATGTGCAGTCCGTTGATCGCAAACAGGTGCATGGTGCCGCTGTGCATGAAGAGCTGCTCCTGCTCCAAGCTCAGCTCGTATTTCTGGCCCAGCATCATGGCGCGGTACACCGCCGCCAACTCCGGCCGTTTCACCGCGACCCCGGCACTGAGCGTGGCGTTGAGCCGGTGCCCGAGGTGCTCGCAAAACATCCGGTAACGCGTCGGGGGCTGCTCGACTGCGAGCATGCGTCCGCGGGCGAGCCGAAAATTCATCCCGGCGTCGGCCAGATAGCCGTCAAACGTAGCCGGCGGCGGATTTTCCGGCAGCGGCACCAGGACGCCAACGGTCGCGATGATCATGGAGCGAATCGGCGCCACCACGCGTTCGCTTAGGACCAGGGAAAAATAGATCCGCTGGCCGGCGAGATCGGGCAGATGCGCCTCGCTGCGCACCACGGTGGCCAATCCCGCCGCCTTCCGGTCATCGGCCTGCGGAAACAAGCGATCGACGCGCAGCGAGAGCCGAACTTCGCGGGCCGGCAGCTGCTCCCACGCGGCCAGCCGGGCGCGGCGCAGGGTATAGCTGGCATCCCCCGCGAACAGCAGCGTCATGGATACCGGCAGGGCCCACCACCGTGGCGCCCGCCATGCGGCTAGGAAGGAAAGACCGGCGGCCGCCAGCGCGAGGGCGAGCAGCGTGGCGGGCCGAACGGTCGGACCATAGCGGCCCATGGCGATGCCCGCGATGAAGGGCACGACCAGCCACAGCAAGGGCGCCCGGTGCCCGAGGCTGCGGCTGGTCATGGGCAATGACCGGGCTGGGTTCCGGAGCCAACGGCGCCTGTTTTAACCACGGTTTTCATGGACTGACCCGGTTGGACTGGGAGCCAACTCAATGCCGGGTGCAGTTTGACTGCTTTATCCGTGCTGCTTTGGGTAATCCGTGGTCAATTTTCCGTAATGCCCGCCCCCGACCAATCCGACCTCTTTGGTGACGCCGCCCCTTCGTCCGTCGCCAAGTCCGCGCACCAGCCGCTGGCGGCGCGGATGCGTCCGCGCCAGCTCAGCGAGGTCGTCGGCCAGGATCAGCTCCTGCAACCCGGCAGCCTGCTCCCGCGGCTCGTGGCCCAAAACCGTTTTGGCTCGCTGATATTCTACGGGCCGCCCGGCAGCGGCAAAACCAGCATCGCCGAGGCCATCGCCCACGAGACCAAGAGCCGCTTCGTGCGCGTCAACGCCGTCATGTCCAACGTCGCCGAGTTGCGCGAAATCCTCGCCGCCGCGCGCCGGCTGCCCGCGGCGGGCACCATCCTCTTCATCGATGAGCTCCACCGCTTCAACAAGTCACAGCAGGACCTGCTCCTGCCCGACGTGGAGGAGGGCACCGTGCGGTTGATCGGCGCGACCACGCACAACCCCGGCTTTTACGTCAACCCGCCGCTGCTCTCCCGCAGCCATCTCTTCCGGCTCGAGCCGCTCTCACCCGCGGCGGTCGCCGGCGTGCTGCGGCTGGCCCTGACTGACCGCGAACGCGGGTTGGGGGCGCGGGGCATCACGACCGACGACAAAATCCTCGCGGCCCTGGCGGTGCTCTGTGACGGCGACCTGCGTCGCGCACTCAATGCGCTCGAGGTCCTGGTCCTGGGTCTGCCTGAACAAACGGAACTCACCGCCGGCGAACTGGAGATCTTCGCCCGCGAGCGCCGGATCCGCTACGACGCGGACGAGGATGAGCACTACGACACGATTTCCGCGTTCATCAAAAGCTGCCGCGGCAGCGATCCGGACGCGGCGATGTACTGGCTGGCGAAGATGCTGGCGGGCGGGGAGGACCCGCGGTTCATCGCGCGGCGGCTCGTCATCCTTGCGAGCGAGGATGTCGGCCTGGCCGACCCCCAGGCGCTGCCGCTGACCGTGGCGGCGCACCACGCGTGTGATTTTATCGGCCTGCCCGAGGCGGAGCTGACGCTCGCGCACGCGACGCTGTACATCGCGACCGCGCCGAAGAGCAATACCGCGACGCTCGCCCTCGGCGAGGCGCACCGCGTGCTGAAGGAGTCACCGGTCCAGACCATCCCCGCGATCCTGCGCAGCAAGAGCGGCCAGGCCAACAAGCGCATCGGCCAGGGCCAGGGCTACGGCTATTCGCACGACTTTCCCGAGAACATCTCCGGCCAGGACTACCTTGAGAAACCGCTGACGATCTACACGCCAAAAACCGCCGGCTGGGAAGCCAAGGTCGCCGACCGCCTCACCCGGTGGAAGGAACTGAAGGCGCAGCTCAAGTTGAAGCAGGGCTGACAGGGAAGTGAGTCCAGATTCTCAAGGGTGGTCACGGTTTACCCGGATACGGAATTCTAGCGTTCAATACCTAGGAGTTAACATCTGACGGCTCTTGTTTGCGGCGAATTCCAATGCCGCGGAAAATCCGCCAATTGATTGCCGCCTTGGAGAAAGCCGGATTCCGACCGGTGCCGGGCGGGAAGGGTTCACACCGTAAATTCCTTCATCCGCATTTCGCGGGCGCGGTAATTTTAAGTGGCAAAGCCGGCGCTGACGCGCAGCATTATCAGGAGCGACAGGTTCGCCTCGCCCTCCACGAAGTTGGCCAATGAAAATCGAAGACCGCTACCTGAAGTTCATCCGCTGGTGTGACGAAGATCGCGCCTATGTCGGATTCTGCCCGGACCTTTTCCCTTGGGGTGGCGTTTGTCATGGCGCCAGCGAGGAAGTGGCTTACCGCAAACTTTGCCTTTTGGTCCGTGAGGAAGTGGCCCGGCTGAGTCGGAAGCGTCAGACCCTGCCCGCGCCCAGCACCCGCCCGATGCGCGACGCGGTGCTCGCCTGACGCGGCTGCGCCCCTTGCATGGTGATTTCGTGGTTGCGGAGCGATTTCATCCCGGTTCCTTTGTCCGGCTGCTTTCCCCTATGCGTTCTTTTGTCCTCCAGTCACTGGCCTCTTCAGGCACTGCCTTCCCCACCGGTGTGGCGGGGGCCGGCTTAAACCCTTGGCGGGCAGGGAGGATGGTTCGATGAGCAAGGCCCAATTCGCCCAGCGGCGCGACGGCCGCGTCGCCGCCCTCCAGTATCTTTTCGCCTGGAGCCTGAACCAGCCCAAGAACCTGCCGGAGGACCTGACGGTGTTCTTCGTCAACATGGAGCAACCGCGTGAACACTACTCGTTTGGCGAGGAGCTCATCCATGGCGTGATCGAGCACCAGGCGGAGATTGATGCCAAGATCAAGGAGCTGGCCCAAAACTGGGAGTTCGAGCGCATCGCGAAGATCGACCTGGCCATCATGCGGATCGCGATGTTCGAGATGATCCACCGCAAGGACATCCCGCCCGTCGTCTCGATCAACGAGGCGATCGACCTCTCCAAGCAGTTTTCCAACGCCGACGCCAAGCGCTTTATCAACGGCATTCTCGACCGCGTGAAGGACCAGCTCGGCCGCGACGCGCGCAAGGCGGAGTGATCCTTGTCTTACAGGCGATAACGGAGGGAACAGAGAAACGGCGAAGGGATCTCTCTCTGTTTCCCCCGTTGCCTCCTAAGACGTCAGTTTTCTGATCCCTCTTCCTCATGTTCGGCCTCTTCAAAAAATTCAAAGACGGCTTCGCCAAGACGGTTGCGGCGATCTCGGACCAGACGGCGGGCATTTTCTTCGGCAAACGGATCGACGCGGACTCCCTCGATGAACTCGAGGAGGCCCTCATCACGGCGGACTTCGGCGTCGAAACGACTGCCGAGATCCTCGCCGAGATCAAAAAGGCCTATGCGGCCGACAAGACGCTGCAGGGCCGGCAGGCAGCGGAGATTGGTGCCGCCGTGCTCCAGCGCGTACTCGCCGGCGCCGAGGGGACCCTGGGGGTGGCGGACGGGAAACCCACCGTGATCGCCATGATCGGCGTCAATGGCTCCGGCAAGACCACGACCGCGGCCAAGCTGGGCTGGCGGCTCAAGCAGGACGGCCGGAGCGTTACCCTGGCGGCGTGCGACACCTTCCGCGCGGCGGCGGTGGAGCAGTTAAAAAGCTGGGCGGTGAAACTGGACATCGAGGTGGTCGCGAGCCATCCGGGCGCGGACGCGGCCGCGGTGGCGTTTGACGCGTGGCAGGCGGCCAAGGCGCGCGACCGGGACTACCTGATCGTGGACACCGCGGGCCGGCTGCACACCAAGGGCCACCTAATGGACGAGCTCGCGAAGATCCGCCGGGTGTTGCAGAAGAACGACCCCACCGCGCCGCAACACCGCTGGCTCGTGGTGGACGGCTCGCTCGGCACCAATTCCATCGAACAGGCCAAGGTGTTTCACGCGAGCTTCGGACTGACGGGACTCGTCGTTACGAAGCTCGACGGCACCAGCCGCGGTGGCGCCCTCGTGGGCATCTGGCGGCAGCTGAAGATCCCGATTTATTTCCTCGGCCTCGGCGAACAGGCCGAGGATTTGCAGCCGTTCAGCGTGGAGAATTATTCCAAGGCGGTGTTCGGGCTCGGGGACTGAGCGGCGGCGCCCGGACGCGGACGGACTCAGCGCACGGCGGGCGGGGGTGGGGCGGCAAGGTTTGTTTGCCCCGCTAGCGGTCTCCGTTACTCTGAACGCTCAATGCCACCCCCCGCCCAACCTCCGCCCGTGACGGTCCTCAGCGGCTTTTTGGGCGCGGGCAAGACGACCTTGTTGCGCCACCTGTTGTCACAGGCCGGCGGCCGGCGCTGGGCGGCGGTGGTCAACGATCTGGCGTCGATCAACATTGATGCACAGCTGGTCGCGAAGGCCGGGGCGCAGCGGGTGGTGGAGCTGGGCAACGGTTGCGTCTGCTGTTCGGTGCGCGACGATCTGGCCGAGGCGATCGTTGAATTATGCGCCACCGGCACGTACGACCAGATCCTGGTGGAGACGACGGGCGTGGCCGAGCCGCGGGCGGTGGCGCGGATCTTTTCGCGGCGCAACGCGTTCGGCCGCAGCCTGGCTGATTTTGCGCGGCTCTCGGCGCTGGTGACCGTGATTGACGCCCGGAATTTCCTCACGGAACAGCGGCGGGCGTCGGCGTCGGCCGTGATCACCCCGGCGGCCACGCAAAAGCCGATTTATGAACTGCTGGTCGAGCAGGCCGAGTGCGCGGATGTGCTGGTCCTGAACAAGTGCGACACCGTCACCGCGGCCGAACTCTCTGACGTGGAGCAGATTCTCCGCGGCCTGAACCCGCGGGCGGAACTCGTGCGCGCTGAGCAAGGGCAAGTCCCCGCGGCGGTGCTGCTGGACCGGCCGCGCTTTGAGGCCGAGGCCACCCTGCGGGGCGCGCGCTGGATCCGGGTGATGGATGCGGTCGCGGGCCGGGGCGTCGCGGCGCCGGCCACCCCGCGTCACGAACACGACTACGGGATCACCAGCCTGGTGTTCCAGGCGCGCCGGCCGCTGGACGACGAAAAGTTTCACGCCTTCCTCCTCGACCGGCTCCCGCCGGGCCTGCTGCGCGCGAAGGGGTTCTTCTGGTTGCGCGGGCGTCCGGCGGACATCGGGTTCCTGTCGATCGCCGGCAGCCAGGTGAAGCAGGACTTTCTCGGGACGTGGGCGGCGGAGTTGCGGGAGCGCGGGGTGATCACCGCGGAGGAGATTCCCGCGGAAGCGCGCCGCCACTGGGCCGAGCCGCACGGCGACCGCCGGCAGGAGCTGGTTTTCATCGGCCGGCAGCTGGACGAGGCGAAGTTGCGGGAGGATTTGGCCGCCTGTCTGACATAATTCAGGATTTTTGTTTGTGACTGGATGATTTTTGAAACCCTTTGGTGGGGTATGCGTCGAAGGAGTGTGCGGATAATTTTTTCCAGGCGAGGTTTGTGGCTGAAAGCTGCCCGGTGGGTGCTGGCCGGATGGCTCGTGGCTGGCGTGACGGCGCGGGCGGATGTGGAAGCGCCGGTTTTGCCGGACAAGTCGGCGGCGGCCCCCATGCCGGAGGCGGTTAAGTTCGACGTGCTGGTTTACAACGACGGCGACCGGATCCGCGGCCATCTCGTGGACCGCTCGGTGGACTCGTGGGTGTTTGTCTCGGAACGCTTTGGCCTGCAGCGCGTGCCGCTGGGCGATGCCAAGGTGATCCTTGGCACGCCGGAGGCGGCGCAGGCCATCGCCCGCGCCAAAGCGGATGAGGCCCGGCTCAAGGCGGAGGAAGCCGATAACGCGTCCTTCCTGCGCTGGTCGCTGCTCTCGCCCCAGGCGCTGGCACAGCAGCTGCGGGATTTCTTCGGGCTCTGGCACGGTCAGTTCGCCTTCTCGACGTCGATTATCACGAACACCAACGAGACCACCAACGAAATGGTGGAGGCTCACCTGGCCCGCAAGTGGCCGAAGGACACGGTGCAGGTGAGTGCGCGTTATGATTTCGAAGACACGAACCGCGTCACCACGACCGATGTTATCCGGTCGGAAGCCTCATGGCGTCATGAGCTGCCGGGCAACCTCTTCTCGATCTACAGCCCGTCGGTGGAATGGAACCGGGCGTTTCTCCTCAACGACGTGCCGAGCGACTACGTGCTGCTGCAACAGGAAATCGGTGTGGGTGTGAACCTGTTTGCCAAGCCGACCCGCAACCTGCGCGTGGGTGTGGCCGAGAATTTGTTCGACGTGTGGCAGACCTCGCAACCGGTGTCGCATTCGGCGAGCACGACGGAATCGCTCTTCGTGGAGGTGGACTGGAAGCTGCCGTGGCGCATGACGGTGACCGAGCGGGGCGTGTGGTACTACGCCATCGCGTCGGGTCGGGACGGCTGGGAGAACAAGGTGGACCTGAACAAGAAGCTGACCGAGACGTTCACCGTCGGCATCCGCCATGAGACGCGTCACAACAACCCGGACGTGCGCGTGCAGGACTACACGCTGCTCAAGCTGCTGATGGGGATAGATTTTTAAAAGCCGTCAGCGGTCAGCCCGAGCCGGGATGGTTTGGCCACAAAGAGGCACAAGATTTCCGGGGCTGCGGCCACGACTTCATCGCGCCTATAGGCGCACGGGAAGGCTGATTCGGAGTTGGTGAGCCCCTGCGCCTTTTTGTGGCCAAAACCGTTCGACGACTTATCAACCCTCGCACTTGAGCACGTAGACGGCGCCCTTGGCGGAGCCGATGGCGAGCAGGGTGTCATCGGGTGACCATGTGAGTTTTGTCGCGGCCGCCGGCATGCGCACCGTGGCGCGCAGCGGCGACTTGCGTTCGGGACTCCAGAGCTGCACGACGCCGTCCTGCGACGCGGTGGCGAGCAGGCCGTGGGAGTGTTGGAAGGCGACGGCGCAGACTTTCGACTCATGCGGCAGCATCGCGGGTTCGCGGCCCTCGGGGCCGGCGCCGGAGCAATCCCAGACGCAGCACGCGGTGCCGCCCCCCGTGGCGAGCCAGCGGCTGGTGTGGTCATAGGCCAGTTCCTTCACCTTGCCCTCATAGCCGCTCATCTGGAGTTCGACGTCCTCGGCGGGAATCCAGAGATGCACGGAGGGATCCTGGTTGCCCGAGACGAGCCAGCGGCTGTCGGGCGACCAGACCAGCGCGTGGATACCGTTGGCGTAGGGAAATTCCTTTTGCGGGAGAAAATCATCGGCGTCCCACAGGGTCACACCGCCGAAGTAAGCCACCGCGGCGCATCCGCCCGCCGGCTGCCAGGCGAGCGCGGAGATCGTCTTGGGCGCGGGCTTGAACGCATGCACGACCGAGCCGTCGGCGCGGAGGGCGGAGAGGTTTTTGCCCGCGGCGGCGAGGAGGACGGCCGGTGTCCCGCCGGCCGGGCGCCACGCCAGATGCTCGACCCAGGCGGACCCGAGGCCGGCGGTGGCGGTGTGCTGGCCCGCCGTGGCGTCCCAGAATTTGACCGCCCCGTCCTGCCCGCCGGTGGCCAGGAGCGCAGCGCCGGCCGCCGGCTGCCAGGCCATACAGTTCGTCCCGTTCTCGTGCCCGGGCAACTCGTGGCGGCGGGCGCCGTCGGTGGCGGCGAACAGCGCCACGGGCCCGCTGGCGGCGGCGGCGGCGAGCAGGGTGCCGTCGGGCGACCAGGCGAGGTCGATGGCGTAATCTTCGAGGGTGGCGGCCCAGTGTTTGGTGAGTTGCACGAGGAGGGGAGAGACCAAGGCAACGCGGGGGTGAACTGATGGCAAGTCTGCGGACCCGGGAAAGACCAACCCAGCGACTTTGCGCCCGGGGCCGTGATTTTGGGTGGCGCCGCATCATCCGCCTCTGTCAGGTTGACGCCTGCTCCGGTTGGCCCGCCACGATCCACCCCACTGTGAAACGCGGTTTTTTCATCTCTCTCGTCGTCCTGCTGCTCGCGACCGCGGCGCTGCACTGGACGGAGTCGGACCAGCGCCGGGACATCCCGGTGATCTACTGGAACACCCAGGACGATGAAAACAAGCGGGCGACGGTGGAGACCTTTCAGCTATGGCGGAAGGAGCAGGGGCTGCCGCCGGTCGAGCTGCGCATCGACAACACCAACCAGGAGCCGACGAAGAAACTGGTGCAGGGCCTGTCGGGCGTGGGCTCCGACATCATGGATCTCTACGCTTACGAGGCCGACCTGTTTCCCGCGACGGGCATGATTGCGGACGTGACCGAGGACGCGAAACGCCTGGGGTTTTCCCCGGCGGCGACCTATCCGGCGCTGGCGGGCGATTACGTCTTCGAGGGCCGGCAGTATGGCTTTCCGCGCAACGCCGGAGTCAACCTCAACTGGATCAACCGCGCCACGTTCGCCAAGTACCACATCCCGGAGCCGCCGCAGCGCTGGTCGCTGGATGAATTCGAGGCGCTCGGAAAAAAATTCGTCGCCGCGGCCAACCCGCCGGGCACGCGGCAGCGCATTTTCTTCACCAACCTTGTGTCGCGCGAGGTCCTGCGCCGCGGGGTCGGCCTAGCCAACTACAACGAGACGGACACCCGCTGCACCCTCGACGACCCGCGCAACGTGCAGATCCTCGAGCGCGTGCGCCGTTGGACGGTCGAGGACCGTCTCATGCCGAGCCGCGAGGAGGGCGAGGCGATGGCGGCCGACATCAGCGGCTTTGGCAGCATGTTTTCGCACTTCGTCTCGGGCCGCTTTGCCATGATTTACGTCGGGGAGTGGGCGTTGATCATGCTCCGGCCCCGCGGGGAATTCCAGCTGCGCGCGGTGGAGCCGGCGCTGGACGGTTTTCCCAACACCGAGATGGGCGGCGGGTCCGTGGGCGTCTACGTCGGGTCGAAGCACCTGAAGGAGTCCGTGGAATTCCTGAAATACCTCGCCAGCGCGCCCTTCAACCGCCTCATCGTCCGCATCGCCGACGGGCTGCCGCCGGTGCCCAAATACGCCGAGACGGAGGAATTTCTGCACCCGCCCGCGCATCCCAATGAATGGGGCACGGGGGCGGTTTTCGCGCAGGCCGCCCGCGAGACGGGCATTACCGTGAGCAAGAGCCCGTTTGTCCTGCAGTCGATTCTCTTCCGGGAGGAGAAGGAACTCACCGAGGCGATGATCTCCGGCCGGCTGACCGCGGCGCAGGCCTCCAAGGCCATGGGCGACCGGATCAACGCCGAGATTGCGCTGAGCGTGGACCGCAACCCGGCGCTGCGGAAACAGTACGACGAGCGCCGGCGGATCCAGCGGCAGATCGACGCGCGCCGCGCCGCGGGGAAACCCGTGCCCGCCGCGTGGATCAACGATCCCTTCCACCTGGCCTATTACCGCGCCCACGGCTGGCTGGAAAAGGAGACCGCGCCATGAGCACGCTCGGCCACCGCGGTTCCCCCCGGCGCCGGCTGTTCGCCGGCCTCGTCTTCCTGCTGCCGAACATCCTTGGCTTTGCCGCGTTCACGCTCGTGCCGCTGGTGATGAGCTTCGGCATCGCGTTCACGGACTGGGACACCCTCCGGCATAATATTTTCCGGCGCGAGTCGCTGCGCTTCGTGGGCTTCGAGAATTTCTCCTGGCTCTTCCACCATCCCGATTTCCTGCACTACCTCGGCAACACGTTCTTCATGATGCTGGGCCTGCCGTTCGCCATCGCGGGCAGTCTCGGGGCGGCGCTGCTGCTGACGCGCGTGAGCCACCGGCCGGTGGCACGCCGTGGCGCGTTTATCGTGGCTACGCTCTTGTTGACCGGCAGCGGGCTACTGCTGCGGATGGGCGGGATGGGGCAGGCGGGGGTCTGGTGCATCTTCGGCGTGCTGGCCGCCGGGAGTCTGGTGGCCGGGGTGCTGACGGGCGGGTCCGTCTACCGGACGCTGTT
>Ga0114958_10000248_pt1 | contig 46061 bp, 44 predicted proteins | sample C_130208_EF_Meta_FD_89577 | JGI IMG/M metagenome (GOLD analysis project Ga0114958, IMG submission 89577) | Freshwater microbial communities from Lake Croche, Canada to study carbon cycling - C_130208_EF_MetaG | ecosystem: Environmental > Aquatic > Freshwater > Lake | place: Lake Croche, Canada... | reverse complement strand
GTCAGATCGGCAAAGGCCACGGCAGGAGCTTGAGCAGGTGTCAACTTGCCCGAAGCATCCAGACTGGCATAGCCATTGGCCACGCCTTTGGCCGCACTGCTTTGGGCATCGGTGATGCCATAGCCTGACAGGGTGCTCGGCTTGGCTGTCAGATCGGCAAAGGCCACGGCAGGAGCTTGAGCAGGTGTCAACTTGCCCGAAGCATCCAGACTGGCATAGCCATTGGCCACGCCTTTGGCTGCACTGCTTTGGGCATCGGTAATGCCAAAACCAGCAAGGGTGGTGGGTTTGCCGGTGATCCCGCTCCAGTCTGGGCTGCTGACGGCAAGGGGGGCCCAGGTGCCGTCGGCGCGCAGGTAGGTTGTCGTTCCCCCGCCCGAGGCCGGGGCCAAGCCTTTTGCCGTGCTGCTAAAGGGGCTCAGCATCGCCGTGACTTGGGCTCCGGTCAAATCTTGCCCAAGGACGGCGCTGCCGGTGGCATTGCCGCGCAGTGTTGTGGGGGCCATCTGGTCCAGCGCATTGGCGGTGCTGGACCCGGTGATCAGCGGAGTTCCGCCCACTTGGGTGTTGTCGGTGACGGTATTGTCCGTGCAGCCCGCGTCGATCCAGATTGCGCCATATTGCGCTATGCCGGTTCCCGGCCCGGTGCCGATTGTATCAAAGACATTGCCCTTGATGATGCAGCGAAAGCTATTGCCCGCAGCACCCGACCCGGTTCCTTTCAGCCAGACACAGGCCTTGGCATCGCTGATATAATTGCCCTCGATGATACACCCATTTGCGGCTTGGATGTTGTTGACGACATTGATCGCCACGCGAATGCGGTTGTTGAGCGCCAGGTTGGTGTTCACGCCGATCATGGTGTTTTTTACAAACCGCGCACCGGTGGACCCGTCAATTCCTACGCCACCGACACCGCCGCCCCCCACCGCCAGATAGCCCGTGCCCGCGTCCAGATCGGGCCACTGGTTCGCGTTGGTCAAAGAACAATCAAGCAAAGTATTGCCCATAACCACGGAATAATCGCATTTATCGATGGTGATGCCTTCGGAATAGACTGTGCGCGCGATACAGCGTTGAATGCGCGAATGGGGCATTTGCTTTTGGCTGAACGCGGTGGTGCCCGACCGAAAGGCCCGGCAGTTGTCCAGATAGCAGCCGACCGGAAAGAACACGGCCCCGCCAAAGCCCACATCGTCCGACGAGCGGCCTTGCCCATCCAAGCCCCAGCTTGAATTGCCACCACCGCGCAACGCAAAGGGGCGGTCCGGGCAGTTGACAATCTCGACATTTTCCACGCCAGAGTACTGATCAGACAGAAAAACCCCGATCCCCGAATAGCCCGCGCAATCCATCTTTAGATTGCGGACGCGGTTGTTGGCCCCAAGGGCAAACTTGATGGCCGCCGCTGCGCGGTTGTTGCGGCGCACAAGTTTGGTGGCATTGCCCTCGCCCTCTAGCACGACGCCGTTCAGACCGGATTTCTGCATATCGCCCAGCCAAAGATAGGTGCCCGCCGGCATAAAGGCCACACCGCCGCCCGAAGCGTTGACATAGTCAATCATGGCAGAAACCGCGGGAATGGCATTGGTGGTGCCGGTGATATCCGCCCCCCAATGCAAGGCCGATGCCGTGCCATTGGGCACCCAACCCGGCAAGTCGGCAATCGCCGTGCCCGTGCCCGTGTAGCGATACGCCGCATTGGCTGCGCGCATCACCAACCCGACCGAGGGGCTGCGCCCACTAGCCCAAGTGACAAAAGCGGCGCGGGTCGCAAAATCTTGCCGCTCAAGCGTGGTGCGGACGGCGGCCGCATCGGGATCGTCAAGCAAGCTGCGGCCAAAGGTGGTGATGGCGGGATCAAACAGATCGACTGTCTGCCCGCCCTGCTGCGCCCGCAAGCGGTTGGTTGTGGCATTATACCAGATGTCGCCGTTTTGCGGGGCCGCAGGGTCGCCTAGGCCTTGCACCACATTGATCCCGCGCGCGGCAAGAACCCGGCCCGTGGTGGCCTCGATCGTCAGGCCGGTCAGAAAGGTTGTTCCATCGGCGCTGACCTTTAAGACAAAGTCATCGCTGCCCACGATACCCATCTCGGCGCGACCGGAAAAGCCGCTTTGAAAGAGCACGCTTGCCGTGTCAGAACTGCGCGCCTTGTTGACCTTGACCTGATGGCCCGCCCCCGCATGGGTGAGCAAAACCGCCGCAGAGGACACCGTCAACCGGTTGGTCCCATCGGCATCCGCCGAAATGCCAAGGGCCGCCACCCGTTCGGTGCGCGTGGCAGAGGTGGTCCAGTGCGCGCCGTCAAACACGGCTTCGGTCGCCTCGGCCTCGACCCAGACGCGCCAGCCGGTTTTGGGCTGGTAAAAATCCCAATACAGGCCGGAATAGACAGCAACCGTGCCGTCTTCGCCCTGCCAATCCCCCGTGGCACCCTGTGCGACGATATAGCAATCCCCGGTCAAGGGCACCAAAGGGGGGGCGGTCAAACTGCGGCTGGTGGCCGTGGTTTGCACCAAGACATCCAAAACCGCCAAGGCCTCGTTATGGGTCACGTGTTTTTGGGCTTGGGCAGGTTCGATCAGGGGCAGCAATTGCAAGGCTGTTGTGGACGACATATTTCACCTCTGCGGGGATCGTGTGACCCGCAAGGCTAGATAAAATGCTTAAATTGTCAGTGACCTGACCGTGCGCTGCCTAAGCACCAATTGTCTGCAAGTAGGCGTCCTTGGCCTTAAGAGAGGTGGGGTTAGAGAGTTTGATCGTCACCGGCGCTTTGACAGACTCCCTGGGAAACTCTAGCCAGTCATGGACCTTGCCCAAAACACAGAGCGGATCGTCTGCGAGGTCTTCATACCATATTTCAAGATACGATAGCCCTAGTCGGGAACAGATCGACCGCCAAGCGTTGTCGTGCAGTTGAAAACGGTGGATAATCCCTGTCACCTGAGCGGACTGCTCCGGGGCAAACTGATAATCTGCTTGGTTGGCATCGCGGATATCCTTAGATGCCCACACTTGGGTCTGCTGCGCCTTTAGATAGCTGAACGCCTGCAATATCCGATCTCGGCGGGTCATCAGAATAAGCCGATCAAAACTTTGCAAAACCTGCTCGCCTCGCGCGGTGACGACTCCGTTTTGGGCGAAGACAGTCGCGAATTGATCGAAATGCATCTTGGTTCCGAATGCCTGACCTTTTTGTGCATGCGCCGCAGACAATGTCGGGAAATAGGCCTCTTCAATGTGATCGCGCACCTGTTGGGGCAACTGCGCGATGACGCTATTATTCAAATGTTCCATCGGTTGCCCGCAACCCGGCACCAGCTTTAGGGCCGAACACAACATCGTACTTCCTGTCCGGGGGGTCGATAAAATGGCATAGGATTTTACCGGCATATAACGCACCTTTCCACGAAAAACCAGACCGTACTTTACAAGCCCCCGATCTACAAACTGAAACGTCACATGATTTGCGATTGTGAAAGGCAGGTTTAAAGCCAACGCACTGCACCCGTGACCTTTTAAAAGCAAATCCAAGCCCTTCTTTTGGGTGATGATCCACGACCAGTCCAAGACGACAGCACAGGGCGCCCTGCCGCGTCAGTGACTGCGGGAAGCTTGGCGTTCACGCCGCCCTGGGTGCGCCCTTCAGCCTAGCCAAGGGCCAAGGTGGCGGCAATCATCCACATGGTCGCGCCCACCACGCATTCCAAAATCACCCAAGCACGCGGCGTGGCAAACAGCGGGGCCAAAAGCCGCGCGCCAAAGCCCAAAAGGGCAAAGAAGGTCAAAGACGCCGCCGCCGCACCCACGCCAAAAGCCACCTCGAACGGCGCGTGGTGGGTCGAGATCGACCCGATCAGCACCATCGTATCCAGATACACATGCGGATTGGCCCAAGTGAAGACCACGCAGGTCAGCAGCACTTTGGCAAGCGGTGTGGGCTTATCGGCGGCGGGCATCAAAGCCTCGCCCCCTTGGCGCGCGGCCAAGAAGCGTTGCAACCCGTACCACGCCAAAAAGGCCGCGCCAAACCAGCGCATCGCGGGCACCAGCCACGGCAAAGCCGCTGCCACCGCGCCAAACCCGGCCACACCGCAGGCAATCAAGATCGCATCCGAGATAGCGCAGACCGCCACCACCGCCGCCACATGTTCGCGCCGGATCCCTTGGCGCAGCACAAAGGCATTTTGCGAGCCGATCGCAAGGATCAGGCTAAAGCTGGTGATAAAGCCTTGGATCAAAGCAAACAGCATCGCGGCCTCCGTTTGGATAGATTGACCTACCCCTAGGCCCGCCCCGCCTCAACCCCGAATGACTTAAACCGTGATTCGCGGCGGGAAGTTGAAAACGTAATCCGCTTCCGGCCCGCCCGGTTCTGCCATGGCATAGGTGCGCGCGCGCAGCCATGCGACCACATCGCCCTTGCCCATGGTGGCACATTCGACCGGCTCAGCCACCCGCACGGTCACAGGCTTGTTCATCTTGCGCTTGGTTTCAAAGAAGATCAGCGCCACGCGCAGCGCGTAAGACAGATGGCTTGCCACCTGAAAAATCCGCGAGTTGCGGCCCGCGACATAGATCGCCAAGGTTTTCACCCCCGGCCGACGCGCCAAACGCGCAATAAACGGGTGCCATTCGAAATCTGACGCATTGCGCGCCAAAGGCGTGACCGAGGTTGCCACCCCGCCACCGGGGAAAATGATCAAGACATGGCCTTCGTCCAGCCACTCCACCGCCTTGCGCCGCGTCTCGGCCGAGGTGCGGCGCGCTTCGGGGCCTGCGCCAAAGTCGATGGGCAACAAAGCATCCTTGGCCTCTTGCGGCTGGCACAGCAGCGAGTGGCAGATCAGCTTCACATCCTTGCGCCGCGAGGCCATCAGATGCCCGATAAACAGCCCGTCGATGATGCCGTACGGATGGTTTGACACCACCAACAGCGGCCCCGTTTCGGGGATACGCGCCATTTCCTCGGGCGCGATATCGGCGGTCAGGCCCAATTCACCGATGGCTTGGGTAAAGATAGAATCCTCAGGGTCGCGCGGTTTTTGCTGCCAGTCGCGATACAGCCGCTCGAACCCGGCCCGCCCGCTCAACCGCTCAACCGTGCGAATCAAAGTGCGGCGCAGCCACGGCATGTCGGGGGTGGAATAGGTGAAGACCGGCCCCTTATGCACAGGAATCACAGCGTCAGGCGACAAGTCCATGACGTCCGCCGCAGAATCATTCATCATGTCATCGCCTCATGGTCTGGCCGCATGGCCCTTTCGTAAAGGGAATGCCGCATTTGCGTGACAGCCATATGACAAAGCCGCGCGCCGATCAACGTGCAGACGACAGAGGCGAACAGAATCTTACCCTTCTACCCCCACAACCCCAGCCGCCCGAAACCACGCAACAATCGCCGCCCGTTCGGCAGGTTCCATGTAGGAAAGATTGGCCGGCGGCATGGCATGGGTAATGCCCACCTGCATGTAAATCCGCCGCGCTTCGCGGGCGATGTCGGACGGGGTTTCCAAAACAACCCCCTTTGGGGCCCAAGTGATCCCCTCGAACGCGGGTTCGCGGGCGTGGCACATCGCACAGCGGCCCTGCACAATGCTGACCACATCGTCAAACCCCGTGGCACTGGCATAGATCAGCGATGGCCCTTTCAAGGCGCTGTCTTCGGCAGGGTGCTGCATCGGCGCGGTCGACAGCCATGCAATCAGCAAAAACAACACCCCCGTCACCGCCCAAGTCCAATGCGGGCTGCCCTTTTTGGCGTGGCGCGTGTTGAACCAATGACGCACCGTGACGCCCATCAAGAACACCAACGACGCAATCACCCAGTTATACGGCGTGGCAAAAACCAGCGGATAATGGTTCGACAGCATCAGGAATATCACCGGCAGCGTCAGGTAATTGTTATGCGTGCTGCGTTGCTTGGCGATCTTGCCATATTTCGCATCCGGCGTGCGGCCCGCTTTCAGATCAGCCACCACCACCCGTTGATTGGGCATGATCACGAAAAACACATTGCCCGACATGATCGAGGCGGTAAACGCCCCCAAATGCAGCAGCGCCGCACGGCCTGAAAAGACATGCGCGTAAAACCAGCTCATCCCCACCAGCACGACAAACAACGCCACCATCACCGCCGTCTGGTTGGCATTCATGAACACACGGCAGATCGTGGTATAAGCCACCCACCCAAAGGCCAGCGACGCCAGCGAGATCGCCACCGCTTGCCCCACGCTTAAATCCATCACCGCAGGGTCAATCAGGAAAATCTGCGCGCCCATGTAATAGACCAAAATCAGCATGGCAAAGCCCGACAGCCATGTCGAATAGCTTTCCCATTTGAACCAGATCAGATGATCGGGCAGGGCCGCAGGGGCCACCATGTACTTTTGGATATGGTAAAACCCGCCGCCATGAACCTGCCATTCCTCACCCGAGGCACCGGGCGGCAGCGGCACATCGCGCCGCAGGCCAAGGTCTAGCGCGATGAAATAAAAGCTCGACCCGATCCAAGCCATCGCCGTGACCACATGCACCCAGCGCACCGCGATTTGCACCCAGTCCCACAGGACGATCCAGTCATACATGCCCAACCCCTTGCGTTTTGTGCAATCTATCCCGACGCGCACTCTTCTGTTAATCCTGCAAATGCCGGATCACTTTCAATATTCGCAGAATTCTGGCACTGCGCGCCAAATGACCAAGAAAACCGCCTGACCCATGTCTTATGTGAACAATCTACGCATGTTTGTACGGGTTTATGACCTGTCGTCGATGTCGGCAGCGGCGCGGGATCAGCGCACCTCGCCCGCAGTCGCCTCGGCACGCATCTGCGAACTGGAAAAGCACCTTGGCGTGCGCTTGTTCAACCGCACCACCCGCAGCCTGCAACCCACCGAAGCCGGTCGCATCTTCTACGAAGGCGCGCAAAAGGTGTTGCAGGCGCTTGACGCCGCGGAAGCCTCGGTGATGGAAACCGCGCAAAACCCGCGCGGCGTGGTGTTTGTCGCCGCCCCCTTGGGGATCGGGCGGCGCTTCATTGCCCCCCATGTGCCCGCGTTCAAAGACCAATACCCCTCGATCGACGTGCGCCTGCGCCTGTCAGACCGCGTGATTGATCTGACCGCCGAGGGCTTGGATGTCGCCTTTCACCTTGGCATCCTTGAAGATTCCACCCTCAAAGTCCGCCTCATCGCCGATTGCCCCCGCCTTCTGTGCGCCGCCCCCGCCTATATCGCCCGCCGCGGCATGCCCGCCGATGCCGAGTCTTTGGTGCGCGACAAGCATGATTGCCTGAACCTGCGCTTCCCCGGTGCCAAGGAATTCCAGTGGACGTTGCAAACCCCCCAAGGCCCGCGCCGCTTTGAAATTTCAGGCCCCTACGAATCAGATGACGGCGATGTGCTGACCGGTTGGGCGCTGGATGGGCGCGGCATTGTCCTGAAACCCGCGTTTGAGGTGGCCGAGCACCTGCGCGCAGGCCGCCTTGTGCCCGTGGCAGTCGATGCCGCCCCCTTGCCCACCCAACTGTCGCTTCTCTCGCAACAGCGCAGCGCCAAAGACAGCAAGGTGCGCCTGTTCACCGATTTCATGGTCGCCCGTATCAAAGACGAAATGCGCCGCGCCACCCTTGGCCCCGATGCCGCCGCTTGAAACGCTGGTAAGCCGCCCGCCCTATCTTGTTCAGGCGGCAGCGGGCAGCTCTGACGATCTGGTCATCGCCTTTGCCTCAATCGGCCACGATGCCACCCGCATCCCATCCCCCGAATTCGGGCGCTCTGCCACCGCGCGTGACCGTCCGGCCCTGTTTGTGATGGACGCCGCACGCAGTTGGGCCACCGCTGCGGGCTTTGACGCGGTGTTGGCCCAAGCCCTAGCCGCCCTGCAAGCCCGCCAAAAGATCACCCGCATTTTGGCCATCGGGTCTTCCATGGGCGCTTTTGCAGCCCTGCGCGCCGCCCAAACCCTGCCCTTAACCGCCGCTGTGGCCATCAGCCCGCAATACCATCCCGCAGCCCCGTGGGAGACTCGCTGGCGCGCGTGGACGCAATCCCTGCCCGAACCCCTCACCGCCCCGCTGCCCCAAGGCCCCGCCTTGTGCCTGCTGCACGGACTGCAAGACGATGCGGCCCAAGCCCGTCTTTTCCCGCCGCAAAAGGGCTGCGACCATGTGCTCTTTGCCGATCAATCCCACGCCTCCCTTGGCCCACACCTCAAAGCCTGTGGGCTGGTCGAGGGGATGATCGACGCCGCCCTCGCCCAAGACCGCCGCCGCCTGCTGCGCCTTTTGCAAGGCGCAGGCGGCCAAAGGCGTCAGCTGCCGCGATAGGTGGAATAGCCAAAGCCCGACAGCAACAGCGGCACATGGTAGTGCGACCCCTCATCGCTGATGCCAAAGCGAATTGGCACCTGATCCAGAAACAACACCGCCCCGCTGACCTGCCCGCTGGCGCGCAGATAGTCGCCTGCGAAAAACATCAACTCATAGCTGCCCGCCTGAAACGCTGCCCCCTTCAGCAGGGGTGCCTCGGTGCGGCCATCGGCATTGGTCACGGCCTCAGCCACCTGCACCGCGCCGCTGCCGGTCAACCGAGACAGCACAATCCTGATCCCCGCCGCCGGAACCCCGCGGCCTGTGTCCAAAACATGGGTCGTCAGCCATCCATCCGCCATCATAGCCTCCCTTTTGCATCACTTTGCGGCATTGGCCTGCCGCCTGCACCCGTTCCATCGCACAAAGCACTTTCCGGCATTATTTGATATTCCCTTGCGATTATCGCGCCTAAGGTAACTTGCAGCCTTTGAGGGTCCAGATGCAACGCTATCCCAGAGATTTCCGTGGCCACGGGGCCACCCCGCCTGACGCCCAATGGCCAAACGGCGCGAAAATCGCCATTTCCTTGGTGCTGAATTACGAAGAAGGTGGCGAAAACAACATCCTGCACGGCGATGGCCAGTCAGAAGCCTTCCTGTCCGACATCGCAGGTGCCGCCCCATGGGCGGGCCAGCGCCATTGGAACATGGAATCGATCTACGACTACGGGGCCCGCGCAGGCTTCTGGCGGCTGCACCGTTTGTTCACCGGCATGGATATTCCCGTCACGATCTACGGCGTGTCAACCGCCCTCGCGCGCAACCCCGAACAAGTCGCCGCCATGAAAGACGCAGGCTGGGAGATTGCCAGCCACGGCCTGAAATGGGTCGACCACCGCGATATGCCCGCCGATGAAGAACGCCGCCAGATCGCCGAATCGATCCGCCTGCACACCGAAGTGGTGGGGCAAGCGCCGCGCGGCTGGTATACGGGCCGCTGTTCGGTCAACACGGTCGATCTAACCGCCGAAACCGGCCAATTCGACTGGATATCGGATACCTATGACGACGATCTACCCTATTGGCGCGAGGTCGGCGCGCGCGATCAGCTGATCATCCCCTACACGCTCGAAGCCAACGACATGCGCTTTGCCACTGCGCCGGGCTATATCGAGGGCGAGCAGTTCTTCACCTATCTGCGCGACACCTTCGACACGCTTTATGCCGAAGGCCAAGCAGGGTCGGCCAAGATGTTCTCGGTCGGCCTGCATTGCCGCCTGATCGGCCGTCCGGGCAAGATCGCGGGGCTGAAGCGGTTCTTGGACTATGCCAAAGCCCATGACGGCGTCTGGTTCGCCCGCCGGATCCAGATCGCCCAACACTGGGCCGCCACCCACCCGCACCAGCGCCATGAGCGGCCCTCGCAGATGGAGCGTGCCCGTTTTGTCGCCCGCTTTGGCGGCATCTTCGAACACTCCCCTTGGATCGCCGAACGCGCCTTTGATCTGGAACTCGGCCCCGCCCATGACAGCGCCGTGGGCCTGCACAACGCCTTGGCGCGGATGTTCCGCTCTGCCACAGCGGTTGAGCGTTTGGGCGTTCTGCAAGCCCACCCCGATCTGGCCGGAAAACTCACCGCAGCCAAACGCCTGACGCCCGAAAGCACCGCCGAACAGGCCGCCGCCGCCCTAGACGCGCTAACCGACGCCGAGCGCCAAACCTTCCAAGACCTCAACGCCGCCTATGTTGCCAAACACGGCTTTCCCTTCATCATCGCCGTGCGCGACACCACCAAGGCGTCGATCCTGCAGGCCTTCCACACCCGCCTGTCCAACGACACCGCAACCGAATTCGCCACCGCCTGCGCCCAAGTCGAACGCATCGCGGCCCTGCGCCTAAAGGACATCCTGCCATGACACGCTACGCCGCCCCGCAAGACGGCTTGCCGCCGCAAACCGCCCTTCACACCGGACGCGCCATCTTTACCGAGGCCTATGCCGTCATCCCCCGCGGCGTGATGACCCAAATCGTCACCTCGGTTCTGCCGGGCTGGAACGACACCCGCGCCTGGATCATCGCCCGCCCCCTCAGCGGCTTTTCGGAAACCTTCGCGCAACTGATCCTAGAGATCGCCCCCGGCGGCGGCTCAACCACGCCCGAACCCGATGCAGGCGTGCAAAGCGTGCTGTTTGTCACTGACGGCACCCTGACCCTCACGTTCCAAGGCCAAACCCATACCCTGACCGCAGGCGGCTACGCCTACCTGCCCCCGGGCCTAGACTGGCACCTGCACGCCGCAGGCCCAACCCCCGCCCGCCTGCACTGGATCCGCAAACTCTATGAACCCGCCCCCGGCTGGGCGGTGCCCGACGCCTTTGTGACGAACGAGTCGCTGATTCCCCCCAACCCCATGCCCGACACCCAAGGCCGCTGGGCCACCACCCGCTTTGTCGAGAATGACGACCTGCGCCATGATATGCAGGTCAATATCGTCACCTTCCAACCCGGCGGCGTGATCCCGTTTGAAGAAACCCATGTGATGGAGCACGGGCTGTATGTGCTGGAAGGCAAAGCCGTCTACAAACTGAACTCTGATTGGGTCGAGGTCGAGGCCGGCGATTTCATGTGGCTGCGCGCCTTTTGCCCGCAAGCCTGCTACGCCGCAGGCCCGGGCCCGTTTCGCTACCTGCTGTACAAAGACATCAACCGCCACCCCAAACTGCGCGGCGTGGGAGCCTTTGGGCGGTAGGCAGACGCTGAGTTCAACCCAACGCCTCACCAAGTGCCACTTGGGGCCGAAAAGGTGGCCTTCCTGTGGAAGGACACCCGGCCCCTTGGCTGAAGGCGCAAGCCGCAAGCCAAGAGGGTTGTGCAGCAAACCACCCGTCATAAAATCGGGCCGCACCTGACTAGGCTGGCGCGGCAACCACCACCCAATGACGCTCCGTAGCAAATCAAGCGCCCCTTGGGGCCGAAAAGGTGGCCTTCCTGTGGAAGGACACCCGGCCCCTTGGCTGAAGGCTTGAAGCCGCAAGCCAAGAGGCGTTGTGCAGCAAACCGCCCATCAGGAAATCGGGCCGCGCCTGACTGGGCTGGCGCGGCAACGCGCCTGCCCGGGGCAGGCAGGCGCGGCCCGATTTGTCGCGGGACAAATCGGGCGGGGGCTTCCGATTTGATCGGTTTTTGCATATGCTAATCTGCGGGATACTCGTAACGATACCCAGCTGTAGGCATCGCCGTGTCACGATGAAGCACATATTTTTTATCAAGCACATCACCATCCTCACTTAAATAAGGCCTGACGACGGAGAACAATTTTTGAGGTGTAATCCTACCGCTTAGCTGCAATTCGTTATACAAGTCCTCGCCCACAAATATCTCTGGTGGCCGAGAAGGTGGAAAATCACGCAAGCTATTATCCAGACTTTTGACACCATTACCATTTTTATTCATAATAAACTCCAGGCAAATATTTTTTTTCCAAAATTCATTAACGGCGTAACTGCCTTCAGTTATCCATCTTCAACGCCGAAATAAACGCCTCCTGCGGGATCTCGACCTTGCCGAACTGCCGCATCCTTTTCTTACCCTCTTTTTGCTTTTCAAGCAACTTCTTTTTCCGCGTCGCGTCGCCGCCGTAGCACTTGGCGGTCACGTCTTTGCGCATCGCTGACAGGGTTTCGCGCGCAATGACGCGCCCGCCAATGGCGGCTTGGATCGGAATTTTGAACATATGGCGGGGGATCAGCTCTTTCAGCTTCTCCACCATAGCGCGCCCCCGCATCTCGGCGCGGTCGCGGTGGACCATCATCGACAGGGCGTCGACCGGTTCGTCGTTCACCAAGATCGACATCTTGACCAGAAAATCCTCGCGGTATTCTGACAGCACATAATCAAAGCTGGCATAGCCCTGCGAGACGGATTTCAAACGGTCGTAAAAATCAAACACCACTTCCGCCAAGGGCAGGTCATAGACCACCATAGCGCGGGTGCCCGCATAGCTCATATCCATCTGAATCCCGCGCCGGTCTTGGCACAGTTTCAAAATATCGCCCAGATATTCATCGGGCACCATGATCGTGGCTTTAATCCGCGGCTCTTCGATATGGTCGACAAAGGTTAAATCCGGCATATCGGCAGGGTTGTGCAAATCACGCACCTCGCCGTCTTTCATATACAGATGGAACACCACCGACGGGGCCGTGGTGATCAATTCCAGATTATATTCCCGTTCCAGCCGGTCGCGGATCACTTCCAGATGCAGCAGGCCCAAGAACCCGCAGCGAAAGCCAAAGCCAAGCGCGGCGGAGGTTTCCATCTCGGTTGAAAACGACGCATCGTTCAGCGACAGCTTTTCAATCGCATCGCGCAGGTCTTCAAATTGTGCGGCATCCACGGGGAATAGGCCGCAGAAGACCACGGGTTGGGCGGGTTTAAAACCCGGCAGCGGTTCGGCACAGCCCTTGCGTTCGTGCGTGACGGTATCGCCCACCCGCGTGTCGCGCACTTGTTTGATCTGGGCGGTAAAAATCCCGATCTCGCCCGGCCCCAATTCGGCAATATCCACCATCTGCGGCTTTAACACCGCCAGCTTTTCAATCCCATACACCGCATTGGTCTGCATCATCCGGATACGGTCGCCCTTTTTGACCACACCGTCCATCACCCGCAGCATCACCACCACGCCCAGATAGGGGTCGTACCAGCTATCGACCAGCATCGCCTTTAACGGCGCATCGCGGTCGCCCTTGGGCGGCGGCAGGCGGGTGACAATGGCTTCCAGCACATCCGGTATCCCCAATCCCGACTTTGCCGAGATCAGCACCGCATCCGATGCATCCAGCCCGATCACATCCTCGATCTGCTGGCGAATCCGTTCGGGTTCTGCAGCGGGTAGGTCGATTTTATTCAGCACCGGCACAATCTCGTGCCCCGCGTCCAGCGCTTGATACACATTGGCCAGCGTCTGCGCCTCAACCCCTTGCGAGGCGTCTACCACCAGCAAAGACCCTTCGACCGCCCGCATCGACCGGCTGACTTCATAGCCAAAGTCCACATGTCCGGGGGTGTCGATCAGGTTCAAGACGTAGGTCTTGCCGTCCTTGGCCTTGTAATCAATGCGCACCGTGTTGGCCTTGATCGTGATGCCGCGCTCGCGCTCGATATCCATCGAGTCCAAAAGCTGCGCCTTCATGTCGCGGTCAGCGACCGTACCGGTTGATTGAATCAACCGGTCGGCGAGGGTGGATTTGCCGTGGTCAATATGCGCCACGATCGAGAAGTTGCGGATCAGGTCAAGCTGGGTCATGCGCCCGCAGATAGCAGTTTGCGGGTAGGGGGGGAAGGGGGGGAAAGAGGGGCAGTTGGCGCGGCCGATTTGGCCCTTCTGCGCGCCACCTTTGGCCTGTGGCCCGATCAAGACCCCTGCGCGCCAATCCGCGCACAGTTTTGTCACAATGGAAGTTTATGTATCGAATCTAAGAGTTTCCAGCCAAAAAGCCACAGGGCGCTTCAGCCATAATCAACGGGGCCGCAGATGAAATTAGCCATAAATAAGGCCGCACTGGTTGTTTTAGCCCTTCTTGGCACGGCGGGTTTGGCCCATGCCGGCCCGATTGAAAGCGCTTGTTTGAAATCGGCGCGCGATGCGGCCAATCGGTCTTTGTGTTCGTGCATTCAGCAGGTGGCCGACATTAGTTTGCAAAACAGCGATCAAAATCTGGTCGCCTCGTTTTTCAAAGACCCCAACAAGGCCGAAACCGTCCGCATGTCGCAAAGCAAGCGCGATGATGATTTTTGGGCGCGTTACATGAATTTTGGCCAGCAAGCGAAGCTTTCCTGCGCAGGGTAAGGGGTCTGCGCTGGTTTTAGCGAAACGCCGGCCCGTGGGACCACAGCGTCAGCGACCACCGCGTGCCCCGTGTCACGGGTGTGACGCGGTGCAATGCAAAGCTTGGAAACAAGATTGCCGTGCCCTGATCGCGCGGCGCTTGGCGGACGGTGCTATCGGGCCAGACTTCCAGCGTGCCGTTGTCATAATCTTCCGGCGCAGAGACCTGCACCACGATGGTCAGCTTGCGTTTGGCGGCCAAAGTCCCTGACCCGATGTCGGAATGCCAGTCAAAATGCCCCGCACGCTCGGCCCCATAGCGGGCGACCTGCGGGCTTTCGGCAAATTCGGTCAGATCAAAGCCAAAAGCCTCGCGGTTGGCTTGGGCGACAAGGCGCATCATGCGGTCCATCACCCAAGAGGCTTGCGGCAGATCATCCAGCCACGACAGGTCAGCACGGCGGATTTGGTGCGCCGTGGTCTGGCGCACCAAACCTGCGTCTTTCATCGGGGCGGTTTGGCACAGGGCGATCAGGCTGTCGCAGTCTGCCGCACTCAGCGCCTCGGGGATCAGATGAAAGGGGGTCATGGCTAAACCTTGGCTGAAGGACAGCTCCACACACTGCTTGGCGCAGGGTTTACGATGGGGCCCCGTGCCTGCGCAAGCCATCCGCTCCGGTGTCTAATGACCTGACTGTGCATCAAACGCCGTTGGCCCAACCCCGGGTGGCGTTTTGCGGGCGTTGTCGACAGGGCAGGCGACCGTCACCATGCCGGCGTGTTCAAAGGTCAAGATCAGTGTCACCTGATCACCGGCCTTCACGCTGCGGGTCAAAGACATCAGCATCACATGGTCGCCGCCACTGGCCAAGACCCGCTCGTCCTTGGCGGGCACGCCGAAGCCATCGGGCACGCTTGCCATTTTCATCACACCGTCGCTGCCAGCCCCCGAGGTCATCAGCATCACCATCCCCGCATCGGGGCTGGTTGCAGACACAAGCGTGTCATCCACCGCCTCGTCATTGCCGATGCGAAAGTACACCGCACCCGAGGGGCCGATGACCCGCGCATAGGGGTCAATAATATGTACGCCGTCATGGGCCAAGGCAGGGCAAGCAAGCAGAGCCGCGCAAGCGGCAATTAGGGTCAGTTTCATGCAATCCTCGTCAAAGTGAAAAGTGGGTTTCGCTTAAACAAGGGTGAATGGCGGCCCACGGGCGAAGGGCGCAGAGCCTCGGTCCAACTTCACTTGTGCCGCAAGGTCAGGTCGCAGGCACTGCCCTTTGGTGAACGGGGCGGCCAGCCAAGGTCCCGCCGATGCCGCATCTGCGGCGCAGGCGTTGGCTGCCAAGCAATGGGTGCAAGAGTGGCGATGCACGGTGTGGCCCGTGCTGTCCAACGTGATCTGCTTTGCCCCGTTGGCAGCGCAGACAACCTGATCATAAGCCCCCGCCATTTGCGAGCGCGCCACCACCTCGGCCTGCGCGGCAAAGGCCAGAAGGATCGACAGCAAAAGGGACAGAACCACGCGCATGTGCCCCCCTTACCGCAAAGGCACGACCGCAACAAGAAAAACCCCGGTACCATCAGGCACCGGGGCATTTCAAACCATAGTCAAAGAATCAGACCGCAGCCTGCGCCTTTACAACTTCTTTCTTGATCGCCAAAGCGTCCGACGACAGTTCGTCATCCTTGGCTTTCAGCAAGAAGGCATCCAAGCCGCCACGGTGATCGACCGAGCGCAGCGCGGCAGCCGAAATGCGCAACTGAAAGCTGCGGCCCAAACTGTCCGAGATCAGGGTGATCTGGTTCAGGTTCGGCAAAAAGCGCCGACGGGTCTTGTTGTTGGCATGGCTGATCTTGTTGCCAGACATCGGGCCCTTGCCCGAAAGTTCGCAGACGCGCGACATCGTGGTATTCCTTCGTTCAAGACGGCAGAGCACAGCCAAGATAGCCAGCCCCAAATTCGATTTCTGGCGTGTAAGGACAATTCCTGCCCTCGTCAAGCGATTCACCTGCGATAAAACCACAGCCGATGTGCAGGGGGCAAAGTTTTGACGCCTCACCGCCCCAAACGCGCCAACACGTCTGCCGCCGCCTGCTCGGGCGTCTGATCGCCCAAGGCGACCTTTTCCCCCAAAAGCCGCATCAGGCCCAAGACGGGCTCACGCTCAAGTGCCGCCAGCAACCCCTGCCGCACCTCTTGGGTGAACCAATGCCGCGCTTGTTCGGCCCGCGTGCTGGCCCAATGACCCTCTGCCCGCCGCCAAGCGGCCAGCGACCCTATCGCCGCCCAAGCCGCATCCAACCCTCGGTTTTCCAAGGCCGATACGGTCAGCGCCGCCGGAAACCCCTCGGGGTCTTGCGGGCGGTGGCGCAGCAGGCGCAAGGCACCCGCATAATCGGCCAAGGTGCGGTTCGCCGTGGCCAACAAGGCACCGTCGGCCTTGTTCACCAGCAACAGATCGGCCATCTCCATGATGCCGCGCTTGACCCCTTGCAACTCGTCCCCCCCCGCCGGAGCCAGCAGAAGCAGGAAAATGTCGCACAGCTGCGCCACCACCGTTTCCGATTGGCCCACCCCGACCGTTTCGATCAATATCACATCAAACCCCGCCGCCTCGCACAGCGCCACCGCTTCGCGCGTGCGCCGCGCCACGCCGCCCAGTTCGGTGCGGTTCGGGCTGGGCCGGATGAAGGCCAAAGGGTCGCGCGACAGCCGCTCCATACGGGTCTTATCCCCCAGAATCGATCCCCCCGTGCGCGCCGAAGACGGGTCTACCGCCAAGACAGCCACCCGCAACCCCTGTGCCGTCAGCATCAAACCAAAGGTTTCGATAAACGACGATTTGCCCACCCCCGGCGTGCCCGACAGGCCCAACCGCAAGGCTTGGCGGTCCACCCCAAGCGCCGCAATCAAGCCCAAAGCCTGCACGCGGTGATCGGCCCGCGCGCTTTCCACCAGCGTAATCGCCCGCGCCAAAGCCCGCCGATCCCCCGCGCGCACCGCTTTCGCTAGGTCTTGCACATCCATCCCACGCTCCCTTTGGTGCAGATTGCCCGATAGGAAGACCTTACGCCAGTGGCCCCCTTGCGACCCAAGCCCCGCCCGCGACACCAAGCCCCAAGGCCGCTGCCTCCGGCGGGCGTATTTCGCCAAATCGCAAGCCCCTTTGCCTTTCATATGTGCCCAAATATCCCACGGGAGGTCCGGAGGGTGTGAAACCCTCCGGGATGCAGCAAAGCCACGCCGGGGGCTTGAGTACGCGCCCGCCCCCCGCGATAAGGGCGCATGACCCAAAGCCCCGCCCCCCTGCCGATTGACGATGTCCTGCCCCAAATCCGCGCAGCGGTGGCAGCGCGCGGCATGGTCGTGCTGCAAGCCCCCCCCGGCGCTGGCAAAACCACCCGCGTGCCGCTTGATCTGCTCGCCAGCGGACTGATCCAAGGCCGCATTCTGATGCTTCAACCCCGCCGCCTCGCCGCCCGCGCTGCGGCCGAGCGCATGGCCCAGACCTTGGGCGAGGCCGTAGGGGCCACCATCGGCTACCGCATCAAAGGAGAGGCAAAAGTCAGCCGAGCGACCCGCATCGAGGTCGTGACCGAAGGCATCTTGACCCGCATGATCCAATCCGACCCCGACCTGCCCGGTGTCGGGGCGGTGATCTTCGACGAATTTCACGAACGCAGCCTGCACGCCGATCTGGGCCTTGCGCTGGTCTTGGACCTGCGCGGTGCGCTGCGCGATGATCTGGTGGTGATCGTCATGTCCGCCACTCTGGATGCCGAACCCGTCGCCCGCCTGATGGGCGATGCGCCCCTTGTCACCTCGCAAGGCCGCGCTTATCCCGTAGAAACCCGCTGGCAGACCCGCGCCACCGACTCCGCCGCGCGGTTCGAAACCCTCATGGCCGCGCAGATCCTAGACGCCTTAACCGAAGTGCCCGAAGGTGGCCTTTTGGCCTTCCTTCCCGGCGAAGGTGAAATCCGCAAGGTTGCCGCCCTCCTCGCTGGCCGCACCCCCGGTTGCACCGTCTTGCCGCTGTTTGGCGCGATGGATTTTGCCGCCCAACGCGCCGCCCTTGGCCCTGTCGACGGGCGGCGCGTGGTGCTGGCGACATCCATCGCCGAAACCTCGCTGACCCTGCCCGATATCCGCATCGTTGTTGACGGCGGCAAAGCGCGGCGGGCGCGGTTTGACCCCGCCTCTGGCATGTCGCGCCTTGTGACCGAACGCGCCACCAAGGCCGAGGCCGAGCAGCGCCGCGGCCGCGCCGGCCGCGTGGCGGCAGGTATCTGCTACAGGCTGTGGACCAAGGGCGAAGACGGGGCCCTTGCCGCCCACCCGCCTGCCGAGATCGACTCCGGTGATCTGAGTGGCCTTGCCCTTGAACTCGCCCTGTGGGGCGGGGCCGATCTGCCCTTTCTCACTCCCCCGCCCGCCGCCCCCTTGGCCGAAGCCCGTGCCCTGTTGGAGGACTTGGGCGCATTGGATCAAGGCCGCATCACGCCGCATGGCCGAAGCCTGGCGGCCCTGCCGCTGCACCCCCGTCTGGCCCATATGCTGCTGGTCGCAGGCCCAAAGGCCGCCCCCCTCGCCGCCCTTTTGCAAGAGCGTGACCCTTTGCGCGGTGCCCCACCCGACCTTGCGCTGCGCCTCAAAACCCTCACCGACCCGCGCGGCTACGAGGCTGACCACCCGTGGCCCGCCAACCATCCCACCCTAGAGCGTATCCGCACCGAAACCAAACGCCTGACCCGCGCCCTGACGGCGGAGGCTGGGCAGGGTACCCCAACCCTCAGCCTTGGCCAAATGGCCGCCCTCGCCTATCCCGACCGCATCGGCCTGCGCCGCAAAGGCGATGCGCCGCGCTGGGTTCTGTCGGGCGGCAAAGGCGCTGTGATGGAACCGGGCACACCTTTGGCCAGCGCGCGGCTTTTGGTCGCCACCGACCTTGACGGCGACCCGCGCGAGGCCAGGATCCGCCAGGCCGTCTCTCTGACTGAACCCGACCTGCGCAGCCTTTACGCCGACCGCCTGCAATGGCGCGAGGTCTGCGACTGGTCGCGCCGCGACGGGCGCATCTTGGCGCGACGGCAGCAAGCCCTAGGGGCCTTGGTGCTGGATGAACGCCCATGGGAGGCCCCGCCCGACGCCATCGCCCGCGCCGCCTTTGACGGCTTGCGCGCCCTTGGTCTGCCGTGGACCCCCGCTGCCCGCCGCCTGCGCGCCCGCATGGCGCTGGCCCGTGGCGCGGGCTGGCCTCAGGTCAGCGACGCCGCCCTTCTGGCCGATGCCGCATGGGCCTTGCCCTTCCTGACCCGTATCAAAACCGAAGCTGACCTGAAATCCCTTGACCTGTCCGAACCGCTCAAATCCCTGCTGTCATGGGAGCAACTGGCCGAAATGGACAAGCTCGCCCCCGCCGCCTTTGAAACCCCCTTGGGCCGCAAAGTGCCCATCGACTATGACGGCGACGCCCCTGCCATCGAACTGCGCCTGCAAGAGATGTTCGGGGTGACGGTGCATCCGGTGGTCGGCCAAAACCGCTTGCCGTTGCGGGTGACGCTGCTGTCACCGGGCCAAAAGCCGCTGCAAGTGACGATGGATATCCCGGGCTTCTGGCGCGCCTCTTACGGCGATGTGCGCAAAGACATGCGCGGCCAATACCCCCGCCACCCGTGGCCCGAAGACCCGACCCAAGCCGAACCCACCTTACGCGCCAAACCGCGCGGCACCTGACGGCCCGCCTCCCACAGCCCCCCCGCACCCCCCTTTCAGACTTGCCCCAATATCCCGGGGAGCAGGCTTCGCCTGCGGGGCAGCGCCCCAAGCGGCGCTTCAGGCGGCAAAACGCTTCGCCGTCTATCGCGACCCAAAAGCCCGCCCTCAGCCGAGCGGCTTACGACAAACTGTCCGAAGCACTTGCCGGAAAAATCTGCTGCGCCATGCCCGCAAAGGTCAGGTACAGCGAGGACAAAATCAGCCCCCAATGGGCGACCAGCCCCTCATTGAAATTCAACCAAGCCGCATCCGCCGCACAAGCCAGCCAGACAATCGCCATGCCAAGGTTCAGCCCATGCCAACGCGGCGTGCGGGTGGGGTGGACAAATTTCAGGTTCAAGAACATCGCCACCGTCAGCGCAATCACCGTGACAAGCACCACGATGTGCGGCGGGTCGATGGCGAACAAAACCAAGACCACCATATTCCAGCACGCCGGAAATCCGGCAAAGCTTTTGTCTTTTGTCTTCATCCGCGTGTCGGAAAAGTAGATCACCGATCCGTAGATGATCACCATGATCGCGGCCAGCCCTGTCCATCCCGGCAACATGCCCTTGGTGTACAAGGCATAAGCGGGGATAAAGACATAGGTCAGGTAATCCACGATCAGGTCCATCAAGACCCCGTCATAGAGCGGCCAGTTCGTCACCGTGTCATAGCGCCGCGCCAAGGGCCCGTCGATGCCGTCAACGATCAGCGCCACGACCAGCCACAGAAACATCAGGCTCCACTTGCCCTCGACGGCGGCCAGCATGGCCAGCATCGACAGAACCGATCCTGTCGCGGTCAAAAGGTGAACCATCAGGGCTTTGATGCGCATATCCATGACCTCTTGATGGCCCAAAAGGCGCGCGCTTGCAAGCAGGGGGTGGAATTTTGCACGCCCCTTGGGTCAGGACAGCGCCTTAGCCCTGCCGATTGGCCCGAGGATGGGATTGTTCGTAAACCTCCATCAGGCGGGCGGCATCGACGGCGGTATAGGCTTGCGTGGTTGACAGCGAGGCGTGGCCCAGCAATTCCTGAATGGCACGCAGATCGCCGCCTGCGGCCAAAAGATGCGTGGCAAAGGAATGGCGCAGGGCGTGTGGGGTGGCTGTCGCAGGCAGACCCAGCCGCAGGCGCGTTTGCTCCATCGCTTTGGCAATCAGGCGCGGGTTCAGTGCGCCACCGCGGGCCCCGCGAAACAGCGGCGCGTCTTTTTCCACCGGATAAGGGCACAGCCGCAGATATTCCGCCACCGCCGCGCGGGCAACGGGCAAAACGGGCACCAGACGGTCCTTATCGCCCTTGCCGCGAATGCGCAGCACCTCGGGCAGAGGATGGGCCGCACCGTTCAGCCCCAAAGCTTCCGAGATGCGCAAGCCGCAGCCGTACAGCAGGGTCACTACCGCCGTATTGCGCGCGCCAATCCAGTCTTGGGCGGCATAAGTGCCGATATCGGACAAGACCTCTTGCGCGCCCTCGACCGTCAAAGGCCGGGGCAGTTTGCGGCGAAACTTGGGGCTGCGGGCCGACAAAGCCGTGGTGGCATCAAACCCGTGCTGCTGCGACAACCAGCCCAGAAAATTCTTCACCGCCGACAAAGACCGCGCCAAGGACCGCGCCGACAGGCCCCGCCCGCGCTCTGCCGCCATCCAGGCGCGCAGGTCGGTGTGGGGCAGCGCGTCCAGCGCGCCCAAGCCTTCGCCCGCGCCGTGGTGCTGTGACAGGAACGCCAAAAACCCGCGCAGATCGCGGCCATAGGCTTGCACTGTTTTCTCTGACGCCCCGTCCAACGCGCTTAGATGCGCCAGCCAGCGTGCCAAAGCCTCGCCTTGGGCGGCAGAAAAGCGCGTCAGCTCAGCCATTTGCGCATCAACCGCTCCAAAACCCCGGCCAAGAACTGCAACAGATCGGTGCCATGGGTCGGCTTAAACTGGTTGGCATCGGCCGCCCCCATGGCCAATAAGGCTGGCAAGCGCCCCGGCCCCAGATCAAGGCATGCCAAAGCCTCTGATCCCATCGGACCTTTGGCGCTATCGTAGATCGAGACCGCCTCCCCCGACACTTGCCGCAGCACAACCGGTTTGGTCGGAGTGCCGCGCCCAAGCGTCAGATAATCCATCACAAAGCCCGCAGGCACAATGCGCACCGCACCCGACACTTGCGCCAACGCCGCCCCTTCGGCCCGCGATTCCAGCAAAAGCCGCAGATGGTCAACCCGCAGCGTCGAGGCAACAACACCGTCCAGGGCCGCCAGAAAAGCCACAAAATCCGTAGGCTCCAAAAGGTGCAAAATGGCCCGGTTGACCTGATTGCTGCCCGCTAGGTTTTCATAAGCCGCCGCAATCACACTGCGGTGGGTGTCTTCCAGCCGGTCCAAACGCTGCTCCAGCCGCTCCATCGCAAGGCCGCGCAAATCAACGATATTGCCGCCCAAGGTGCGCTCATGGGCATCAATCAGCGCCTGCATGACAACGGGGTCATCCAACAAAGCCTCTGGCGCGGCCAATATCCGGTCGCGGGTGTCTGGGTCCATCATCTCAACGCGCTCGCCTTCGGGTGCTGTCTTGCAAATACTACCGATCCGCCCGCCTGTCGCCCCCTTACCTTGCGTTTTTCTCTTCACCGAGGCGCAAATACTCCGGGAGGGCTTGGGGGGGGGCTTGGGGGGGGTGCGGGGGGCTGGCCCCCCGCCTTGGGCTTGCACGGCGCAGAGCGGGCAGATAGGCCATGGCGCAGCAGCGGGAGGCAATCGTGGCAGAGCGGGTCTATGCAGCGGGCGAGCGGATCGGGGTGTTGACCTGCGAACCCATTGGCCGCGTGCTGGATTATCTGGCCCCCGAAGATGGCTGCGGCGACGGTGACTTTTTGCAAGTTCCCCTAGGCCCGCGCCGGGTTTTGGGTGTGGTTTGGGGCAGGGGCGAGGGCAGCTTTGACCTTGCCAGGCTGCGCCAAGCGGGCCCCTTGCTGCAAGCCGCCCCGATGCGGGCCGAGATGCGGGCTTTTCTGACAAAGGCCGCCGATTACACCCTGACCCCGCTTGCCGCCATGCTGCGTTTGGCCACCCGCGCCCCGGGCTTGGGCCTGCCCCCCGCCACGCGCCGCATCTACCGCTTGGCCAGCACCGCCGTGCCCAACCGCCTGACCGATGCCCGCCATAAAGTGGTCGAGGCCTTGCGTTTGCAAGGTCAATCCCCCGTCACCCTGTCAGAACTGGCCGAGATGGCCGATGTTAGCCCCTCGGTCATCAAAGGCTTGGTCAAGGTAGGTGTCTTGCTGGAAGAAGACGCGCCCAAAGACCTGCCCTATCCCCCGATGGACCCCAACCGCCCCGCCCGTCTGGCGGGCGACCAGATCACAGCAGGGGCTGCTTTGCAGGCGGCGGTGGGGCAGGGCGGGTACGGCACCACGCTGCTCAAAGGCGTGACAGGCTCGGGCAAGACCGAAGTGTATCTGGAAGCCGTCGCCGCCGCTCTGCGCCAAGGCCGTCAAGCCTTGGTGCTGTTGCCCGAAATCTCGCTGACGGGGGATTTTCTGGCAAGGGTCGAGGCGCGCTTTGGCACCAAACCGGCCGAGTGGCATTCCGGCATCACCGCCACCGAACGCCGCCGATTGTGGCGCATGGCGGCAGAGGGCGGGGTGGGGCTGGTGGTGGGCGCACGCTCGGCGCTGTTCTTGCCCTTTCGCGATCTGGGCCTGATCGTTGTCGATGAAGAGCATGACACCTCTTATAAGCAAGAAGAGGGCGTTCTGTATCATGCCCGCGACATGGCGGTGCTGCGCGCCTCGATCCTTGGGTGTCAGGTGGTTTTGTCTTCGGCCACGCCCAGTCTGGAAAGCTGGGCCAATGCTAAGGCGGGCAAATATGCGCGGCTGGATCTGGGGGCGCGGTTTGGCGCGGCGGAACTGCCTGCGATGCATACGATTGATATGCGTGACCAAAAGCTGCCCGCCGACCGCTGGATATCCGAGCCTTTGGCCAAGGCGGTCGAAAGCCGCATCGCCAAGGGCGAGCAAAGCCTGTTGTTCCTGAACCGGCGCGGCTTTGCCCCCGTCACTTTGTGCCGTGCTTGCGGGCATCAGGTCGGCTGTGACGATTGCGATGCGCGCATGGTGGAACACCGGTTCCTCAAACAGCTTGTCTGCCACCAATGCGGCGCGACCAAGCCCATCCCCGTGGCCTGCCCTGCCTGTAACGTTGCGGGCCGCATGGCCCCCGTTGGCCCCGGAGTCGAGCGTTTGGCCGAAGAGGTGGTGGCGCGTTTTCCCGACGCGCGGCTTGCGGTGCTGTCGTCTGACCTGTTCACCTCGGCCCGCGCGCTGAAAGAGGAAATCCAGCGCATCGCCCAAGGTGCGGCCGATATCATCATCGGCACCCAGATCGTCGCCAAGGGCCATAACTTTCCGCTGCTCACACTGGTCGGGGTGATCGACGCCGACCTTGGCCTGCAAGGATCAGACCTGCGCGCCGCCGAGCGCACCTTTCAACTGATCCGCCAAGTCGCCGGCCGCGCCGGTCGCGCCGAGCTGCGCGGCACGGCCCTGCTGCAAACCTATCAGCCCGACCATCCGGTGATCGCAGCCATTCTGGGCGGCGATGAAGAGGCGTTTTGGGCCGCCGAAGCTGACGAGCGGCGGGCGGCGGGCGTGCCGCCCTATGGGCGGATGGCGGGGATCATTCTGTCTTCGCCCGATGTCGGCCAAGTCTTTGACTTTGGCGCAGAACTGGCGCGGCGCGATGGCCCCTTGCGCCGGATCGGGGCCACCGTCTACGGCCCCGCCCCCGCCCCCATCGCACGGGTGCGCGGGCGCCACCGCGTGCGCTTGCTGGTCAAGGCCGATAAATCAGCCCCCCTGCAAGGGGCTTTGGCCGAATGGGTGGCGCAGATCAAACAGCCCGCAAATCTGCGCCTTGCCATCGACATTGACCCGCAAAGCTTTTTTTAAACCCCTATTCGCCGGAAACCCTGCCTCAGATCAAGCCGCGTTGCCGCGCCAAAGTGGCCGCCTGCGTGCGGTTCTTGGCCCCCAATTTGCGGTGCAAGGTGGCGACATGCAGCTTAACGGTCACCTCTTGCAGGCCCAAAGCACCGGCGATGGTCTTGTTGGATTGGCCCTGCGCCAGCAAGCGCAGCACCTCGTCTTCGCGGGGTGACAGCACCACCTTTTCCGGCTCGCTGTGCGCTGGCAGCAGGTCGATCGGGGCAAAGACCTCTCCGCGCAACATGGCCTCAACCGCCGCGCGCAGCGCCTTGGCGCCCAAAGTCTTGGGCACAAATCCTGCCGCCCCCGCGTCAAGCGCTTGGCGGGCCAGATCGACCGACAGACCCCCCGAAATCAAGGCCACAGGCCGCCCCTGATTGGCCGACAAAATCGCGTCAAAGCCCGCTAACCCGTTCATCCCGGACATGTGAAGGTCAATCAAGGCCAGATCAAATGGCCCAAACTCTGCGATCAAAGCCAAAGCCGTCTTCACATCCGAGGCGAGGCTGACCTGTGCCACGCCTGTCCCTTGCAAAAACTCGGCCAGCGTTTGACGGACCAGATCATGGTCATCTGCCAATAAAAGTCTCGCCATAGAAATATCCTTTTGGGCAAACCCATAGATGCCAAACCTGAAAATACGTCGTGACCTAAGGGGCAAGCCTATAAGAATTCAGGCCCAAAATACAGCGGTTTTTCACAAACTGCGCCCAGACAAGGTTTGTTCGGCCAAGCGCTGCCCGATCACGGCTGCGGCCTTAAAATGTCGGCCTCAACCCGAAAGCTTGCGCTTAACTGTAGCGCGAAACCGGCGCTCCGGCCAAGGCCGATACATTCAACAGCCCGCGCACGGTGATTGACGGGGTGACGATATGCGCCTTATTGCCCATGCCCATCAAGATCGGCCCCACCTCTAACCCGCCTGCCTTCATTTTCAACATGTTGCGCGCGGCATTGGCAGCATCGGTATAGCCAAAGATCACGATATTGGCCGCCCCTTTCAGCCGCGAATTCGGAAAGATCCGCTCGCGCAGTTCAGGGTCAAGGGCGGCGTCAAGGCTCATCTCGCCCTCATAGTCAAAATCGCATTCGCGCGCGTCAAGGATTTCCATCGCCGCCCGCATCCGCCGCCCCGAATCGCTGTCAAGGTTGCCGAAGTTGGAATGCGAACACAGCGCCATTTTGGGCTCTACCCCAAAGCGGCGGGCGTGGCGGGCAGCGCCCATGGCGGTGGCGGCGATCTGGTCGGGCGTGGGGATGGGGTTGACCTGCGTGTCGGCCACAAACAGCGGCCCATCTTCCAAAATCATCAAGGACAGCGCGCCCAAAGGATGCATTCCACCCCGCGCCAACACTTGGCGCACCTCGGTCAAATGGCCCAGATACTGGCCAAAGACGCCGCAAATCAAACTGTCGGCATCGCCGCGGTGCACCGCAATGGCGGCAATCGCCGTGGAATTGGTGCGCAACACGGCGCGGGCCGTGTCGGGGGTGACGCCTTGGCGTTCCAAAAGCTGGTGATAGCTGCTCCAGTAATCGCGGTAGCGGGCATCGCTTTCGGGGTTGACCACGGCAAAGTCGCGCTCGGGCCGGATCGACAGGCCAAAGCGTTCGCAGCGCGCGGCCATCACTTCGGGGCGGCCGATCAGGATGGGCTTGATCGTCATTTCCTCTAATATCGCGCTGGCGGCGCGCAGCACGCGTTCGTCCTCGCCCTCGGCAAAGATGATGCGGCGGCTGGATTGGCGTGCGACGTCAAACACCGGCCGCATGATCAGCGCCGATTTGAACACCGACCCGTCCAGCGTGTGGCGATAAGCGGCCAGATCGGCGATGGGGCGGGTGGCAACGCCGCTGTCCATCGCGGCCTTGGCCACAGCACTTGCGACCACGCCGATCAGGCGCGGATCAAAGGGTTTTGGGATCAGATACTCTGCCCCAAACGACAGCTTTTCGTCGGAATAGGCGGCGGCGGCTTCGGCACTGGTGGTGGCGCGGGCAAGGGCTGCGATGCCGTCGATACAGGCCAGCTCCATCTGGTCGTTGATCGTGGTGGCCCCCACATCCAAGGCCCCGCGAAAGATGAAGGGAAAGCACAGCACATTGTTGACTTGGTTGGGAAAGTCGCTGCGCCCCGTGGCGATGATCGCATCGGGCACAGCGGCGCGCACCGCATCGGGCAGGATTTCGGGGCTGGGATTGGCCAAGGCAAAGACGATGGGCCGCGGGGCCATCTTGCGCACCATATCCGCCGTCAAGACCCCGGGGCCGGACAGGCCAAGGAACAGGTCGGCGTCTTTTATCACCTCGTCCAGCGTGGCGGGTGTGGTGCCTTGGGCGTAATCGGCCTTCTGGTCGGTCATCTGATCGACGCGGCCTTTGTACACCAGCCCCGCCAGATCGCACAGCCACACATTCTCGCGCCGCACGCCCAGTTTCAGCAGCATGTTCAGACAGGCAATCCCCGCCGCCCCGCCGCCGGTCGAGACGATCTTGATATCCTCAAACCGCTTGCCCGCCACATGCAGCGCATTGGTCGCCGCCGCCCCCACCACAATCGCCGTGCCATGCTGATCGTCGTGAAAGACCGGAATCTTCATGCGCTCGCGGCAGAGGCGCTCGACGATAAAGCAATCGGGGGCCTTGATATCTTCCAGATTGATCGCGCCAAAGGTCGGTTCCAGCGCGCAGACGATGGCGGCCAGCTTTTCGGGGTCAGGCTCGTTCAGTTCGATATCGAAGCAATCAATATTGGCGAATTTCTTGAACAAAACCGCCTTGCCCTCCATCACGGGCTTAGAGGCCAGCGCCCCGATGTTGCCAAGCCCCAGCACCGCCGTGCCATTGGTCACCACCCCCACAAGATTGGCACGCGAGGTGTAGCGGCTTGCCGTGGCGGGATCGGCCTTGATCTCTAAGCAGGCTTCGGCCACGCCGGGCGAATAGGCCCGCGCCAGATCGCGGCCATTGGCCAAGGGCTTGGTGGCGCGGATTTCCAGTTTCCCGGGTTTGGGAAATTCGTGGTAATCTAGGGCGGCTTGGCGGGCGTTGTCTGGGCGTTGCTCGGTCACGTTTGTCTCCTCAACCAACTTGTCCAGAGTTGCGCTATGGGCGCGGGCTGAAAAGTCGGGACTTTTGCACAAGTCTTTCCCGCGCTTCTTGCAAATGGGCGGTGTCAGCGCCACCATGTCGCAAAGATAAGGGAATTGAAATGCCTCAAACCAAAGCCGAACTCGTCTTGCCCACCACTGACCTGCGCGCCGACCTGCCGTTCTTCACCAAAACGCTGGGGATGCGGTTGGATATGATCTACCCCGCCGACAATCCTGCCGTGGCGGTGATCTCCGGCCACGGGCTGCGCTTGCGGCTGGATGCGGCGGCCACGGGCGGGGCGGGCCATGTGCGCGTGCTGTCGGACGATTGGGCCAGCATCGCCCAAGGCCAGCGCGAGATGACATCGCCGGGCGGCACGCAGGTGAGTCTGGACGAGCTGAACCCCCCGCTTGTGCTGCCCAAAACCGAACACGCCTTTGTCGTGCGCAGGCTGGCCGATCAAGCGCCTTGGGTGATTGGCCGCGCGGGCATGATGTACCGCGATCTGGTGCCCAACCGTTTGGGCGGGGCGATGATTGCCAGCCATATCCGCGTGCCCGATGGCAAAGTGCCCGATCTGGTGCATTACCATAAGGTGGGCTTCCAGCTGATTTTCTGCATCCGAGGCTGGGTCGATGTGCTGTACGAAGACCAAGGCGGCATCCGCCGGCTGCATGCGGGCGATTGCTTCATCCAACCCCCCACGATCCGCCACCGCGTGCTGGAATCCGGCGACGGGATCGAGGTGATCGAAATCGGCGTCCCCGCCGACCATATCACCGAGATCGACCACGACATGACCCTGCCCAACGCCACACTGAACCCCGACCGCGCGTGGGAGGGCCAGCGTTTTGTTCACAACATCGGCGCCACAGGCACCTTCACCCCCTTCCGCATCCCGGGGTTCGAGGCGCGCGATACCACGATCAACGCCAATACCAACGGTGTCGCCTCGGTTATGGTCGCCCGCCCTACAGGTGTGGCCCCATGGACAAAGCACGACGGCGATATCCTTTTCACCTTTGTCATGACCGGAGAGATGACTTTGGAAGGCGAGGGCAAAGACCCTTACCGCCTTTCAGCCGGTGATGCCTTTGTCATCCCCCCCGGCCTTGCCACCCGCTACAGTGCCACAACCCCCGACCTGCAACTGGTCGAAGTCTCCCTTCCCGGACAATTTACCACGACGTTGCTGTAATCCTTTCACCGAGGCGCAAATACTCCGGGGGGTGATGAGCGAACAGAAATCCTCCAGTGGAGGATTTCCGCGAAGAACGCCCGGCCCGTGGCCGGGCTAGGGGGGGCTGGCCCCCCGCTTGCTGGGCGCAGCGCTTGCAAGACAACCACATTCAGCCCAAAGTCAGTCTATATGATCCAAGAGGTTCCCATGCTGTTGCAACCCGCCACCGATGTGCGCCTGCGCGCCTATGCCCCCTATTCGCGCTTCAAGGTGGGGGCGGCGATCCGCGCCACGTCGGGTGCCGTACACGTTGGCTGCAATGTCGAAAACGTGGCCTATCCCGAGGGCACCTGTGCCGAGGCGGGGGCGATTGCGGCGATGATTGCGGCGGGCGATACGGCGATTGCCGAAGTCCTTGTCATCGCCGACAGCCCCGCGCCTGTGCCGCCCTGCGGTGGGTGCCGCCAGAAGATCGCCGAATTTGCTGCGCCTGATGTTAAGGTGACGCTGTGCACCACCGACGGCGACCATCTGACGATGACCGTGGCCGACCTGCTGCCCGGTGTCTTCACCGCCGCGCATATGACCAAAGCCTGATGGACGCCCGCGCCATCATCGCCCAAATCCGGGACGGGGCCACCCCGCCTGCCGACCAGATCGCATGGTTCGCCGCTGGCCTTGCCTCGGGCTCCGTCAGCGATGCGCAGGCGGGGGCGTTTTCCATGGCCGTGCTGCTCAAGGGGTTGGGCGAGGCGGGCCGCGTGGCGCTCACCACGGCCATGCGCGACACGGGCCATGTGCTTAAGTGGGACCTGCCGGGGCCGGTGATTGACAAACATTCCACCGGCGGGATTGGCGATTGTGTCTCGCTGCTCTTGGCCCCCGCCATGGCGGCCTGCGGGGCCTATGTGCCGATGATCTCGGGCCGCGGGCTGGGTCATACCGGCGGCACGCTGGATAAGCTGGAATCCATCCCCGGCTTTCGTACTGGCCTGTCAGAGGCGCAGTTGCAGCGCCAGATGGTGCAAACGGGCTGCGCCATCGTCTCGGCCAGCGCCGAAATCGCCCCCGCTGACCGCAGGCTATATGCGATCCGCGATGTGACGGGGACGGTGGAAAGCCTTGATCTGATCACAGCCTCGATCCTGTCCAAGAAACTGGCGGCGGGGTTAGAGGCGTTGGTGTTAGACGTAAAATGCGGCTCTGGCGCTTTCATGAAAACGCTGGAACAGGCAGAGGCCCTTGCCCGCGCGCTGGTTTCCACCGCCCAAGGGGCTGGCTGCATGACTGCGGCGCTGATCACCGATATGTCCCAACCCCTCGCCACCGCTGCGGGCAACGCGCTGGAAGTGGCCGAGGTGATGGAGACCCTGACCGGCACCGCCGTCAACACCGCCCTGTGGGATATCACCGTGGCTTTGGGGGGCGAGGCGCTGGCCTTGGGCGGCTTGGCACATGATGCGGCGGATGGCGCAGCGCGGATCGCGCAGGCGCTGGAATCCGGCGATGCCGCTGAAAAGTTCGGTCGCATGGTCGCGGCCCAAGGCGGGCCTGCCGACTTTGTCGAACGCTGGCCTGACCGTCTGCCCGCCGCCACCGTCATCCGCGCCGTGCCCAGCTTGGGCCATGGCTTTGTCGATCAGATCGACGGCGAGGCGCTGGGCCTAAGCGTGGTGCGCTTGGGCGGCGGGCGGCAGCGCGAGGGGGATAAGATCAACGCCTCGGTCGGGTTGTCTGACCTTGCGGGGATCGGCGAGCAGATCGCCTTTGGTGAACCCCTTTGCATGGTCCACGCCGCGACCGAAGCCCAAGCCGAGGCGGCCATAAACGCCGTCCAAGCCGCCTATAGCTTGGCCGAGGTCGCGCCTGACGATCCGGCCCTGATCTTGAAGCGGGTCGGCTGATGGGGGCCGATCACACCCGCGCCTTTGTTGTTGTGATGGATTCGGTCGGCTGCGGCGGTGCGCCCGATGCTGCCGAATTCGGCGATGCGGGGGCCAATACCTTGGCCCATATCGCCCAAGCCTGCGCGGCAGGGCGGGCCGATGTCGGGCGCGCAGGCCCGCTGCATCTGCCGCATTTGGATAGCTTGGGGCTGGGGGCGGCGATCCGCCTTGCCTCGGGCGCGGATACGCCGGGGTTGTCGGCGGCACCGCAGGGCATGTGGGGGGCGTTGAGCGAGATTAGTCGCGGCAAAGACACGCCTTCGGGCCATTGGGAATTGGCTGGCGTGCCCGTGCCGTGGGAATGGACCTATTTTCCCAACACCACCCCCGCCTTTCCGCCTGATCTGGTGGCGCTGGTCTGCCAGTTGGCGGGAACCGACGGCATCTTGGGCAATGGCCATTCCTCTGGCGTGCCGATCATCGCGCAGCATATTGCAGCCCATCTGAAAACCGGCTGGCCGATCTGCTACACCTCTGCCGACAGCGTGTTCCAGATCGCGGCGCATGAGGAACGCTTTGGGCTGGAGCGATTGCTGAAACTCTGCGCCGATCTTGCACCGCATCTGCACGCCATGAACGTAGGCCGTGTGATCGCGCGGCCCTTTACCGGCACGGCGGACACCTTCCACCGCACCGCCAACCGCCACGACTACGCCATGGAACCGCCTGCGCCCACGCTGCTGGATTGGGCGGCTCAGGCGGGCAGGGCGACCCATGCGGTGGGGAAAATCGGTGATATCTTTTCGATGCGCGGGATTGGGAAGCTTTGGAAGGGCCAAAACGATCTTGCGCTTTTCGATCATCTTGACCACCTTATGGCCCATGCGGAACCCGGTTCCTTAACCTTTGCCAACTTTGTCGAGTTTGACAGCCTCTACGGTCACCCCCGCGATGTCGCAGGCTATGCCCGCGCGCTAGAGGCGTTTGACGCCCGCGTCGGCGCGCTTTTGCGCTGCCTCAAATCCGGCGATCTGGTGATCTTCACCGCCGATCACGGCAACGACCCCACTTGGCGCGGCACCGATCACACCCGCGAACGCGTGCCACTGCTCGCCGCAGGCTTGGGGGCGCGGCCTATCGGGTTGCGGGGCTTTGCCGATCTCGCAGCCTCGGTCGCGCACCATCTGAACATAGAATCCCAAGGGATTGGAGTGTCGTTCCTATGACCCCCAAACTGGAACTGCACCTGCATCTGGAAGGCGCTGCCCCGCCGCGCTTTATCGCCGCCTTGGCCAAGGAAAAACACATCGACATCGCGGGCATCTTTGCCCCCGACGGGTCCTATCGCTTCTCGGGCTTTGCCGAATTTGTCAAAGTCTACGAAGCCGCCTGCACCACCCTGACGCGCCCCGAAGATTACCAACGCCTGACCCGCGCGGTTCTGGAAGACCAGGCCCAGCATGGGGTGATCTATACCGAAATCTTCCTGTCGCCCGACTTTTGCGGCGGCCGTGATCGCGGCGCGTGGCGCGAATATCTGCAAGCCATCCGCGAAGAGGCGGCGGCGCTGGAACGCGAGGCGGGCATCACCATGAAAGCCATCGCCACCTGTATCCGCCACTTTGGCCCTGACAAGGCCCGCCAAACCGCCCGCTGTGCGGCGGAAACGGCGGGGGATTTTCTGGTCGGCTTTGGGATTGCGGGGGTGGAAACCATGGGCAAGCTGAAAGACTTCCGCTGGAGCTTTGATGCCGCCCGTGAGGCGGGCCTAAAACCCACGGTCCATGCCGGCGAATGGGCAGGCCCGTCGGAAGTGCGTGACGCCCTGCACGATCTGGGCGCGCAGCGCATTGGCCACGGCGTGCGGGCGATTGAAGACTTGGCCTTGGTCGATGAATTGGCCGAACGCGGCACCGTGCTGGAATGCTGCCCGGGCTCGAACGTGGCTTTGGGCATCTATCCCAGCTTTCGCAAACACCCCATTGGCGAGCTGTATCACCGCGGCGTCAAAGTTACCGTTTCCACCGATGATCCGCCCTTCTTTCACACCACGCTGACGCGCGAATACGAAATGCTGCACGAGGCGTTTGACTGGGATGACGGCGTCTTTGCCACCCTTAACCGCACAGCGCTTGACGCGGCCTTCTGTGACACCGATACCAAAGACAAAATCGCCAAGCGGCTGGAGACTGCCCATGTTTGAAAACCTCACCGTCGTCAGCCACCCTTTGGTGCAGCACAAATTGACCCTGATGCGTGAAAAAGACACGTCCACCGCGTCCTTTCGCCAGTTGTTGCGCGAAATAAGCCTGCTCTTGGCCTATGAAGTCACCCGCGAATTGCCGATGACGACGAAAAAGATCCAGACCCCGATCTGCGAGATGGACGCCCCTGCGATTGACGGCAAGAAACTGGCGCTGATCTCGATCTTGCGGGCGGGCAACGGGCTGCTGGACGGGATTTTGGAACTGATCCCCGCCGCGCGGGTCGGGTTTGTGGGCCTGTACCGCGACCATGAAACGCTGCAACCGGTGCAGTATTACTACAAAGTGCCCGACCAGTTGCAGGACCGCATTTGTATTGTGGTTGACCCGATGCTGGCCACAGGCAATTCCAGTGCTGCGGCGATCAAGCTGCTCAAAGGCTCTGGCGCGCGCAATATCCGCTTTTTGTGCCTTTTGGCCGCACCCGAAGGCATTCGCCACATGAACGCCGAACACCCCGATGTGCAGATCGTCACGGCTTCGATCGACAGCCATTTGAACGAGAGCGGCTACATCGTCCCCGGTTTGGGCGATGCGGGCGACCGGATGTTTGGCACCAAATAGATCAATTCGCGCAAATACCTTGCAGCCGGATCCAGTCGTTGTCCGGCAAGATCGGCGCGGGAGAGCTGCCTTGGAACGGGTCGCCCGCGATCAAGCCTGCCGTGCTTTTGCCGCTTGGGTCAAGGCTGCGGGCATAGGCGCTGGACGACAACGAGATTTGGCGGAATTTTTCCAACAGGGGGGCGTCGGCTAGGGGGGTGGGCGGTGTGTCAAGCAAGACCTCGGCATAGCCTGCCAAGGCCTTGTCTGGCAGGTGGCCGCTGGTCAATAACCCGATCGTGGCCATCAAGCCTGCATGGCGCAAAAGTGCTATGACCGGATCGTCGATCTTAGCCCGCAACAAGGCCGCAACGATGAACCCCGCCAAAGGCTCGGCGTCTTCGGCCCCCAGGATCAGCGCGTTGGAGACCACAACGATCCCCCCCGGCAAGGCCACAGCCCCGCTTACCCCGTCGCGGACCACGACAATTTCACCCAAACCCTGCCCCGATAGCCTTTGCGCCAAGGCCGCCGCCCCTTGCCGACCCATGTCTCCCGCACAGGCAGAGCCGGTCAGACGCGCGGCCTCGGCCACGGCGCGTTTGCCGATTTGCACCCGGGTCGCCATTGGCAGAACCGAAGCCGTGTGCCGGATCATCGCCTCGGGCAGCCAGAAGACGCCAAAAACCACGACAAAAATCAGGCCCAAAAGAAAGCTGACCGCCCTCAAGCGGCCCGGTTTCGGGCGGCGGCGGGTCAGGGTGCTGCGCACGGTATCCAGCGCCGCAATCATTTCGGGATCGTCAACCTCGACCGTTTCGCTGGGCGAGCCATCCTCGAGCCTGCCGGGGGTGAAAAGGGCGGGCATCTCGCCGGGGTTCACCCGCTCGACCGAAGGCAGCGACCAATGCGACAGGGCCATTTCGCTGCGCGGATCGGCCAGAACCAGCGTGGTATCGCGCAGCCCCACCACCACCTCGCGCAGTTGGGCATTGGCCGTCAGCCGCCACAGCCCGACACATTCCAAACGCTGGTATTTGGTCAGAGCGGTCATGTCACCTTGCAAGGTTGCAACCCTAGGGCCAAGCTTAGCGGATGCCCCCCCGCGCCACAATCCGCCCTGCGCGGCCTTTAGCGGGCAAATCCTGCGGCGGGGGTCGCATTCAGGCGCGAAATACCGTGATTTTGGCCTTTTGCTCGCGCCAAGGCAGAAGGAGGCGCGCATGACAGGTGAGCGGACTATGGCGGCGGCAGGCATGATCGTGATCTATGCCAGCATCATCGGCTTTACCGACAATTTCGTGCGCGTCATCGCGGCAGAGGCGGGGCTTTGGCAGTTTCACGCCACCCGCACGGTGATGGCTATGGCGATTTTGGCCTTAGCCCTGCGCCCCTTGGGGCTGCGGTTGGGGGCCAATAATCTGCGCGCGGTTGTGGCGCGGTCGGCCATTCACGGCTGTGCCATGGTGATCTACTTTGGCGCTTTGGCCTTTTTGCCGGTGGCTTTGGTGGCGGCGGGCCTGTTTACAGCGCCGATCTTTGTGCTTTTGATCGAACGTTTTGCCTATGGAACGCCCATGGGATTGGTGCGGATTTTGGCGGTGGCTTTGGGCTTTGGCGGGGTGATTTTGGTTCTGGGGCCGGAAGCGATGCAAGGTGCGTCTTTGCCCGCCTTGCTGCCCATCGCCGCAGGCGCGCTTTACGCCATGGGCAATATCGCCACACGCCGCTGGTGCCCGCAAGAAAGTGCCGCAACTCTGCTGGCGGGATTTTTTCTGGCCCTTGGGGTTGCGGGCATCATCGGCATGGTGGCGCTAAGCGTTGCCCCATTGCCGGTCCCCTTGGGCACGGATGGCTTTTTGATGCGCGGTCCGGTCTGGCCGACCCAAGCCTTTTGGGTTTGGACCTTTGTGCAAGCCGCAGGGTCACTCTTGGGCGTGGGGCTGATGGTGCGGGCCTATCAAATCGCCGATGCCACGCGGGTTTCGGTGATCGAATACACAATCCTGCCCGCCTCTGCCGCGTGGAGCTGGGTGCTTTGGGGCGAGGGGCTGACGCCTATGGCGATCCTCGGCATGGCGATGATCGTGGCGGCGGGGGTCTGGATTGCGTTGAAAGCGGACAGCAGGGCCTGAGGCCACGATTTTTCGGCGAAAAATCGGTTTGCGCGGGGGTTGAACGTGCGATTGTCGGCCTCAAAATCGCAAGGCGGGTGTCCACGATTTTTCGCCGAAAAATCGGGCTGCGATCGGGATTATGTGTCGCCCATAGCTGCGCGCCAATGCCTGCGGCACAGGCTTTCATAGGTTTCGTTGCCGCCAATCTGCACCTGATCACCCTCTTTCAGCGCTAAGCCATCGGGGCCCCGGCGGATGACCATGGTGGCTTTCTTGCCGCAGTGGCAGATCGTGCGCACCTCGCGCATCTCGTCGGCCCACGCCAGCAGGGCGGCGGAGCCGGGGAAAAGGTTGCCTTGAAAATCAACCCTCAGGCCATAGCACATCACAGGCACGCCCAGATCATCCACCGCGCGGGCCAGTTGCCAGACTTGGGGTTTGGACAGGAACTGCGCCTCGTCGATGAACACGCAGGCCACTGGGCCCTTGGCAAACCGCGCCTGCAGTTTGGCGTAAAGGTCTTCGTCAGGCCCAAAGGTATCGGCCAATTCGCCAATGCCGATGCGGCTGGCGATGCGGCCCTCGCCGGCGCGGCGGTCGAACTGGGCGGTGATCAGATAGGTGTCCATCCCCCCCTCGCGGTAATTGTGCGAGGCTTGCAGCAGCAAGGTCGATTTGCCGGCATTCATCGTTGAATAGTGAAAGTACAGTTTGGCCATGGCACGACGTCAGCAAAAGTGGGAACGGCAGGCAAGCGAACGGGCCGGGGGCAAGCCCCCGACCCGAACGCCTTAGCGCGATTTTTGCCGCGCCGGAGCGCCAGCGCCGCCAGTTTTAGACGCCGGACGCAGCGGTTTGGGTGCACCTTGCGGGCGCTGGCCGGGTTTGCCCTGCCCTTGGCCCTGCGGGCGCTGCCCGCCGGGGCGTTGGCCACGGTTTTGCGCGGGCTTGGGGGCGGCCGCGATATCGGCTGCGGCCCAAGCGGCCCCGCCGACCACGGGGATGGTCTTTTTCAGCAGCTTTTCAACGGCCTGCAACTCGCCCATCTCGGCGGGTGCGCAAAAGGCGATCGCATTGCCCTCGGCCCCCGCACGGGCGGTGCGGCCGATGCGGTGGACGTAGTTTTCCGGCACATTGGGCATGTCGAAATTATAAACATGCCGCACGCCGGGAATATCAATGCCGCGGGCGGCAACATCGGTGGCGACCAGCACATCCAACTGACCTTCGCGGAATTCGGTCAAGGTGCGGTCGCGGTGGTTTTGGCTTTTGTTGCCATGGATGGACGAGGCTTTGAACCCCCAAGCCACCAACAGTTTATACAGCTTTTCCGCGCCATGTTTGGTGCGGCCAAAGACAAGGGCCTGCTCGCCGGGGTGTTTCAGCAGATAAGATTCCAACAGCTTGGCCTTGTCGCCATTGGGGATGTAATGCACGCCTTGCACGATCTTTTCCACCGGCTTTCCGGGCGGGGCCACCTGCACGCGCACGGGGTTGCGCAGATAGGTGCGCGAGATTTCCTCGATGTCGTTGGGCATCGTGGCCGAGAACAGCAGCGTCTGGCGGTGCTGGGGGATATATTTGGCGATTTTGCGCAGCGAGTGGATAAAGCCCATGTCGAGCATATGGTCGGCCTCGTCCAGTACCAGATAACCGCACGAGTCCAGCGTAACCGCACCGCGTTCCAGCAGGTCGATCAAACGGCCCGGTGTGGCCACCAGCACATCCGACCCTTTCAGCAACCGGTCCGCCTGACGGTTGAGCGAGGCCCCGCCCACCACCATCGTGACTTTCACCGCCGTGCCCTTGGTGAAGGTCAAAAAGTTCTCGGCAATCTGCGAGACAAGCTCGCGTGTCGGGGCCAGCACCAGCGCGCGCACATGGCGCGGGGCGGGGGGGTGGCCGATATCGAGCAAGCGGTGCAGCAAGGGCAGACCGAAGGCCGCCGTCTTGCCGGTGCCGGTTTGGGCCAGACCCATCAGGTCGGCCCCTTTCATGATATGGGGAATGGCCTGCGCCTGAATGGGCGTGGGCGTGACCATATTCGTCAGCTCTAGCGCTTTGAGGATTTTCGGCGACAGGCCGAGGTCTGCAAAGGTGGTCATGGGGTTCGTCCATCAAACAAAGGAACAATGCACCCTCGCCTCTGACCGCGTCAGAAGCCGTGCACATTGCAGGTGCCCCTGCGTGATGGTGGGAACCGTCATCCGGGCCTTTTGGTGCTCACGCGGCACGGGCTTCGGATAGGGTGCAGATGGGGGGGAAAGGCGCAAATGTCAAGCGCGCTGTTCTGCGGTGCAGGAACACAGCCGCAGGGGGCGCGGGTTTCAGGCGAATTGTTCGACGATCAAGCGCTCTTCCAGCCCATGGCCGGGGTCAAACAGAATGCGGTGGCGTACAGTGGGGTCGGATCGGATCTCAACCGATGCTACATCTGGCACGGGTCTTGTGTCGGCATCGGCGCGCACGGGGCGCTTTTGCGGGTCCAGCACCTCAAACCGCACCACGGCCCCTTTGGGCAACAAAGCCCCCCGCCAGCGGCGCGGGCGAAAGGCGGCAACGGCGGTCAAGGCCAGCACATCGGCCCCGATGGGCAGGATCGGGCCGTGGGCGGAATAGTTATAGGCGGTTGATCCTGCCGGGGTCGACACCAGACAGCCATCGCAGACCAGTTCGGGCATGCGTTCTTTGCCGTCGACCAGAATGCGCAGCTTGGCGGCTTGGGGGCCCATGCGCAACAGCGACACTTCGTTGATCGCCAAGGCATGGGTGACGGTGCCATCGGTGCCGGTAGCCGTCATGGCCAGCGGGTTCAACACCGCCTCTTCCGCCAAAGCCAGCCGTTCGGGCAAGGCATCGAGCGAAAAGGTGTTCATCAAAAAGCCCACCGTGCCGCAGTTCATCCCGTAGACTGGCAGGCCCGCGCTGTGATCATCATGCAGGGTTTGCAGCATAAAGCCGTCACCGCCCAAAGCCACGATGATCTGCGCGCTGTCCAGATCGGTTTGGCCATAGCGTGCCGTCAGGGCCACCAGCGCCTCTTGGGCGGCGGGGGCGGGGCTGGCGCGGAAAGCGATTTGGCCTTGGGGCACGGGGTTCTCCTTGACGTGGGTCCACTCTTGGCGGGCTTACGGCGGAACTCAACCCCCTGCTTTGACGGGCTTGCGGATTTCAAAGCGCAAGCTAGGTTTCCTATCGGAAACTTTTTTCGTGTGCGATGCGAAACCTGTCGTTTTCCGGCTTTCTCGCGCTGGGAATCTGGGTCTAGATAGCGCCAAACCTTTTGGAGAGCCCCATGACCAAGACCCACCGCGACGCCGGATTCTTCTCTGAACCGCTATCAAGCCGTGATCCGGAATTGTTCGGATCGATCACTGCTGAACTTGGCCGTCAGCGCGACGAGATCGAGCTGATCGCGTCCGAAAACATCGTCAGCCGCGCCGTGATGGAGGCGCAGGGCTCGGTGATGACCAACAAATATGCCGAAGGCTATCCGGGCAAGCGGTATTATGGTGGGTGCGAGTTTGTCGATGTGGCCGAAAACCTAGCGATTGCGCGGGCTTGCCAGTTGTTCGGCGTGGCCTTTGCGAATGTGCAGCCCAATTCCGGCAGCCAAGCCAACCAAGGCGTGTTTCAGGCGCTTCTGAAGCCCGGCGACACCATTTTGGGGATGAACCTCGCCTCGGGCGGGCACCTGACGCATGGCGCGGCCCCCAACCAGTCGGGCAAGTGGTTCAACGCCGTGCAATACGGTGTGCGCAAGCAAGACAGCCTGATCGACTATGACGAGGTCGAGCGTTTGGCTGTCGAATCACAGCCCAAGATGATCATCGCCGGTGGCTCTGCCGTGCCGCGCCAGATCGACTTTGCCAAGTTCCGTGCGATTGCCGACAAGGTCGGGGCTTACCTGCTGGTCGATATGGCGCATTTTGCAGGGCTTGTGGCAGGTGGGCATCACCCCTCGCCCTTCCCCTATGCCGATGTGGCGACGACCACGACCCACAAAACCCTGCGCGGCCCGCGCGGGGGTATGATCTTGACCAACAACGAAGATCTGGCCAAGAAATTCAACTCGGCCATCTTCCCCGGCATCCAAGGCGGGCCTTTGATGCATGTGATCGCCGCCAAAGCCGTCGCCTTTGGCGAGGCGTTGCGGCCCGAGTTCAAGGCCTATGCCGGCCAAGTCATCCTGAACGCCAAGGCCTTGGCGGATGAGCTGATGAAGGGCGGTTTGGATATGGTGACGGGCGGCACCGACACCCATGTGATGCTGGTTGACCTGCGCCCCAAAGGCGTGAAGGGCAATGCCACCGAAAAGGCACTGGGCCGCGCTCATATCACCTGCAACAAGAACGGCATCCCGTTTGACCCTGAAAAGCCCACGGTCACCTCTGGCGTGCGTCTTGGCACCCCCGCGGGCACCACGCGCGGCTTTGGCGAGGAAGAGTTCCGCCAGATCGGCCGCTGGATTGTGGAAGTGGTCGACGGCTTGGCCGCCAATGGCGAAGAGGGCAACGGCGCGGTTGAGGCTGCGGTGAAAGCCAAGGTCGAAGCCCTGTGCCACGCCTTTCCGATCTATCCGGACCTGTAAGGGATCGTCGTTTTGACCAAGAAACGGGGGCTGGCACGGCGTGCCAGCCCTTTTTTGCTGTCTAAACAAACCCCCGCCAGTGCAAAACGCTGACCCACAGCACGATTACGGCCAAAAGCGCAAAAGCGATTCGGGCGGCGGTGTCGAGGATCACGCCTTTGCGCCGCTTGGCGCGGTTAAGGCCGCGCAGGTGGGCGTCGCACAGATCATAAGCGCGGATTAGGGCGTCTTGGTCTAATTGGCGGCGTAGTTTGGGGCTTTGGGCGAGGTTTTGCGCGGCAACAAGTTCCCCCGCAGCCTTGCGCACGGGCCGCGGCAAACGCCATTTGGCGCGGTTGACGCGGGTATCGAGCGTGCGGCCTGACACGTTCAGCCGCTGGCTGAGCAGGGCCGAAAGCTTGGCCGTCATATCTTCGATTGTCAGTGCTGTCATCGCCGCCCCATCTATGGCGGCCTTTTACGCTGGCCTTGGGTAAGGATCAACGTCTCTGGCGCGCAAGACCTCTCAGCGGTAAACTGCAATCATGCTGACCACGATCCTGCACCCCGCCCGCGATGTGAAAGACCGACCGCCCTTGGTGATTGCGCATGGCCTGTTTGGGTCTGGGCGCAATTGGGGCGCGATTGCGCGCATGTTGGCCACGCGGCGCGATGTGGTGGCGGTGGATATGCGCAACCATGGCGGGAGTTTTTGGGCCTCTGGCCAAAGCTACGCCGATATGGCGGGTGATCTGGCCGAGGTTTTGGCAAGCCTTGGCCCCGCAGACCTGTTGGGGCATTCGATGGGGGGCAAGGCGGCGATGCAGCTGGCGCTGACCCAAGGGAATTTGCTGCGGCGGTTGGTGGTGGCCGATATTGCTCCCGTGGCCTATGCCCACGACCAAACCCGCCACATCGCCGCGATGCGGGGGCTTGATCTGACGGGCCTGACCTCTCGCGCCGAGGCGGAGGCGCGGTTGGCGTTGCAGGTCGACGACCCCGCTTTGCGGGCGTTTTTCCTGCAATCCTTGGACCTGAAATCCACCCCGCCCGCATGGCGGCTGAATTTGGATGTGCTAGAGGCGGCGATGCCCCAAATCATCGGCTGGCCTGAGACCCAAGGCCGCTTTGACGGGTCAACCCTGTTTCTGACCGGATCAGAAAGCCACTATGTGCAGACCAAAGACCGCGACGCCATTCTGACGCTGTTCCCCCATGCCCGCTTTGCCAAGCTGATGGGCGCAGGGCATTGGCTGCACGCGGAGAAGCCAAAGGCTTTTGGCGAGACCGTGGCGCTGTTTTTAGATACATAGCGCCACGATTTTTCTGCGAAAAATCAGATCTTGGGCGACCGTTGCTATGACGGGATCAGCCGGGCTTGCGCATTCGGTTCAAGAGCCCGTCTTTCAGGAAGAAATGGTGATACAAAGCTGCCAAGACATGCAGCGCGATCAGGGCCCAAAGCAGCACTTTGAACACGCCGCCATGCAGTTCGGCCAAACTGTCAAACCCGCCGAAAAACGCCAGAAGGCCGCTGACGGGCAAGGCGATCATCAGGGCATACAGGGCAATATGACCGGCATCGCCTGCGAATTTTAGCAGCGGATGGGTGCCCGCAGGCGCATGCGGTGCCCCGCGCGTGACCCGCAGCGCCAAGCGCCATGCCACCAAAGCCAGCACGGCCACGCCGACCGCGATATGCACCCAAGCGCCGGTGGTTGTGGGCATGGGGCCGGTGTGTTCGATCTGGTCCCACAGCTCGCTCATGGCATCGCTGAAAATCAGATTGAACAGGATCAACAGGGCCACGGCCCAGTGCAGCAGAATTTGTGTGCGTGAAAAGCCTTTGACCATGGGTCTCTCCAAAGGAATACGGGTCGGGTTTATGGGTGGGGTGATGCTTTGCGGTCAAACTGTCAAGCTGACCCCGCTTTGGGCGGCCGATTGCTCGGCCCTGTCCAGCATCTTTTGCAAGGCGGCCCCCCGCGCGAAATCGGGGTCTGCGATGCCTTCGCCGCGAATGGCTGCGATGAAGCGTTCGTAGATCGTGCCCAGAACGGGGCAGTCCACATCTGCCCACTTTGCGCTTTCCAGATCGGGCGCAAGGCAGGCGCGCAGAGCAGAGGTGTTGCGTTCCCACTGCACCTCTAGCCCGCCCAAGGTGCCGTAAATCCGCAGGCGCAGGTCGTTGAGATGCCCGCTGGCAAAGCGCGTGGCCCCCACGGTGCCCAAGGCCCCGTTTGCCAGACGCAGGTGAAGGACGGCGCTGTCATTGGCGTCTAACGGATACTCACCAATCTTGTCGCCGGGCGCTTTGGCGAAAGTGGCCAGTCGGGCAGAGAGTTCTTCGACCTTTTGACCTGCGATAAAAGTTGCAAAATCAAGGATGTGGATGCCCACATCGCCCAAAACACCCTTAGAGCCATGCTGGGTTGACAGCCGCCACAGCCATTGGCTTTCGCGGTCCCAATGGCCCCAAGCGGGTTGGGTCAGCCACGATTGCAGGTAAGACGCCTCAAAATGCCGCACCTCGCCGATGGCGCCTGCGGCCACCATTTGGGCGGCTTTTTGTAGGGCGGCCACATTGCGATAGCTGAGGTTGACCATATTGATGATGCCTGCCTTGGCGGCGGCATCGGCCATGGCCTGCGCTTGCGCTTCCGACGTGGCGAGGGGTTTTTCGCATAAGATATGTTTGCCCGCCGCCAGCACCGGCATGGTGGTGGCGTAATGGGCGGCATCGGGGGTGACGTTGGTGACGGCGTCAAATTCGCCCCAAGCCAAGGCAGCGTCTAACGTGGCGAAGGCGTTGGGGATTTTGTGCTTGGCGCAGAAGGTCTTCAGCTGCTCGGGCCGGGTATCGACCCCGCCCACAAGCGTGACGCCTTTGATTTTGGCGAAGTTTTCGGCATGGTTGGCGGCCATGCCGCCCGTGCCAAGGATCAGGATGCGAACAGGTTTGGTCATCAGCGCAACCCCTCTTCGCCGTCTTGGTGCAGGCGGGGGCCGCGTTCGACCAAGGGTTCCAGCGCGATGTCGATCGAGGTGTTGGGCGCGTCATTGGGGTTCAGGATACGCGCTGACGGGTTAAAGGCCCATTTGACCGCGTTCGAGAGCACCTTTTGCACCGTGGCATCGTGATAGGTCGGATAGGTTTCATGGCCCGGGCGGAAGTAAAAGATATTGCCCGCCCCGCGCCGATAGGTCAGGCCAGAGCGAAACACCTCTCCCCCTTGAAACCACGAGATGAAGACGGTCTCTAACGGTTCAGGCACGCCAAAGGGCTCGCCGTACATCTCTTCGGTTTCCAGTTCGAAATGGTCGGGCAGGCCTTGGGCGATGGGATGCTGGCGCGAGGTGACCCAAAGGCGTTCGCGCTCGCCCGCTTCGCGCCATGTCAGGTTGCAGGGCGCGCCCATCAAGCGTTTGAAAGGCTTAGAGAAATGGGCAGAGTGCAGGAAAATCACCCCCATGCCGCCCCAGACCGCATCGGTGACGCGCTCGACGATTTGGTCATCGACTTGGCCATGGGCGGCGTGGCCCCACCAGATCAGCACATCGGTTTGCGCGATTTTCTCGGCCGTCAGGCCGTGTTCGGCGTCTTGCAGGGTGACGGTTGTGGCCGTGATGGCGGGGTCGGCATTCAGGGCTGCGGCGATGGTGCCGTGGATGGCTTTGGGGTAAACCTCGGCCACGGCTTTGTTCTTTTGTTCATGGACGTTTTCGCCCCAAACGGTGACGCGGATTGTCATGGTGTCCTCTTTTCTGGGGGGCTGATGGGCGCGGTTTTGCGTAATTATGCCACAGATGGGCGGTCTTGCGCCATAAGGGGCTAGGGGGCAGGGCAGCGTTAACCAAAAATTAATTCAGCCGTGGAAAAATGAGGTTATGAGATGGGTTTTGATTCTTTTCCTGCTGGCGGCCTGTGCTGCCTCTCCCTCGCCCAAGATGATGGCGGGGCAATCGGTCAGCATCCGGCTGGATGGCCGCGATTTCACCATTTGGCGGAAAGACAAAGAATTTGAGATCGTCCGCTATGGCTGGGTCGGGCGGCAGGATCGGCTGCGGGTCGAAGAAACTATGCTGGCGGCGGTGGAACAGGTCACAGGCTGCAAAGTGCGGGTGAAAGGCGGCGACAGCGGCGTCATCCACGGGCGGCTTATCGCTTGTAAATAAGCGTGTAGCCCGCATAAACCCCCGCTGCCGCGAACAGAATTGCCCACATCGGGTCGCCTGCCCAAAGCTCGAACCCGCCCCAGGCTATCGGGGCCAAGGTGCAGGCCCAGCGGGCCCAAGCCTTGGTGAACATCGGGTGGTTGGGGTCTAGGAAGGGTCTGCGCGGCGTCATGGTTGGCCTCGCAAAAAGGCAAAGCGGTAGGCCAAGGCCACGCCGCCAGCGCCGCCGATGATATTGCCAAGGCTGACCCAGATCACATTGCCCACCAATCCTGAAACGGGAATGTCTGCGCCCTGCAGCAGCCCCAAGGGTAAAAAGAACATATTCGCGACCGAGTGTTCAAGGCCCAAAGTCACAAAACCCGTCACGGGCCAGAGGATCGCAAGGATCTTGCCCGTGGTATCGCGCGCCGAAACGCTCAGCCAAACCGCCAAGCAGACCAAGGCGTTGCACAAAGCACCCTTCACCAGCCAGACGAGCGGCCCCCCGTTCACCTTCGCCAGCGCCACCTTGGCCGCTGTCTCGCCGAAGGGCGTGGTCAGCATCCCAGAGGCCCAAAAGGCCAAAGCCAGCGCCGCAGCCCCTGCAAAATTGCCCAGCCACACCACACCCCAGTTGCGCAAAAGCTCGGCCAACGTGATCTTGCCATCGACAGCGGCGATGGTCATCAGCGCGTTGCCGGTGAACAGCTCTGCCCCGCCGACCACCACCAGAATAAGCCCCAGCGCAAAGACCACCCCGCCCAACACGCGCGCGGGGCCAAAACCGGCATCCGCGCCTGTCATCGTCATCAGATAAAAGGCCCCGCCAAGGCCGATAAAGACCCCCGCCAGCACCGCCAGCGTCACAATGCGCCCCAAGGGCATCCGCGCCTTGGCCACGCCTGCGGATTCGACCAAGGCGGCCATCTGCGCGGGTTTGTAGGAATCGTGGTCGCTGTCCATCTTTGCCCCTTTCAAGGGTCTGCCACAGTCGCCGCGAAATCCTGCGCGCACAAGGCCTTAACGTCGCCTTGCCTTGCCGCCACGTTGTCCGGCGCGGCCCCCTGTCGAGCGGCCGGATTTTGACACCGCTTCCTCGACCGCCTCTTCGATCACGCTTTGGCGGGCCAAGGGGTCGTCGGCCACGGCGAGTTCGACGGCCTCTAGGCGCTTGACCTCATCGCGCAGGCGGGCGGCTTCTTCGAATTCCAGATTCTCGGCGGCTTTGCGCATTTGCTGGCGCATGGCGTCCAGATGGGCGGCGAGGTTTTGGCAGACATGGGCTTTATCGACCTTGGCGGTGATGCGCGATTGGTCGGTGTCGCCCTGCCACAGGCCATGCAGCACATCT
>Ga0114958_10000246_pt1 | contig 46326 bp, 41 predicted proteins | sample C_130208_EF_Meta_FD_89577 | JGI IMG/M metagenome (GOLD analysis project Ga0114958, IMG submission 89577) | Freshwater microbial communities from Lake Croche, Canada to study carbon cycling - C_130208_EF_MetaG | ecosystem: Environmental > Aquatic > Freshwater > Lake | place: Lake Croche, Canada... | reverse complement strand
CGGTTCTCGCAGGTGCCTTTGTTTTTGCTCGCAGCACAGCCGTAGTAATGCCCGCTGACCATGGTGATACCACCCCCACATCCACCGCATTTGATCAGGCCTGAGAAGAGGTGCTTGGGGCGACGGTTGGCCACATCCACGCGCGGTCGGTCGGGCCTTGTGGCGCGGGTGCGTTTGGCTTGGGCCTTTTGGGTGGCTTCCCAAGTGGTAGGGTCAAGGATGGCGAGGTCTTGCACCTCTTGGGTGATCCACATCTCTGGCGGATTTGGGCGGGCCTGGCGCTTGCCGGTCGTGGGGTCTTTGATGAACCGCTGGCGGTTCCAGATCAGGCGGCCAAGGTAAAGCTCGTTGTTGAGGATCCCCGTGCCGCGCTTGCGGTTGCCGATGAGGGTGGAGGCGGTCCAGCCCTGATGGCGGGGGCCCGGCACTTTGTCGCGGTTTAAGCGGTGTGCAATGGCGCGGGGCGATTGGCCGGAGAGGTAGGCGGCAAAGATCTGGCGGATCACGTCGGCTTGGGCCGGATTGATAACACGGCGGCCACGGTCGATGGGGCCCTCGGGGCCAAACTCGCGGATCACGTCGTAGCCGTAAGCATTGCCGCCGCCGCTGCGCCCTTGCAGGATGCGGCCCTCAAGTCCGCGCTTGGTCTTTTGCGCCAGATCTTTGAGGTAAAGCGCTGACATCGTGCCCTTCAGACCGATGTGCAACTCGTTGATCGCTCCTTCTGCCACAGTCACGATCGGAATGCCCAAAAAGCACATCGCCTTATGGAAGGCTGCGATATGCTCTTGATCGCGGCTGAGCCTGTCGATGCTTTCTGCCACGACCACATCAAAGTGGCCAAGGCGCGCCTTCAGCATGAGGTCTTGATAGGCCGGGCGCAGATGGGAAGCGCCAGAAAGGCCGCGATCACAAAAAACCGAAGCCTCAACCCAGCCCTTGTCTTGGATCAGGCGGCGGCAAAGGCGCAGTTGATCCTCAATGGAAGCGTCACGCTGCAGTTCGGTCGAGAACCGGGCGTAGATGGCTGCGCGCATCATGCTGTGATGTCCCAAAAGATGCCGGCGGGTTCTGCGGCAGACGTGTGATCGTCGTCCCCGTCATAATCGCCACCGCTCTGACCTAAGCCCTGAAGGTCCAAGATGAACTCTGTCAGGCGCGCGCCTGCGGCCAGCATGGAGGATTGCTCGTAATGGCCGATGGTTGTGGTGAGGGACGCATGTCCCAAGATACGGGCTGCCGCCAGAATATAGTCGGGCGCATCCGATGAGAGCGCACTTGCCGCACAGTCGCGGTTCAGATGGGGGTTGATGCGCACGCCTAAGATCGCCTCAGACAGCCTGCAGGTGTTCCAATAGATCGACTGCCCCGATTGGCGGGTCTTGCGCAGGGACACCCAGAGGGGACCTGTCGGGCGCGGGCCTTGGGCGGGGTCTTGCAGCAAGAGCGGGCGGTACTTGGTGAGGTACAAAGACAGTGCCCAAGTGAAGGCCTCATCCTCGGGCAGATAGAAGCGCAGATCACGGCCCTCTTTGGTCTCGGCTGCCGGGAAGTGGCAGGTCCAACGTGGATCAGCCCAGATCATATGGCGGCCGATCTCGATGGAGGCCAAGTTCTTGAGCCGGATCGGGCGCATGGCCAGAAAGGCCAGAGCCAGCCCATCGCGAAACTTGCCCGCCTCTTGCAGGGGATGGGAGGGGTTGGAGCCTATCGTGGCGCGCATATGCGTCAGGCAGGCAGACAGCACCTCAAAGGGCGCACGAATGCGGTTGTGTTTGGCGCGCGTTGGTGTGGCGCGGCTTTGCAAGGTTTTGCAGAGCTTGCCCAAGGGGCCAAGGTCAGCCTGTGGCACCATGACCCGCAAGGCTTCACGCAGATCGCTGAGCCGCGAGGCGATGGAGAAAGAGGCAAGGTTCTGGCTTTCCAGAAGGGTCAGATATGCCCGCAGACGCGACTCGCTAACACGCTGATCGGGGGCGAGGGCAGCCTCTGCAGGAAGGGCTCCGCATTGGGTGAGAAAGTGGATCCACTTGCCATAGCCCTTTTGGACTTGGATCTTGGTGGCAGGCGCCCAAGTGGCAGCCATCCCATCTGCATCCAGAAAATCCCCGCGCAGCAGAGCGCTGGACCAAAGGCTTTGATCCAACACAGGCCATTTGGGGAAATCCACTGAGGTGCGTTCCATCTTCATCAGACCTTACCTCCGCGCTTGCGGCCGAGCTGATGCAAAGGGTCCATGAAGAGAGATGCACTCCCCGTCTTGCCGGGCGCATTGGTGCGGCCAGCGTTCAGATCAGGGGCTGCGCGGTTGGGCCCTTTGAGCGACAGGATCACATTGTCATAAAGCTCAACTGCGGCCTCGGTCTCGGCCCCGGCATAATGGGCATAGGTCGTGCTCAGGGCCTTATGGCCCAGAACTTTGCGCACCACCTCATAATGGCCGGGCTTTGCATCCAAAAGCAACTTGGCCGCCGTATGGCGAAACTGGTGCGGGGTTAGGGTCAGGCCGGTTTGGGCAAAGACGGCCTTGCTGATCTGCTTGCCAAGACCACCCTGTTCTTTGGGTGCGCCATTGCGCCCGGGAAACAGATAGGGATTGGCCTTGGGCAGAAACAGCCCACGCCAGTCTTTGATATAGCGTGCGATGCGCGCACTGGTCTCGGCCGGAAGCTTAAAGTCCAGCGTCACCTCGTTCTTCACCTCTGGGGCGGGGATGTTGAGATAAAGGATGCCCTGGCGCCAGGACATGTGCTGATCAAGGCGCAGGTTGCACAGGTTCTTGAGGCGCACGGGAGCGAACATCAAGATCTCGTTGGCCACTGCCGCCTGAATGAGGATCAGCGCCGCTTTGCGTTTGCGCCCGTCTTCTGCGGTGGGTTGCACCGCCGTGCCAATCGACCAAAGCTTTTGCGGCAGGTTCACAAAAGCGCGGACCGACTTCTCCTCAGAAAACTGCCGCATGGCCTTTTGGTTCTTGGGGCTTAAGCCCTCATGCTTCAGGCGCAGCTTTTGCATGGCAGCATCATAAAAGGCCAAGGTGGCCTCATCGGCACTGCGGTACTTGACCGCATAGACGCGCACGGCCCAGGCGATCTCGCCGATATGCTTGGAGGTGGCCTTGTCATTGCGCACCCAGAACCAGCGCATGGCACACTCAAACATCGGGCGGGTGACCAGATCGTCAAAGGAGGCGACAGAGGTCAGATCCATCCCGCTCAGATGCAGGGCCGAGAGATACCGCCACAGATGCCCCCGAAACACTTTGACGCTGATGGGGCGAAAGGGCTTGGGCTGGGGGCTGAAGGGATCATTGCCCGCCAGATGCTGGGCGAAGGCGTCAAGATCGGCCAGAATGCCGGCCGAAACCTTGTCCTTCTCGATGGCGTAAAGGCGTGCATCGTAGCGTGGCACGGTCAGCGTGATCTGCGGCCAGCCCAAAGCCGCATGTTCGGCCACACAGCAGTTCCAAATGCGGCAGACCGATTGGTGGCGCGTCTTGGGGCCCTTGACCATGCTCTCGGCCGTCAGGGCCTGCAGATAAGCAGCACTTACCGCATCAGACATCTGATGAGGGGCGATGCCTTGGTGGCTGCAGTAGCGAAAGAGACGGCTCAACTCGGTACGCGCATAGGTGTTCAAAGGCTGCCAAAGAACCGCCCATTCCGGCGCCATCGTGGTTTGGTAGGGGGCAAGGTTGCAAGACAGGCCCGCCAGCCGAAAGGCTTGGGATACTAAGGAGCTGACGTTCTGGATGCGGCGATGCGAGACATTCAACTGCGCAGGATGCAGCTTCTCCATCGCAGGGCGAATATAGGACATGGCCGCTGGGATCATGCTCTCAGGCTGGCCTATCCACTTGGCAAAGGACGTCAGGCCCGATGCGATGTCGCGCCTGCGTTGCAGGTCAATCTGGCGCATATCCAAGATGCGCTCTTTGAGCTCGCCTAAGGTCATCAGGCTTGGATCTGCAAATGGGTTCTTACTTGGGTTCGTCATCGTCAATCTCCGATCGTGCAGGTGTATGTGGGACAATTGCGGACAGGTGCAGCCAGATCAAGTCAAATACTACATATAGTGCAAATATTGCTATAATGAGACAGAAGATAACAACATATAGATTTGCACGATCGGCCAACACCCTAGGACAACCCCCGTCAGGACGCGTCAAAACGGGTCAGGACAGCGCTGCGATGGCGCGTCACAAAGGCCTCAAGGTCGCTCACGGCAAAGCGCAAAGACGACCCCACCCGGATCACCGCCAGATCGCCGCGCGCTACCAAGCGCTGAAGCGTCTTGGGCGAGATCGACAGAAGTATGGCTGCTTCATTTAAGGTCAGAAGGGGCTTTGGGTTCATGGGGCGTGCTCTCCAAGGGCGCCCAACCCTGAACCGCGCGCCGCGCCAAAAGACGTGACAGCGCCGTCAGCGCTGCCGCTTTTGCGGGGTCTTGAACGTGATCCGAATCGGGGGCCGTGTGTGTCATGCCCCTAGGTTAGGTGCGCTCCCAAGACCGCGCAGGTTGGCGCAATCCTATGCCACTTTTGCACCCTACTTCTTGGGCTTGCCCCGCAAGACAGACCGGATCAGGGATCGCAAAGCATCGCCGGTGTAAGTCTCTCCCGCCTCGGCAAGTGTTGCCTCTAGCAGGTCTTCAAATGGGGTCCGGTAGTTTGGACCAGCGGTCGCAGCCCCAGAACTGACCCCCGCCTTTTTACCCGTGCAGCGCTGATAAATCGTAACCACGGCCAGGACCAAGTCTCGCAGCGCCATCGGCGTCTGCCGGCCTGGTTTGCCGCCAAACTTACGCCGCGCAGCCCCAATGGCGCCACGCAACTTGGGCGCATCGACAGCCAGATCAAGGTCATCAAAGCCCGAAACCTTCGGGATCAACCGCGCAAGTTCCTGCTCCACAAACAGACGACCAGCAGCCTCCAGTCCCTCCCAGTGCTTCAAGATCGCACCAGCCCCCGGAACCGTCCCCCGCTTCAGCGCTTTGAAAAACGAATCCAACTGCGCCTTTACCTCAACAATCCCCCGCGCCCCCTCCGCCGCATCACGCGCCCGCGCCACCCGCGCACTATCAACTGCAGCCAGAAGTTGCACCTCCCAAGTGCCGACATTCGCCACGCCGCAGCGGGTGAGCGCTTGGCTGATCGCAGGGCTTAAGGGGGTGCTGGGAGGGGTGGGCATGGGATGGGCTCAGGGATGGAGGAGTGGGGCTAAGTTAGGATAGCACGGTGTGTGAAGGGGGAAATGGGGGAAGGTGCTACAGCGGAGGCGGTTGGGCTTGATGCCGAACGGGGAAACCATTCATTCTATCAACCCTCTGAAAAACCGCCAAACATTGCACATTTTTGCCTCCAGCCGTGAACGCAATTGCAACTGGCGTCAGTCATTTACACCTGTTAGAAAACCGCTACCCTAGCCTCGCCAGATTTTGGTTAGCTGTCGATTGAAAGGAAAATGCGGATGCAGGTTGCGACGGACGTTACAGTCGACCTATTTCGAATTCCCAAGCGCATAACTCTTGCGGAAACGATTGCTGATGCCGTAGCGCGGGCAATCGCCTCTGGGCTTTTGGAGCCGGACGAAAGGGTTACCGAAACGGCCATCGCTGATCGGGTTGGCGTCAGCCGCGCACCTATCCGCGAGGCTTTGAAGATTCTGCATGCCCAAGGAATTCTTGCCGCTGACAGCACGCGTGGCTTTCGGGTCGCAGCCTTTGACGATACGACGATCCATCAGGTTCTAGAAGCGCGCCTTGCGCTAGAAACCATTTTGCTTCGCGATGCCGTCTTGCAGTGGCGGCAGCATGATCCAGAAGCCACCACGCTGAATGTGCCCATAGCGCGTATGCATGAGGCTGCCGTGAATAAAGATCGGGCCGCATCGCTTGAGGCTGATTTGAGCTTTCATAAAGCCATTGCTGAAGTCGCTGAAAATCCGATTGCGCTTACCCTTTGGACGGCGATCGCCCGACATGTAATGATCATTTTTTCGCTGCGCAAATACCGTGCTGATGATTTGCACTCCGTCGTGCGCCACCACGAAATGTTCCGCGATTTCATAAGATCACAAATCAAGAGCGACACCGGCCCAGAGGCGCTGCACGACGCGCTGGAAAGCCATCTTCTGCAAGTCTGGCGAGACCGCGAGGGGCGTTAGTCGTCTGCGAGAAAAGGTACCGGTCAAAGTGACCAGACTAGTGCAAATCGTCCAAACCTAACCGTTTTTTAGGCAAGCTGATCCGTGGCCCGGTGCAACCTGAATAAGGTCGGGCACTATTTGGGCGCATTCGGCTGTCGCAATAGGACAGCGCGTGCGAAAAACGCAGCCTGAAGGTGGGTTGATCGGGCTAGGGATGTCGCCTTGCAGCAAAATGCGGCGGACCTTGTGGATCGGATCAGGCCGCGGAACTGCTGACATCAATGCCTTGGTATAAGGATGCTGAGGATTGCTGTAGAGCGATTTGGCGGGCGCAATCTCCATGATCTTTCCCAAATACATCACGATGACCCGGTTGGAGATATGCTCAACCACAGCAAGATCATGGGCAATGAACAGCATGGTCAGGCCCAGATCGCGCTGCAGGTCGCTCATCAAGTTGATGACTTGCGCCTGAACCGAGACATCAAGCGCTGAAACGGGTTCGTCAGCTACGATGAAACTGGGTTCAACGGCCAAGGCCCGAGCGATACCGATCCTCTGGCGTTGGCCACCAGAAAATTCGTGAGGGTATCGGTCAATATAGTCGCCAGACAATCCAACTTTTTCCAAAAGATCGACGATACGAGCCTCACGCTCGCCCCGTGTGCCGATAGTGTGGATGTCCAGCGCACGACCGATGACCTGCCGTACCTTTTCGCGTGGGTTCAGGCTGGCATCCGGATCTTGAAAAACGATCTGCATGTCGCTGCGTGCGGCGCGCAGAGCCTTCGCATCGAGCGCACCAGTATCTTGCCCGTTAAAAATCACCTCACCGCTTGTCGGCTCTACCAAACGCAGCACCGTGCGGCCGACCGTGGTCTTTCCCGAGCCTGACTCACCCACCAAGCCCATCACTTCGCCGCGCTGGATGTCGAAAGAGATGCCGTCAATCGCCTTAACCACGGCAGTGGGCTTATGAAAAAGCCCAGATCCAACACCAAAGTGCTTTTTCAGATTACGAACCTGCAACAGAGGTTCCACGCCATCCTCGGCGATCATGCCAAAGCTCCTTGTCCAAGACTAAGCTCCTGCGCGCGGAAACAGCGTGCAGCGTGACCGCTGGACATATCGACCAACTCGGGTTGTCCAGACGCGCAGATTTCTGATGCATGCGCGCAACGGGTCCGGAAGCGGCATCCCTTAGGCAGGCGCGACAGGGGCGGCACATAGCCCGGGATTGCCGTCAATCTTGTGTCGCCCATCCCGAGGCGCGGCACCGATTTTAGCAAGGCTGACGTATAGGGCATGGCAGGAGCCTTGAAGATGTCTAACGCGCTGCCAGTTTCCACAATCTGTCCCGCATACATCACGCAGACCCGGTCTGCTACTTCCGCCACGACCCCTAGATCATGGGTGATGAACACCATGGCCATGCCAATACGTGCCTGAAGATCTTTAAGCAGTTCTAGCACCTGTGCCTGGATCGTGACATCCAGCGCCGTCGTCGGTTCATCCGCGATGAGCAAAGCCGGCTCGCAGCTGAGCGCCATGGCTATCATGGCACGCTGACGCATACCGCCCGACATCTGATGCGGATAATTCTGGATCCTTTTGCGCGGTTCCGGGATGCCGACCAGATCCAGCATTTCGACCGCCTTTTTCAAGGCTGCTTTGTAGGCAAGCTTTTGGTGCAGAACGATGACTTCGGCGATCTGGTGGCCGATGGTGTAAACTGGGTTCAGGGATGTCATCGGCTCTTGAAAAATCATCGACATCTCGCGACCGCGAATGCCGCGCATAGCCTGATTGTCCAGCGTGGTCAGTTCACGGCCGCGAAACTTGACCGATCCTGCCGCGATCCTTCCAGTGCGGGCGGGCAAAAGACCCATGACCGACAGGCTGGTGACCGATTTTCCTGATCCGCTTTCACCAACGATGGCCAAAGTTTCGCCGGGCCGCACGGAAAAGCTAACATTTTCGACCGCGTTGATCTCGCGGCCATCGAGCCCCGTTTTGAAACACGTGGTCAAGCCAGAGACTTCAAGAAGGGGCATCGTTTCGACTTGCATCAGACCTGTCCAACTGGGGTAACGTGGCGGCCTTGGCCGGGCAGGCCCATGACCTTGCCATTATGATATGCGATCTTGCCGGCAACCCAGGTTGATTTTACAGCACCGCGCAGCGGGCGGCCAACGAAAAGCTGAGCAACCTCGCGGGCATTGGTCTGCAGCTTTTCCGGCGATAGCAGGGTTTCGGCGGCAAGATCGACCAAGACCAGATCGGCATCGCTTCCCGGCAGGATCGCGCCCTTGCGCGGATATATCCCATAGCGCTTTGAGCCATTGGCGCAGATCAGGTCATGGGCCTTCTTAAGGGTTAAGCGACCCGCGGCCACGGCATCGAGCATAGAAGGCAAAATGAATTCTACCCCCGGAACGCCCGGCGGCGCTGCAGGAAAGTTGCCTACAGATGCCTGTTTCTCGGCCAGCGAAAATGGTGCGTGGTCGGTGGTGACATGGCTAATCACGCCATCTTCGATGGCCGCCCAAAGAGCATGCTGATCAGCTTGCGATCGGATCGGCGGGTTTACCTTTGCAAAGACGCCGTGGCGGGCGACATCTATTTCGGTGGCAAACAGGTATTGGGGGCAGGTCTCGGCGCTGAAATCAGAGGTTCCGGCAAAGCCGCGCAGAATGGCCACCGTCTCGGCGCTGGTAACATGTGCGATATGCAGTTTTGCCCGCGCCGTAATGTTCATCGCCAGCAACTTCGCCACGGCGACAGCCTCGCAAACGGAGGGTCGTGACGCGGTATGGGTCGCAGGGTCAGCCGGGTTCAGCGAGGCCGTGCGCGCCCCGAAAAGCGACAACAGGTCCGCACTTTCTGCATGGACCACCAAAGGCAATCCGGTAGCTGCGACCCGTTCGAGGGCGCGGAATTGTTCAGCTTCGTCCGGAAAGGCCAGCCCGTCGAATTCATCCTCGCGGCCAGGTGGTGAGCTGGTGGTAAACATCTTGAAAGCAATCGCCCCTGCTGCCTGCATCGCGGCGAGGGCGGATCCGCTCAGATCGCCCGGAGCCCCGTAAAGGCCAAAGTTCACATAGGCATTCTGCTCAAAATGAGCACGTCGCTTAGAGAGTTCACCGGCATTGGAACAACAGGGCTTGGCGATGGGCATCTCGAAGAGCGTGGTAACACCGCCCGCCGCCGCCGCGCGGGTTTCGGATGCCACTGTGCCGCGCTCTGGATAAGAGGGCGCGCGGATGTGGAAGTGGATGTCTATCAACCCCGGCAGGATGGTCAGGCCCTTGCAGTCTTGCAGCTCACCTGCCTCGGGCGCTGACCCTGGCGCATAAAGTCCTGCAATTCGGCCCCCCAACAGGCCAAGGTCAAGCCGATGCAGGCCATCGGGCAACAGCACATCGCCGCCATGCAACAGGGTTTCGATGCGGCTCATCCCTTCAAGCCCAGTTCGGTCAACGCACGTGCTACACCATCCAGATTGGTCAAGTGCATCGATGCATAATTGGGAGCCAGTACCACACCATGGCCTCCGGCTCGGTAGGTTGCCATGACCGAGCGGTAGGCGATGTCGGGCGTGCATTTGGCTTGATCTGCACGTGCGCGCGGGGCGTCGATGCCAATTCCCATGAACACTTTGGCGCGGCCATGAACCCCGCGCAGGGCGTCGGCACACTGGCCGTAGACATAAGTGTCAGGGTCCATGCCCTTCTGGATCACCTGATCCAACGGAGCCTCGTTCAGGCCAAGAATCTTTGCCATCACCTCTGCCGCGGCCTTGGACTCAAAATCCTGAAGGATTGTCTTGTGCAGGAACCCGAATTCCTTGGCCCATACCTCGCCCGACTGGTGCTGATAGGTGATGGGCTTGACCCAATCTGCATACATGGTCTGCTCGGCCCAAGGCCATTGGGCCCGCCGGAACAGGTTGAAATGATTCCTGTTCCAGACGTTCAGACCAAAGGGCAGATCAGGCTTGCACCACTTGACCATTCCGTAAAGCTCGCGGTCCAGGTCTTTGTTGCGTTCCAGCCAGAACCGTTCCCAGATCAGGATTTCGGGATGCTGCAACAAGATGCGCAAGAAAGTGATGAAAGGGCCGTCATCAAAAGTAGCACCTTTCAGTGCGGCTTGCATGAATTCGTGCATCACGATCAGGGCAAGGCGGCAGGCCTCAACATCAATGCCACGTTCCAGCGCCTCGCGCCGGGCCCCGGCCGAGAAATCGCCAGGGGCCTGTCCTTGGATCAATTGGTCAAGGGGTGAGTTGCGTTCGTTGCACCACATCAGCCCGTCCAGTGGGTAATTGCGAACCTGATCCTCGATCATCGACTGTATCCAGATACGGTAATCGGGGCTCGAAGTGCTGGGTTCATCCTTGTAGCGGCCGTAACAGTCGACTTCCAAACACTGGACCAGATTGGGAATTCCGATGGAATTGACCGAACCGTGGCCGGCATATTTGAAGAAGGGCTCCATGAGTTCCACATAGACCTTCATGCCCCGCGCATGGGCGGCGGGAAGGACGATGTCCAGAATGTCCTTACCCGCCATTTCTGGATCGGTGGCGCGGAAATCTTTGATCAAGGTGTTCTGGTAAAAACGCGGATCGGGATTGAAATAGGCGCCGCCCTTCATCGCAAAAGGTTCTGGCACGCCGTGGTCGGGCCACCCGTCCAGTTTGTGCGAGATTGAGCGCCCGGTCTTTAGCCCCAGCCAAGAAACCGTGCCCAGCATGAGAACGTTGACGCCAACCCGATTTTGCAGCGTGTCAAGCACAACATCGACGCCCTCGTCGATGAAGCTAATCGGGCTGATCTGGATGCCAACGAATTTTTCGGCAGGATTTGGATCTGTCATGCGCGCGCCCGATGTCTTGCGATGAAGTCGTTGATAAGGCTCATCGCGTGTTTGATCTTGTCCAAGGGTTGCAGGTAAGAGATGCGGATGTAATCGGTGCTGTCGTCGCCAAACATCGTGCCGGGGAACAGCATCACGCCGGTTTCGCGCAGCAATCCCTCGCAGAAGGCAGGGGCGGCCATCCCAGTGGAGGAGATGTTTGTGTAGATATAGAATGCACCACCGGGGTGACCGTAGCTTAGCCCTGCCGCTTTCAAGGCCCCCATCAGATAAAGGCGGCGTTCGTCATAGGCCTGATACATCGCGGCAAAGTCTTCTTGCGGCCCCGTCAGCGCGGCAAGGGCTGCAAATTGTGAGATGGTGCAGGTGTTGATAGACAGGGTGTGGCGCGGCTCGGTCAGTTTTTCGACGAAATCCAGCGGAGCGGCCATATATCCTACGCGCCAACCCGTCATCGCATAGGTCTTGGAAAAGCCGTTCAGCGTGATGGTGCGTGACTTCATGCCGGGCAGCGAGGCAAGGGACAGATGGCTGCTGCCGGGATAGATCAGCTTGGCATAGATTTCGTCGGCTATAAGAATGATGTCATGCTTGACCGCAAGGGCTGCGATTTTGCGGATCACGTCGGGCGGGGTGACAGCCCCCGTTGGGTTGTTGGGCGAAACCATCACAAACATCCGCGTGCGCGGCGTGATGCGTTTTTCAATCTCGTCCACGTCAAGCGCGAAGTCGTCTTTTTCATAAGTTGGCACCGGAATGGGCGTGCCGCCGCACAAATGAACCGCCGTGTCATAGGTGGTAAAGCGCGGCGATGTGATGAGCACCTCGTCACCTGCCGAAACCAGCCCCAACATGCATAGCATGATGGATTCCTGCACGCCTGCCGTGACAATGATCTCGTCGGCTGAGTAGGTCAGGTTGTAATCGACGGCGAGGTTGGCGGCGATGGCTTGCCGCAGCGCAAGCAAGCCGGTCGGGCCGGTGTAGTGGTGTTGGTTGTCGTCCAATGCCGCCTTGGCCGCGTCAACGATGTGGCGCGGTGTGTGAAAATCAGGATCGCCGCGCCCCATAGCGATGACGTTGGACATGCCCGCCGCGATGCCAAGCATCTTGGTGCGAAACGAGCCATCCTCTTCGACGATGCGTGGGGCAAGCTGGGCCAGAAGCGTTGAGTTTTTGGTCATGGCCTAATGCATCCTCTTGCCGTCGATGAAGGTCATTTCGACCCGCTCCAAGGCTTTGAGATCTTGGTCGGGCTTGCCGTTGACCACAATCAAGTCAGCCAACTTGCCCACTTCTAGCGTGCCCAACTTGTCTCCCATGCGGTTTAGTACCGCTGCCCGCGCTGTGATCGAGCGCAGGGCGTCCAGATTGTTCGGACAAACGCCGACCTCCACCATGAAGGCCAATTCGGGGGCAATCTGGTGATGTTCGACGGCAGGGCTTCCAGCATCCGTGCCAAAGACAATCGGAACCCCAGCTTTTGCCGCGCGCACCAGCCCATCGAAGCGCTTTTTGTCCGCCACGGCGGCCTGCCGTTCGGTGATCTTCCATTCGGGAATGGCAAAGGCGCGAGCAATCTCGGGGTTGGCTTGCAAGACAAGGGCCGAGAATGTGGTGACGATGGGCAGCTTGCGGTCCAGCAGGATCTGGATCGTCTCGTCTGTCATCGAGCCGCCATGCTCGATACAATCCACTCCGAACTCGGCCACCCGCTTGATGCAATCGTTATAGGTGGCATGGGCTGTGATCGGCAGGCGGTTGCGGTGCGCCTCGTCGATCACGGCCGCCAATTCGGCATCGGTAAATTCAAGCGTATCATGGCAGGCCATGATCTTGATCAGATCCGCCCCGCCCTTGACCTGATCGCGCACCGCGCGGCGCATCTCGTCTGCACCCGAGGCTTCGCGGCACACCCAATAGGTATGCCCCCCCGTTTGAATGATGCTTTCCCCAGAAACCAGAAGCCGTGGGCCGGGAAAGACGCCCTGTGCCACAGCCTGACGGGTGAAAAGGTTAGCGTTGTGAACCCCTAGATCTCGAACCAAGGTTATTCCGGCGCGCAGGCTTTTCAGCATGTTTCCGGCGGCTTTGTAGGCGCGCATTTCCGGGCTGTCATAGCGCGATTGCTGCACCAGATCGTGAATGCCGTCCCAGCTCAGATGGGCATGCGAATTGATCATGCCGGGCATAATGGTCTTGCCGCCGGTATCGACAACCTCGGCCCGGACGGGCAGGGAAGCCAGCGCGCTTCGTGGGCCGACATTGGCGATCTTGCCATCCTTGACATGCACAAAGCCGTCTTCAATCACCATGTCGCCCGTGCAGGGGATGACACGGCCCAGAAAAAGCCGCTCAGGCGCTGCGGGATCGAACATTTTCTTAATGATCTTGTCGTATTTCCATCCGGCGGGTTCGGGCATCTAAGCCTCCTGTCTTAAGGGTCAGACCGCAAGGATGCGGTGATGGATCGGGGTTTGTGCCAGAAAGCGTGATGGGATTTCGACGCCCTGGTCGGTGACGATCATGGTGTTGATGGTGCGGTAGCCATCCAGTCCCGGGCGATAGACGCCTGGCTCGTTGGAAAAGACCATACCGGGGGCCACGCGGGTCGCATCGCCGGGTGCCAGCCAAGGCGCTTCGTGGCCATCTAAGCCCATGCCGTGACCGATCCTGTGACGGATCGCAGCTCCCAGGCCGGCGGCACGCAAGACCTCCATAGCGGCAATGTTGGCCACATCGCACCGGCTGCCTGGCGTCAGGGCGGCCACGGCGGCGTCGTTGCTGTCTTGCATCGCTTGCATGATCTTGCGCTGCTCGTTGCTGATCTCGCCCACAATCAGCGTAACACCACTTTCCGCATGATAGCCGCCAAGGCTTGCGCCGATCCCCGCGATCAGAGTTTCACCAGCCTTGGGCTTGCGCTCCAGGACCGCGCCATGCGGCAATGCGGCCCGCGGGCCAGAATGCACGGTGGCCGTAATGCCCATCGGCGTTCCGTCGAAAGCCAACTTGTGCTTGTCCAAAAGCGCGGCGCGGGCATGGGCCATGCCGGCTTTCAAAAGGTCCTGCTCGGTGCCCCCTTGGGCTATGATATCAGCACCAACCTCTAACAGATGCTGCAAGAAGCTGTCGGCAAAGGTCGCAGCCTCGCGGGTCAGCGCCAGCTCTTCTGGTTCTTTGATGTAGCGCTGTTCCATCGCATAATCGCGCAGATCCAACCGTAGCAACCGGTCGCGGACCGAAGGCAGCAGCACGGCGTCGAGATGATCCAGCGACAGGGCCCACTGCCCGATCTGTTCCAGCATCCACAAAAGGGGATGCGTCTCGCCAGGAAATTCGTGGTAGCAGCGGATATCTGTAAGGCCCAGCCCCTCAGCATTTTCGCGTTCCAGGTCGGGAATGAACAGGACAGGCTCGCCGTCCACCGGTAGATATAAGCCTACTGGTCGTTCGTTCAGGGAATAGAAAAAGCCACTGGCATAGGCCACATTCGAGGGGCGCAACAGCAAAAGCCCGTGAAGCCCGTTTGCGGCGGCGGTCTCGCGCAGGCGGTCGCGCATGCGGGCATGAAAGGTTGCCCCAAGGGGTTTCAACGGCCAGCTCAAAGCGTAGCCCCCGTATATGGCCCCAAGGGCCGCAGGCTTGAGCCCAATCCCAACGTCTGCCCTAGGGCGATCATGTCGGCCAGCACGACATCGTCAATCGGCACGCCTGCCGCAGATTTGGCGGCGACACGGCGTGCATCCAATTCGCCAGGGATCAGGATCTCGTCGAAACCGGGCCGCAGGGCGCGGCTTTTCACCATCTTGGTAAAGTCCCCCATGCGGCGGGTGAAGGTCGACATGTCCATGAACCAGCCAATGTCGATGGCGGTGAAGCTGTGCGAGACATCCATTTTTTTGGGGTCGGCATAGGGTGTCAGCCCATAGCCGCCACCCGACAGAACGCCGGTCAACACATCGGTCATGAAGGCAAGGCCGTAACCCTTGTGCCCACCAATGCCCAAAAGCGCGCCCTTCAGCGCTGACGCCGGATCCTCTGTCTCCAAACCCTCGGGGGTCAAAGCCCAATCGAGCGGCATCTTTTTGCCCTCACGCACATACCAGTTCATCATCCCCTTCCCAGCGGTGGTGATGGCAATGTCGAGAACCGCTGGAAAGCCCTGATCGGTTGGGGCGGCAATGCTCCACGGATTGGTGCCCACGGCACCCTCGCGCCCACCCCAAGGGGCCATTTCGGGGCCCGCGTTTGTATAGGCAATGCCTATGCAGCCATGGTCCAGTGCCTGACAGGCATGAACGGCACTGGAGCCATAATGCGTGGAATTGCGCATGATGACAGTGCCGATGCCGCAGACCTTGGCCTTAGTGATGGCCAGTCGCATCGCCCTAGAGGCGGCAACGGTTCCGATGCCATTATGAGCATCCACCAGCGCCAGCGCCGGACTTTCCTTGACGACAGACCAACCGGCACGTGGGTTAACCTCGCCCTGGCCTATCCGTTCGTAGTAGCGGCGCAGGCGGGAGACGCCCTGACCTTGACCGGGATGAAAGCGCAGTTCGGAAAAGACCAGGGCTCCAGCAAATATGCCGGCATCCTCGGCCGTCAGACCCAGCGCCTGAAACGCTTCGGTGACAAAGGCCAAAAGTTCCGCCTTATCCACATTGGTCATCGCGATCAGCTTGGACATCACTTCACCAGCCCAAGCAGGGTGGCGATGTTGGTCCCCGGCGCACTATAGCTGCCCAGTTGGCCCGAGGGCGCGGTCAAAACGATGGTCATCCCAGGCCCGTAACCCGCGCGCGGGCCATCCGTCTGCCCAACGATGCCGATGCTCATGGCTCCGCGCAGATAGCCGTGGTTGTAACGGCTGTCGGTATCCTGAACCGCCACCACATCCCCCAGTCGCAACTTGTCGAGCCCCAGTTCCGCCAGTTCTGCCCGATCGGTTGATTGGATGTGCAGCGAGCCGCCTTCCGAGGTTAGCCCCGCACCTGCCCCTACGAAATGCGGCGGTACGGTGGCGACAACGCCAATTTTCAAAACTGATCCTTCGGCCTTTTTAGGCAGAAGGTCGAAGAGAGCGGGCGATATCGACTTGGAATGGATCGTCGGGAAATCGGGCAGGGCAAGACCTACGCCTTCACTGCGCACAAGGATGTGGTCGCCGACCGCCATCTTGCGCCGTGTCTCCAGATCGAAATGGATAATGACCTGATCCGAAAACCGCCCCGATTTGCCCGTCACCACCCCCCGCGCACCCTTGGCCGCCCCGCTCATCACCATGGCTTGGTTGCCGACGCAGGCGAAAATATTCAAACCGCGGTTCTTATTTTCGTTAGCATGCGCGATCGAAACGGATGGGTGGATACAGTCCCCCGCCCAGCCAAAGGCGCTGTCGCCAACTGAGACATTGTAGACGATGCCGCCAAAGGTTGGCCACAAAAAGGGTGTACCGTCTGCCGCCAATCGGTAAGGCTCAGCGGGCAGACCCGAAAAGGACGGGTTAGCGACATGACCGGAGACGGAAACGGCAACGATATCGGCGGCATTGGTGCGAATGCTCATGGCGTTACGCCTTCAACTTGAGGAGGGTGGAGATATTGGCGCCCGGATCAATGCTAAAATCGATCGAGCCGTCGCGGGCGGTGATGAGGGTTAAAATTCCGGGGCCGTGGCCCGTCATGATGCTGTCGCCGTGAATGCACAGCGCGATTGATACCGCCCCCTTGCGGTACGAGCGACCAAAATGGTGGTCAGCATGGCGGATCGCGATAAGATCACCGAGCCGCATTTGGTCGATGCCCAGTTCGGCCATCAGCGCCCTGTCACCCGACATCAGGTCCTGATCGACATACTCGGAGTTTAGCTCTGCCCCCGATCCCATGATACGAATGGGAAGTTCCATCGCCACGCGCACATGAATGCGCCCGGGCCCCGAGGCGGTGATGCCCAGCGCCTTGAACAGGCGAGGGCTGAGTTTTTTGAATTCAATCGCGGGATAGTCGGTCAACTGCAGGCCACGCCCCAGCGTCATCACCTGCACCGCATCGCCGGGTGCCATCAATTCCTGCGCCTCTGGCGGAAACTGCACTAAGATGCGGGCATGTTCCCCGATCACTACGCCCATGGTTCCAGCAGCCATGCCCGATGTGACCATCGCGTCATTGCCGATGCAGTTTAGGTAGTGCAGCGCATGATGGCGGCCGGTATTGCCTTCGTCATCGATCGAAACGCCGGGCTCGACGTGGTCGCCAGCCCAGCCAAACGCTCGGTCGCCGCAGCGCACGTTATAGGTGATACCGTACATGCCGGGCAGAAGGGCCGCTGTGCCATCCGGATATGGGATATACTGGCCCGGGCGCACCGCAGGTTCGGTGATCGTCGCGGCAACAGCCATCTCCACCAAGGCGGATTCGTTGGTTTTCAAGGCAGGCATCGCTGAGTTTTCCTTGCTTCCTAATCACCAAGACTGGGCCAACTTGCAGAGGATTCCGGCGAGACACATGCCCTTGGTCCAGTCTGCTGTATATTGTCGACAGTCTTCTTGTATATTGAGCGCAGATCGTGCAGGCTCAGTCAAGTGAGTCGGATGCGATCATCTGGCCAAGCATGATGTTGAGAGCCGGGGCTTCTGGCTGGGAGTTAAAAATGAGCTATGCAGCGCTTCTTGACGTCATGGGACGGGTCAACGATTTTCTGAACGCAGGCTCGGTGCTTTATTGGGATGCCCGCACCATGATGCCGCGTCATGGCGCGGAAACGCGGGGCAAGCAGCAAGCGACCTTGGCCGTCGCCGCGCGCGATCTGCTGTGCTCTGCCGAAGCGAAGGCTGCACTGCGGGGGGCCGAAGCTGAGACCGCAGGCATGGAGGAAGGCTCCGTCCCCCGCGTGATCGTGGCGCAGGTCCGTGAGGCCATCGACTATCACGAGCGCATTCCCGGTGAAATTTTGCGCCGCAAGACCGAGTTAAGTGCTACGGGACATGAATTATGGGCCGAGGCACGGGAAAAGTCGGATTTTTCGATCTTTGCCCCGACGCTGACCGAGATGGTCAAGATCAACCGCGATATGGCAAAGGCCATAGGGTATCAAGACCACCCCTATGATGCGCTGATGTATCGGTTTGAGCCGGGCGTCACCAATAAGGACCTGCAACTTATCTTTGCCCGCCTGCGCGAGGGCATGATCCCCCTTGTTCGCGCCATCGCCAAGGCCAAAAAGCTGCGGACAGATTTCCTCTATCGCGACTTTCCTGTGGCAGGGCAGATGGACTTTGCCCTGAAGATGGCTGAGCGGATCGGCTATGATCTTGACCGCGGGCGGCTGGACCTGACGGTGCATCCTTTCGAAATCTCTTTCACCCGCAATGATGTGCGCATCACGACCAGATGCAGCCCGACCTACATGCCGATGTCCCTGTTCGGAGCCCTGCACGAGGCGGGCCATGCCATGTACGAACAGGGCGTGGACCCCGCCTATACCCGCACCCCATTGGCCACGGATCTGATCAGTCTTTATGCTGTCGGCGGTGTCAGTTTTGGCGCGCATGAATCCCAGTCCCGGCTATGGGAAAACCACGTTGGCCGCAGTCGCGCCTTTTGGGACAACCATTACAGCGATTTAAAGGCCTTGTTCCCGACTCAATTGGCCGATGTGACGCAAGAGGAATTCTACCGCGCCGTAAACCGCTCTGAGCCAAGCCTGATCCGGGTCGAGGCAGACGAATTAACCTATGACTTCCACATCATGCTGCGCTGCGAGTTGGAAAGCCGTTTGGTGGATGGCTCGCTGGAAGTGGCGCAATTGCCCGCTGCTTGGAACAAGGCGATGAAGGACTATCTGGGATTGGATGTTCCCAACGATGCCCAAGGTGTCTTGCAGGATGTGCATTGGTCTGCCGGTCAATTGGGCACATTTTGCAACTACACCATCGGCAACATCATGGCAGCGCAGCTTTTCGAGACGGCGCGCGGCGAAGACCCATCTATTGAAGAGGCCCTTGATCGGGCGGATTACGAGCCTTTGCGCGCTTGGCTGACCGACCGCGTCTGTCAGCACGGCCGCCGCTACACGCGCGAGCAATTGCTTATCCGTGCAACCGGCCGCGGCCTCGATCCGGAACCCTATCTTCGCTACCTGACCGCGAAATTCTCTGAAATCTACGCTTTAACCTGACCCCGGAGTAGATTTCATGACCCTCCCATCCCCCCGACTGGCCAAGCGCGTCAATCTGAAAGACGAGCATCTCATCACGCGCATGCTCAACATCGCGGACGGGCTTGAGGATGTGATCAAGCTCGGGCGCGGTGACCCTGACCTTGATACGCCGGGCCATATCATCAAGGCTGGACAAGAGGCATTGGCCAATGGGGCCACCCATTATACGCATCCGCTGGGTATCCACCCCCTACGTGAGGCGATTGCCCAGAATATCCGCGACTATGGCGGTGCAGACTATGCGGCTGATGAAATCATGGTCACTCCGGGCGGCCAGCAGGGCATGTTTATCATAGCCCTGTCTTTGCTTGATCCCGGCGACGAGATGATCGTGCCCTGCCCGGGCTACAATCCCTACCAGCAAGCGGCCGAGTTGTGTGACGCAGTCGTGGTCAAGATCCCGATGGGGATGGAGACCAATTTTACCCTGACCGCTGAGATGATCGAACCGCATATCACGCCACGCTCCAAGATACTGGTCCTGATCAATCCTAATAACCCCACCGGATCGGTGACCCCACCTGACGAAGTGCGCAAGATTGCAGAACTGGCGTGCAAGCACGACCTGATCGTGATTTCTGATGAGATCTACGCACGGCTGGTGTTTGGCAACCACCGCGTCCAGCCCGTCGCGTCCCTTCCGGGCATGTACGAGCGCACCATCACGCTGAGCGGATTTTCCAAGGCCTATGCGATGACAGGTTGGCGGATCGGCTACATCGCCGGGCCGCGCGACCTGATCACCCCGATGTCCGAGATCAACCACGCCTTCGCCATTTCCACCGCAGCCGTCAGCCAACACGCAGCCTTGGCGGCTTTGGTTGGCCCTCAGGACTGCGTCGAAGAGATGCGACTGCTTTACGATGCCCGCCGCCGCGCCATTTGCGAGGGTCTGGATGCCATTGGCATGAGCTACGCCGAGCCGCAGGGCGCGTTTTACGTCTATGCAAATGTTGCCAGCCTAAAGCTTGGACTGGGAGCCGGTGCCTTTTGCGAACGGCTTTTGGCCGAGGGTCGCGTCATGATGTACCCCGGCACGATCTACGGCGACCACACCGACGATTTTGTGCGCATGTCCATGACCCAGCCTTTGGACCGCATAAAAACCGCGATGAAGCGCATGGGATCCGTCGTGGCGAATATCCGCGTCGAGAATGCCCGTAACCCGATGAAAACAGGTGCAAGATGACTGTAAAATCCGACAATCCAAACGTTAAAAGTATCAAGCACATGGCATTCGCCGTGAATGACGCAGCGGCGGCGCTGAAGTCTTACGCCCAGTTCCTGCATGTGCCCGCCAAGACGGAGATTACCCATTTTGCCAAGTCAGGCAACAATGTGGCCCTCTTTTACCTAGGCGGCATCGAGTATCAGTTGTGCCAGTCGACCAAACCCGACGGGCGTTTTGCCAATTGGATCAAAGCGCGCGGGGCAGAGGGACTGCACCACATCTGCTATGAGGTCGACAACATCGACGACGCCTTGGCCCATGCCAAAGCGCAGGGGGCTGATCTGCGCATCTGTCAGGCCTGTGGCGTCTATGGATCGCATCCGCATCCCGAAGGTTGGGTGGCTTTTCTCGACAATGATGCCGGCGGCATCGAGATCGAATTCATGCAGGTCTACACCCCCGACCAACTTGACGCCTACAACAAGGGGGGGGCGGAAGCCGTATGAGCACCCAAGCCAATCAAAGCGTAAGCGTCGGCACAGCCAGCGCCAAACCGGGCAGTATGGCGCGCGGTTTCATTCCGGCGGGCGAGTTGTCGGGTACCGTTAAAGTCGAAATTCCAGTGATTGTGATCAACGGCGCCAAGCCCGGCCCGGTGTTCTGGGTGAACGCCGCGATCCATGGTGACGAGCCCGAGGGCCCATTGGCCTGCATTCTGGCCCAGCGCCGCATCGACCCTGCCAAGTTATCGGGGGCGGTTGTGATGGTTCCCGTGATGAACCCCTTGGCCTTTTCCGCCGCCGAACGTGGCAATCCGCTGGACACGTTCTCTTATGATATGAACCGCATCTACCCCGGCAAACCCAGCGGCTATTTCACAGACCGCATCGCCCATGCCCATTGGACGGCGATGAAGGATGTAGCGGATATGGAAATCTCGATCCATTCCGGCGGGTCGCATTCCTTTCTGGACAAGGCAATCTTCGTCGACGAGCGACCGGGATCGGTCGAACTCGCCAAAGCGATGGGCGAGGGCTGGGGCTGCATCATGTCGTCCTTCAACCCCTCAGGCAGCCCGATGGCCGCGATGAAAGAGGCGGGCAAGTACGGCATCACGGTTGAACTGGGTGGCCGCTCTGCAACATCACCCGAACGCTTCCGCGAGGTCGGCGTGGTCTTAGCCGATTCTATCTTAAACATCTGCTATCATTATAAAATGTTACCCGGAAAGGCTGTCTATCCTTCGCCCTGCTACCGCGGCCAGCAAGAGGCGTTGCTTGCCCCAGCCTCGGGCATCTTTCTGCCAACCCCCGGCGTCAAGTTCCTGACGATGATGAAAAAGGGCGATCCCATCGCCAGCGTAGTCAACGTCTTTGGTGACACTGTCGGTAATTTACAGGCTCCCGCTGACGGGATGTTCTTTGGGCTGCGCGCTTTGCCCAATGTCAACATGGGCGACTGGTGCTGCTTCTTTTGTAAGGTGGAGGGGTTGCGTGACTAAACCCAGACCCCTTCTTGCCGGAGCCCAAGGATGACCCGCGCGCGCGATCTGGCGGGTTATGGGGCATTGCCTCCGGCGATGCGGTGGCCGGGCAATGCAGGATTGGCGCTCAATTTTGTGCTTAATGTCGAAGAAGGGGCTGAATACTCCATCGGCGACGGCGATGGGCGGTCTGAAACGGCCCTTACTGAGGTGCGCGCGCCGCGTGTTCCTGAAGGAAAGCGCGACTTTGCCGCCGAAAGCATGTATGAATACGGTAGCCGCGTCGGCTTTTGGCGCTTGCATCGGCTCTTCACCTCGCGCGGTGTGCCGCTGACGGTATTTGCCAGCGCCTTAGCGCTTGAGCGTTGCCCCAATATAGCCGCCGCTATAGCGGAAACAGACTGGGACATTTGTGCCCACGGCCTGCGCTGGATCGAACATTACAACCTTGATCCGGCAACCGAGCGCCACCACATCGCGCGGGCCTATGACAGCATCAAAAAAACGACTGGGCGCGCGCCTGAGGGTTGGTATTGCCGCTATTCTGCCTCAGAGGCGACCCGCGGTCTGGTGGCAGCCCACGGCGGCTATCTCTATGATAGCGATGCCTATAACGACGACTTGCCTTACTGGGTGCGCGAGGGCAGTGGGGCACATTTGGTCCTGCCCTATACGATGACGAACAACGACGCCAAATTTCTGGGCGGCGATGTGATGATCGCATCTCATTTTGCAGCTTTCTTGATCGACGCCTTTGATGTGCTTTTGGCAGAGTCCGCGACGATGCCGCGCATGATGTCGGTAGGACTTCACCCAAGGATCATCGGCCAACCCGGCCGTATCTTGGGGCTCATCCAGTTTCTGGACCATGTTGCGGCCAAGCAGGGTGTCTGGATCTGTGGTCGAAGCCAAATCGCGCGGCATTGGTTGGCGACAGTGCCCGCCGCCTCGGTTTTGGAGGGCGGCTTGTGAGGAGCCCCATTTTGCAGCCCTTTCCCCTGCGTGCCCCCGATGATGAAGCCTTTGCCCCCTATGGCAGTTTCATTGGCCCTTCAGACAAAGCAGGCCAAAGAAAATTCTACAGCGAACATCTTCAGGCGCACAAGCCTGGCTCTGATCCGATCTTGCACGTTAACCACATCAATCCGGCAAACCTGCCGCTGGATGTCGTTCTGCTCGAGCGTCACCCCTACGCGGCGCAATGTTTCATACCGCTAGATGTGGCCCGCTACATTGTGGCTGTCATGCCATCGGATGATCACGGGAATCCAATCCTCAAGCAGACCTTGGCCTTTCTGATGCCACCGACCATTGGGGTCATCTACCACCCGCGTGTCTGGCATCTGGGTGCTACGGTTCTTGACCGTAAGGGCCACTTCACCGTGCTGATGTGGCGTGGCGGACCGGGGAATGATGACGAGTTCCTGACAATCGATCCCGTCACCCTGACGTTGCCGCCTCATGTCGGCTCATCCACCGCAGATGGTACCGCCCAACCGACTGAAAGGAGGGCATGATGGCCCAGAAGATCGAGCTTTTTGTGCCCGCCATAACGCCGTTCAAGCCTGACTTGTCGGTCGACCATTCGCGTTTTGTCGCCCATGCCAAGTCACTTCTGGCCGCAGGTGCTCATGGACTGGCACCCTTTGGCACAACCAGCGAGGCAAACTCGCTAACCCTGAGCGAACGAATGGGTGCGCTGGAAAGCCTGCTAGACGCGGGAGTTCCGGCCAAGGCGTTGATCCCCGGAACGGGATGCTCTTCGGTCGGCGACACGATCACGCTTTCGGCCCATGCCACGGGTCTAGGCTGTCGCGGCGTTTTGATGCTGCCGCCTTTCTTTTACAAGAATGTGCCGGAGGACGGTGTTTTCGCCGCCTATGCACAGACGATTGAAGCGATTGGCGCGGCGGATCTTCGGGTCTATCTTTACCATATTCCGCAGATGTCAGGCGTGCCCATCACCCTGACACTGATAGAACGGCTGCTGAAGGCCTATCCCGGTACAATCGCAGGCCTCAAGGACAGTTCTGGAAAATGGGAAAACACGCGGTCCGTGATCGAGGCTTTTCCGCAAATCGATACCTATTCAGCCTCTGAATCGCTCATCCCGCAAAACGTCGCAACCGGCGGCGCAGGCTGTATAAGCGCCAGTTCTAACGTTAATCCGGCGGGCATCAGGCGTCTGATTGATGGGCTTGGAACGCAGGACGAAGGCGTGTTGCTCGATCAGGTCTCGCAGGTGCGCAAGATATTTGAATCGCTTCCCCTGATCCCAGCGATCAAGGCTGCCGTGGCCCTGCAAACATCGGATGCTGAGTTTAATCGGGTACGCCCTCCCTTCGTTGCAAGCGGTGCAGAACATCAGGCCGAAATTTCCCGCGCCGTCCAGATCGCGGGGCGTCAGTCGCGCGCATGAGCAAGATGTCGGTCAGATCAGCTTGTGTGCGAAAGGTCTTGGTGACAGGAGCTGGCGGCTTTGTCGGCTCTCAAGTGGCATTGGGTCTTGCGCAGGCCGGTTATGAAGTTGTGGTGACCGATCAGGCGTTTGATGCCGCAACGCGCGCTCGGCTGTCCGATCTCAGGCGGGTTGAGGCGCCCTTGCCCACAGCTTTGGCGCAGTTGTCTGATTTGGAACCGTTCGCTGTTATCCACGGTGCCGCCCTTACCGCTGGCCCAGCAGAAGCTGGATTGAGTTTTGCCGCCCATGTGCGCGTCAATGTCGATTTGCTGACCGGCTGCCTTGACTGGGCGCGTAGCCAAGGCGCTGGGCGGTTCTTCTTTCTGAGTTCGACCGGCGTCTTTGGCCCGCAGGATGGGTCTGATCGTGTGACGGAACTTTCGCCTGCGACGGGGGATGGCCCCTATGCCTCGGCCAAAAGGGCTGGTGAAATCGTCACCAAAGGGGCTGCAGAACCTGGGTTTTCAACACTGAGCTTGCGCTTGGGCAATCTCTTCGGCCTGCATGAGGTGCCGCGTCCGAGCCGTCCCTTTGTCAGCCGATTGATGCAGATGGTGCGCGAGGCGAATGCAGGGACAATTCGCCTGACAAGCCCGCAGGCCCGCCGTGAATGGACATGGCTGCCCGACATCGGGCGCGCTGCGGTCGCATTGCTAAATGAATTCCCGTCTGCCCAAACGCCCATCCTGCACTGTGGAAACACTGTGGCTTGGAGTGACTTTGAATTGGCGCAAGCCGTGGCAGGCTTTTTCCCCGATGCACGGATCGAGATGGATGCTGCTTACGCTCCCGCCGCCACAAAGGCCCCCATGGGAAGCGCCGTTTCATCGGTCTTGAGCGATTTTGCCTGGACCCCCCTTGCCCGAGGCCTTGCCGACCTTTTTTCCGAAAGGGCTGCCGCATGACAGCCTTGCGCCTTATCGTTGTTGGATTGGGAGCTCGGGCCCAAACTTGGCTGCGGGTTATCAGGGACAATCCTGACGTGCAGATCGCGGCGCTCTGCGACCCTGACCCATCTGCGCGCGCCCGTGCGGCCGATGCCTTTCCCGGAATGCGGATCGGCGCTGATCTGGCGGATGTGATGTCAGTCGGCGCAGATGCTGTTTTGCTGGCAACCCCCCCCTTCGGCCGCTACAGCCAGATCGAAACCGGCTGCAAACACCGCCTGCCAATGCTGGTCGAAAAACCGTTGGCCGACGATGTTGCCACTGCCGCCCTTTATGTTGCGATGGCAGAGACCGCCGGCGTTCCCTTGATCGTTGGGCTGAATTTCCGCTTTCTTGCAGTGACAAAGGCGCTGAAGGGGCTTTTGGAGGCAGAAACGGTCGGCAAGCCCGAATTCGCGCGGTTCACCTATGAACGCTGGCGCGACGGCACCTTGGCGCAGATGAACAAATATCCGCTGACAATGGCGCACCCTATGCTGTGGGAACAGTCGATCCACCACTTCGACTTGATGCGCCATGTCTACCAGACCGAACCCGTGCGTGTCTTTGCCCGCGCCTTCAACCCGTCTTGGTCGATGTATGCCGGAGACGCGAATATCTCGGCGCTTTTCGAATTCCAAAACGGGATCGGCGTTAATTACCAGGGCACATGGGCCGGCAACTGGGCACGGCTGGATTTCGAATGGCGCACCGACTGCACCCTGGGCGTGGTCGTGCAGCGCGAGATGTTCGGCACCCTGGGTTACGCCTTGCGCGGCATGCCGGAGCTTCAACCGGTGCCCCTGCCGCCACATGAACACTGGATCACGGACGCAGCCGACTTGTTGGCTGCCTTCGTGCAAATCGTGCGCGGAACAACCGCGCCTCTGTGTACCGGCCGCGATCACTTGCGGTCCCTCCTAATGCTTCAGGCCTGCATCACGTCATCACAAAGGCAAGAAGCATTGGAACTGGCCGAAATCGAGGACGGCATTGTCAAAGTCTTATGAACACCAACAAAGGAGCCTGAAATGAGACTATTCAGACTAGCATTGATGGCATCGGCCGCGATTGCTGGGGCGTCGAGTTTAGCCCTTGCAGCACCGGCAGATGATACGATTGTTGTCGGCTTTGGGGCCGACATCAGCACGCTGGATCCCGGCGAAATCGGATCGCGCAGCGATGCCAACGTCGCGGCCCATATCTTCACCACGCTGACCAGAATTTCGGAATCCGGCGAAGTCTCGCCCAACTTCGCGGAAAGCTGGTCGGTCAGTGCTGACGGCAAGGACATTACTTTCAAACTGCAAGCCGGACGCGTCTGCGAGGACGGGGAAGCGCTGACAGCGGAGGATGCGGCCTATAGCTTCACCCGTGCGGCTGATCCGGCGATGAAGTTTACCGGCAACACGCCTGGCTTTGTCTTCCCCTCGATCGGCTATACCGGTGCTGAGGCTGTCGATGACACGACACTTGTTGTCCACATGGCAAACAAGAACTCTCTGGCGCCAGGCTTCCTGAACGAAGTCTATATCCACTGTAAAGACAGCTACGAGAAGCTGAGCAAAGATGATGCGACGGCCCATCCAGTCGCATCTGGCAGTTACAAGTTGAAATCCTGGACTGCGGGCTCTGAGCTCGTGTTGGAGAAGTGGCAGGATCCCGGCAATTTCACAAACATCGTCTTCCGCATCATCCCCGAGGCTTCGACCCGGACGGCGGAACTGATGGCCGGTAACGTCGACATCATCACCAACGCAGCCCCCGACCAACTGGACGCAATCGACGCCAGCGGATCAGCCAAGGTGCAAAAGGTGCAAGGCACCCGGCGGATGTATGTCGGCTTCAACCAGAAGGCCAAGTTCGACACCCCCGGTGGCATGGCGATCAAGAAGGCCGACGTGCGCCGCGCGCTGCAATATGCGGTCGACGTTCCGACAATCTGTCAGCAATTGCTGAACTTCACCTGCGAACGCGCCACGGGTCTTGCGAACCCGCCCCATGACAACAAGGATCTGAAGCCCTACGCTTACGATCCTGCCATGGCAGAAAAGCTGCTGGACGAAGCGGGCTACCCCCGCGATGCCAATGGTGTGCGTTTTGAGATGACCCTGCAAGGGCCGCGCGGCCGCTACCTGAACGACGCCAACGTGACCACGGCGGTCGGCCAGTATCTTAGCGACATCGGGGTCAAGACCACGGTCGAGCTGTACGAATGGTCCTCGGTCTATGTGCCGATGATCCGCGCCCACGATGCCGGCCCGATGTTCTTCTTAGGCTCGGGTGGCGGTCTGTGGAACGCCCAGTACGATATGTCCGACCTTGCGACGGTCGACAGCGGCCCTAACTACACCGAGTGGAATGATCCGCGCTGGTTCGACCGCTGGGCTGATATCACCAAGGCTACTTCCGTTGAGGAAGAAGACAAAATCGTGAACGAAATGCTTAAAGTGTTCTACGATGACGGTCCTTGGCTGCTGATGTACTTCCAGCCTGACTTCTACGGTGTCTCGAACCGCGTAAGCTGGACGGCGCGCCGCGACGAGGTGATCGAGCTCAACGGGGCATCCTTGGCCAAGTGAGTTGTGACTAAGTCAAACACCACGTGCGGCTCTTTGGGGCCGCACGTATCCGCCCTTCACAGGAAGCCAAGAACCGTGTGGACCTATATCGCTCGACGCCTCATCCAGACTGTGATCGTCATCCTTGGCGTGACGCTGATCAGCTTTTCGGCCCTGCATATCGGCGGGGATCCAACCTTCCTTTTTGTGCCCGAGCGCGCCTCGGATGAACAAATCGTCGAAGCGCGCAAACGCTTGGGCTTTGATCGCCCGCTTTACGAGCAATATGCCAGCTTTGTCATCAACGCCGCCCAAGGGGATTTTGGCCGCTCGCTGACCCATCGCCGCCCGGCGATCGAGGTCATTGGCGATGTGCTGCCTGCAACCATTGAACTGACCCTGTTCTCGATGATCATCGCCACAGTCTTCGCTGTGCCCCTTGGTGTTCTTGCAGCGCTGAAGCGCGGCACGACGACCGATGGCTCGATCATGATTCTGGGGATGCTCGGCCAATCTGTGCCGAGCTTTTGGCTTGGCATCATGATGATCATGCTCTTTGGGCTTGATCTAAAATGGTTCCCGATCTCAGGCCATGTCCCCTTGCTGGAGCCCTTATTGACCGGCGATTTTGCCACGGCCTTCACCAATCTGCCGCAATCCCTTTATTACCTCATCATGCCTTCGGTCGCTGTCGGCGTCTATTCCCTGTCGCGCAATGCCCGCCTTGTGCGGTCGTCGATGCTGGAAGTGCTGTCGCTGGATTATGTCCGTACTGCGCGGGCCAAGGGGCTTGGGGAGTTTGCTGTCGTGGTGCACCATGCTTTGCGCAATGCCTGGTTGCCCTTTGTGACCATGATTGGGCTGGAGTTTGGCTTTCTTCTGGGCGGGGTTGTGGTCGTGGAAATGGTCTTTTCCTGGCCCGGCATCGGGCGGCTTTTGTTTGACGCCATCAACAAACGCGACATTCCCTTGGTGCAGGCCTCGGTCATCGTCATGTCTGTGATGTTTGTGGTGATCAACCTGATCGTCGATCTGATCTATGCGCGCATCGATCCGCGCGTGCGGCTTTAGGGAGAGGGCGCAATGACCCAGACCGATCAAGACGGCCCGTTTCTGACGCCCCCTGCCAGCGCCGACCTGCTGCCGCCCCCCCAAGCCCAACGGGGCGACCGCTGGCGTGCGGCGTGGCGCAGCATGGTGCTGGGTCGCTGGCCCCTTCTGGCGCTGGCGATCCTTGTGCTGGTTTCTGGCATGGCCCTGTTTGGCCCGATTCTGGCGCCGCATGACCCCAACCGCCAGAACATCATTACCAGACTTGAAGCCCCCATGCAGGCTGACCGCAACGGCGAGGTCAAGTTCGTCCTAGGGTCAGACGGGATGGGACGCGATGTGCTGTCGCGCCTTTTGTACGGAGCACGCATATCCCTGCTGGTGGGCATAGCCTCCATCGCCATCGGCGGCACGCTGGGCGTGGCGGGCGGGTTGGTGTCGGGCTATTACGGTGGTTGGATCGACGATGTAATCATGCGACTTGGCGATATCCAACTGGCCTTTCCGTTCATTTTGATGTCGATCCTGTTTCTTGTCGTGCTGGGGCAGGGGGTGACTAACCTGATCCTTGTCCTTGGCATCGGGCAATGGGTGACCTATGCCCGTATCGTGCGCGCTCAGGTGTTTTCGCTGCGTGAAAAGGAATTTGTTGAGGCCGCAAGGGCGCTGGGCGCGCGGGACCTGTCGATCATGTTCGGCTCGATTCTGCCCAATGTGATGGGCCCCTTGACCGTTATAGCCTCTTTCAACGTCGCCAGCGTCATTTTGGCCGAGGCGTCGCTGTCGTTTCTGGGACTTGGTGTGCCTGAAACCGTGCCGGCTTGGGGCTCTATGTTGGCCGAAAGCCGTGACACGCTGATGGCCAACAAATGGTGGCTCGCCTTCTTTCCGGGCATCGCCATCGTACTGACCGTTTTGGCCTTTAACATCATGGGCGATTGGCTGCGCGACTTTCTGGACCCCCGCCTTAAGGAGAACCGCTAATGGAGCCCTGTTCATGATCCGCGTCTGCATCATCGGGGCCAGTTTCGCCCGCGACGCTTATCTTCCCGCCTTCCAGCACATACCCAAAGCCCGGGTCGTGGCCCTAGCCTCGGGCCGTTTGGCCTCTGCCAAGGCCGCGGCACCCGAAGGGGTTGCCGCCTATGATAACTGGCAGGTCATGCTGGATGAGCACGGCCCTGATTTAGTCTGTATCGCCACCCCAACGAATTTGCACGCCCCCATGACCCTTGCGGCCCTTGCCATCGGTGCCCATGTCCTGTGCGAAAAGCCCATGGCGATGAATGCGGACGAAGCGCGTGCCATGCTAAACGCCGCACGTGCGGCGGGGCGTTTGCACATGATCGACCACGAACTGCGCTTTAACCCCAACCGCGCCCTTGTCGCCCGGATGATTGCCGAAGGCGATCTGGGCGAGATTCGCCATGTTAACATCGCCAACATCGGGGCCTCTTGGGCCGATCCTGCCTCGCGCCCCTTGGGGGACTGGTGGTCGGATGCGACGCAGGGGGGCGGGCGGCTTGGCGCCAATGGATCCCATCAAGTGGATATGCTGCGCTGGTGGCTTGGGGAACCCACTGCCGTCATGGGGCAGGCAGTGACACTGGTCCCCAACCGGATCGATCGCGCCAGTGGCAAGGCCTGGACCGCCACCGCAGATGATCTGGCCCATTTCACCCTTGAAATGCGATCGGGCGCGCTGGCTCAGGTCTTTATGAGCGGGGTCGCGGCTGCCAATATCGGCAATGACACCCAAGTCTTCGGATCGAAAGGCACGATCACGCTATCCAACGCCACCGAACGGCTGCTGTTCGCCAAGGCCGGGCAAAGCTTTTCCGACATCACCGTCGAGGACCCAAATGCGCGGCTTGAGGGGTTGAACAAGGGCATCTGGAACGTCTCTGTTTTGTCGGCCCTTCAGGAACTGACAGCCGCCATCGCCGCCCAGCGCCCGCTGGCGCGGGGGGCCACCTTTGTTGACGGCCTGCGCAATCAGATGGTGCTGGACGCGGTGCAAGCCTCGACCAAAAGCCGCCGTTGGGAGCCTATCGACACAGGGACCGCGGAATGAGCCGCCGCGTTGTGATCACGGGGGCCGCCCAAGGGCTTGGGGCCGCCATCGCCCGCGCCTTTGCGGCCCGTGGTGCCGACCTTGTGCTGATCGACCGCGATGCCGAAGGCCTGTCGCAGATTGCTGCAGTCACCGGCGGACTGCCGCTGACCTGCGATTTGTCTGACGCGGTCCAGACCGACGAGGCCATAGCCCGTTTTAGCCAAGGTCGGCCCATCGATGCGCTGATCCACAACGCCGCCATCCTGCGCGCTGAACCCATGGAAGACCTGTCCTTTGCCATGTTCACGTCCACGGTCAATGTCGGCCTGCAAGCCGCTTTTCAGTTGACCAAAGCCGTCTGGCCCGTGATGAAACAACGCGGTGGTGCCTTGATCTTTGTGTCTTCCCAATCCGGGATCAAGGGCTTTTCGGGGGAAACCGCCTATTGCGCCGCCAAGCACGGGCTGGAAGGGTTTTCCAAATCCTTGGCGCTTGAGGGCGAAGCCCATGGCATCGTCTCTTGCACCATCACTCCCGGCAAGGCGATGCGCACACCCATGAGCGAGCGCAACTACACCCCCGAGGCTAAGGCGCATTGGGTCGAACCTGACCTGCTTGCCCCTGCCTTCGTCCATATCGCTGAAAGCCTTGACCCGTTGCTGAATGGCCAACGCCTGAACGCATGGGACATTTCTGAACACATACGGAGCGCAAAATGAAAGACATCTACGCCTATATCGACGCCCATGCGGATGAATTCATTGCCGATTTGCAAACATTTGTGCGCCAACCTTCGGTGTCCGCCCAAAACATCGGCCTGCGCGATTGTGCCGAACTTGTGCGCAAAATGATGCACGATGACGGCCTGCCCGCCGAATTTCACGAATTGAAAGAAGGGCCCCCGGTGGTCTTTGGGCATCTGACCTCGCCCGCATCGGCAAAGACTATCCTGTGCTATTCGCATTACGACGTGCAGCCCCCTGAACCGATCGAGGCCTGGACCCATGGCGGCCCATGGTCTGCAGCGATCGTAGACGGTGTAATGTATGGCCGTGGTGCTACAGACAACAAAAGCGGGGTTCTGGCCTTTAATAAGGCGGCCAAGGCCTTTCTGGCCGTGCGCGGCCATGTGCCCGTCGGCCTGAAATTCTTGATCGAGGGCGAGGAGGAGATCGGCAGCCCCAATCTGGCCGAATGGGCCTCGCGCAATAAGGACATGCTGAAAGCGGATGGGATGCACTGCCTCGACGGGTCGCTTGAAATTGGGGCGGATGTGCCCGATGTCTCGCTGGGCCTTAAATCGGTGCTCTTTGCCGAACTCATCGCTCGCGGCCCGCGTGAGGATGTCCATTCGCTCAACTTCCCGCTGGTTGCCAATCCGGTCTGGGACCTTGTGCACGCCCTTGGCACGATCATGGATCGTAATCGCAAGATCCTGATCGAGGATTGGGCCGAAGGCATCTATGTGCCCGACGAAGCGCATGAAGGTTTTCTGGCAGACAAGGTCGCCCGTACCGATTTTGACGAACTGAAGCGTGATCTTGGGGTGAGGGATTTCGTCCTTGGCCGCCAAGGAGTCGATGCCCTGCGCGCCCGTACCTATGAACCGACCGCGAACATTCAAGGCATCATTGCAGGCTACACAGGCCCCGGCACCAAGACCATCGTGCCGAAAGAGGCCCGGGTGCGGCTTGATTTCCGGCTGATCCCCAACATCCAACCGGAAGTTGCAGCCCGCAAGCTGAAGGCGCATCTGAAGAAACACGGCTTTGACAGCATCGAGGTCAAGACCTTCGATCATGCCGAACCACCCTATAAGATCGAAGCCTCGGAAGATATTGCTCAAGCCATCATCGCCGCCGCGCATGAGGTTTATGGCGAGCCGCCCATCGTCAACGGCGTGTCAGCCGAGGGAGCCATTCTAAAGCATGTTTGGATTCCATGCGTCTTGACGGGCTTTGCCAATCCGGGTTGCAACCTGCATGCGCCCGATGAGAATATCCACATCGACAAGTACATCAAAGGCATCAAATACGCCGCCGCCATCATGGAACACTTCGGACGATCCTGAGGTTATTTCCCGCCGTCGACGCTTAGCACCTGACCGGTGATCCATCCGGCTTGGTCGCTAGCAAAGAACATTACCGCCGCTGCGATATCGTCAGGCGTCCCAAGTCGCCTGAGCGCAATGCCATCGACCAGCGCCGCTTGGCCAGCGGCCCCCATCGCATCCCATTGCCGCTCGGTCGCGGGATTGGACCGCACAAAGCCTGGCGCAACGGAGTTCACAGTAATGCCCCAGGGCCCCAGTTCGTGCGCCAACTGGCGCGTCAGCCCGATCTGCCCCGCCTTGGCGCTGGCATAGGCTTGAATGCCAGTCAGGCTGATCCCGAGCCCCGCACCCGACGAGATGTTGATAATACGTCCAAAGTGCTGCGCCTTCATCTGCGGGGCCAGTGCCTGCGCCATAAAGAAGGCCCCTGACAGGTTGACATCGAAAATACCCTGCCAGTCGCTTTGCGATACCTCTTCCAGCGGCCGTCCCGTCTGATGCAAGACCCCGCCGGCATTGTTCACAAGAATATCATAGGCTTGCCCGGCAAGGGCTGCCTGTACCGCCGCCCGACTTCCCACGTCCATTACCAAAGACCGCCCGCCCACCAGCTGGGCTGTCTCGGCCAGACCGGCCGCCGCAATATCGCAGACGGTGACCTGCGCCCCGGATTTGGCAAAGTTCCGCGCGATGCTGCGGCCAAAACCATGTGCCGCGCCTGTGACCAAGACCGACTTGCCGGTAAAATCGAATGTCACGACCAGGGTCCTTCCAGCAATGCCCGTGTCTCGGCAACGGCCACTTGCCACAGGGCCAGCATGTCGGCATCGCTCCGCTGGTAGTACCCGCCAAAATTGCCGTCGCCCAGATAGGCGCGCTGCGACTTGGGGCCCAAGACGTCCAACCGAGCAAAGTCAACCATTGGCTTTTGCTCGGTCGGATGGTCCACGCCGGGCAGCCGTGTCCACGGGAAATTTTCCATCCAGGACGCGTGGCTTGCCACTGGATCAATCTCTTGCACCTTGGCCCAAGTGGCGGGCGCGCTCCACCAATTGTGGAATTTTACCGCGCAACCGGGGTGATCAGCCATCCATTCTTGCGCCACGGCCCCTGCAGGGCGGTTCCCACCATGGCCATTGACGATCAAGATGCGGCGGAAGCCCTGCCCAGCCAGCCCATCCAGAATATCGCGGATCAGCGCCAGATAGGTTTGCACCCTGATCGTTACAGTGCCCGGAAAGTCTATGAAATAGGGGGTCAACCCGTAGGGCACAGCCGGAAAAACGGGCACGGACAAAGACTCTGCCGCCTCAACCGCAACGCGTTCTGCCAAAATCGTGTCAACCGCCAAGCTTAACCCAGCATGTTGTTCGGTGCTGCCCAAAGGCAGGACGGCCCGATCGTCTGTGGCGAGATACGCCTCTATCTGCTGCCAGTTTCGTTCGCTGACCCTCATCCGCCGCCCCCAACTTCTTTGGCCGTTGGTTGACGCTTTGCCAGCAAAGCGCCAACCCTGTTTACCCGTCAGGCGGGCTGCACTTGCGGTGCCGCCGCCAGTTGCGCGCAAAGCTGGTCCACCGTGCGCGCCTTGATCAACCCGCCATCCGTCATCCGCTGCAAGGCATCAAAATGCGCGATGTGGGTCGACGACGCCAGAGCGTCGCTGACAAGCGTTGTGAAATAGCCACGGTCCGCCGCATCCCGTGCCGTAAGTTCCACACAGCCCTCTGTCACGAGGCCCGTGACCCAAAGCCTGTTCACCTTGAGATTTCTCAGTGTTTGATCGAGGGATGTCGAATTGAACGTGCCCGCCGAGGTCTTGTTGACGATCAGTTCATCGCCCATCGGAGCCACCATTTCCAGAAAATCATCGTCGCGGCGATCGGCGGAATTAGCCTTTTCCTTCATCTGCAACGACCGCTGACCATCGCGACAATCGGCAGTTAAGTATTTGACGCGGATGTGGATTAACTCCACCCCGCCCTCCCGGCATGCGTCTTGCAGGCGGCGCACATTGGGCAAGATGTCGTTGATGAACTCCCACCGTTCGTTCAACAGATCGGGCTTACCCTGACTGCGACAAAGCCTCCCCATCCAGCCATCGGGATGGGCGTCAAGATATTGCAGATCGATGATCAGTAAAGCGGTTCTTGACGGTTCGAACGGCGGTTCCCGAGGTTCGGGGACCAGTTCATAATAGGGGTCATGGGCCACGGTTGTCTCCTTTTGATTTTAGCGGGGTAGGGGGTTCAGCAGCGCGAGGTCGTGATGGTGGCAGCGCACCTGATGCCCGTCTGAGACCGTCTGCAGCTGGGGCATTTCAGATTTGCAGCGCGACGTGGCCAAGGGGCATCTTGTATGAAAATGGCAACCGGGGGGTGGGTTCAAGGGCGAAGGCGGCTCGCCCGCGATGGCGGGTTGTGTGGGGTGCCGGTCTGGATCGGGCCTTGGCGCGGCCCGCAACAAGGCTTGGGTATAGGGATGGCGCGGTGCTGCGAAGATTTGCGCCCTTGGGGCGATCTCGACAAGGCGGCCAAGGTATAGAACGCCCACCCGGTCGCTGACATAGCGCACCACGCTTAAGTCATGGGCGATCAGCAGGATCGTCAGCCCCAACTGGTCGCGCAGATCCAAAAGCAGGTTCATGATCTGGGCCTGCACCGAAACATCTACTGCCGAGACCGGCTCGTCTGCCACGATAAACCTAGGCTCCACCGCCAAAGCACGTGCGATGCCGATACGCTGGCGCTGGCCACCGCTGAAGTGGCGCGGTAAGCGGTCTGCCGCGCTTTGGTCCAGTCCGACCAGCGCAAGCAATTCGGCGATCCGCGCCGGAATGGCAGCATCTGTGCAGATGCGGTGGAACCGCAGGACTTCGGACAACATTTGCCTGATGGTCATGCGGGGGTTCAACGCGGAATAGGGATCCTGAAAGATCATCTGCATCTGCCGCCGTGCGACCCGCAGATCCCCCTTGGAAAGGCTGATCAGGTCTCTTCCGTCAAAGCGAACCTGTCCAGAGCTTGGCTCAACCAAGCGGAGTAGGCAGCGACCCAGCGTCGTCTTGCCCGATCCGGATTCGCCCACCAGACCCAGAATTTCGCCCGCATTGATCTGGAATGACACCGCATCCACCGCTATCAACTGTCGCTGCGAGGCTGCGCCCAAGATCTGCGACAGGCCGCCACGCGCACCAAAGCTCTTGGTCAGGTCGTCCACCTCAACCAGAGGTCGCAGGGCGCTGGGTTGGCTTGGATCATGCACGCGCGCTCTCCGCAGTCCAGATTTCTTCGCCCAAAACATCCTGACGAAGACATCGGCTGAAGTGGCCTGCGGCCACCTCGCGCAGCGGGGGGCGGGTTGATTTACAGGCGTCGTTCGCCAGGGGACAGCGCGGATGAAAGCGGCATCCTGCCGGAGGGTTCATCAGGTCTGGTGGCGCGCCGGGTATTGGCCTGAGCCGCGCCGTTCCGACATCGCGGTCAAGATGGGGAACGCAATTCAGCAAGCCCATCGTGTAGGGATGGCGCGGGGTGCGAAACAGGGATGCGGTGTCTGCCATCTCGACCAATTCGCCGCCATACATCACAGCCACCCTTTGGCAGGTCTGAGCTACAACCCCCATGTCATGCGTGACAAGGATCAGGCTCATCCCAAACTCGGCCTGAAGGGCCACCAAAAGGCGCAGGATCTGGTCTTGAATGGTCACGTCTAAAGCTGTCGTGGGTTCATCTGCAATGATCAGCTTGGGGCTGCAGGACAGGGCTGCGGCGATCACAACCCTTTGGCACATGCCGCCGCTAAACTGATGCGGGTAATCGTCGATCCGACCTTCTGCAGCGGGGATTCCGACCTTGGACATCAGGTCTAGGCTGCGCTGCCGCGCCTCGGCCTTGGAGGAAACCAAGCCATGCTGCACCATCGCCTCGGCGATCTGGGTGCCAATCCGCACCACGGGGTTCAGGGCAGATGCGGCATCCTGCACGATCATGGCGATCTGTCGCCCGCGTATCTGCTCCAGCGCGCCAGACTTTAGCGTCAGAAGATCTTGCCCCTCGAACCATGCTGCACCCGTTGCGCTGCCCGATTTCGACAACAGCCCCAAGATCGACCGGCAGGTCATGCTTTTGCCCGAACCGCTTTCACCGACGATCCCGAAACATTCGCCCGGCTCAACGGTGAAGCTGACATCCTCGACCACATTCATCACGCCGCGAGAGGTCGATATGCGGGTGGTCAAATTGCGAATGTCCAGAAGGCTCATGCCTGCGACCCCTCGCGCAGGATGCGGGCGATGCCGTCACCAAATAGGCTGAGCGCTACGCCTACCAGGACGACGGCAAGACCGGGCAAGGTGACCATCCACCAAGCCGACAGGATGAAACCGCGCCCTTCGGCAATCATCACGCCCCATTCCGGTGTTGGCGGCTGCACGCCCAAGCCCAGAAAGCTCAGCGAGGTGGTCGACAGGATGACAAGCACCATATCGGTCATGGCGAAGATAATCGTCGGTGTAACGACATTGGGGATGACATGGCGCAGCAAAATGCGCCCGTGGCCGTATCCTAAGGACCGCGCCGCAAGGATATATTCACTTTTCTTGATGACCAAGACCTCTGCCCGCACAATGCGGGCATAGATGCTCCACCCCGCCATCGTCAGGGCGACATACATGCCAAAAAGGCCAGGACCCATAATGGCTATGACCCCAATCACCATGATCAAAAAGGGAAAAGCGGTGAAGGTGTCGACCGTTCGCATGATAAGCGTATCAGCCAGACCGCCAAAATACCCGGCAATGCCACCCAGAGCTAGGCCCAGCATCCAAGGGAACACTACGCAAAGAAAGCCAATCATCAGGTCAAGCTTGGCCGCGTGCAGCACCCTTGCAAAGATGTCACGACCGAAGTTATCGGTTCCAAAAAGATGTGCCAGGCTGGGTGGTTGCAGGGTGTCGCGCAGGTTTTGCTCTATGGGGTCGTAGGGGATCAGGTGGCTGGCCAGCAGACTGGCCAGCAGAATAACCGTCAGAATAGCCGCCCCGGATATCAATCCGCCCATCTGCGCCATACGAGACGGCCGCGCTTGCCTGCGCACTTGACTAGTCATAGCTGACCCTCGGATCAAGCGCTGCATAGATCAGATCCGTGACCAGATTTATAACGACAACCATCCCGCCAAAGATCAGCGCAATGCCCTGGATCATCGGAAAATCACGCGCGGTCACCGACGAGATGATCAGCGCCCCGATGCCCGGCAGGGTAAATACAGTCTCGACCACGACTGACCCGCCGATCAGCCAGCCGATGTTGACGCCTAAAATTGTGATCGTGGCCATCAACCCGTTCCGCAGCACATGCCGCCGAATCAAAACTAACTCTGGCAGCCCCTTTGTTCTGGCAAAATCGACATGCGGTGCGGACATGATCTCGATGAGCGAGGCGCGCAGAGTGCGTATCAGGATCGGCGCCAGCGAAAATGCAATCGTCAGGGCTGGCAGGAACAGATGCCAGATCCGGTCGCCCAAACCCTTGCCATAGCCGGAGACTGGAAACAGCGGAAAGATCACCGCAAAAAGTATTAAAAGGTTTAAGCCCAGCCAGAACCCAGGCATGGCCAAGGTCAGCGTTGCACCACTGCGCACCAGAAAATCAGCTCCACGCCCCTGCCGCATAGAGGCCAGCATGGCAAGAGGCAGGCTGATCGCTACGGACAAAAGGACTGCAAATGCCACCAAGGACAGGGTGACCGGCAAGCGATCAAGAATGACCTCAAGCACATCGCGACGAAAGACCAGCGATGTCCCAAGTTCGCCTTGCACCGCATGGCCAACAAACTGGGTGAATTGCTGCCAAATAGGCTGATCCAAACCCAACTGCTCGCGCAACGCGGAAAGTTTGGCATCCGAGGCATGGATCCCCAGCATCAGGCGCGCCGGATCCCCTGGGATCATCCGCACCACAAGAAAGACGACAGCCAAGATGCCAAACACAACAGGCAGGGACTGAAGGATACGTTTTCGCAGGAAGGTGATGATATTCATGCCCGCCGTCGCCCTATGCTAAAACGTCAACTGCGGCCTTGCAGTCAAAACTGAAAGGCCGCAGTCATCCTTTTATTCAGCCACTTTCCAGACATCCCAGAAGCGGTGGGCCTTGGTCGGAAAGACCGAGAAGCCGCCGATGTTAGACCGGGTTGCCCAAACTGTATCGGGGTGGAAGAGATAGAATTGCGGCGATTCCGCCATCGCAAGGCGCTGGAGATCCTTGTAGAGGGCGGCGCGTTTGGTTGTATCCAGTTCGGCCTCGGCGGCTTGGCTTATCGTTACAATTTCGGCGTTGTGATAGCCCGAAAAAGCGCTGTCCGATCCGCCTTCGTCCTTGGACCAGAAGTCGAACGGAATGTTCTCGGCCGGGTCAATCACGTCATTGGTGCCAAGCTTGTAAAGCAGTTCAAACGCGCTGCCAGACCACATCTCCCACCAAGTGCCGCTTTCCACCGGGCTGATGGTCACGTCGATGTTAAGATTGGCCATCTGATCCTTGAAAATAACCGCCGTTTGGGCTGCAAGATCATCGCCACCGGGAATTGTCAAAGTCGCGGCAAACCCATCGGGAAAAGCCGAGGCGGCCATGGCGGCTTTTGCCTTTTCCAGATCGTAGGGAATGGCAAACTCCGGTGTCCAGTACAAGATGCCCGGCCCGTAGAAGGGCGACTTTGCGGGCTGGCCGTTGCCAAAGAGCAGCGCATCCACCATTGCTTGTCGGTCAACGGCCAATGACATCGCCATTCTGACATTGACATCCGCCAGTGCGGGCACCTTCGCCACGTTCGGCACAATGGCAGCGGTTCCATAGATTGGCACCGACCCCATCGTGACGCCGTCAACGCCCGTAAGGCTGGCGACCTGACTCAGCGGGATCGACAAGGCAATGTCGACTTCACCGCTGCGCAGTTGTAGCAGTCTTGCAGTGTCGTCTTGCACCACACGCATGTCGACCTCGTCGACATAGGGCTGGCCTGCAACCCAATAGCCCGGATTTGGTTTCAGCACGACCTGCTGACCCTTTTCCCAACTGTCCAAACAGAAGGGGCCGCTTCCCAAGGGTGCGGTCGACTGAGCTTCGACGCCGGTCTTTTCAACATAGGCTTTGGAAAGGATATGGGTGCCCCAGATCGTCAAATAGCTGGCAAAGGCCACGTTGGATTTGGTCAGGGTAATCTTGACCGTTAGGTCGTCAATCGCTTCGACTTGCGGGCTGGATGGATATTGCCAAGAGATTGCGGAATCCGGCTCCATCGCCCGCTCGAACGAGAATTTGACATCCGCCGCTGTGATCGGCGTGCCATCGCAGAACTTCGCGTTGTCGTGAAGTTTGAAGGTGAAGACCTTGGCGTCCGGGCTCATCTCCCAGGACTCGGCCAGCCAGGGCTGGATTTCCTTGCCGTCAGGCGAATTCTGCAACAGCGTCGCAAAGATCTGACCTTGCGCCCAAAGGGAATCGTTGTCGTTGGTAAATTTTGGGTCCCACAGGACCACATCCGCGGGCCGCGCCACGACCAGAACGCCCCCCTTGACAGGGTCAGTCCCGGCGGTTTGCGCCAAAGCCCCCTGCACCATAAGCGCGCCCGCCAGCGCCACCCCGACTGAGAGCTTTCGCACCCGCCCAAGGCCCGAAAACCTTAGCATGTCCAACTGAATCCGCATTCTCACCTCCTGTTTTTGATATAGCGTCCTTTTTCAGCTTGCTGTCGTGATGCCCGGCCCCTAGCGCGTGCTGGACATCGCAATCAATTCATCGACGGTGTGACCGCAGATGATGTTACCGTCTGTGATCCGCTGTACGGCGTCTTCATGGCCGGCATGGGTGGACGAGGCGCAGGCATCGGTGACCAGCGTGACATAATAGCCCCGGTCGGCGGCGTCGCGCGTTGTCAGTTCTACACAGCCTTCTGTCACCACGCCACTTGTCCACAACCGATCCTTGCCCATGTTGCGCAGGATCTGGTCGATGGCAGTTGAGTTGAAGGTGCTGACAGAGGTCTTGTCGATGATGATCTCATCGCCCAAAGGCTTGATGGCGTCGACAATGTCGAAATCCATCGGGATCAAGGGCGTTTCCGTCAGGCGGTTCAGCAACCCGCGCTTGCCGTCGCGCGCCGTGTTTGTGCGAAAGGCGATGCGGATGTGGAACACCTCGACCCCGATTTTGCGGCAGTGATCCAAAAGGCGCTTCAGATTTGGTGTGATGTCCGCGATGAAATCAAACCGTTCCTGCAAATATCCCGGCTTGCCCTGATCGCGCGCCATCCTGCCCATCCAGCCATCTGGATGCGCGCACATGTTCTGCATGTCGATGATCAGCAAAGCCGTCTTGGCAGCGTCAAACGCCGGCGGCACTGGTTCGTTTTCCAAGTCCCAATAGGGGTCGTGCACCATGATTTTCTCCCAACGCTAAGCTGTTGTCGCGGCAATGCCTGCAGTGATCCGTCGACATTGGTGCCGCCCAAAATCTCTTTCGCCGATCCAATCTGTCCGTCTGGCAAGGCCATCTTAGGGTTAGGACGGATGAAGCCATTAAAATGTATACATGAGCCTTGTCGACAATCAACATTTAAATTCGTCTGCTCATCGCAGAGTGATGCCCGCCCATCAAGCTGTCCGCTGAATCCCTGCCGTCTCTGAAGTCTACACGGCTTGCCATTTCTTCTGGGGCGATCTTCAAGGGTGCCCTGAATTGGTCTTTGCCCTAGACGCTGTTCGATGTTTGGGCGCGCGCAATTGTCAAAAGGACAGCGCGATTGGGCCGTTGTTTGCAAAGCATGGGTCTGTCGACACAGGCAGGCCGATCAAGTTTCGCCTTCGATATCGTCGAAACTGGCGTAATTGGCGCGGTAAAGTCGGGCGTAAAGCCCCGCCTGCGTCAATAGTTCGCGATGCGTGCCGCTTTCCACCAAACGACCAGCCTGCAGCACCATGATCTTGTCGGCGCGGCGCACCGTTGCCAGACGGTGGGCGATGACCAGACCGGTGCGGCCCTTGAGCAGGGTGCGCAGTGCGTTCTGGATCAGCTGTTCAGTGGCGCTATCCACACTGGCGGTTGCCTCGTCCAGCACCAGAATAGGCGCATCGGCCACAAGGGCGCGGGCAAAGCTGAGGAGTTGGCGTTGGCCGGTTGACAGGCTGCCGCCGCGTTCTCCCAACATCGTGTCATAGCCCTTTGGCAGGGCACGGATGAACGCGTCAGCCCCCAGGGCAGTGGCCGCGGCAATCACCGCCTCGCGGCTGGCCGTGGTTGTGTTGTAGCGGATGTTTTCCAGAACCGTGCCCGTGAACAGGTAGGGTTCCTGAAGCACCATCGCAATCTGGCGCGAGAGCGAGGCTTGGGTGACCTGCCGCACATCGTGCCCGCCAACCCGCACCGCGCCCGAAGTTACATCGTAAAAGCGGTGGATCAACGCCATGGCGCTGGATTTGCCCGAGCCGGTCGGGCCAACCAAGGCTACGGTCTGGCCCGGTTCCACCCGAAAGGACAGATCATGCAGCACTGGTTGGCTTGGGTTATAACCAAAGGTGACATGGTCGAATTCAACCGCTCCATTGGTCTTATCAAGATCCACAGCCCCGGGCGCATCGACAACTGAAACCGGCACATCCAAAACCTCGATCAGTCTTTGCCCCGAGGCCATGGCACGCTGCATCACCGAATATTGGATCGTCAAAGAACGGATCGGATCAAAGAAGCGTTGAATATAGAACAAAAATGCCACCATGACGCCCACATCCAATTGCCGATCCAGCACCATAGAGCCGCCCAATACCACGACCAGCGCCATGGAAAGCCCCGTCAGCGTATCAACCACGGGCACCAAAACCTGCGCTAAGCGGGCGGCGTGCAGATGGGTGGCCAAGTTGGCCAGAACCTTGTCGCGATAAAGACTGGCATTCACCCCCTCGCGGCCCATGGCCTGCACGGTGCGGCCGGCATGGATCCCCTCGGCCAACGCGCCGTTCACGGCCGAATTGGTCTCATGCGCTTTGATAAAAGCATCTCGCGCCAATGGCAGCCAGTAGAGGCGCACCACGAACAAAACCGGCAGCACTGCCAGCGTGATCAGGCCAAGTTGCACATCCAGATAAAGCATCAGTGTTACGATGCCAAACAGCAGGACGATATCGCCCACCGAAAGGACGGAGGTTTCCAAAAACTCTTGCATCGACCCAACATCGCCTTGCAGGCGCGACATCAGGCGGCCCACCTCCGTCTTGTCCATGAAGCTGAGAGAGACGCGCTGCAAATGGGCGAACATGGCGCGGCGGATGTCGAAAAGCACATTCTCGGCGGCCTTGCCCACCACGGTTTCCTGCACATGGCTGGCCACAAAGTTAAGCGCGATGGTCAGTCCAAAAGCCAACAGCGACAGGCGTAACACCCCCATCCCCGCCGGTCCGGCCATAACGCCCTTGTCGATGGCGTGGCGGATGATCATGGGCACGGCCAGTTGCGTGAGGGTAAAGATCAACACGGCCACAACCGAAATCACAAATTCACGCCGGTAGGGGCGCACAAAGGCCCCGATGCGGCGGATGATCGTCGGATCATATACTGAGCCGAAAAGCTCTTCCTCGATGCGGTGGCTACCAACCACGGCGCGCAGGGTCGGGGCACCGGGGGCGCTTTGCCGGTCGGATTGATAATCGTGCTGGTTGGGCTGATGGCTCATGTGCCCTCACGGTCTTCGGCATTGGTCTGCAGATCATAAAGGGCGCGGTAAAGCCCGCGTTGCGCCAGAAGGTCTGCGTGGGTTCCCGTCTCGACCAAGCGACCTTGATCTAGGACCAAGATCCGATCGGCATGTTGCAGCGAGTTCAAACGATGCGCCACGATCAAAGTCACGCGTTCGGCCGACCCAGCCTGCAAGGCGATGCGCAGACGCGCTTCGGTCGCGGCATCGACGGCGGCGGTGCTATCGTCAAAGATCAAGATGGACGGGTCGGACACCAGCGCCCGGGCGATGGCCAGCCTTTGGCGCTGCCCGCCTGACAAAGACGATCCCCGCTCGCCCACCAGCGTCTGATAGCGTGCATCCAAGCCGGCAATATGGTCGTGGATCTGGGCGTCATCTGCAGCTCCCTCTATCTCGTCCAAACGGGCTCGGGGTTCGCCATAGGCGATGTTGTTTTCCAGCGTGGTTGTGAACAGAAAAACATCCTGCGCCACAACCATGGCGGCACGGCGCAAAGAGGTCAGGCTGACCTGATTGATATCTTGCCCGTCAATGCAGATGCGCCCCCCTGTCAGATCGTAATAGCGTGGGATCAGATGCGACAGGGTGGATTTGCCGCTGCCCGGTGGGCCGATGATGCCTATGGTCTCGCCCTTGCGCGCACTAAAAGACAGGCCGTGCAGCACGGGCGCATCAGGCGCGCCAGGATAGGCGAAGTCGACGTTTTCAAAGCTGAGGGCGATGTCGGTTAACTGCAGGTCTGGCGCATCAGACGGACTGGACACGGCCGGTTGCAAGTCAAGAAAGGCAAAAACCCGCGCCCCACAGGTTGATGTCCGAGCAAAGGAATTTACCAGCATGCCAAGTTGGCGTACGGGCATTTGTAGGATGGTCATAAAGGTTAAAAACGCGGTCAGCGTGCCCACCGACATGGTGCCCGCCATGACCTTTTCACCCCCCACCCACAAAACCAACCCCATCGCCGCCAGAAACGACAGGGTCATGATCCCTGTCGATCGCACGCGGATATCCACCCTGTCATGCGCCAAGGTCAGCGCTTTCGCTGAGGAGTCGTCAAACTTGCCCATCTCGTGCTCGCCCGCGCCAAAGGCCCGCACCACGCGGATGCCGCCCAAGTTTTCCTCCATCACGCGGCTTAGAACCGCCATGCGGTCTTGCAGATCACGCCAAGTCAACCGCAGCCGCAGTTGTGACACCGACGAGAACCAGCCCACCACCGGCACAAAGCTTAGCGCCATCAGGCCCAGCACTAGGTCGATCTGCAGCAGCATTGCACCGCCAAAGCCGATTAAAACCAAAAGCAGCACCAACCGCGCCAGGCCGGTTGAAAAGAATTGCCGCGCTCCATCTAGGTCAAGCAGGCCAAGCGTGATCAAATCGCCAGAGTGAACCGAATCGTGAAAGCCAAAGCTCAGCCGCTGGACTTGTTCGTAATAGCGCAGGCGCAATTCGACCCCGGTGGTGTGGTTGACCGCCTCAGAAAAGTAATTCTGAAACGTGGTAAAGACCCCGCGAAGCGCCGAGACTGCCAGCACTATCAGCGCGTTGTACATCAAAGCCGCCCGCGCAGCGCCCGACTGGTGCTGTGCGAAGGATTGGGTCAGGTCGATGGCTTGGCCCAGAAGACGCGGGATCATCAGTTGCAACACAGAAGATACAAGTGTTGCGGCTATTGCGAATGTCGCGACCCAAGGCGTCAGAAAGGCAATCTTCGTCATCCGCCACAGCGTGCCCAGCCCCCCAATAAGGCTATGCGCGTCCGCAATTTCCATGACTTCCAGCACGGGGCGGCTGGGATTTGGTCTTCTCGTCACGCCCTGGCCTTCGTTTTCACCCGACACTGCCCGTTACCGACCGTTTCGGAACAGGTGATCTGTTGATGGGATGAAGCGTTGGAACCACCCTTTTCTTCCTGAAGCAAGTAAAAGTGCTCCTGTCCGTCAAGAAAGCGAAATTGATCTGTTGTTTTCTGATGGGAACGTCTTGTTTTTACGAAAATCGTTCTAAACCTCCCGAATATGCGGGCCTAAGCGATGGAGTGCCCCCGTGAAGTGGTCCACCAACTGGGATATCAAAACCCAACTTTTTGGAGGACGCCAAGGTGGCTGGGAAGCACCATAGCTGGCCTAGAAAAGACTTCCTACGCCGTCATCTTTGACGCGGTATAGAAAGTTATGCGGCTGAGTGTCGCGCTGGAGGGATCCCACCGATTCCCGGTTTCTTGGACTTGCGACCAACCGCCAAAACGAACTTGCGACATTGTAGGCTGTGCGCCCCCGCAACCAATACATCCTTGCTGACGTAAGTCGATGTGCCGCCTTGGGATACTGAGGTACTAACCAAATCCTGAGCCTGCTTGATTGAGACGGGTAGTCTCCCCCGAATTTAACGGGGTGCAAAAGTAGAATTTTCTCGGCAAGATGCATGAGGAGAATTCGCATGAAGACAAGCAGATACACTGAGGCGCAGATCATCGCGATCTTGCGTCAGGCCGAAGGCGGTGTGCCAGTTTCTGAACTGTGCCGCGAGCATGGGATGAGCGATGCGTCGTTCTACAAATGGCGTG
>Ga0114958_10000243_pt1 | contig 46994 bp, 52 predicted proteins | sample C_130208_EF_Meta_FD_89577 | JGI IMG/M metagenome (GOLD analysis project Ga0114958, IMG submission 89577) | Freshwater microbial communities from Lake Croche, Canada to study carbon cycling - C_130208_EF_MetaG | ecosystem: Environmental > Aquatic > Freshwater > Lake | place: Lake Croche, Canada... | reverse complement strand
TTTCAAGAGAATGGAGACAGGTTCAGATGGCCAAAAATGACGCGCCGCAGCAAGCGGCACCGCACAAAAGGTCGAAATGGCCCGTACTTCTTGGGGTTTTCTTGTTCTTGGCCCTTGGGGGTGGCGCGTTTTACGCGGTCTATTCTGGGGTGATTCGTTCCCCATTTCCCGCGGCGAAAGGGGCGGCGACAAGCCTTGGCCTGTCTGACGTGGCCTTTGTGCCCCTTGATCAGCTTACGATTTCTTTGGGCAAAGCCTCTGACAAAAACCATCTGCAATTCACCGCCCAGCTCGAAGTGAACGCCAACCGAGCGCAGGAGGTGGCCGACCTTTCTCCGCGAATTCTGGATGTGATGAACACCTATCTGCGCGCTGTGGATATGGCTGATTTGGTCGATCCGGATGCCTTGGTCCGGCTGCGCGCGCAGTTGCTGCGCCGCATCCAGATTGTAACGGGTCAAGGCTGCGTGCGTGACCTTTTGGTCACGCAATTTGTTTTGGATTGAGGGGCTTAGATGAACCTGATTGCTGATATTTTACTGTCCTCTGGCGCCTTTGGGGCGGCAATTTACTGCCTTGTTCTGTCAGCGCGCCTGAAAAAGCTGACGGCGCTGGAAAGCGGGATGGGCGGGGCCATTGCCGTGCTTTCGGTGCAGGTGGATGATATGACCAAGGCCTTGAACAAGGCCAAGGGGGTGGCCACGGGCTCTACCGCCAGCTTGGAGGGGCTGGCCACCCGGGCGGAAGCCGCCGCTGCGCGCATCGAACTGCTTTTGGCGGCCATGTATGATCTGCCGGGGGCGGAAGGTTCAGCGCCCGTTGCCGACCATGCGGCAGAGGAAAGCGATCGTAAGCTGCGCCTTGTTCGCCGCAGGCCCGTCCGATCTGACTTGGCAGCGGCAGACTGATCATGGCCAAGAAGCCCGGTCGCAGCGTTTTGCTTATTCTCGCCGCCCTTTTGGCATCGGGGGGGGCCTTTCGGCTGGCATCTGGCGGGGGAATGGACCTGCTGTCGACGGCCATTGCCGAGCCATCTGCAACGCTTGTCAGTTGCCCGATGCCGCCCATCGCCCTGGTTGATGCGCTGTCAAAGCGCGAAGCACAGGTGAAAGCACAAGAGGATGCAGCCTCTGAACGCATGGCTGCACTGAACTTGGCTGATCAAGCCATCACCCAACGCATGGCCGAATTGAAAAGCGCTGAGGAGGATTTAAAAAAGACCCTGACCCTCGCCGATGGGGCCTCGGAAAAAGATTTAATGCAGTTAACCGCTGTTTATGAAGCGATGAAACCTGCCGACGCCGCGGGTCTGTTTCAAACCATGGCTCCGGAATTTGCAGCAGGCTTTTTGGCCCGCATGCAGCCCACCGCAGCGGCTGACATTTTAACGGGGCTGAAACCTGACAAGGCCTATGAGGTCTCTGTGCTGTTGGCCGGGCGCAACGCTCTTGCGCCCAAAAACTGAGGTCAAGCTTTGTTAACCCGGACATGTCAAAAGAAAGCAGCAAGCGGATTGGGGGGTGTTTGATGTTGGCATTGATCGGAATCGTCGTGATTTTCGCCATGGTTTTCGGCGGCTATGCTTTGGCCGGCGGCCATTTGGAAATCATCTTAGAGGCGTTACCCCATGAGATGATCGTGATCGGCGGGGCAGGTGTCGGGGCGTTTTTGCTGAGCAATGATTGGGCCGCCGTCAAGGCGGCGCTCAAAGATTTGGGTAAAGTCTTCAAAGGCAGAAAATGGCAGCCTGCAGATTACCGCGATTTGCTTGCCCTGCTGTTCGACTTGGTTCGCTTGGCGCGAAATGACCCAGTGGCTTTAGAAGAGCATGTGGAAAGCCCCGCAAATTCTGCAATCTTTCAGCGCTACCCTAAAATCAGTGCAGATGCCGGCGTGGTCGACTTGATCTGCGATACATTGCGCGCGGCCTCGATGAATTACGACGATCCCCACCAAGTCGAAGAGGTGTTGGACAAGCGAATGCAAGAGGCCCACCATCATGCGCTGCATGGCAGCCATGCTTGGCAATCTATGGCTGATGCCATTCCCGCGATCGGGATTGTTGCCGCTGTTTTGGGAATTATCAAGACGATGGGCGCGATTGACCAGCCCCCCGCGATACTGGGGGCGATGATTGGCGGTGCCTTGGTGGGTACCTTCCTGGGGATATTTCTGGCTTATGGCTTCATCGGGCCGATGGCTGCGCGCATAAAAGCTGTGGTGAACGAGGATCATTGTTTCTACCATTTGATCCGAGAGGTTTTGGTGGCCAATCTCCACCGCCACTCCCCCAATATTTGCATCGAAGTCGGCAGGCAAAACACCCCAAGTCGCGTTCGCCCCAGCTTTTCCGATGTGGAATTAGTGCTGCGGCAATTGAAAGTGGATGCCGCGGCATGAGGGTTGATTGGATATGTGTCTTGGCACTGATCTGGGGGGCTTGGCCTGCGTCTGCGCGCCCGGCGATCGTCACAGCGGGCGAACATGCGGGCTTTACCCGTGTGGTTATCGAGTTTGGCGGCCCGGTTGATTGGCAATTGGGCCGTGGCCCGCAGGGCTATCGTCTGCGCGTTAAGCCCAAAGCGCCGATCTATGACTTAAAAACCGTTTTCAACCTGATTAAAAAAAACCGGCTGACAGCGGCGCAGGTTGATCCAGACTCAGGCGACTTGAAGTTGAACTTTTCGTGCCGCTGTTACGCCATGCCTTATGAAGATCGGCCCGGCGTCGTCGTCGTCGACCTGCGAGACGGTGTCGCCCCGACCGCATCGTCCTTTGAGCTACCTTTAGAAAATTCGGCACCGGCAGAGGTTGCAGCCGAAGGTGCGTTTTCCAAACCGCTCTACGATTGGGCCACCCTATCCTTGCCAACACCGGTCACTTCCTTGGCCCTTCCAACACCTTCCGCACCGCCTGGCATGCCTCTTGCACCGGTCAACCAAACCTTAGAGCCTTTACGGCTTTCTTTGATCCAAGACCTTAGCCGTGGCGCCTCGCAGGGCTTGGTCGACCTGATTGTACCAGAGCAAATCGCAGCCCCTTCCCTAGACCCGGGGTCGTTACCGAGACAAATCTCGGTCCATGCCGATCCAAATTTCGCAATTCGGCAAGGGGCAGCCCCGAACTCGCCCATGACTGCGCAGGGTGCAACCTGCTGGTCGGATGATCAACTGGATATCACGGCTTGGGCAGGGCAGCAGCCCATAGCGGCGCAGATGGGGCCACAACGGCAGGGCCTCACGGCGGAGTTTGACCGGCCCGACCCTGCCGCTGTGACCCGCGCCGTCCGCTATGACCTTTTCTTGGGATTTGGCGCGGAAGCGCGCAGTTTGATTCGCACCTTTTATCCGAATGCGCCCGATGCTGCCCTTTGGCAAAGCATGGCCCAGATATTGGATGAGCAGGCTGACACAGCCCATTCCTTTGACGCGATGCAAGAGTGTGAAACAGCGGCTGCCCTTTGGGCGACGCTTGCCCAACCGAATTCCAGTCCAAACACGCCCCAGGCGAAAGCCGCGCTTTTGCGGAGCTTTTCAGCTTGGCCGCCGCATCTGCGCCGATTGTTAGGTCCGAATTTGGTGGAGAGCGTCCTTCTGGCGGGCGATATCACCCTTGCCACAGCCCTTTATGAGGCCATCCAACGGGCTTTAGGTGATGAAAGTCCCGCAGTTGTGCGAATGCAAGCCAAGATGGATCAGGCGTTGGGCAATTCTGACGCCGCGATCTCTCGTGTCAACGATCTTGCCAAAGCGCCCGGGCCTGGTGCGCCAGAGGCTTTGGTTGACCTTGTCGAGCTTCAAGCCTCCCTTGGCCGACCGGTGACGTTCGCGCAAGTGCAGGCGCTTGAGGCTTATCTTTTAGAACGCCGAGGTGGCCCCGACGCCCCGCGCTTTCAGCGCGCTCTGGTCTTGGCAAAGGCGGCCTCTGGCGATTTTGACGGGGCTTTTGCCTTCCAAGATACGTCTGATGACGTTGCAGCGACCCTGTGGAAACTGCTCGTTCAGTCTGGCCAGACCTCGACGTTTCTGACTTATGCAAGTTTACGGCCCTCTGATGCAGTTCCCCCTGTGGCAAAAGGCGTTGCTGTGCAAATTGCAGAGCGAATGCTGGGAATCGGTCTGCCCAATCAGGCCAGTCTTTGGTTGGCACAGGCGCCGAAAGCTCCGCTTGAATTGTTGGCCCGAGTCAAATTGGCGCAAGGTGATGCGCAATCAGCCTTGGGTCTTCTGGCGGAAGACGAAAGCGCTGCGGCTTTGGACTTAAAGGCAAAGGCCTACCAGTCACTGGATAAGCCCAAGCAAGCTGCTGATATTTATTCACAATTAGGACAGATGGAAAATCATTGGAAAGCCATCCGCCAAGCGAACGATTGGCCCGCCCTGGCGGCCCAAGGGCCTGCGCCGTGGAAAGCCATGGCATCCCTTGTCACCACGCCCGCCCCTTTGCCAGAGCAGGCCAAAGGCGCGCTTGCCCATGATCGGGACCTGCTCGCCCTAAGTGTGGCGACGCGGGAAACGATCGGCCTCCTTTTACAGCAAACAAAAGCGCCGTTTTCAATCTCGCAATAGGCTGGCGCTCACGATCTTGAAAGGTTTGCCCGCTAGACTGAAAAGGGGCGCTTTGCCCCAGGCCACTTAGGGTGAAACCCGTGCGAATAAAAAGATTGTTCACAGGTTTGGCGCTTATGGCCGGGTTTCAACTGCCCCTGCCCGTTTTCGCTATACCAAGCCCTGCCGACTTATGTGATCATGCCGCAACGCAGGCCTCGCTTACGACCGGTGTGCCAATTGACATTTTGCTGGCTATATCCCGCGTCGAATCGGGCAGGCGGCAAGACGGCGGTTTTGGTCCTTGGCCCTGGACAATCAACGCCGATGGGCATGGCACCTTTTACGCCACCAAAGAAGATGCCGTCGCTGCAGCTCAGGCACATCTGACAGATGGCACTGGCACTTTTGACAGCGGCTGTTTTCAATTAAACTACCGTTACCATGGCACTGCTTTTGCCGGGTTTGACGCAATGTTTGACCCCCAAAAGAACGCCGATTATGCCGCGCACTTTCTTTTGTCGCTTTATGACGAAAAAAGCAATTGGGCAGATGCGGTGGCAGCCTATCACTCGCGCACCCCAGACTTGGCGGAGGGATATCTCAAACGTGTCAAAGCGGTGCTTGATGGGCCGCAGGTCCTTGATGATACGGAAAAAGATGTCGGTGCCCCGACCATAGTGCCACGCGAAAACACATTCCCGTTGCTTCAGGCCGGCACGCAGCGAGGCTATGGCTCGCTTGTGCCGATGACCACGGCACGAGGCCGCTTGATCGGTGGAAATTCCTGATGCTCACTGAAAAATTCAGCGCAGCAAGCCTGTTTCAACCCACGATTTTGCTGGCACTTGCTTTGATGGGGGTGATCTTGATGATGGTTCTTCCGGTGCCCGCTTGGGTGCTGGATATCGGCTTGGCTCTTTCCTTTGCGCTGGCAATTTTGATGTTGACCGTCACCCTGTTCATCGAGCGCCCGTTAGAGTTTTCGGCCTTTCCCACAATTCTTTTGGCGTCTTTGATGCTGCGCCTGTCTTTGAATGTTTCCTCGACCAAACTAATCATCGGGCAGGGGCACACCGGCACCGCGGCGGCAGGCCATGTCATCCAAGGCTTCGCCGATTTTATCATGGGCGGCAATCTGCTGCTTGGAATTGTGATTTTTCTCGTGCTGCTGATTGTGAACTTCGTCGTGATCACAAAAGGCGCGGGTCGCATGGCCGAGGTGGGGGCGCGCTTTGCGCTTGACGGCATGCCTGGCAAGCAACTGGCCATTGACGCCGATATGGCAGCCGGTGCCATCACCCATGCGGAGGCCAAAATGCGCCGCGAGCGTGAACTGGCAGAGACCAATTTTTTCGGCTCGCTCGACGGGGCGTCCAAATTCGTCAAGGGCGATGCGGTGGCAAGTCTGTTGATCACGGGCCTGAATATCGTAATGGGGCTGATCGTAGGGGTCTTTGTCCATGGAATGCCTGTCGCAAAAGCCTTTGAAACCTATGCAATTTTGACTGTGGGTGATGGTCTTGTCGGACAGATTCCGGCCGTAATTATTTCCGTTGGGGCGGCCCTTTTGCTCGCACGGGGTGGGGCCGTTGGTGCCACGGATGTGTCATTCTTTGCCCAACTTGGCCGCTATCCGGGTGCTTTGGGCACGGTGGCGCTTTTGATGGCCATGATCGCGGTGGTGCCGGGTATGCCGTTTTTGCCCTTTATGCTGGGCGCTGCCGGTTTGGCTGCGGCGGCCTGGCGCGCTTGGCGTCACGATGCGGAAAAACCAGTCATAGAACCGGTGGCCCAAGCCCCCGGCAAGAAACCCATGGGTGACATTCTTGACTTTGATGAAATTCATATCGAATTTGCCCCAAATCTTGTCGCAATGGCACTGGATCCGGCCACAGGGCTTGAAGCGCGGATCGCCAATATGCGCACCCATGTGGCCGCACAATTTGGCTTGATCCTGCCAGAGATCCGCCTCACCGATGCACCGGCCCTTGGCGCGGGCCTCTACGCCATACGTCTGCAAGGCGTTGAAAAGGTACGCGACAAACTGATTCCAGATCGCACTTTGGTGCTTTTGGCCGAGGGTATTTCTGCCCCCGATGGCATTGATGTCAAAGAGCCCGTCTACGGGGCCCCCGCGCGATGGATTTTGCCCGATCAACAAGAAGAGGCGGCCTTTGCCGGATTGACGGTGGTTTCGCCGCCCGAAGTCTTGGCCACGCATTTGCTTGAGGTGATTAAAGCCAATCTGGCCCGACTTTTGTCGCTGCGCGGCCTGCGCCGGTTGCTGGACGAATTCACCAAGACTACCGATCCCACCCGGGCCGATCAAAACAAGCGGCTTTTGGACGAACTCGTGCCAGATAAGGTGCCGATCGACACGCTTTTGACGGTTTTGCGCCTGTTGCTGGAAGAGCGCGTCTCGATCCGCAACCTGCCCCTTATTCTAGAGGCGGCGGCCGAGGCGCGCAGCCTTGGCACACCGGAAGCCATTTGCGAACACGTGCGCCATCGATTGGGCTTCCAACTTGTGGCCGAATTACGGCGCCCTGACGGCACAATTGCGCTTATTCAACTTGCCCCCGAATGGGAGAAAACCTTTGCGGCCTACCAGATCGACGGAGACCGCGGGCAACGTGACGTGGCCCTGCCGCCTGACCAATTCAGCAGGTTGGCCAATGGTTTGGCTGAAAAGCTGAACAAGGCGGCCGAGCAGGGAACCTTTCCGGCCCTTGTCACCTCAACCCTCAGGCGGCGGTTTTTGCGCACCGTGGTGGGCGCAAAGGGTTTGAGCGCAAGCGTGCTGTCTTACGAAGAAATCGGAACCGAGGCGCGTCCCGCCTTGGTGGGCGTTGTCCCGATATGAACGTGCTTTTGTCGCAAATTTTACAGGCTTCGGGCATGACGCAAACCTGGCTTTGGGCAGCCGGGCTTGTCTTTTTGCGGATCGGGGCCGCCATGGCCTTGATGCCTGCCTTCGGAGATCAAGTGGTGCCGCAGCGGGTGCGTCTGGTTTTAGCCATTGCCTTTACGGCAGTTGTTCTGCCGGCGGTGGCTGAGCAGATGCAAGATCTGCCCTCGCTTCCCCTAGCCGCGGTCGAGGAGGTTTTGGCCGGCCTGACGGTTGGCATCGGCCTGCGCCTGTTCATCTTGGCCTTGCAGACCGCAGCGTCGATTGTGGCGCATACGACGTCATTGTCGCAACTTTTTGCGGGTGCGACGCCAGAACCGCAGCCCGCCATTGGCAATATGCTTACCATGGCCAGCATTGCATTGGCGGTTCAGGCCGGTCTGCACGTGCGCGCTGCCAGCCTTTTTGTCTTGTCTTACGAGATTTTGCCGGCCGGTCGTTTGCCAGTCGCCGCCGATTTGGCAGATTGGGGATTGCAAAGGGTGGGTGCTGCGACCGTCCTGGCGCTGGGCTTGGCCGCACCTTTTGTGATCGGTTCGGTTATTTATAACGTGGCGCTTGGCGTCATCAATCGCGCCATGCCGCAAATGCCGGTGTCGATGGTGGGGGCCCCCGTCTTGACGATGGGGGCACTTATCTTGATCGCCTTGGCTGCCCCGCTGATGTTGGGCGTCTGGCTCGCGGCGTTTCATGCCTTTCTGGCCAACCCCACACTTCCCGCACCATGAGCGCGCAAGACGCCGAAAAATCATTTGAGCCATCACAAAAGCGGCTTGACGAGGCGCGGAAGCGTGGAGATGTGCCAAGCTCTGCCGATTTATCGACGGCTGGTGTCTATGGGGCACTGGCCTTGGGTTTAACGGTGTTGGGCCCTCAGGCAATCGACCGGTTGGGCGTGGCAGCCTCAGGCCTGCTTGCACAGTCAGACCTTATTTCCCAAACGTGGCTTCGATCTGCCCGGGCCCCCACTTTGGGCGCCCTTATCAGTTTTGGCGCGCCGATTTTGGCACTGATGATTTTGCCATTAGGTGCGGCTTTGGCGGTCACTATTGCGCAAAGAGGGATCACTTTTGCCCCGGACCGGATCGCGCCAAAATGGTCGCGCATCTCTCCACTGGCGGGGTTGGGGCAAAAATTTGGAGCCAACGGATTGTTTTCGTTCGGCAAAAGCTTCTTTAAGATGATTGCCGTCTGCGTTTTGGTAGCGGGCTTGGTGCCGCGCTATGGCGACCATGTGATGCAAAGCCTGCGGTATTCCGCCGGACAAACCACCGTCTTAATGCTACAAATCGTGATCCAGGTTTTGATTTTGGCCTTTTTGGCCAGCCTTGTTTTTGGTGCTTTGGAGTATGGGTGGCAGTGGCTCCAGCACCGTCGCCGCAACATGATGACCCGCCAAGAGATGGTCGAAGAGCAAAAGGAAAGCGAGGGCGACCCCCAAACCAAAGGGCAACGCCAGCAAAAAGGCCGAGAGATTGCGATGGCTCAGATGCTGCAAGATGTGGCCAAAGCCGATGTGGTGCTGGTCAACCCCACCCATTATGCCGTGGCCCTAAAATGGCGCAGGGGCGATCGCTTGGCCCCGATTTGTTTGGCCAAAGGGGTGGATGATGTGGCGGCGCGTATTCGCGCGAAGGCAGCCGAGGCGGGCGTGCCGGTTCATCGCGACCCACCGACCGCCCGTGCGATCTTCGCAACCGTCGAACTTGGCCAGCCGATCCGACCCGAACATTACAAATCCGTTGCCGCTGCCATTCGATTTGCCGAAGCGATGCGCAAAAAGGCCAAGGGGATGGCGCGATGAACGATACCGACCGCCTGCGCCGCCTTGGCTTGATCAGCGCCCTTCTGCGCGAGAAAAAATTGCACAGCTTGCAAGGCGTGGCCCAAGCCCGGCAAGAAAGTTTGAAGAAATTGGCGGAGCTCGATGCTCCAATCGGCCCAGCTGACCTTCCTGCTCTGGCAGCCGAAGACGTGGCTTTGCGCTATGCGCTCTGGGTTCAGCAACGGCGCAGTGAGATCAACCTTGATCTGGCGCGCCAAACTGCAGATTGGCACCATGCCCTGCAAGAGGCCGCGCAAGCCTTTGGCCGCGACCAAGTTGTGCAAAGTTTGGCAAAGCACCCCAAAGGGCCTATCCGTCGCGGCGCAGGATATCGGTGATCAGCACATCGCTCACCTTGTCGCCCAACACAGATTTGGCCACCTCAAGCAAAGCGGTGCGCAAGGGGATCAAGGTTGCAGCGTCGGTGTAAGGTCCGCTGAAGCCGCCAGAATTGGCATGGTCAAACATCACTTGCAAAAAAGCATCGCGCAATTTCGGCTCTGCGGCGTTGACCTGCGCTGTGGTGCCCGCGCGCACCTCTAAGCTGAGCGATAGCACCATGAGTGCTGAGACTTTGCCCTGCGCCAAGACCGGAATGATGAATTGATTGGCCAGTTTGGCGTAGTCTTTCGGCGTGGCAGGGTCTGAGGATTGCTCTGTCGCAGGGGTCTTTGTGCCTGCGGGGACGGATGGATCTTGGGCGGGGCGTAAAACAAAACCCGCCGCCGCTCCAAGAGATAGCCCAAAAAGGCCCAAGAAAAGGGGAAGAAGTTTGCGCATCATGGCGGTCAGAACGGAATGATCGCATCAACAGCCTGCTGCCCCCAGCTTGGCTGCTGCACATCGCTGATCTGCCCGCGCCCGCCATAAGAAATTTGCGCCTCGGCAATTTTGTCATAGGTGATTTCATTCTGACGAGAGATGTCGTCAGGCCGCACATAGCCTTTGACGATCAAATCGCGCATTTCGTTGTTCACCCGCACCTGCTGCTGGCCCGCAATGCGCAAGACGCCGTTGGGCAGTTCCTCGACCACGGTGGCGGCAAGCCGCAGGGTGACCTTTTCATTGCGCGCCACATTTCCGGTTCCCGCAAAGGTCGATGCCGATTTGACCGAGACCAAGTCGGCCGAACTTGCCCCATCGGGCAGTACGGCCGCATCAAGGCGCTGGGGAATGCCAAACAAAGACGGCATCCCCATTTTGTCACTGGCGGTACGACTGCGGCCAGTGGAATCGTTGATGGTGGCCTGATCGTTGATTTCCACAACCACGGTCAGAATATCGCCGCGCGCACTGGCGCGGTGGTCGCCCAGAAGCGAACTGCGCTGGGCTGTCCACAGCGAGGATTGCTCGGTCGGGCCGCGGTCATCGGCGACGGCGGGCAGGGTTGAATAGACCCCGTTTTGCGCCGGACTGCTGGGCATAGCGGCAAACTCAGGGCTAGTGCCCACGTGATCAAGGCTGCCGCAGGCTGACAGGACCGCGAAGGCTAGGAAACTTTTGCGCATTTGACTCTCTTTTAGGGGTTAGGGCCGACGCGCACGCTGCCGTCCGGGGCGACGGCGCCTTGCAGGGTCAGGTGCGAGGACAGGTTCATCACCTTGATCACAGCCCCCGCGCCGCCCCGCTCTAATGCGCGCCCGTCGGTGCGGATGGTCAGGCCTGCGACTTGGTATATGATGGGGACCACCTGATTGCGTTGGATCAGCGTCGGGGACATCAGGTCGGCCTCATGGACAGCGTGACCAGCGTAGAGCGTTACTTTGGCTTCCAAACCAACGGCGGTATCCGTGGCGGTTAGGGCCCCGGTGATATCCGCCGGGACCATGGCCAGATCTGCCGCAACCAAGATAGTCTGCGCCTTGATCGTGCGGGTGGCGACCACGCTGTCAGCCATCGCGGTCGTGGGCAAAAGAGCCGCCAAAACCAAAAACCGCATCACTTCACCTGCGTTGTGGCAGACATCATCTGGTCGACGGCGGTGATGACTTTGGCGTTCAGCTCATAGCCGCGCTGGGCTTTGATTAATTCGGTGATTTCTTGGACGGCATCGACCGAACTGGATTCAAGATAACCTTGCCGTAAAACACCAAACCCCTGGGTTCCCGGAGCGCCTGCGATGGGGGGGCCCGAGGCTGCGCTTTCTAAAAACAAGTTTGATCCGCTCGCCTCAAGCCCTTTTTCGTTGGTAAAGGTGGCAAGGCTTATCTGGCCCAACTGGGTGGGCATAACCTGGCCTTCGAAATAGGCGTAAACCTCGCCATCGGCATTGATCGCGATGCTTTTGGCATCTGAGGGAATCGTGATGCCCGGGGTCACCTGATAGCCATCCGAGGTGACGATCAGCCCATCTGCTGTGCGTTTGAGCGCGCCGTCACGGGTGTAAGCGGTCTGGCCCGACGGCAGGGTCACCTCCAGATAGCCTTTGCCATCCACCGCCAGGTCCAAATCGCCGCCGGTCTGGCTGAGCGTGCCTTGCTGAAGAATGACCGACACCGATGATGGCCGCACCCCCATGCCCAGTTGGACCCCGGTGGGCAACATCGTGCCTGCCTCTGACGTGATCACACCGGGCTGTTGCACCTGCTGATACATCAAGTCGGCAAAGTCGGCGCGGCGCGCATTGTAGGCCGTGGTCGACATGTTAGCCAAGTTGTTTGACACCACATCGACGCGCATTTGCTGCGCGCTCATCCCCGAGGCTGCGATTTGCAAGGCGTTCATCGTCTTTCCTACCTTCCAAGTGTTTGGATGACCGCGCGGGTGCGGTCATCCTCGCGGTCTAAAAAACTTTGGCCAAGTTCGTAGGCCCGCTGCACGCTGATCATCTTGGCCACTTCTGACACCGGGTCGACATTGCTGTCTTCAAGATGGCCTTGCAAAATTCTGCCGCCCTCCACCGGTTGATAGGCCGTGGCGGTGAAAATTGTGTCTTGCTGGTGGGTCAAGGTCAGCGGATCGGTGGGCGCCCATAGGCCGAGTTTGGCCAAGGGCGCGCCGTCGGCGGACAAAGTGCCGTCCGGCGCCATTCCGATGTTTTTTGCCCCCGGCGGCAGGAAAATCGGTGATCCGGTGGCGTCGAGCACCGCATTGCCGCCGAGGGTTTGCAACGTGCCATCCGCACCGGGCGTAAAACCACCCGCCCGCGTCAGGGCTTGGCCCTGCGGCGTTTGCACCAGAAAGAACCCCGCCCCCTCAATCGCAAAATCCAAAACGCCGCCGGTGGCGCTGACGGGGGCTTGCTGCAGATCAACCGCGCGGGTGTTGGCAAACCCCATCGACAGCGAGGGCCCGTCCCCACCTGCGGCGATGAATTCGGCAAAAATCGTGCCCTCGCGCTTGAAGCCTTTGGTTGACGCGTTGGCGATGTTATTGGCAATTGCATCCATCTGGTTCAACAGACCGGTTTGCCGCGACAGGGTGACGTAGCCCGAAGCATCCATGTTAGACCCCCGCGATCATCGGCACGATGGTGGCCGTAAAGAAGGTAAGCAGGGTGGATGTCATAAAGCTCATCGAGACCCAGAAGACGATCATCATGGCAGCAGCTTTGGGCACAAAGGTCAGGGTGTTTTCCTGAATTGAGGTCAGGGCTTGAAACAGCCCAACGACCAAACCTACGACCAACCCCACGCTCAGCAGCGGTGCCGACATTTGCACCGCGATCCATAGGGCGGCGCGGAGCGTATCAAACAGGATTGTTTCGGTCATATCGGCATCCTTAAGATTTCCTGATAGGCTTCGACAACCTTGTCGCGCAGGGTAGAAACGGTTTCGACCGCCAGTTGGGAATTCGCCAAAGCCTCCACCAAAGCATGCGGGTCGGCACCACCGGTCATGGCCGATTTTGCCGTTTGCTCGCCTTTGGCAAGCGTATCCGCAAAGCTTTGGGCAAAGTTGCCCAAAGCGTTTTCGCCTTGGCCCGCTTGCGGGGCCGCGGCGGTGCGCGCCTTGGCGTAAAGCTGCGTTGCATTGGAAGATCTGATGTCCATTCTGGATTACCTTCGCAACAGGTCAAACAGGCTTTGGGTCATCGACCGCGCCTGATCAAAGATTTTGAGGTTCGCCTCATAACTGCGCTGCGCTTCGCGCGCGTCCGCCACTTCGACCACCAGATCGACATTCGAGCCGTCATAGTGGCCACTTGCATCAGCCTGCGGATTTCCGGGGTCATAGACTTGGTTCAGGGCCGATCTGTCTAATGTGACCTTGCCGGCACGAACCGTGCCGTCGGCCATGTTTTCATCAAAGCTCACCAGTTTGCGCCGATAACCGGGTGTATCGACATTCGAGATGTTTTCGGCCACATGGCGCAGCCGTGCCTGTTGTGCCTCCATCCCAGCGGCGGCATAGCTGAGCGATTTCAATAGGTCAGCCATTTACTTGCGCCCCAGGCTGGCGCGCAGAATGTCGCGGGCATGGCTATAGACGGCCAAAGCCATGTCATGCTCTTGGCGCACAGCGGCCGATTTCACCAATTCGCGTTCCAGCGATACCGTGTTGCCGTTTGGCGACGCCTCGCCCGCGCCGGGTTGAGCGATAGTTTGGGCGGCGCGCAGGGGTGTTGTGATATGACCGGCCCTTGTGGCGCGCATGCCGCTTTGGGGGCCGGCATCATAGACCTGCGCGAAATCGGGCAGGTCCATCGCCTTGTAGCCGGGCGAATCAGCTTGGGCCACGTTGCGGGCGATCTGATCCATCTGCGCCGCGGCGTGATCTGCCAAGGCCTCTGCCATGCGTGTCAGGCTGAGTGTTTCTAACATCTCGGGCTTCTCCCTTGACCAACTTCACCAAGGCTTAAGACTGATTCCTTTAGAAAGAGTTGCGACATGCCGGATGGAGACGAAAATGGCTGGAGTTTTTGATGCCTTGATTTCTGAAATCTTAGCGATGCCCGTGCGCACGCGGCTGGGGCGCGTTGGTGCCATTGGGCGCGGGACGGTCATGGTGACGGGGTTGGGGGATGTTGCGGCCTTGGGCGACCGGGTGGTGTTGGGTGATGCCTTTGGGGGAGAGGTCGTGGCCTTGCAGCCCGAGGGGATCACCGTTTTGACCGATCAGTCGGCTGAAGGTCTGACCTTGGGGGCAGTGGTGCGGCTGAAGGGTCAGGCGGGGATCGCGCCTGATAACAATTGGATCGGTCGGGTGGTTGACCCTTTCGGTAAGCCGTTGGATGGTAAGGCCCTTTTTCGCGGCCCTATGATGCGCCCGCTCTTGGCCGCCGCCCCGGCCGCTGCCTCGCGGCGCAGTCTGGGCGAAAGGCTGGAAACCGGACTTGCGGTGTTTGACACGCTTTTGCCGGTGGTGCGCGGCCAAAGGGTCGGGCTTTTTGCCGGGTCTGGCGTGGGCAAATCGACCCTTTTGGGGAAATTCGCGCGCGGGGTTTGTTCTGATGTGGTGGTGATTGCGCTGATCGGCGAGCGGGGCCGCGAATTGCGCGAGTTTGTCGAGCGCGTGCTGGGCCCGCAAGGAATGGCGCGCGCAGTGGTTGTGACGGCCACGTCCGACCAATCGGCGCTGATCCGGCGGCGCTGTGCTTGGGCCGCGATGGCCGTGGCCGAGCATTTTCGCGATCAAGGCCTGCATGTGTTGCTGCTGGCCGATTCGGTCACCCGCTTTGCCGAGGCGCACCGTGAAGTTGCCCTCGCGGGGGGGGAAGAGGCCAGCCTGCGCGGCTATCCGCCCTCGGTCGCACCGGCGATCACGGCTTGGGCCGAGCGTGCCGGGCCCGGGCCGACCGATTCGGGCGATATCACGGCGATCTTTTCGGTTTTGGTGGCTGGCTCTGACATGGAGGAAACGGTCGCCGATATTCTGCGTGGGGTGCTGGACGGCCATGTCGTGATGGACCGCAAGATTGCCGAACGCGGGCGCTATCCGGCGATTGACCTTTTGCGCTCTGTCTCGCGCAGTTTGCCGCAAGCGGCCACGGCGGCCGAAAATGCCGATATCGCCCAAGCGCGGCGGCTTCTGGGGGCCTATGACCGGGCAGAGTTGATGATTCAAGCCGGTCTTTACAGCGCAGGGTCTGACCCCCTCATCGACGAGGCGATACGGGTTTGGCCCGCCCTTGACGCCTTTTTGGCCGAAGATGCGCCCGAAGGCGGCATTTCAGGCAGCTTTGCGCGGCTTCAGGATGCGCTGTCATCGCCATCACAGGGATGACCGGCTTTGCTGCATCAAGGTTAAAGCGACCGATCCGCTGGCCGATTGCGCCATCAACTGATCGGCCTGCGCGCGCGACAAGAAGCGTTTGATCAGCATGTCTGTCTTGGCACTGTCTGCGAACTGGCTGATCCCGCTGTCGCCAAAGACCGCCGAAGCCTTGGCCTGATACAGGCCCAATTGCTGGTCCAAATTCAGCGCAGAAGTACCAGAGGGCAGGCCCAGCGCTTTTTGAAAGACCCTGCTGAGCGGGGCATTGCCCAGAATCGTCAACCATTTGGTGGTCTCGCTGCTGCGCGCACCCCCTAAACTGGCCAATTCGCGTTGAGCGTTTAGGGCCAGATGCAAATCCTCATCCTGATCGCCCACGGCTGATTCGAAGGTGCGGGCCTTGTAGGCTGTCAGGATGGTGGTGGCAAAGTTGGGGCCTTGGGTGGCGGGGAGTGATCTGTCGAAGCGAAAGGTGCTTGCCATTTGCAGATAGCGCTTGTCTGCCAGCCTGTTGGCCAATGCCTTGTTTGAGGTTAGATCATCGGTCAGGATCTTTTTGATAAAAGCCTTGTTGGCGATGTCGGCCTCTAGCCCGAAGGCCCCCAAGGCGACCTTGAGAAGCCGCCTGTCGCCAACCAGCTGGTCGGCGGTGGTAATCTGCCCGATCTTGGCACGGAAATAGTCAACATCGCGCGCCATTTCCGGGGTCGCGTTCAAGGTGGCGGTTTGCGTGGCCATGGTGCGTTTCAAGATCGCCCACCCCGCCGGGCCAGACATGGGCAGGATGGGCGTAAAGCTCATTTTGCGGCCGCCGCAAAAAGCCGTTCTTCGCGCGGCAATAAAGCCCTTAGAGATTTTAGCGCGTGGTAGGGCTGATCTTCCAGCACGGCTTTGGTGGCAAGGTTAAGGTGGGTGCGGCTGTCGTGATCGGTCAAGACCTGACTGAGCTGCTCGATTCCGCGCAGCAGTTGATGGCGTGTGTCGCCGGCGGTGGCGTCGCCGGTCAAGACCAACTGCGCGATATAGCAGACCCGTTTGACTGGCGTGTTCGCCTCTTGCGGGTGGATGGCGTCGCGCAGTCGCAGGATATTGGCGTTGGGGGTCATGATCGCCAGACGAGAGCGTTTCTCGCCGTTTTCGATTACGGCCCCGTTGATCAAGACCCTTTCATGGGGCCCAAGTTTAAGGACAAGGCCGCTCATAGATCGCCCCCATCGCCGCGCAGGCCGCGCATGACGGCTTTGTTGATGTCAACCAAGACCTCCACACTGGCGCGGTTGGCCAAGACGGCGCGCGAATGGGTGGCGGTGAATTCGTAAAGGTAGAACAGTTGCGCGCGCAAAGGGGCGGGCAAGCCATTGCCTTGGTCGGCCACATCGATGGCCAAAGCAGACCAAAGCTGCAGGTTTTCGTGGACCGCTGTGGCCAAAAGGGGAAAATCTTCTTTCCGCTTTGTCCAGGCCATGGCCATTTTCTGGGTGCAGCGCGCAAGCAAGTCATATTCTTGGGCGCGCGCTGTGCGTACGGGGGCTTCGCGCTGGCCATAGGCCGCACGGGCGATCGGGGTTGCAATGTTCAAAATCTGTCCTTCCGGAGGTTTGCGTGGGGTGGCGCAGGCGGGACCGGGGGGGCTTTACCCCCCCGGTCAGCGGCCTTACCGGAACAACGCCAGCAGGGATTGCGGCTGCTGGTTGGCGATCGACAGGGCTTGGGTGGACAATTGTTGCTGCACCTGCAGGGCCTGAAGACGCGCCGATGCCTCTTCCATATCGGTGTCGACCAAGGCCCCGATGCCGGTTTTCATCGAATCGGCCAAACTGTTCACGAAAGTCTGTTGAGTGGTTAACTTGACCTGAGACGTTGCAAAGCTCGACGCTGCGGTGATGGCAGTGGTCATAAGGCTTTCAATGCTGCTGAGTGCGCTTGTGGCACCAGCCTGGCTGCTGATGTTCATGCCCGCCAAAGCCGCCAAGCCGCCCGAGCCGGTGTTGGAAAACTGCGCCGCCACCCGGTAATCCACGGCAGTTGCGCCCGAACTGGTGTTGGTAAAAATGAGGTTGTTGGTCGAACCCGTCGTGTCATAGTCGACGCTCAAGTACGGAATGTTAAGCGCCTCAGTCGCCTGTTTTAGCCCGATGGCCACAACAGAGTTTGTATTCGTGGCGGCAACATCGGCTGCCGTCACGGTATAGGTTGCCGTCTTACCCGCGATGGAAACCGATACGCTATCGCCTGCGACAAATTGGTTCGGAGATGCGCTGCCTTCGGCAATGACAAGTTTGCCGGTTACGGCGGATCCTACGGTTCTGTTCAAGGCAAAGCCAGCAACGTCGCCACCAGTAGATACACCGTCTGACCCGGTAAACACCGTGCGCGCAACATAGGCGCCGGTCGTAAGATTTTGCGCGGTCACAGCTATGCTGCTGGCCGTGACGGTCGCGCCGCTCCGATCAATCGAAGCCAAGACGCTGGTCGTGGCAACTGAGCCGTTGATCAAATTCAGCCCGTTGAACTGGGCCCCTTTGACCACGCTGTTAATGTTGTCGCGCAAGGCGACAAGGTCAGCTTGCAGTTTGGTGCGATCAACGTTGCTGGATTGTGCCGAGATAATCTTGTTTTTGATTTCCCCCAAGTTATCGGCGATGGTCTGCGCTGCATTTGCTGCAACGCCAACGGTTGCCAAGCCAAATCCAAGGTTGTCGGACACGGTCTTGAAGGCGTTGATATCCGTAGTGATCATCTTGGAAACGGCCCAGATGGCCGGGTTGTCTTGGGCATTGTTCACCCGTTTGCCCGAAGACACCTGTGACGTGACTGTTTCCAGATCGAGATGGATCGACTTCAAGGTTTGAAGCGTCGAAAAGGCGGCGCTGTTGGTCAAAATTGACGTCATTTTACTTCCTTTGCGGTCTACCGGCGCTTTGCGCGCGGCGTTTTGCACCATCCGGCCGGATGGCTTTCAAGGCTTTCTTGCCCATGCGACCCGCTAGACCGAACCGCGCCACCCCACCTGGAGTGCCCTATCAGTAAGGGCTTGAACTCTTAAATTTCTTCTAAGCGCAAAACAGGCTTTTCAAAGGATTTTAGCCAAATCTTACAGTCTTTGCGCCACGACCGCGGGCAGGATATCCTGCCGGTGTCCGGCCTTGGTATAGGTCACCAATCCCGTTGACACTGACCGAATCTCGGCCACGCGCCGCAAAGCCGCGCGGATGCCGCGCTGCACGGCCGTCAAGGTCGCCGCGTTGCGTTGGGCTTTGGTGTGGATCAGCCGCAGGGTCGCGGCATCAAAACCATCGGCTTGGCCAAGCTCTTGTTCCAAAGCCAAAGACAGGGCCGGCAGGCGATCATAGTGATGCGCCAGCAGGGTTTGGTGAATGTCGTCCAGCAGGCGCGCCGCTTTGGGTTCAAGCAGAGGTGTCATGGCGCACCAAGCTTTGAAAGATATTTTGTGCCAAACCCAGCCCGCCATGGGCCACCATCGCTTTGGCCTGCGCCTCGCGCAGGAAAGAGGCAAATTGATCCTCGCCAACTGCGCCATTAAAGGCACCCGTTTGCGCATCAAGCCCGGTGTGGGCGAGCATTTCGGACAAAAAGGCCGTCTCAAGCTCTTGCGCTTTTTTCATAAGCTCGGCCGATCTGGCAGGTGAGGGCACCGACAGGGGGGCAGGTGGAATGGGCAGGTCCATCTCAATCTCCAACGGATAAGATTTTTTGGAAGTATCGGGGATGGCGGTAAAGAACTGGTAAGTTTTTTGACCGAAACATCACAGCAACCTCGGCAGGAGTCGATGCTTTATGGATATCCCCAGTTTGCTGTCAGCTTTCATGGTTCCCAGCGGTGATTCGGTGCAAGCCGCCGTGGGTCTAAATCTTCTGGGATCCGGGGCCGATTTTGCGGCCAATTTGGCGCTGCCAGACGCGGTTTCGCCCGCGCCAACCCCAAAGGCACATCTGCCCAAGACGCAGGTCAAAGCGGGGCTGATCACCCTGATGGCGCAGATGGGCCAGATCTCTCAAGATGCCGAGGTTGCGCTACCCATCGGCGGGCAAGTGCTTGTTCCGGACGCGCCACAGGGCCGCGACATGCTCGCAAAAAACCCTTCAAAGCTGCAAGAACCTGATCGCGCTACCCCTGCCCCCTTAGACCCTGCGCCGACCCCAAGCGCTACCCCGCCGATTTTGCTGCGATCCGGTCCTGAACCGCGCCTTGAGGCCGTCGGGACATCGGCGGTTTTCGCTGTGCCACAGGCGTCTGCACCCGTGAACATGACAGCGTCCGATCCGCCTGCGGCCAAGGATTGGCAGGCATTGGCCCGACCTCAAGGCGCGGGTCCTGAACAGCGCCTTGAGGCTGTCGGGACATCGGCGGTTTTCGCTGTGCCACAGGCGTCTGCACCCGTGAACATGACAGCGACCGATCGGCCTGCAGCAAAGGATTTGCAGGTATTGGCCCGACCCCTAAGCGCGGGTTTATCCGCACAAGTCCCGCCGCCGATAGTGGCCCAAATTGACAAGTCCGCCACCGCTTTGGCCCGGCCAGTGGCTTTTGCCCCTATGGCACAGCAAGATTTAGCCCCAAACCCTATGGCAGGGTGGATCGGTGGCGTTCTGCCCCCCGCCGCCGGTCACGCTTTGGACATGGCGGGGGACGGGGGCGCTGTGTCAGTTCCGCCTGCCCCGGCTGAAGCACAAGCTTTTGCACCGCCCCAAAGCCGCGAGCTGCGCGGCAATCTTGTGCCGCGCGGGGCTGTTGAGCCGATTGACGGGGCAATCCATCCAGTGCCTGAAGCGATGCAGGGGCAACCCTTGGTCGTGCAAACCCCGCCTGAAAAGGCAACAGGCCAAGGCGCTTTGGTCAATAGTCCCGACACAAAGGAAAGTGTCGGCTTTGTGGCCCTAAATCACGGTCAAGCCGCGGGTGATCCTAAGCTTGTGCAGGTACCCTACGCAAAAAATCTTGCCGAAAACCCGGTGCAGAAAACAAAGTCGGGTTCAGGGCCGCGTCCGCTTCAGGCTGCCGTTTCGATCGTGAAAGCGCTGGGTGGGCCGCCCGAAGTGGACAGGATGCAGGGCCTTCAACCCTTTGAGCCGATGGTCATGGCAACCAAAGCCGTGGCGGAAAGCGACCCAATGCCTGCCCAGACCGGGTTTGCCCAGATTGCCGTGCCAGATGCGTCATCGATGCCAAGCCCGCAAGCCCTTGGCGGCGTGCCAGCGCCGCAGGCGCCCGCAGAACCTTCCCTACCGCCAAAGACAGCCCAAGCCTTACATGCGCAGTTGCCCGCCGTGATCGAGCATTTGCAACACGGCCCCACGCGGGAGGGTCACAGCCACGCCGAAGTTTTGCTGAACCCGGCCGAATTGGGCCGCATCCGCTTTGATCTGATAACCCAGGGCGATCAGGTGCAGGTCCGCCTTGCGGTTGAGCGGCCAGAAACCTTGGACCTGCTGCGCGCCCATGCCGAAACCCTGCGGCAAGAGTTTCGGGCCGCGGGTTTGAACACGGATACGCTGAACTTTGGCCAATGGTCCGGGCGTCCGCCGCACCGCGACCACCCAGACCCCTTGACGCACGCGCCGGGCGAATTCGCCGATCTGCCCCGGCTTATAGCCGCTCCCTATATCAAACCATGGTCCGCCACGGGGCTGGACCTTCGTCTTTGAAAGGACACATCATGGATGTCTCAACCAGCTATCAAACGCCTGTAAAAACCACGGCTTCGGCCGACAAGCAGAAAAACGACAAGAACTACGACACGTTCTTGAAGATGATGACGACCCAGATCAAAAACCAAGACCCCCTCAACCCGATGAGTGCCGATCAACTTGCCGTGCAGTTGGCCACCTTTTCCGGCGTCGAACAACAAACTAAAACCAATGACCTTTTAGCTCAGCTTTTGGGCCAAAATGCGCTGAGTGGGATGGGCCAAATGGTGGGTTGGGTGGGCAAAGAGGCGCGAATCGCCGCCCCTGCCTATTTCGATGGCGCGACCCCAGTAACCCTCTCGCCCAATCCGGCGCAGGCGGCCAACAGGGCGGTTCTGGTGGTGGCCGATCAAAATGGCAAGGAAGTCTCGCGGACCGAATTGCCCTTAGGGTCAGCCGATTATGACTGGCAAGGACGCGATTCGCAGGGCAAGGCTTTGCCAAAAGGCGTTTATGCGCTGACCTTGGAAAGCTGGCAGGGCGATAAAGTCATCGACACCTCTCCCGTTGAATACTACGGCAAAATCAGCGAAATTCGCAGCACCGCCGATGGTGTTGCAGCCCTGCTGCCGGGCGGCGTAGAGGCCTTGGTGGCGGGTGTCACCGCGATCCGCGAAAAGCCCGCATCCTAAGCGCGCCCGAAACTGGCTTACTCGAAAAACCCATCTGGATGTTGGCGGTACAAAGATCCACATTGGGGCAAAAGGCAGGGCCGCCATGATCGAATATGCCAGCAACCGCGTTCCTTTGAAGCGTCTGTGCGAAACAGGCGGCGTTTTGGCTGTCATCACCCAGATCGTGGGAACATCCTACCGCAACCTTGGTACGATGATGGCCTTTGGTCCGCAGGGCCAGCGCACTGGGTCGCTGTCATCGGGCTGTATCGAGGATGACATTGCCGAACACGCCGCCTCGGCGCTGAAAACCCAACAGGTGCGGGCGCTGCGCTATGGCCAAGGCTCGCCTTTCTTTGATCTGAAGCTGCCCTGTGGCGGGGGGCTGTCGATCCTGTTGATCCCAAACCCCGACCGCGCCGTGTTGCAAGCCATTCTTGCCCAAGGCGATGCACGGGTTGAGGCGGGCTTGCGCATAACCCTGTCAACCGGGGCGCTGGCGCTTTTGCCCGCAGGGCAGGCGGCTGTCGGCCCAGACGAGCTTGTGATCGTGCTGGAACCGGAACTGCGGTTTTGGGTTTATGGCCACGGGATCGAGGCCATGTCCTTTGCCCTGATGGCGCAGGCGGCGGGCTATGATGTCACCCTTTTTGGCCAAGAGGGTTTGCAAACCGACCTCTCGCGCATCGGGCCGCTGAATGTAACGCTGGTGCCCAGCTTTCGCAGCTATATCTGCCCCAAGCCCGATCGTCGCACGGCTGTGACCTTGTTTTTTCATGACCACGAGAACGAAGCCCGTCTGTTGGCCCAGTTTTTGCCGACAGAGGCCGTGTTCATCGGCGCGCAGGGCAGCCTGAAGGCGCGTCAGACCCTGCTGGCCGAATTGCAGGCGCAGGGCGTTCGGGCCGAGGATACCGAAAGGCTCTGTCCGACCTTTGGTCTGATCGGATCGTGCCGCGATCCGCGCACTTTGGCCGTTTCGGTCTTGGCCCATATTTTATCGCTTGCCGGTCCTGCCGTGCAGGCGTATTTGGGTAATTATTAAGCTTTCACCTTTAGGCACATCCTGGTGCAGGATGTGTGATATGGATATTTCAGGTAATAAATTGGCATTGGCCGAAACCCATTTTCGAAGCTGCTCTCAAAGGCTTCAGGCCGCCTTGCAGCGATGGGCCGGCAAAACGCTGCCGCTGGGCTTGGGTGATTCGTTTCGGTTGCATGGCATAGATCAGTCCAACACGGTTGTGGGTTTGGACGATCTGTTTTTTGTTGTGCAAGACGACCATTTTCGCCCCAAGGCCGAGGCGGGGATGCAGCTTTTGAACCAAGAGCTGATCAACACCGGAACGCTGCGCAATTCATTTTTTCCGCAGATCCTGATGGCCCATGGTGAAGATCTGGATCTGACACTGAACTTTGTCTTTCAAGGCCGGTTTCAGGTTACGATCTATCAAAGCCGGATGGACCAAGACCCTGTGGCCTTGGTTGAAAAAATAGTAGCGTCTGACGAGATTTCTGTCGCTGAACTGGCCATCGGCGCTTTGACCACCTTGCCGCGCGGGGTGCGGTTGTTCTGGGTGGCGCGGGCTTTGTCGGATACCTGCGTCTTGGTTGATGCGACGTGGCAGGGCCGCGCCCCCGTGGCGAGTGAGGCGCGCATGGTTGTGGCTATTCGCACCTTTGGCCGCAGCGCCGAAGTGCAACGCCTTCTGACGCGGTTTCAAGCGCAGGCGATTTCCAGCGATTACGACCAGATGCTGAAAAATACCTTCTTTTTGGTCTATGATGCCTTACCCACCGCTGGCACAGCACCTTATGACCAACTGGCGCAGAATGACCTGTTGAACCTTTTTGTGCTGTCCGGCCCCAATATGGGCGGCGCTGGCAATTTAAGCTTGGAACTTCTGGCCCTGCAGACGGCTTTAACCGAAGCGGCAATCACGGTGAACGAACTGGTGATCGCCGATGATGATCTTTCGATCTCGCTGGAAAGTCTGGCACGCAACTGGGCCGCGACCTTGTTTCGAAAGGACCAAGCCTTTCATACATTACCGATTTTTCTGAAGTCTGAACCGCGTATGATGTGGGAAGATGGTGGCTTTTGGGGCCGCTACACCCGCGAAAGCCCGGGCAGCCAGCGCAGCGCCGTGGCCCCGCGTCTGTTGCGCCATACCAAGGTTTTTCATGGATCCGACCATTTGGGCGACATGGCGCGCCTTCATCATCCTGAGTATTCCGCCTTTGTTTTTCTATCAATGCCTTATGCGCGTTTGGCAGACATGGGCCTGCCCTGTGCGATGTTTCTGCGCGGCGATGATATCGAATATTGTTTGCGAAATGTCGCTTCGGGCGGGGTGACTGTATCCAACCCCAACCTCGCCGCGTGGCATGAACCGACCCATTCTTATGCGCAAGAATACATGAGCATCGCGCACGGCGTGATCATCAATATGGCTTACGGCCAACGCAAGCCTGACGATCTGGCAACCTTTTTTCACCGCCGCGCGGCTGTGCATCTGTCGCTATCTGACGTGGCAGGCCTGACCGTCTATGCCGAGGCTTTGGCCGATCTGGTCGCCTGTGACCGCTTGTTGCAGCCCAATTTTGCCGGCCATTACCTGTCGATCATGGCGCGGTTCAAAAGCTTTGATGCGGCTTTTTCGGTCTTGGCGGATGAACTTGTAACTTCGCTGACCGATTCCTCCTTGCGCGAGGGTAAGGTCACCGCTGTCGCCCCGTTTTTGTATATGGAGCCTTATTCCGGCAAAGACCCGCTGGACCACGTGGTTTTGGTCAACACCCATACCGATAAGCGCTTCATTTACGACCCGTTCGAAACAGACCGTCTGGCGGCCTTGTCCAGCGTGGCCGCCCGGCTTTATGCCAGCTTAGCGGTGTTTATCCAGAATTTTGATAGGCTGCGCGGCCATTACCGACAAAGGATAGCCACCTCGGCCTCAGCCGCATTTTGGCTGGCAGAGGCCGAGGGCAAGGCGTTCGGGGTGCTGCATGGCGACTGATGGTGATCCGGCAGCCTTACGGCGGCTTAGGCGGGCCGATTTGCACCGCCTGACCAAGCCGTTTTTGATTGACACGCAAACGATCACCTCTGGCCGCGCGGTAGCCTTGGCCCGCAGCGGCGAGGGGGCACTGCCCTATCTGGATGGCGATGTCTTTTCCGGCGGCATCACGCTCGCCCCCAAGGCCGCGGCGCCCTATTCGGGCACGCGCTGGGTCATCCAGCAAGGCCCTGACGGCACATGGGGGTTTTTGAACCAAGGCCAGCCAGACAAGATGCTGGTCGCCTCGGCAGGTTTTGTCGCTTTGGGACGGCCTTTGGCAGGTTCGGCGATGGCGCGGTTTGCCACCACGCGCTGGTTGCTGTACCGTGACCTGATCGGCTTTCGCTTGCGCCCGGTGATGGCGGTGAGCGGTTGGCTTGGCGTGCGAGACACGGCGCTGATCTTGTCTGACCCCGGTGATGTGCCCGGCCGCTGGATGTATTGGGATGTGGTTCCCCTGCAAGACGACCGATTCTCCCCGCGCGAGTGACCTGCCTCCAAAGGTAAGGGTGGCTTGACGAATTCCCTTTCATCTGGAAATCGGCTAGACCCTGCGCATCTTAGGGGAGCGACCAAGACTTTGCCCAATCACCTGCACAAAAACGACCTGCCTTCGGGGTTAAATCTTGGCCCCATCGTGGCCATTGATACCGAAACCATGGGTCTTGACCCGCGCCGCGACAGGCTTTGCGTGGTGCAACTGTCGTCAGGCGATGGTCATGCGCATATCGTGCAGATTGACAAGGGCCAGACCAGCGCCCCCAACTTGCAGCGCCTGTTGACCGATCCTGCCATTCTGAAGCTGTTCCACTTTGGCCGCTTTGACATTGCCATGCTGCACCAAGCCTTTGGTGTGCGCACGCAACCTGTGTGGTGCACCAAAATCGCCGCCAAACTGGTGCGCACCTTTACCGATCGGCACGGGCTGAAATACCTACTGAACGAGTTGGTCGGGGTTGATGTGTCAAAGGCGCAGCAAACCTCTGACTGGGGCCAAGCGACTTTGAGCGAGGCGCAAAAGGACTATGCCGCCTCTGACGTTTTGTATCTGCACAAACTGAAAGACGCGCTGGAAGCGATTTTGATCCGCGAAGACCGGCTGACCCTTGCGCAGCGCTGCTTTGACTTCCTGCCCACTCGGGCCGAGCTGGACCTTTTGGGATGGAACGACCCCAATGACATCTTCCACCACTGACCCGCTCTCCATCGCCCGCCGCGTGATCGGGCTAGAGGCGCAGGCCTTGGGCGATCTGGCGGCAAGTCTGGACGACAGCTTTTCCAAGGCTGCCGATCTAATCTTGGCCGCCAAGGGGCGGGTGATTGTGTCGGGCATGGGCAAATCTGGCCATATCGCGCGTAAAATGGCGGCCACCTTTGCGTCGACCGGAACACCCGCGCAGTTCGTGCATCCGGCAGAGGCGAGCCATGGCGATCTGGGCATGATGTTGCAGGGCGATGTGGTGCTGGTGCTGTCCAATTCGGGCGAAACGCCGGAATTGGCTGACATTGTGGCCCACACCCGCCGCTTTGACATTCCGCTGATCGGCATCGCCAGCCGCGCCGGTTCCACCTTGCTGCGGGCGGCGGATGTGGCTTTGGTGCTGCCCGCCGTGGCAGAGGCGTGCGGCACGGGCGTTGTGCCCACCACCTCTACCACCATGATGCTGGCCTTGGGCGATGCGCTGGCCATAGCTTTGATGGAGCGGCGGGAATTTACCCCTGAACATTTCCGCGTCTTTCATCCCGGTGGCAAGTTGGGCGCCCGCCTGACCAAGGTGCGCGATCTGATGCACACCGACCTGCCGCTGATCGCCACGGATCGGCCCATGTCTGAAGCTCTTTTGGCCATCTCGCGCTACGGGTTTGGCGTGGTGGGGGTGACGGGTCCAGAGGGCGCTTTGTTAGGCATCATCACCGACGGCGACCTGCGCCGCCATATGGAGGGGCTTTTGGCGCTGACCGTGGCGCAAGTGATGACCCCCCATCCGCGCACCGTGGCTCCCGATGCGCTGGCCGAGGTGGCCTTGGCTATTATGAACGAGCGAAAGATCACCTGCCTGTTTGTCAAAGACGCGCCGGAACCCGGCTTGCCTGCTTTGGGCATATTGCACATCCACGACCTTTTGCGCGCCGGAGTCGTCTGATGGCCATGGCGGGGGCAGACAATCTTCACTCGCGCCTTGTCTTCTGGCTGAAGATTGTTTTGCCACTGGCGGCTTTGGGCCTGTTGGCCACGCTGTTCCTGTTTGGCCGCCCCGTTCGCCCCGAAGATGCCATTCCCTATGCCAGCACAGATATCACCGACCGTGTGAAACAGCCGCGCGTGACCAGCCCGGTCTTTGCCAGCATGACGCAGGATGGCGCAGCCCTGACCATCACCGCCGCCGAGGCGCGGCCCGGCACTTCAGGAACGGATAACGCAGGCCAAGCCCAAAGCGTCTTGGCCAAGATGGACATGCCCGACGGGTCCACCGCCCAGATCACAGCGCCGCAGATGCAGATGGAGCGTGCAAGCCAGCGCGCCGTTTTGACCGGCGGGGTGAAGATCGTCACTTCAAACGGGTATACGGCCACGATGCCCGGCCTGTCGGTGGCCACGATCCAAACCGATGTGACCAGCCTTGGCCCGGTTGATGCCATAGGTCCGCCGGGAAAGTTACACGCGCAAGCGATGCACCTTGGCGTATCGCCTTCGGGCGGTTACCAATTGGATTTCACGGGGGGTGTGACGCTGGTCTATCTGCCCAAGGGAGGTTTATGATGCTCAAAGCGTGGCTTTTTGCTGTGGCACTGATAGCGGCCCCCTTGGGTGCGGGGGCTGCAGGAACCGATGTTGCCTTTAGCGGCTTGCAAGTTGACCCAAGCCAACCGGTGAAAGTTGTGGCCGATCGGCTTTCGGTCAATCAAACAGATGGCACGGCTGTCTTCACCGGCAATGTTGTGGTGACGCAGGGCACGATGACCCTGCAAACGGCGCATCTGCGGATCGAATATGCGCAAGACAAGAAAAGCATCGCGCGGATGTTAGCAGACGGAGGCGTCAAGATGGCGGCAGGAACCGAGGCTGCGTCGTCTCAAGATGCCGAATATGCGCCGGAAACGGGTGATTTGATCATGCGGGGGGACGTTGTGCTGACGCAGGGCGCCTCGGCCATTTCGGGGCCGTTGCTGACCATGAGCCTGAAGACGGGCCTTGGCACGATGGAGGGCCGTGTCACCGCCGTTTTCACCCCCACCCAAGCGCCGAAAAACTGATGGCCGAGGCGGGTGTTCTTGACGGGTTGAGTGGTTTGCAGGTGCGCAACCTGCGCAAAAGCTACAAAAAACGGCTGGTGATCCGTGATGTCTCCCTAACCCTTGGCCGGGGTGAGGTTGTGGCGCTGCTTGGGCCCAACGGGTCGGGCAAAACCACTACATTTTACGCCATTGCTGGTCTGATCACACCAGAGGCCGGGCAGGTTCTCATCGACGGGCGCGATGTGACGGCCTTGCCCATGTACCGCCGCGCACGGTTGGGGATCGGCTATTTGCCACAAGAAATGTCGATCTTTCGCGGCTTAAGCGTGGAAGACAACATTCTTGCCGTGCTGGAAATCGCCGAACCTGACCGCCACAAGCGCCGCGAGCGGTTGGAAGAGCTGTTGTCGGAATTCTCGATCACCCATATCCGCGCCGCGCCCGCGCTGGCGCTGTCAGGGGGCGAGCGGCGGCGGGTCGAGATTGCGCGCTGTTTGGCGGCAAACCCGCTGTATCTGTTGCTGGATGAACCCTTTGCCGGGGTCGATCCCATCGCGGTGGCTGAAATCCGCCACTTGGTGCAAGATCTCAAATCGCGCGGCATTGGTGTGCTGATCACCGACCATAACGTCCGCGAAGCGCTGGATATTGTGGACCGCGCCTATATTTTGCACGATGGCAAGGTGTTGATGACCGGCACCGCAGATGAAATCGTGCGCGACGAGATGGTCCGGCGGGTTTATCTGGGCGAGAATTTCAAGATCGCCTGAAACAGCGCTTACAGACCCGTTGACAAGTGCCCCGCCTCATCCCCAAATACAAGGGATGCGCGCAAGAGGTCCCCTGCCTTGCCTGACAGATGCGGCCCCCAAGCGGGGCACCGCCACAGGGCCTAAGTGCGCTAAAACTCAGATGAAAACTTCCCATCCGACGGATTTTTTGATCCAGCGGGCATCTTTATTCTAGGAGGCATCCATGCGGTACCAAATCACCGGCAAGCACATCGATATTGGCGAAGCGCTGCAAACACATGTGAAATCCGAATTGGGCGAGATTGTGGAAAAATATGCCCAAAGGCCCACGGATGCGACGATTGTCTTTTCAAAATCCGGTTATGAACATGTCTGCGAGGCGGTCATTCATTTGTCGACCGGCCTAAACGCCCATGCCAAAGGCCACGCCACCGAAATCTACGCCGCTTTCGAATCGTGCCGCGAAAAAATGGATAAGCAACTGCGCCGCTATAAGCGCCGGCTGCGCAACCACCATTCGCACCGGACAGAACCTGTTGAATATGGGGTGGGGGCGTCTTATATCCTCGCTCCGACCCAAGAACCGGAAGATACAGACACAGCCCCTGTTTCCCATGTTATCATTGCCGAAATGGAAGCGAAAATCCCGGCGCTGACCGTGGGCGAGGCTGTGATGCAATTGGAACTGGGCGGGCAAAAGTTTCTGGTGTTTCGCAACATGGGCCATGGTGGGGTTAACGTGGTTTATGTGCGCGACGATGGCAACATTGGCTGGATTGACCCGAAGAATGCGACGTAATCCGCGGCTGCGGCCGGTATAAGCAGGTAGTTAAGGCCCATGGAACTTTCAAAACTGCTTATGCCGGGCGCGGTGCGCTTTATTGGCCAATTGACAGGCAAAAAGCGCCTGTTTCAGGAATTGGGCGAAATTGCAGCCCAAGCCTATGGGTTAAACGCCTCGGTCGCAACCGATGGGCTGCAAGAGCGCGAAAGCCTTGGGGCGACGGGGGTGGGGCATGGCATAGCGCTGCCCCATGCCCGTTTGGATGACTTGGACCGGATCGTGGCCGTGTTCTTGCGGATGGAAAAACCGCTGGATTATGATTCGGTCGACCGCCAGCCGGTGGATTTAATCGTTGGTCTGTTTGCGCCCAAAGAATCCGGCGTTGAGCATCTTAAAGCCTTGGCGCTGGTGTCGCGCACCATGCGCGATCCGGGCATTTGCGCCAAACTGCGCGCCAACACCGACCCCGCCAAGTTGCACGCGATATTGACCGAGGCGCGGTCGGTGCAGGCGGCTTAAAGCCCCGCCTTAGCGCAGCGTAAAGCCTGCCCAGACCCCGGCCGCCAGCAAGGCCACAGCCCCCAGTGCGGCCCAAACCAAGGGCACCCCAAGGCGTTTGGGCGGCACTTTGGGGCCTTCGGCTTGGGCGATCAGCAAATTTTCGACCAGTCCCGGCAATCTGGGGCCAAAGCGGGCCAGCACCTCGACCGTGCTGACCAGATCGCGAATCAGTGCCAAGGGACCGACATGTTTGCGGATGTAGCTTTCCACCACGGGGCGGGCGACCTCCCAGATGTTGATATTGTCATCCAGACTGCGGGCCACGCCCTCGACCACGACCATGGTGCGTTGCAGCAAGATCAGCTCGGTGCGGGTTTGCATGCCGAAGCGTTCGGTCACTTCGAACAGATAGGCCAAAAGCTTGGCCATCGAAATGCGGTTCGCCTCCATCCCGAAGATCGGCTCGCCCACGGCGCGCAGGGCAGAGGCAAAGGCCTCGACATCGCGGTCGGCGGGCACATAGCCCGCCTCAAAATGCACTTCCGCCACGCGGCGATAGTTGCGCTGGATGAAGCCCATCAGGATTTCGGCATAGACTTTGCGGGTATAGGCATCAATCCGGCCCATGATGCCAAAGTCATAGGCGATGATATCGCCATTGGCGGCAACCTTCAGGTTGCCTTGGTGCATATCGCCGTGAAAAAAACCGTCGCGCAGGGCGTGGCTTAAGAACAACTGCAATACGCGGTTGCCCAGCTTCACGCGGTCATGACCCGCCGCATCCAGCGCGGCATTGTCGGCCAGACTGATCCCTTCGGCCCAATCCATCGTCATCACGCTGCGGCCTGACAGCCGCCAGACGGGTTGGGGCACCTGAAAGCCCGCATCCTTGGCCGTGTTGGTGCGAAACTCGGAAGCAGAGGCGCTCTCCAGACGCAGGTCCAACTCGCCCAAGACCACGCCTTCGAAATGGCGGATCACTTCAAGCGGGCGCAAGCGGCGGGTCGAGGGGAGAAGCAGTTCCAGCGTGCTGGCCGCCAGATAAAAGGCGTCGATGTCTTTGCGAAAGGCGCGTTCGATCCCCGGGCGCAACACCTTTACAGCCACCGCACGGTCATTTTCCACCAACCGCGCCTTGTGCACCTGCGCGATCGACGCTGCGGCCACGGGTTCGGAAAACGCCGCAAAGATGGTTTCAACGCTTTGGCCCAGTTCCGCTTCGACCATGGCCTTGGCCACATCGGTGGAAAAGGGCGGCAACTGGTCTTGCAGGTATTTCAACTGCAATGCCATCTTGTCGCCCACAATATCGGGGCGAGTTGACAGGATTTGGCCGAATTTGATGTAAGACGGCCCAAGTGCTGTCAAAGCACGGGTGACAGGCGGCAATGCAGGGTCCCCCCGCAGCCCCAGCCAGATGAAGGGCCACGCCAGCGTATGCGCCAGAATGCGCACCGACATTGGCGCACCGAAGCCTTCCAGAATAACCCGTATCGCGCCGGTGCGTTCAAAGGTGGCCCCCGTGCGTACCAGCCGCCAAAGATTGTGCGGTCCCCGCATCAGACCTTCCAGCCGGAATGAAGGGCTGCCACACCCATCGTCAGGTTGCGGTATTTCACCTGCGCAAAGCCCGCCTTGCGAATCATCGTGGCGAATACCTCTTGCTGGGGGAATTTGCGGATCGATTCGACCAGATATTGGTAGCTGTCACGATCCCCCGTCACCAGCTTGCCCAAGGGCGGGATGACGTTAAAGGAATACAGATCATAAGCCTTTTGCAGCATCTCGTTTGGAATTTGCGAGAATTCCAGCACCATCAGCCGCCCACCGGGGCGCAGCACGCGAAACGCTTCGCTGAGCGCATCTTGAATGCGCACCACGTTGCGGATGCCAAAGCTGATTGTGTAGGTGTCAAAGGTGTTATCGGCAAAGGGCAGGGCCATCGCGTCGCCCACGATCCACTCCAGCCGATCCGACAGGCGCTCTGCCTCGGCCCGTTTGCGGCCTTCGATCAGCATGGATTCGGTCATATCCAGCACGGTCGCCACCGACCCGGGCGCGCGACCCAAGAAGCGAAACGCCACGTCGCCGGTGCCGCCTGCCACATCCAGCAGGCGCTGGCCCGGGCGGGGGTTCAGCCAATCCATCATCGCCTCTTTCCACAGGCGGTGGATGCCCACTGACATCAAGTCGTTCATGATGTCATATTTGCTGGCGACACGGGTAAAGACCCCATGCACCATGCCGGCCTTGTCATCCTCGTTCACGGTTTGATAGCCGAAATGGGTGGTGGCTTGTTCGTTCATCGGGGCTTGCCCTTCCTTGGTGTCACAGACCTTATAGGCGGTGTGGGCCAGCGCCTCAACCTATAGGAACCAGATGCCCGAACTGCCCGAAGTGGAAACTGTGCGCCGTGGTTTGTTGCCCGTGATGGAGGGGCAAAAGATCGACCAAGCACAGGTCAACCGCCCCGATCTGCGCTTTGTTTTGCCCAAAGACATGGCTGCACGGTTGACGGGGGTGGTGGTGCAAGCCCTGCGGCGGCGGTCGAAGTATATTCTGGCGGATTTGTCCTCGGGCGAGACATTGTTGATTCATCTGGGCATGTCGGGGCGGATGCTGATTTCGGGCGCGCAGCTGGGCCAGTTTCACCATGACCACCCCGCACCGCAAAAGCACGACCATGTGGTGCTGACGATGGGCTCAGGCGCGCGCGTGACCTTTAACGACCCGCGCCGCTTTGGTGCGATGGACCTGATGCCCACTGCCCGCTGGCAGGCGCATAAGTTGTTGGCCGATCTGGGGCCGGAACCTTTGGGCAATGGGTTCAACGAAACCTACCTGATCCACCGACTGGAAAACCGCGCCACGCCAATCAAATCGGCGCTGCTGGATCAAAAGATCGTCTCTGGCCTTGGCAACATTTATGTCTGCGAGGTGCTGCACCGCGCAGGCATCGCGCCCACCCGTTTGGCGGGCGACCTGACGCCGAATCAGGCTGCGGCACTTGTGCCCGTGATCCGCACCGTTTTAAGCGAAGCGATCGAGGCTGGCGGATCAAGCCTGCGCGACTACCGCCAAGCGGATGGCGAGTTGGGGTATTTCCAACACACGTTCCGTGTCTATGACCGCGAAGGCCAAGCCTGCCCCGCCTGCGCCACCCCGATTCTGCGGCTGGTGCAAGCGGGGCGGTCGTCGTTTTATTGCCCGTCTTGCCAAAGCTAAGGCGGTGTGGACGGTCTTTACAGGGCCATTTTGGCGAAAGCATCACCGATCACCCAGCCTTTGCGACAGCGCAAAACACTGCAGGAATGCTGGCTTTTGACCAAAAATCCCCGCCCAACTTTCCCGCCCATGACGAATGCCCGTTGACGGGGCCTTACCCGCGCCTTATAGACCCATCCTCAGATCAGTTAGACCCAAACGGACACCGAAAAAGATATGGCAAACACCGCCCAAGCCAAAAAGCGCGCCCGCCAATCCGAGGCTCGCCAAGACGTGAACAAGGCGCGCCGCTCGCGGATCCGCACCTTCTTGCGCAAAGTAGAAGAAGCTTTGGCGTCTGGCAGCCAAGACGCAGCTGCCGCTGCGTTGAAGGCCGCTCAGCCCGAAATTATGCGCGGTGTTAGCAAGGGTATTTTGCATAAAAACACCGTTGCGCGCAAAATGTCGCGCTTGAACCACCGGGTCAAGGTGCTTGGCACTGCGGCTGCCGTGTAAGATAAGCTGCATTGACCTACCCCGAAGCGCATTCTGTAAAGAATGCGCTTTTTTATTTTTTGCCGCTTGATTGTGTTGGCAGCCGTGCTATGCCCGATTCCTGAGGTTAAGGGATTCTTTTGCCAAGACCCCGTGTCAAGCGCGAAGATTAGTTGCCCCCATCCCAGAGTGATTGCTAAACTGTTGAGGCGATTCATGTCGCCTTGGGGACAAAAAAGGATTCCAAGCCGTATTTCTGCAACGCCAGACCTGCCAGTTTGGCCGAAAGATGACAGAAAATGGTTGAAAATCCGTGGCTTAGTTAGTCTGCTTTTGGGCGGGTGCCGCTTTGCCATTCTGCCTAGCTGTCGGTAGCGATTCTGCCGATTGTCGTTCGCGGTTTTAGTAGGTGTCAAAAAACATCGGTCGGGTTTCCGAGTTTTTTGACATGTCTCAAGGTGTCCGGAATCCAGCGGTGAAACATGGAGGGTGGGCTTTCTTATTCCGTTTGGGGGAAGGCCTTTGGACAAAAAGATGACGCATGAGACTTGGGTTCAGGTACGCGAACAATTGGTCCCCCGCCTGGGCCGCAACAACTACACCACCTGGATCGAGCCTTTAAAGCTGCAGACTCTGACCAATGGTGTGGCTGAATTCGAAGTGCCCACGTCTTTCTTCGGCAACTGGGTGTCGCGCAATTTTGCCGACCATATTTTGCGCGAATTGCAACAGTCAGGCGCTGCCGTGCAGCGTTTGGAATTCACCGTAAGCCGTGATGTGCAGGCCCCCAAGGTCGAGGTGAAGAAAACCCTTGCCCGCCCCCTGACTCGCCCCACCCGCCCTGTGGACGAAGAATTGCCCGGCGCGCCCTTGGATGCCCGCTTTACCTTTGACACCTTTGTGGTGGGCAAACCCAACGAATTGGCCCATGCCGCCGCCCGCCGTGTGGCCGAAGGCGGGCCTGTGACCTTTAACCCGTTGTTTTTGTACGGTGGCGTCGGTTTGGGCAAAACCCACCTGATGCATGCCATTGCGCATGAATTAACCCTGCGCCAACCCGAACTGCGGGTGCTGTATCTGTCAGCCGAACAGTTTATGTACCGCTTCGTGCAGGCGTTGCGCGAACGCCAGATCATGGATTTCAAGGAAATCTTCCGCTCGGTCGATGTGCTCATGGTGGACGATGTGCAATTCATCGCGGGCAAGGATTCCACCCAAGAGGAATTCTTTCACACCTTCAACGCGCTGGTCGATCAGAACAAACAGATCGTGATCTCGGCCGACCGCGCGCCGGGCGAAATTAAAGACTTGGAAGAACGCATCAAGTCGCGCCTGCAATGCGGGTTGGTCGTTGACCTGCACCCGACCGATTACGAACTGCGTTTGGGCATTTTGCAAACCAAAGCCGAGCATTACCGCGCACAATACCACGGCCTGCAAATCGCCTCGGGCGTGCTGGAATTCTTGGCCCACCGCATCACCACCAACGTGCGCGTTCTGGAAGGGGCTTTGACCCGTCTGTTCGCCTTTGCCTCTTTGGTGGGCCGCGAAATCACGTTGGAACTGGCGCAAGATTGCTTGGCTGACATTCTGCGCGCCTCGGATCGCAAGCTGACGATCGAGGAAATCCAGCGCAAAGTGGCCGAGCATTACAACATCCGCCTGAGCGACATGATCGGGCCGAAGCGTCTGCGCAACATCGCACGGCCCCGGCAAATGGCGATGTATCTGGCCAAACAACTCACCTCGCGCAGTTTGCCGGAAATCGGGCGGCGGTTTGGCGGGCGCGATCACACGACGATCATGCACGGCGTGAAAAAGATCGAAGAGCTGATGACGACGGATAGTCAGTTGTCAGATGACATGCAGTTGCTCAAACGATTGTTGCAGGCCTGAAAAGCGTCGGGGCCAGCCAAAAACGCAAAGAGATTTTCGCGGGCCGTTCGAGCTGCCCCTTGTGAAATATACCAAACGCGATAGGGTCAAGGCCCCGCGCCAAGCATGCGGCAAGACAAAGGGATGGGAATATGAAACTCTCGATCGAACGTGCCGCACTTCTTAAGGCGCTGGCGCAGGCGCAATCGGTGGTCGAGCGCCGCAACACCATTCCGATCCTTGCCAACGTCTTGATCGAGGCCGAGGGCAACACAGCCAGCTTCCGCGCCACCGATCTTGACATTGAAGTGGTCGACCGCGCCCCCGCCATGGTGGAACGGGCCGGGTCCACCACGGTGTCGGCCGTTATGCTGCATGAAATCGTGCGCAAACTGCCCGATGGCGCGCTGGTCAGCCTGATTGACGATGCTGCCGCCGGACGTTTGGCCATTGCGGCCGGACGGTCCAGCTTTTCGCTGGCAACCCTGCCGCGCGAGGATTTCCCTGTGATGGCAAGCTCGGAATATTCCACCAATTTTACCGCCCCCGCCGGCGTGCTGCGCCGTCTGTTCGACAAGGCCAAGTTCGCCATTTCAACCGAGGAAACTCGGTATTATCTGAACGGCGTGTACATGCATGTGGCCAAGTCAGCCGATGGCCCTATTCTGCGCTGTGTGGCGACCGATGGCCACCGCTTGGCGCAGATTGATGCCGCTTTGCCCGAAGATGCCGCCGGAATGCCCGGCGTGATCGTGCCGCGCAAGACTGTGGGCGAGTTGCGCAAGTTGCTGGATGATGACGATGCGCAGATTGCGGTTTCGGTGTCGGAAACCAAGATCCGCTTTGCCACGCCCGCTGTTAGCCTGACCTCGAAAGTGATCGATGGCACCTTCCCCGATTATTCCCGCGTGATCCCCACGGGCAACACCCGCCGTCTGGAAGTGGACGCCGCAGAATTTGCCAAGGCGGTCGACCGTGTGATCACCGTATCGGCAGAACGCTCGCGGGCGGTGAAACTGACGCTGGAAGACGACCGCCTGATCTTGTCAGTCAACGCCCCTGACTCAGGTGCCGCCGAAGAGGAACTGGCCGTGGCCTATGATGCCGAACGGTTGGAAATTGGCTTTAACGCCAAGTATTTGCTAGAAATTGCCGGGCAGGTTGACCGCGAAAATGCGGTCTTCCTGTTCAACTCCTCCGGTGATCCGACCTTGATGCGCGAGGGCAACGATATGTCGGCCACCTATGTCGTCATGCCGATGCGCGTGTGACAGCCAAAGGCGCTGCCTTTGGACCTTGGGGCTATTTGGGCAAAGATGAAAGGGTAGGCCGGTGAGTGGTTTGTCCATCACAACGCTGGCCTTATCGCAGTTTCGCAGCCACCGCGCGGGGCGGGTGGTGTTTGATGGGCGGCCCGTGGCGATTTCGGGGCCGAACGGGGCGGGCAAGACGAACATTCTGGAAGCGATTTCGCTGCTGTCGCCCGGGCGCGGCCTGCGCCGTGCGGCCAGCGGCGATTTGGCGCGCCAGCCCACATCGATCGGCTGGAAGGTGTTAGCCGAGGTGCGCGGTTTGGGCGGCTCCTCACATAAGGTGGAAACCTGGGCCGAAGGTGCCACCCCGCGCGATGTGCGCATTGATGACAAAGCCACCAGCCAAACCGCCCTAGGCCGTATCTTGCGCATTCTGTGGCTGGTGCCTGCGATGGACCGGCTTTGGATCGAAGGGGCCGAAGGGCGGCGGCGGTTTTTAGACCGCATGACGCTTAGCTTTACGCCCGACCATGCCGAGGCGTCTTTGGCCTATGAAAAAGCCATGCGCGACCGCAACCGCCTGTTGAAAGAGGGGGCCAGCGACCCGCATTGGTATGGCGCGCTTGAAGCCCAGATGGCCGAGGCGGGGGCACAGATCATGGCCAACCGCAGCGCCGCTTTGGCGCGCTTGGTGCAGGCCCAACAGGGCGCAGATACGGCCTTTCCGCAGGCCGATCTGGATCTGGTGGCCCCCGAGGGGGACAAGTCTGCCGATCTTGGCCTTGCCCTTGCCCAAGGACGGCGGCGCGATATGGCGGCGGGGCGCACCTTGGTTGGCCCGCACCGCACAGACTTGCAGGCGGTCTATCGGGCCAAGGGGCAGAGTGCTGATCAATGCTCGACCGGGGAACAAAAGGCGCTGCTGATCAGCCTGATCTTAGCCAACGCCCGCGCCTTGGCGCAAGATTTGGGCCAGCCGCCGGTGTTGCTGTTTGACGAAGTCGCAGCCCATTTGGACGTCGGGCGGCGCGGCGCTTTGTATGACGAGATTTGCAACCTTGGCGCGCAGGCAATCTTAAGCGGCACCGAACCGGGCCTGTTTGACAGCCTTGGGCCCCGGGCGCAAATGCTGCGGGTCAGCGAAGCAGGCGGCGAAAGCCGGATTGAAGCGGATGATTGACGAATTGGTTTCAGAATGTCGCTTCGTTAACCTGCAAAACTTGCGCCCCATCCTTGGCGCGATCCTTTTGGGGTCTGTGTTTTGATGACGCTGAGCTTGGCAGAGTTGGGCCTTTATGCCTTGGGCATGGCGGGGCTTTGGGCCGTACCGGGGCCTGTTTGGGTTGCGCTGCTGGCGCGCGCCTTGTCAGGGGGTTTTGCTGCGGCATGGCCCTTGGCTTTGGGGGTGACGCTGGGCGATTGCTTGTGGCCCGCGCTGGCGATTTTCGGCATGGGCTGGGTTTTGGCGCAATACGGCGAGGCGCTGCACATTCTGCGTTGGAGTGCAGCGGCGACCTTCGCGGTGATGGGGGCTTTGCTGATTGCCAAGTCAGGAACGCTGATGTCTGCCGACAGCAGATTAACCCGTCCGGGGCGGATTGCAGGGCTTATGACAGGGGTTGCGGCGGTGATGGGCAACCCCAAAGCCATCTTGTTTTACATGACCGTTCTGCCGGGCTTTTTCGGCGACCTGTCGCGCCTGACGGGGGGTGATATTTCCGCTGTCTTGGCCGTCTCTGTCGCCGTGCCCTTGGTGGGCAATCTGGGTCTTGCGCTGTTCTTGGACCGTGCCCGTGATCTGCTGTCTAGCCCCGCACGGGTGCAGATGCTGAACCGGATTTCGGGTGGCCTGCTGATCCTTGTCGCTTGCGTTATTCCCTTTGCCTAACCGCTAAATATTGTGTCCGGCGCGTGACAATCCCTTCAAAGGACAGTATAAATTGCACGCTTATACAGGGGTGCACTGCACATGGCTGAAGAGCCCAAGATCACCGAAAGCTACGGCGCAAGTTCTATCAAGGTTCTCAAGGGGTTAGACGCTGTTCGCAAGCGCCCCGGCATGTATATTGGCGACACCGATGACGGGTCTGGCCTGCACCATATGGTGTATGAAGTTGTCGATAACGGCATTGATGAGGCCTTGGCCGGCCATGCCACCGAAGTCAGCGTAAAAATCCACGCCGACAGCTCGGTTTCGGTGCGCGACAACGGGCGCGGCATCCCCGTCGACATGCACGAGGAAGAGGGTGTTTCTGCCGCCGAAGTCATCATGACCCAGCTGCACGCAGGCGGCAAATTCAACAACACCGACGAATCCGGCAACGCTTACAAAGTCTCGGGCGGTTTGCACGGGGTGGGGGTTTCGGTCGTCAACGCCCTGTCGGAATGGCTGGAGCTGACCGTGTGGCGCGACGACACCGAATATCGTGCGCGCTTTGAACATGGCGATTGCACGGTTCACGTCTACCCCGTAGGCCCCGCCCCCGGCCAAAAAGGCACGCAGGTGCGCTTTTTGGCCAGCGCCAAAACCAACGTTCCTGACGGCACCTTTTCCAATCTGGAATACCAGTTCAAAACGCTGGAAGTGCGGCTGCGCGAACTGGCGTTTTTGAACTCTGGCGTCAAGATCGTGCTGGAAGACGAACGCCCGGCCGAGGCTTTGCGGACCGAGATGTATTACGACGGCGGCGTGCGCGAGTTTGTCAAATACATCGACCGCTCGAAAGCACCCGTGATGCCCGAGCCGATCTATATGATCGGCGAAAAGAACGGCATCGGGGTGGAAGTTGCGATGTGGTGGAATGACAGCTACCACGAAAACGTACTGCCGTTCACAAACAACATTCCCCAGCGCGATGGCGGCACGCATTTGGCAGGATTTCGCGGCGCGTTAACGCGCACGATTAACGCCTATGCGCAAAGCTCTGGCATTGCGAAGAAAGAAAAGATCGACTTCACCGGCGATGACGCCCGCGAAGGCTTGACCTGCGTTTTGTCGGTGAAAGTGCCGGACCCAAAGTTTTCCAGCCAGACCAAAGACAAGCTGGTGTCTTCCGAAGTACGCCCTGCGGTTGAAAACTTGGTCAACGAAAAGCTGGGCGAGTGGTTCGAAGAAAACCCCGCCGCCGCCCGCATCATCGTTGGCAAGATCATCGAGGCTGCTCTAGCCCGCGAAGCCGCCCGCAAAGCGCGCGATCTGACACGGCGCAAGACGGCGCTGGATGTGGCCAGCCTGCCCGGAAAACTGGCCGATTGCCAAGAACGCGATCCGGCCAAATCGGAACTGTTTCTGGTCGAAGGTGACTCGGCCGGTGGATCGGCCAAACAGGGCCGCTCGCGTGCCAATCAGGCCGTCTTGCCGCTGAAGGGCAAGATCCTGAACGTCGAACGCGCCCGCTTTGACCGGATGCTGGGCAGTCAGGAAATTGGCACACTGATCACGGCTTTGGGCACGGGCATTGGCCGTGACGAGTTTGATATCAAGAAGTTGCGCTACCACAAGGTCGTCATCATGACCGACGCCGACGTGGACGGCGCGCATATCCGCACCCTGCTTTTGACCTTTTTCTTCCGCCAAATGCCGCAGTTGATTGAAGGCGGCTATCTGTATATCGCCCAACCGCCGCTGTACAAAGTGGCGCGGGGCAAGTCTGAGGTCTATCTGAAAGACCAAGTCGCGCTGGACGATTACCTGATCGAAATGGGCGTTGAGGGGGCCGTGTTGCGGCTGGCCGATGGCACCGAAATCGCGGGCAACGATCTGGTGCGCGTGATTGAAGGCGCGCGTGCCTTCCGCCGCGTGCTGGACGCCTTTCCCACCCATTACCCGCGTGCCATTCTGGAACAGGCGGCCCTAGCGGGGGCATTTGACCCAGGGGCTTCGGAGGGTGATTTGCAGGTTGTGGCCGATCAGGTCGCCCGCCGCTTGAACCTTGTGGCACCGGAATTTGAACGCTCGTGGGTTGGGCGCATCACGCAAGACCACGGCATCCGCCTGTCGCGCATCCTGCGCGGGGTGGAAGAACTGCGCACGCTGGACGGGGCTGTGCTGCGCTCTGGCGAGGCGCGGCGCTTGGCCGTGATCGCCAAGCGCGACCGCGATGTCTACCGCGACGCGGGCCGATTGGCGCGTAAAGATCGCGACCAGCCGGTGTTTGGCCCCGTTGACCTGCTGAAATCGGTCCTGACCGAGGGCGAAAAGGGCCTGTCGCTGCAACGCTACAAGGGCTTGGGCGAAATGAACCCCGGCCAGCTTTGGGAAACCACCCTTGACCCCGAAGCCCGCACCCTGCTGCAGGTCAAAGTTGACGATCTGGCCGAAGCCGATGACATTTTTACCAAACTGATGGGCGATGTCGTCGAACCCCGCCGCGATTTCATTCAGGCCAACGCGCTGAATGTCGAGCATCTGGATATCTGATCTGGATTGAATTTTGCGACCTTAGGGGGCGACGGCCCCCTTTTTGGTCTGGTGACCCCGGCGTGATTCGAACACGCGGCCTACGGTTTAGGAAACCGTCGCTCTATCCAGCTGAGCTACGGGGCCAATGCCTGAAGCGATGCGTAAAACGGTTTGCGAAACTGGTCAACCTTGCTGAGCACATGCGCAGCCACAATTACCCAGACTTAGCGACGGCCGCTTGATCTTTTGAGCTTTTCGCCCAAACACCCAAGCGGGCTGATCGCCCAAATGCCCTTGGTAGGCGACCGTTTTGACGATGACCGTTTGGGAAAAGAAAAGGGGGAGTGAATTTGGCCCACCACTCCCCCTTGGGTCCATTGCGTCTGGGTTGAGAGCTTGCAGGCCGCGCCGGATATCGCCGAGGCTTCTCGAAAGCCGCGTTAGCGTTAACATATGGCAAAATCGCGGCTTGGACAAGCGAAAGAATTAACGCTAACGTTGAGCGAACGAAGGAACACTGTTTGACCAAACCCACCCATACCGAGCCAAAGCGCGCCCTGACGCTGCGGGATGTTTCCCAAGCCTCTGGCGTCAGTGAAATGACGGTCAGCCGCGTGTTGCGCAACTGCGGCGATGTGTCGCCCGCCACGCGCGAGCGGGTGCTGCAGGCCAGCCGCGCCTTGGGCTATGTGCCCAACAAGATCGCCGGGGCTTTGGCCAGCCAAAGGGTTAATCTCGTGGGGGTCATCATCCCGTCCATGTCAAACATGGTCTTCCCCGAAGTGATGACGGGCATCTCTTCGGTGCTGGAGAACACAGGCTTGCAGCCCGTGGTGGGGGTGACAAACTATCTGCCCGACCGCGAAGAGACGGTCTTATATGAAATGCTCAGCTGGCGACCCTCGGGCGTGATCATCGCGGGTCTGGAACATACCGCCCCCGCGCGCGCCATGATGGCGCAGGCGGGTGTTCCGATTGTTGAGATTATGGATATTGACGGGCAGGCGATCGACAACGCCGTCGGCATTTCGCACCGCCGCGCAGGCCGCCAGATGGCCGAGGCGATTATTGCCTCGGGCTACCGGCAGATTGCCTTTATGGGCACGCAAATGCCAAACGATTTTCGCGCCAAGAAACGTCTGGAAGGCTTTGAAGAAGCGCTGCGCCGCAACGGTATGGCCTTGGTGGACCGCGAGTTTTACGATGGCGGATCAGCCCTGCTCAAAGGCCGCGAGATGACAGCCGCCGTGCTGCGGCGTAGCCCGCAGGTCGATTTTCTGTACTATTCCAACGACATGATCGGGGCCGGTGGGCTTTTGTACTGTCTGGATCAGGGCATCGACGTGCCCGGCAAAGTCGGTTTGGCAGGGTTTAACGGGGTCGAATTGCTAGACGGCCTGCCGCGCCGTTTGGCCACGATGGACGCGTGCCGGCTGGAGATCGGCCGCCGTGCGGCAGGCATCATCGCCGCGCGCAATCAGACCGCCGATCTTGAGGCTGAGGTGGTCGAACTGTTCCCCACCCTGCAACCGGGCGACACGATCCGGCAGTTTTGATTATACCGCTTGTGCCAACAATTGGCCGTTGTGGTGGCCGGTAATCCGCGCGGCAACGACCGTGCCTTCGGGATGGTCTGACGCAAAGGCCACTTCAGCGAACTGCCCCGTGCGGCCCATGCGGGGGGATTCCATCAAGACCTGATGCAGCTGTCCGATTTGGGCGGCCAGATGACGCTCTAGCGCAAGGTCGCCTGCGGCGCGCAGACGGGCGGCGCGGGCCTTGATCTCTGGTCCCTTGACCTGTGGCATGCGGGCGGCAGGCGTGCCCTTGCGCGGGCTAAAGGGGAAGACGTGCAAGAATGTCAGACCGCAGTCTTCCACCAGTTTCAAAGAGTTTACGAACATCTCTTCGGTTTCGGTCGGAAAGCCTGCGATCAGGTCTGCGCCAAAGACCATATCAGGCCGCAGCGCACGGGCTTCAGCGCAAAAACGGATGGAATCCTCGCGCAAGTGCCGCCGTTTCATGCGTTTCAAAATCATATCATCCCCCGCCTGCAAGCTTAGATGCAAATGCGGCATCAAGCGGGGTTCGGTGGCGATGGCCTCCATCAAGGCCGGATCAGCCTCGATCGAGTCGATCGAGGAAATTCGCAAGCGGGCAATGTCAGTCAGCCGCAAAAGACGCAGCACCAGATCGCCCAGATGGGGGGCTCCGGGCAGGTCTGCGCCCCACGACGTCAGGTCAACCCCGGTCAACACGACCTCGGCAAACCCCTTATCAACCAATCGCTTGACCTGTTCGACCACCACCCCCGCCGGAACTGACCGCGAGTTGCCCCGACCATATGGAATGATGCAAAAGGTGCAGCGGTGATCGCAGCCGTTTTGCACCTGCACATAGGCACGCTGGCGGCCAAACCCGTCGATCAGATGGCCCGCCGTTTCGCGCACCGACATGATATCGTCGACCTGAATTTTCTCGGTCACGCCGATCAGATCGGGCAATTTCAGGCTGTTGGACAGGCCGTTCCACGTATCGGCCTGCATCTTTTCATGGTTGCCGATCACCCGCGTCACTTCAGGCATCTCGGCAAAGGTCTCAGGTTCCGTTTGCGCGGCACATCCCGTGACAATCACCGCAGCGCCGGGGTTTTCGCGGGCAAGACGGCGGATTTCCTGCTTGGCTTTGCGCACCGCCTCTGCCGTTACCGCACAAGTGTTCACAATCACCGCGCCAGAAAGGCCAGCGGCGGCGGCAAGCTCTTTCATCGCCTCGGATTCATAGGCGTTCAGACGGCATCCGAGCGTGGCAAAGATCGGGGCCTTGTCGATCACATCCGTCATGCCTGCTCCGCCACAAAATCAGCCGACAAAACCCCGTCAAACACATGCGCCACAGGGCCAGTCAGCCAAACACCATCGCTGCGCCAATCCACCCACAACACACCACCGTCCATGTCCAGCCGCACCTTGCGGCCAGTCAACCCGCGCAGATGCGCCGCCACTGCCGTGGCACAAGCGCCAGAGCCGCAGGCCAGCGTCACCCCCGCCCCCCGCTCCCAAACCCGCATCCGAAGATGGTCTGCGCCCAGCACAGAGGCAAATTCCACATTGGTGCGCTGGGGAAACAGGGCGTGATGTTCAACCACCGGTCCAAGCGCTGCCAGATCAACCGTTTCTGCATCCTCAACAAAATGCACGCAATGCGGATTGCCCATGCCCACCGCCGCCGGATCGCCCGTAAGCGGCAGGTGAAGCGTGTCCAGTTCCCGCGCCAAGGGCACCTCGCCCCACAAAAGCTGCGGCGCGCCCATATTCACCCAAACGCCGCCCTCTCTGCGCTCGGCCCGCAGACGGCCCCGCGCCGTCACCAGATCGACCGCGCTGACGCCTGCCCCGCGCATCACATAATCTGACACACAGCGCGTGGCATTGCCGCAGGCCCCGGCCCGACTGCCATCGCTGTTCCAGAAATCCAAAGCGAAATCAGCCACATCGCTGCTGCGAATTTCGGCCAACTGATCGAACCCCACGCCCCGGTGACGATCGCCCAAAGCCCGCGCCAGCCCATGCGTCACAACCGCCCCGCGCCCGCGCGAGTCGATCACCACAAAATCATTGCCCGCCCCATGCATCTTCACGAAGCCAAGCCCGGCTGCAGCGCTTGTCAAGTTCATGCCCAAGATATACGCCGCAAGTGCAGCTTTTGGAAGTGTTTCACGGCCCATCGGCGTTGATTGCCCCGCTTAATGCGCAAGCAGATCGCACGGGGCAGGCCTGTGGTTGGCAGCAGGGGCGCGCGCCGTCACAAACCTGCCATTTTGCGCGCGGATTAAGGGTTGACGTCCCGCTCAGCTTTCCTTAGTCAGCGGCGCAGTGGGCCGGTAGCTCAGCTGGTAGAGCAACTGACTTTTAATCAGTAGGTCTCGGGTTCGGATCCCGACCGGCTCACCAATAAAATCAAGGGCTTAGTCAAATTTGGCTAGGCCCTTGTTTGTTTTTCGGGCGGACTGGTGGCAGTTTGGTGGCGCTCCGCTTGGTTTGGGGCGACGGCAAAACCTTACCCAACTAGCGCATGAACTTTGACCGAATCGCAGATGTTGTCATCGTTGTTCAGCTTGCAGGTCGTAGCCGTTTTGACAGCCAAGTGCATTTTGTCCCACTAGGCGGAAGAGGCCTAAGGCGATGACAGCTTCCGGCAGGGACTGGATGGTGCCAAGGGTGTTGCGTGTGAAGAGTTGGGCGTGGCACGGCAGAGGCTTCAAATAGTGCATCCCGTGGCCATGCCTAGTGATGCACGGGCGGTGGAACCTTTGGCTAATATCTGAAACAACCTTCTCTGGTGCCAAAGAGCGTTAGGCCGAACGTTGCAGCACAGACGCCAAAAGGTTATCGTTTGTGGGTAAAAGCCATTGGAGGTCTGATGCGCGCCCTTGCCATGCTTTCACTGTCGTTTGTTTTGGTCGGAACTTCAGCCTTCGCGGGCGACCCCTATCCATTTCAGCGTTCTGACGGCAAGTGGGGCTATGTGAACGACGACCACTGTTGGGTGATTGAACCGCAGTTTGTTAACGCCTCGCTATTCTCCGACGGTCTTGCTTCGGTCCAGATAGATAATAAATGGGGATTTATTGGCGCAAACGGCGTAACCGTTATCGTACCACAGTTCGACAACGTCGGAAGTTTTCATGAGGGGATCGCAACTGTAGAAGTCGGAGGAAAATGGGGAGCTATAGATGCTAACGGGAAGTTAATCATTAAACCTATTTTTGACGGAGGCTTTCAATTTTCAGAAGGATTGGCGGCCGTTTACTTTGAAAACGGCAAGGCTGGATATATCGATACGCATGGCGATACGAAAATCCCGCCGCAGTTTACTTTCGCATTCGAATTCAATAATGGCAAAGCATGGGTCGCCGTGTGGAAATCTGATAAGGTTAGCAGCATTTCTGGCTTCATCGATCGTTCAGGGGCTTTAGTTTCGATTGACAAAAAATCAAAATATGGTCGGCCTGATCGGGAATCCGCCAATGATCTAGTCGACAAAATGGAAACTGCCTATGGTTTAAAGAGCGGCTCGTCCGAAGGTTTGAGCGCCGTCGTAAACGCTGAAGGTAAGTGGGGTTTCGTAGACACTGAGAACAAGCTTTTTATCGATCAGGTTTTCGACGGAGTTGAGTCATTTCGATCTGGAAGGGCGAGAGTTAAAGTTGGTTATGAAACCTTCGTAATCGACCGTTCAGGCCACATCCTGCTCGACCCAACCTGCGACCTTGTGCCTTAGCGCCCCTCCAACGCCGCCACCCGCGCTTCCAGTTCCGAAACCTCCAGCGTGCGCCGAAAACTGTCCACCAGCGCCATGATCGTCGCGCCCTCTGTTGGGGTCAGCTCGCCGTCTGCCACGGCTATCAGCACCGCCGCAGCGGCCTGTGCGGCGTCGTGGGCGGTGGCCATGCGGGGCATCACGAATTGGACGGGGCTGTCCTTGCGGGGTGGTGCTATCCGGTCAAGGCAAAGCCGCAGGGCCACGCTGTCGCCCGACAGGAGAAGTGGTTCGGTTTGTTTGAACAGGTTCAGATGTTTTTTAAGTGGTTTTCCGCCTTGATTATGCTGCTGCCGCTTTGGGGATCGGCTGTTTGAAGTAGGCCTGATCGGGGGTTCTTCCGTC
>Ga0114958_10000242_pt1 | contig 47131 bp, 33 predicted proteins | sample C_130208_EF_Meta_FD_89577 | JGI IMG/M metagenome (GOLD analysis project Ga0114958, IMG submission 89577) | Freshwater microbial communities from Lake Croche, Canada to study carbon cycling - C_130208_EF_MetaG | ecosystem: Environmental > Aquatic > Freshwater > Lake | place: Lake Croche, Canada... | reverse complement strand
CAGTATTACCACCAGTATTACTACCTGTTGGACCAGTATTACCACCAGTATTACTACCTGTTGGGCCAGTATTACCACCAGTATTACTACCTGTTGGACCAGTATTACCACCAGTATTACTACCTGTTGGACCAGTATTACCACCTATTAGATCATTTTTATTATTATCTGATGTTGTTCCGCAATTATTTGTTTGTTTTATATCTTCTAAATAAGCATTTCCAATATTAGCATTATCTATAATAACTTGATTTAAACATATTGATACATCAGTTTTATCATCCTTTGGCAATGTATAAGCTCTGGATATTGATGTAGTACCAATTTCTACGGCAGAACTACACCTGCTATCAAGTGATTTAGCGTATTGATATTGCGGTTCTTGTTTAAACATATTCAAAGTATATCTACTAATTTGATTATTTGAATCCACATATATTCCAGTTAACCCATATGGATTTTCTGTATTATTATTTAATGTTTTTGCTGGCCAAGTATTTAAATTTGGACCCACGATTGAATTTAAACAATGGCATTCAGGTGGACCATAAGTTTGTTTATTATCTACATCATAACACATTTTATTGGTATATTTATCTATATACTGTGCTATATTTTGACCATTTGATTTATTAACAACCTTAATACAACCTTGATCATATAAACTTTTAGCACAATAATCCATCATAAAAATGTCACAAACTGAATTACCTGCCTGATTTGCTCGTGATGATGATAAAATAACATCACTTGATTTACCTGGTGTTTCTCCAGAACCGCAATATTTTGCTCTATCATCATTTATTTGTAATCCAACATATGATGTTTGAAAACATACACCTTCTGTTGCACATCTATCATCAGTTAAATCAATTGGTTCTGGAAATGCTATTGAAACAATATCATGACGTTCAGGATCAGTTTTTATAATATTCATACAACACGCTTTTGCTAAATGTATTTTTACTGGCTTTCCTAGAACCATTTTTGATGGTTCTACCATATCCATATCCATTATTATTTTTTTTACTTCTTTTGCTAATAAAGAATTATTAAATCTTTTATCTGTAGCATCTATAGTTATAATATTTCCCATATAATATATTTAAGATATTATCTTAAATATTAATTATTTATAATATTATACTTAATTATATATAATACATCTTATGCATAAAACAATAATAAAAGTAAAAGTAAACAATAATATTTTTTTATATTTTAATATAATATAAATGTTTGATAATATTATTAATTTAAATAAATATTTAAAACCACGAATTATAGAAAATATGAGTGATAGAAGTTTTGAGAGTAATAATAAAATAGATCAAACATTATTAGTTGAATCTATTAATAAATTATTAACTAATGTATCATCAGATGTTATTCAAAATAATATGGTGTCTGCTGCATCTGCTACTGGTTCTTCTAATAGTATATTTATATCAAATATAGATTGTGATGAGGTTGTTATTAGAGACGTTATCCAAGGTGCAAACTCAACAAATCGAACAATTGTCGAAGCATCGCAAAGTAATAATAGTAATATTTCAAATATGATTTCAACAAATATTGATACTGCTATACAAAAAGTTGTATATACTGAATTAAATAAATTAGAAGCTGTATATACAAAACAATTTAATAATTATATGAAAAATATACCTGGTTATAATCCTAATAATGTTCATAATCTTTCTAACATCTGTTCTAAAAAAAGTTCATTTTTAAGTTCTAGTAAATCTTGTACTGCAAAAGAACCATATGATTTAGATGCATCTATTAAACAAGCACTTGAATTGGATGATTCATTTAAAATTAATGAATCTGATAATATTTCAAATGATATTAAAACTAAAATAAGTCAAACTAATCTTGCATCATGTCAAGCTGTTTCAACTGCTAGTAATCAAATATTAACACAAAATATTAGATGCAATTTGGAGGCAGCATTTAATAAAGCAAATGGAATATTAGAAGCAGAAGCAGAAGCAAAAGCATCCGGAAAAGAAATTCCAGACCATGTAAGAGGAAAATACCTAATGTCAAATATTCAACAAACTGCTATTGCAGCATTATATATGTCATGTGTTTTTGACCAAAAAAATACTAGTGATATTTCTAATAAAATTGTTAATAGTATATCAAAAAAATATAATCAAATTTATGTTGCAATTGAAGAAAAAGGAAAAGAAAAAGGAAAAGCATGGAGAGATGAAAAAATGGATTTAGTAGATTTATTTACAGCAGCAGGTGCAGAAAAAATTATAGCAGCTGCTGGTAAATTACCAGCTTCAGGTGAACCAGAACCAGAACCAGAACCAGCACCAGCACCAGCACCAGCCCCAGCCCCAGCCCCAGCCCCAGCCCCAGCATCAGTACCAGCACCAACCCCAGCCCCAGCACCAGCCCCAGCCCCAGCCCCGGCCCCGGCCCCGGCCCCGGCACCAGAAAATCCATGGAAATTATATGGTTTAGGTTTTTTGTTTATTATAATTATTGTAATTATTATTTATATTTTTAATAAAGACAACAATAATGATAATGACAATTACAATGACAATGACAATTATGATGATGACGATAATAGATATAATTAATAGTATATTTATTATAATTTGTTAATCTTTGATAGTTTATTTAGGCTGTTCTGGCTGTACAAACTGTTGTAGTAATTGTGCAACTTGTTTCAATGCTTCTAATATTGTTTGTGGACTTTTTGTATTTTCCATATTTTCAATAAGATATGTTTTTTTATATATTTTCCATCTGCAGAATACATTATTTATATAATCACTAGTAGAAATAAATTTAATTAATTATTTAATTAAATTTATCTAATATTTTTTATTAAATTTATCATTTTAATTTATTGATAACATCACCAAAATTAGTAATTTTAAATTCATGATTATCATAAAATTTTGATAATCTAATTTCTATTTTAACATTATTATTATTATTATTATTAAACTTTGAATTATTACGATTAATCACAATTGAATGATCTTTAATTTGTGAATTTGTTATATAGTTCGTATCATCAATAACATTACTTATATATTCTGGATTAGGATCACCAATTATACTTCTAAATTTATACTCACGATCGTTATCTTTATATGTTATACTAAATCTTGTATTTGTTCTAAAATTAAATATTATTTTATTATTTTGTATTGAATTAAGAGTAAAATTAATATTAATTGTTTTGTAATCATGTTTTAATCCATCATATTCATTTTTAGTTAAGTTATTTTTAGTTACTTGATCATATTTAGTTAAGTCAAAAAATTTTTTAATGTCAAATGAAGGTTGAAATGTTTTAAGTAGATATTCATATGTTCCTTCTTGAGTCATATTATCCCTATATCCCCAACTTTTAGTATTATTTATTAAATTAGTGGTTATTACTATTTTCATATTTGTTGGTAGTGGTGTTTCTGTATTATCATCTACAAAATTTTCAATAATATTAGATTTATTATAAAAATTGCCATTTGCAGAATACATTATTTATATATTAAGTATTATAAAATAAAATTTAAATTAATTATTTCTAAACAAGTTTTCCTAAATTATTAATAACACTTTTAAGTCCTTTAATTACAAAATATGGCTTACGATTTATAGTAGGATAATAAGTAATTTTACATTTTATGATACTATTAATAGTGTCATTAGACATATTACTAATACGAAAATTATATGACATATAATCATTACTTTTTGTTGGGTTACCATTATATTTTATTGGTATTATATCCATGAAATTGGTTGAGCTAATACTAAACTCAGCTATTCCATCTACTAAAACATTAAAAGATAATAATTCAGGTTGTGATAAAATTTTATTTGGATTTTTTAATGCAATATTAAAATATATATTATAAGAATTAATTGTAGTATTAACACCATTGGTAATACTTGATATTCGTTTAATACTATTATTATTTAACACATTAAATATATCATTATTATCTATATTATTAATTAAATATTTTGCAATAATATTTTTTTTTGGATTTATAATTGTATTTTGAAAATAAAAAAAGCTTGTTTGTTCTTTATTTTGTTCTTCAAATATTAGATTACATAATATAATACCTACAGGTTGTGAACAAACATTATTAATACAAAACGGTGTTGAACCTGTAGATAACCAAGCAGAATTAGTAATATCATTAAAACCAATTTGATAATTACGCATATATAATAAACCAGCATTTAAATTTTTATTATCAATATTACCAGCTATTCCAACTATACCTTTAATATCTAAAATATTTGTTGTTTGTCTTGAAATTGGACCTTATCAAACAAAGTTTTGATAAGATTAAACTAATTTAGCAAAGCTAAATTAGTTTGACCTTTATTTGAATAATCATTTAAATACAGATTATTATATTTTGGTGCTTATTGTGTTGGGTTGCTTATGTTTTCAATATTTTTTATATTATTTATAAAATTTCCATCTGCATAATATTTTGAACTAAACATTTATATATAATTAATATTTGAAAAAAATTTATATATTATATTAATTGTTTACTATTTATTGGAATAGTCGCATCAATATAACCAGTATGTTTTTGGATGATGTAATACCTTATGGTGTAGAAATTTGTGTAATACCTTGTCTATTACCGTATGGTGTAGAAATTTGTGTAATACCTTGTCTATTACCGTATGGTGTTGTTGAAAGCGCATTTTTAATATTTGTAATTCGAAAATATGGTATATTATTTGCGTTTGGATTAATTTTGATATTAAATATCATATTATTATTTTTATTATTTTTTTTTTGAATCTTAAACACATATTTATACGTTGGACTCTTGACTATGTCGTTGAGTTTGATGTCATAATTATCTTTACTAATTAATTTTACAATATTATTTTGTCCATTTAAGTTAAATTCACTATTTGTATAAATATTAAAAATTATGTTATTTTTATTTGGTATGTAAAACTTAAAATATATAGTAATTTTTAATTTGTTTCTTACTTCATTAGGAATTTGTGGCAACAACTCATATATTCCCATATTATCTGTTATATCTATCGTACCTCCATAATCTTTTATTGAATATGTTTTATTTTCATTATCTATCATAGCTTGTGTAGTAAGACCATTGATTTTAAAATTAATCTTATTTGCTGTTTGATCTATTTCACTTATTGCTGTTTGATCTATTTCACTTATTGCTGTTTGATCTATTTCATTTGCATTAGAAGTATTGTTATTCATATTTTCAATAATTCGATTTTTATCTATATATTCACCATTTGCAGTATACATTTATATATGTATATAGAAATAATTTTAAATGATTTTAAATGATACAGAGTATAGAAAAATGTAATTTGTCTATTCACTACTACTACATTAAAAATATCAATTATAAGTGATTATTATCATTTTTATTTCTAAACAAGTATGTCTTTAATAGCTGTTTTTAGATCATTAATAATAATTACATTACTATCACTATTTGGTATAATAGTAATATTACATTTAGTAATAATATTAGAAGTAGTTCTTGGTATAAAAATAAAATAATTGAATCTTTTTACATTGGAATCTATATTATTTACATCTTTCGATTTTCCATAAAGAATATCATTTTGATAATATAGATAACCAAGCGTAACTACAGCTTCATTATTTGTTTTAACAACAAATGATCTAAAGTTAAAATCATTGTTGATATTAAAAGATATAATAACTTTTACTATTTTGTTAATATTATATAAAAAATATTTATACATATCAATTGAATCAGGTACATCTTCGATGGAAAATTCATTTGTCTCTGTGATAGGTGTAGGGTTATCATTCTGTAAATATGTTATTTCAAATGTTATTTTTTTTTTCGGTACTGGTTTAATTTTAGCCTTTTTTTTATTATTTTTAAAATTTTCAATAATTGATTGATTATTTATAAAATCACCATTAGCAGAATACATTTATATATAATTATTAATAGAAAATAAAAAATTTATATATATTATAATTATAATCCATTACTATATGAATCATCTATATTATATATATCATAATCATTTTTTTCTATTTTATTTTGTGAATGTTTATTTTCTATAATAATAACCGAATTAGGTTCTGGTTCAACAGCAATTTCAGTTGGTTTAAGTCTACCAATACTTTCAGGTAGTTCTATTTGGTTCCATATTTTTTTTAATTCCATATCTTCATCATGTTCAATACGTATTTCTTCAATAGATTTTGTATTATATAAACATTCGCAAAAAAGAATAGAAAAACAAGGACAAAAGCCACAACCGCATGGAAAACAAAAACATTCATAACAAAATGTTGCACATTCACCAAGTTCTTCAGTATCACCTGTTTTAATCATATTAGTAAACCATCTAATAATATCATTAGGTAATATTGGTGACATTTCAATAAGTCTATCATATTCTTCCGATGATGATTTAATAAAATCTTTTGCTTTAACTCTATCAGTCCGTGATTTTGCTAATTCAATTTGTAATCTTCTAGCAAATTTATCCCATGATACTGATGCAAATCTATGTTCTTCAACTTTTCTAGCTACACCCGTATATGTTGCAATTGTCGCTAATATACCTGCAAAAATATTAAATGCACCTAATATAAAAATTATATATTGACTATTTGATCCAAAACTACCAGATGCAAAATTACCGGTTCCAGTAATAGTTGAAATTATTATAACAGGAATATTAAACCATGCATTTAAAGCCCAAAATCTGTTATATGATCGTTCATGCATTATTTTAAAACATAATGATTTATCAGCCCATTTTTTAAGAATACTTTCTTGTTCTTTTTTCCATGCATATTCACCTTCTGTATATTGTGATGATGAATTTAATGATGTAGTTTTTATTGGTATTTGTTGTAACATTTTTGTCGATGATAATATTTTTGTATCATTTTCTTTTGTTTTTTCTTCTTTCATTATTAATTATAATATTTTTATTTTTCCACAATAAAATGTCATTTCTAATTCAACAGTTAAATAAAAAAAATCAATTAATTTTAAATGATAATTTAATATTTCGTACATATCTTTTTCTAAATCATAAAGACTTTCTATTTTATTATTTTTAACCCATGATAATGTTGTATTATTTTTTTTTGCTGTCTCAATATCATCAATCAATTTAGTATAATCTTTTATTAAAGCAGAAAAATTATTTTCATTAATTTTATCCATATGTTTTCGTTCATCAATACGAGACCATATATTATTAAGATCATTTAATATTTTAATTTTTCTAATTTTTAATGAATTTGATAAATAAAAATAAGAATTTTCAATTAATGATTTATAAAACATAAAATCATCTTTTTTTTGATTACCTAATAAACTTTTAAGATTCATTTTTATTTCTCCTATAGATTTAATATTATCAATACATTTTTTTTCACATTCACAATATTTAATAAACAAATTATTCCAATTAAGTATATGATTATCAGTATTACAGTCGTGCTTTGCACAACTAGCTAATAGGGTATTATCAATATTATCAATATTATCCATTAATAATAAAGATAAATAATTTTATTATTAAAATTATTTATTATTATCAAGTTATTAAGATTTTACAATTTACAATCTATTACTAATTATGATAAATTATTAATTTTATAATTAAAACATAATAATTTATTTATTGATTGGCTAATTTCTAAATAAATATTATTATTATAAAATGTGTTCATTGTTAGTGTATGATCAAGTGGTTCTTCTACTAAAATTATTTTATCTGGGTATTTTACATCAATTACAGTTAATTTATATTTTTCAATTAATTCATATTTAATATTATCTTCATCTGATACAATGTTACCTTGATTTGATTTTATAATATGTCTAATTATATTATCATTATTTAATTTATCTTTAAGAACTAGTTCAAAAATATATATTTGAGGATCTGTACTATTATTTGTATAAATATATTTAGAGGTTTGTGATTTTTTTTGTGAATGATTAATTTCATTGTAATAAGTCATATCTTATAGTACTTTATATTTTTTTAAATTATTTTTATTTATTTTAGCAATCATTAATTTAATAAATTATGTTAATTTGGCGGTGATGCAAAAATTTTATTTTGATCTAGTCCAGTATAAAAACAAGAACACATAGCATATCCTGAAGAATTTTTAGTAAATTCAATATATAATTGATTACTACATGCGGTTGAATTTGAATTATGTTGATTTATTTTACCTTTTAATTTATAGATATTATCAATACCATTATGATAAATTCTGACTGATAATTCATAATTATCTATATTTTCAAGTATAATTTTATCATCTAATTTAATTAAATGTGAATATTTAATTTCTTCTATATTTCTAAAATATTTTTTTCCAATATTTTTTCCATTAATAGTTAATTCAAAAAAATATTGTGGTTTGTTATTATTAAAATCAGAAAAATTATAACAATTTTTAGAACATTTAATTAATATGGGCTGAGATTTAGTTAATCTAACTACACTGTCTGACATTGTCTTATTATTGGATATAAAAAATTTTTTTAAAAATTTATTTTCATCATAATATATATAAAAATATATTATATTGTATTATATAATGAATAATAATGAACAAAACATAAAAGCTATTGATGAACCAATCTTAAAAGATAAAAGTATTGAACAATTACTTAAAAAAATAGATGATACAACACGACTTGATAAAATAATAACAGAGAAAAATGAAACATTTGATTGTTTAATAATTAATCATGGTTCAATTAGTGATTTATCTTGGACGGATCCAAATTATATAAAAAAATTAATGGAATTAGATTTATTTGAGTCTATTAATGTTAATCAAGACAATTTTTTTGAGATTATTTCCACTAAATTAAATGTTAATAAATATTCTGATGTTAAAAATATGTCTGTTAAAAATGAAATTATATGCGATGAACCATATTATGTTTATGAATTATTATATATAGATTTAGAAAAAGAAACACAATATCATTCAAATATAAATGAATTAGCCAGTTTAATAAATATTAATGGTGAAAAAATTTATTCATCAGCAATATTATTTAGAAATCATTTACCATCATTAACTGATTCAATGACAATGTGTGATGTTTCTAAAAAAGATTTAGAAAGAATATTATATGAACGTGTTAATACAAAAATAGTTATATGGGATGATGAATGGCGTGAAGATACAGTTTTAGGTGATTTAGAACAATATGCTAATACTTTTTTTGAAGGTGAAACATATAAAAAACTAGAAATTGGGTTTTTAATGCATAATATTAATATATGGTATAATTCTACAAATTCAGACTATATAGGAGAAAAAGTTTGTGGAAATATTATTACAAAACCAATTGAAAAATGTATTTGGTTTACAATGAAATCTGATGAATATAGAGGGAATTTAACGCTAGATGAAGTTAAAAAAATTATATATTTATCTAAAAAATTAGATAATTATCAAACACCGAGTGAATTATTAGAAGAAAAAACAGATAATTTAGGAAGAAAAATAGTTTATAATAAGTATAAAGTTTTAGATTTATTATATAAAAAATTTGTATGAGTTTGAAATATTTATCAATAATAATTTAAATCTATAATAATAATAATGGAAGAATTTGATATTGATCTTACTAATGATATAGGTACACCTATTGTACAGTTAAAAAATAAATCTAATAATGAATTAGATAATAATTTTAATTATGAAGATGAAACATGTAATTCAGAAATGATTATGCATGATTTTAATTATGATAATAATCGTAATGATTTAATTAATAAAATGTCACGTACAATTGATAATAATACTATAAGAAATGTTGAAACCAGTCAATCAAAAAAACAAAATATTAATAATTTTGTTAGAAATTTAGAAATTAATTTAGATAATTTAAATCAACCAACACCAGAAAAATTAACAACTGAAAAAATAAATAATAATGTTGAACAAAAAAAATCAAATGTAATAGAAAAAACATTAATAAATAAAATATGTAAATTTGAATATATGGATATATTAATTTGTATGGTATTATTTATACTTTTAAATAATAAACTTGTTATTGAATCAATTTATAATATTTCATTATTAGATAATATAAATAGTCCTTATTTAAATTTATTTATAAGAGCATTAATATTTGGATTAATATTATTTTTAACTAAAAAATTTAATATTTAATTAAAATATTAATATCTAGTGAGTTGTAATGAAATTCTATATTATTTTATTAACTTTATTAATAATTTTTTTATTTTTATTTTATTATGATGAACCATTGCAAACTACAAAACAAGAATCAAATATAGAATTATTTGGAAATTATAATTCGTCATGTGGTTTATATCCAGAATTATTAAAAAAAGTTATGGAAGAAAGAAATATGGTTGAAAATAAGAAAGATTATGATCTATTTATTCCATGTTCATATAATAGTTGTGAAAAAGATATATTAGCTTTTGAAAGTGATAAAACAGGTAAAAAAATATTTTTAATTGATGGTTGTGATTGGGTTGCTTCTAAAATGGCATTATGGGAATTACTTAAAGAAAACTATGGTGCATTTGCTAGTAAATATATGCCAGAATCTTATTTATTAGATAAAGAACAAGATTTAAAAGCATTTAGTGTAAAATTCAATGAAAATAAAATTAAAAATCCTAATCAAATGTATGTTCTTAAAAATTATGCACAAAGACAAGAAGGTCTTAAATTAACAAGAAATCATGATGAAATAATTAAAGGTATAAATGACGGTTGGTATTTAGCACAAGAATATAAATATGATCCATATATTATTGATAAACGTAAAATAAATTTTAGATATTATTTACTTATTGTTTGTAAAAATAATACTATTGAGGGATATATTCATAAAGATGGGTTTTTATATTATACACCTGATTTTTATGATGCGAATGATATGGCATTCAATAAACATATTACAACTGGATATATTGATAGAGCTATATATGATAAAAATCCGTTAACACTTGAAGATTTTAGAATTCATTTAGATTCAATAGGATGTGGATTAAGACAACGATGGGATTTTTCTGCTGAAAATCTTATGAATAAAATAATGGAAGCAGTTAGTAAAAAAATTTGTAAAAATAAAAAATTAGATAATCATGTACGATTTCAATTATTTGGTTGCGATATAGCACCAACATCTAATTTAGAAGCTTCATTAATGGAAATTAATAAAGGGCCTGATCTTGGTGCTAAAGATAAACGTGATATGCAAGTAAAATTAAAAGTTCAAAAAGATATATTTGCAATTGTCGATCCAAATGAAAATGATTGTATAACTAATACACGATTTGTTAGAATATATTAATTATTTTATATTATTATATATAATAATATAATATAATGACTAAAAAGTTTTCTAATAAAAATAAAGAAGATAAGTATGGCGACGATGAAACATTTGAATCATGGGCTGATTTCAATATATTTGCCCCAATTGCTAAAAAATTAGTTGATCCACTATATAATTTAGGTATGACACCAAATATGGTAACAATAACAAGTACAATATTTACTTTATCATCTATTTATTTTTTACATATTGAAAATAAACAATTAGCAGTTTTTTCTTATATATTTGGTTATTTATTAGATTGTGTTGATGGTCGTATGGCTAGAAAATATAATTTAGGTTCTGATATTGGTATGGCACTTGATTGTGTATCTGATAATATATCTAATCTTATTCTATTTATATATATATTATATACTAGACCATATAATCAACAAACTATCATTTTTATAGTTGTATTACTTTTTATGTCAGGTATGTTATCATTATCATATGGTCTTAATGAAGCTGTTTCTGCTTATGAATCAGCACAAGAATTATCAGAAGAAGAATTAGATATAGATAAAAATACAGAATGTGATAGTGATAATTTTTATAAAAAACGTGTTAATCAATTAAAAGATAAAAAATTAACATGTTATGAAAAAATTTTATATTCAATATTCTTACTAATAAATAAAGTATCATATACATCATATCGTTGTTATTTTCCAAAATATGATAAACAAAAAATATATAAAAAATTAAAAAATCTTAAACATTTTGGTCCTGGTAATTTTTGTATTATTATTTCAATAATGTTATTATATATCTAACCCAATAAAAATTATCAAGTAAATAATCGGTTATTTTAATTCATTTAAGAAAATACTGTTCGGGTGTAAAAAATTTAACATTTAAATTTTTTGCAAATATTAAATCAGTATCATATTTATCTTTTTTTCGTCCAGCCATATCTCCAATATAATATGATTTATTGAAATTAATTGATATATTTGTTTTTTTTATTAAATAATCAATCATACCAATATTTGGTTTTCTATATATATTATCTTGTAAACTAGCTATAAATATAAAATCTAAATTTAATAATTTATGAATATTATTAATTTTTTCTATAAATTCATTATATAATGTTCTATTTATTATTTGTTTTTGATTTGATAATATTACAATAATATATTTAGAATCTAATGATAATTCTTTTAATTTTTTTAATACATTTTCATTCCATAATTGCCAATCATCTTTATTTTTTGGAAATATTTTACCATATTTTGGTTTAATAATAGTCCAATCTAAATCAAAACCAACCATATAATATTTTTTATCTTTAATGATATTTTTATAATAATTTAGATATAATATACTTTTCATTACTATAATATATTTATATACATAATATATTTAAAAATTGAATTAATTTTAAATATTAACTATACTATTAATAACTTAATGAATTTTAACGATATTGAACAAGATATTATTACCTATTGGACAAATGACCAATTAAAAAATAAATTAATCGAATCACGTAAAACATGTCCTAAATGGGAATTTTTAGATGGTCCTCCATTTGTTAATGGTTCACCACATTATGGTCATTTACTAGTATCATTTATTAAAGATACAATTGGGCGTTATATGAGCCAAAAAGGATATTCTATTAGTTATCAAATTGGATTTGATTGTCACGGATTACCCCTGGAACAAGAAGCCGAAAAACAAGTTGGAAAAGTTAGTCCAACTGATTCAAATGAAAAACTAACAATATTTAATAATGAATGTAGACGAATTATTTCATCGTGTTCTGATATTTGGTATGATACATTAGAACGATTAGGTAGACAATTTGATAATTCACAAACATATTATACATCTGATTTTAATTTTATGGAATCACTTTGGTGGGCATATAAAAAATTATGGGATAAAAATCTAATTTATAGATCTAAAAAAGTTATGCCTTATTCACCAAAATGTGAAACACCATTATCAAATTTTGAAGCAACTTCTAATTATCAAGATAGAACTGATATTGCTGTATATGTTAAATTTAAACGTGTAAATACAGATGAATATTTTTTAATTTGGACTACAACACCTTGGTCGTTATTTGCAAATCAAGGTATTTGTATTAATGCAACATTCGATTATAATTTAATATGTTTAAATAATGAAAAATTATGGATTTGTTCTGATTTTGTTTCTACATTTTTAAATTATACTATTATAAAAACGGTTAAAGGATCTGAATTAATTGGATTATCATATGAACCTATTTTTATACTTGATAATTATAATAAATATATTGTTTATGCTGATAATTATGTAACTAATAAATCAGGTACTGGTTTAGTACATCTTGCACCAATGTTTGGTGCTGATGATATGCGTGTTATGAAAGATTCCGGTTATGTTGATTCACAATTACCAGAATATTTAATTAATTCTGAATGTAAATTTACAAATGATTATAAATCACTTAATATTAAAAATAAGTTTGTAATTGATACATCAACTGATATTGTAATTTACTTAAAAACAAATGGATATGCTATTAAATCTGAAAAAATTAAACATTCTTATCCTCATTGTTGGAGAACAGATTATCCACTAATTTATTTGGCAACAGATGCATGGTTTATGAATGTTCAACAAATTATTCCAGAACTTATTGAAAATAATAAAAAAATTAAATGGGTACCTGAACATGTTGGAACAGAACGTTTTGCAAATTGGATTAAAGATTCACCTGATTGGTGTTTAAGTAGAAATAGAGTATGGGGTACACCAATTCCAGTATGGGAAAATGAACATGGGCATACTATTTGCATTGGTACTGCTTCTGAATTAGAATCATATACAGGCAAAAAATTTACTGATTTACATTTAGATAAAATTGGTGATGTTGAATTTACAACTGAAAATGGTACATATAAACGTACATTTGGTGTACTTGATTGTTGGTTTGAATCAGGAATGGCTGGATTGGCTAGATTTGGATATCCTCAATGTGATAAAGTATCATATCCAGTTGATTTTATTGCTGAATCAGTTGATCAAACTAGAGGATGGTTTTATACTCTTAATGTATTATCAACAGCATTAAATCATTCACCGGCTTTTAAACAAGTTATTGTTAGTGGATTAATTTTAGCTGCAGATGGTAAAAAAATGTCTAAACGTTTGGGAAATTATACATCACCAGATCATATAATTGAAACATATGGTGTTGATGTTTTACGCTTATATTTAATTGGATCACCTGCAGCTAAAGCTGAATCATTCTGTTTTAAAGATACTGATTTAATTGATATTAAACATAAATTATTACCATATTATAATGCTCATATCATGTTATCTGAATGTGTTGCTTATATAAAAACAATTGATGATTTTAAATTAGATATTAGTCTAGTGTCTACAAATAAATTAGATATGTGGATGAATTTTAAATATATTGAATTTTCACAAAATATATATAAACATATGGAAAAATTAGAAATTACATATATTCCAAATCTAATTTTTAAATTTATTGAGAATTTATGTAATATATTTATTAAATTATCAAGAGATCGTATGAAATGTCAATTGACTGAACTAGATTGTAATGAATCTTTATCAACACTGTATTCTATTTTATCTAAATGTAATCTATTACTTTCACCATTTTTACCTCATTTAGCTGAATATTATAATAAGATTCTATTTAATAGTATGCATAATTATATTGGTAAAGATATTAAATATGAAAGTATTCATATGCAAACAATAAATGTTGATTATATTAAACAAATTAAAATTAATGATAATTTATTAAATGGGTTTTATTCAGTAAATGAATTATTGGAATGTGTTCGTAATTTACGACAACAACTTAATAAACCTATTTTTTATCCTATTAATTTTATTGAGTTATATACAGATTCTGAAATTATTAGTGAATATTCTGATATTATTTGTAAAGAACTTAATATTAAAAAATTAATTGTTTATTCGACAAATAAATTACAACGATTGTATAAAGCTAATAAAGGTCTACTTGGTAAACTTTATAAAAAAGATGGCGTTTTATATGCAAATAAAATAGAAAGCGGTGATATTACATGGGATGGTTGTAATCCAACTTTATATACATTCTCATATATTATTGATAAAAAAGATAATATGATTGGTGCTAAATTTGACTATTTAGATTATAATGATCAACGATTACAAGCAATTGTATATATTGATACTTTATCAACTAAAGAAAATGACATTGATGCAGAAATTAATAATATTAGACGTCAAGTAAATGCACATAAAAAAAATATGGGGTTTAAAATATTTCATAAAGTTGAAATTATTTTTGAGAAAAATAACTATTTCTCTGAATTATCTTGTGAAACATTAAATCTATTAACACAAAGATTAATCTCACCTATTAAATTTGAAGATAAATTAAATGATTATAATGTTATCACAACATTTAATGGTAAAGTATTACATGTATTAATTAAACTAATTGATTAAAAAATATAATTCATTTATTAAACTTTTTGATTAATAATTGTATATTCATTTATTATAAAATAAATAAATATAAAATAAATAAATATATTTAATCTGAGTCAGAATCAGAATCAGATGATTCGACATCAACAATCTTTTTTAATTTTTTTGATTTTCTACCAGCTACTTGTGATGTCTTTGTTTCTTTAGAAATACCAACTAATTGTGACGGTTTCGATTTAGATTTAGTATATTTTTTACAATTTAATTTGGGTTTAGAATTTTTAGAATCTAAATCAGAATCAGATTCTGATTCAGAATCAGATGAAACAGAATTAACATCTGTTGAAATAATTTCTTTTGGTACACTTATTTTATTAGTTTGTTCAAGTACAAAGCCATTAGTTACTTCATCTGTTTGTAATTTACTCATTAGTTCAGTTAATTCTTTTACAAGATTTTTCTGTTCTAATTCTAAACGGTCACGATCTTGATTAAGTATATTAATTTGTGCAGTAATATTAGCCCATTCTTTTTTCTTTTCATTTAATAATAATTCTAAATTAGTATTAACATCATTATCATTTGATACATGCATATTATTTTGAATTGTTTTATCTAAATCATCCTTTTTTTCTTTTTCTGATTCAGAATCACTTTTTACATTATCTTTTGATAAAATTTTATTATCTGATTGTACAGTAGATTTTTTAGTTTTAACTAGTTTAGATTCTTTTTTAACTTTAACTACTTTAACTACTTTTTCACTATTATCTTTAGTTTTTTTAGATTTTTTTCCTTTATCAGTTTCGACTTTATCAGTTTCGACTTTATCAGGTTCAACATTATCAGTTTCGACTTTATCAGTTTCGACTTTATCAGGTTCAACACTATCAGTTTCGACTTTATCAGGTTCAACATTATCAGTTTCGACTTTATCATCTTTTTTAGATTTTCTAGATTTAACAACTTTTTTAGATTTTTTAACTTCAACTTTATCTTCAATATTATTATCTGTAGAATCGACAACTACATTATTATCTGTAGGTTCAACTACTTTATTAACCTTTCTAGATTTTTTAACTACCGTTTTTTCAACAGTTTTATCTTCAGGATTGATAATTTTAGTACTTTTAGTTGGCATTATATTAAAAAATATAAGCTTCAAATTATATAATAATCAATTTTTTAATAAATAATCAATTTTTTATATGATACCCTATTGTTTAGATACAAAGTATCTAAATGATACCATTTAAAATAAAACTACGTTTTATTTTAAATGCAGTAGCTGTGAATAGAAAAACGTAGTTTTTCTATACACATCGTACCCTATTGTTTAGATACAAAGTCTTAAACGCTATAATAATTGAAAATTATTGAAATTACTAATAATTTAATAAATATAATAATACAAATGTTATGGACAGATAAAGCACAAAAATATTTAAAAAAATATTGGAAAATAGAAAAATTAAAAGATAAACAATTTAATGTTATCAATGAACTACTATTAGGTAAAGATGTTATTGGACTATTACCAACAGGATATGGTAAATCATTATGTTATTTACTACCACCACTTGTAACAAAAAAAGTTATTTTTATTATAAGTCCATTAATTTCATTAATGGATGATCAAAAAGAAAAATTAGTTAGTATGGGTATAGCTTGTGCTACATTACATGGTAATAATAAAAATAAAGATCAAGAATTATTTAATATTATTGATGGTAAAATTAAAATTGTTTATATGAGTCCTGAATATTTAATTAGAGGTGATGGACTAGAATTAGCAAAAACATTAGTTGAAACTAATCAATTAGGTTTTTTAGCAATAGATGAATCTCATTGTATTAGTGTCTGGGGTCAAGATTTTAGACCAGAATATACAAAAATTAAACAGTTTAGGGAATATTATCCATCAATTCCTATTTTAGCTGTTACAGCAACAGCTACAGATACTGTATGTGGTGATATTAGTAAATTTCTATTATTATCTAATCCGGTAATAGTACGTGCAAGTTTTGATAGACCTAATTTATATTTAAAAATTTGTGAAATTCCTACAGAACAATTTAAAGAAATACGTCCGAGAAGTATTAAAATTACTAATAAACAAAAAAGTAAAGCATCAATTGTATTACCTCATATAGAAACTTATCCAAATGATAGAATTATTATTTATATAAATTCTAGAAAAGATTGTGAAGAGTTAGCTAAAGAACTTAACAAAATAAATAAAAATTGTTGTCAGGCATATCATGCAGGATTATCAACTGGAATACGTGAAAAAATACAATCTGAATTTTCAAATGGTGATATTAAAATTATTATTAGTACAATTGCTTTTGGTATGGGTATTGATTTGATTGTCAGATGTGTTATCATTTTTGGATCACCGTCATCTATTGAAGAATATTATCAACAGATTGGAAGAGGTGGACGTGATGGATTACCGTGTGAAACTATATTATATTTTGATTATGCTAATTTAATTATTGCAAAACATATGTTAAAAAATATAAGAGTAAAATTTCCAGCTTTAGCAAAAGCAAAGGAAGATAATATTAATAAAGTAAGTAAATTAGTATTTACAAATACATGTAGACGAAGATATATATTAGACCATTTCAATGAATCATTTAATTTTTATACTTGTAAAAATTGTGATAATTGTTGTGAAAATGAATTAATAGATATGACATCAAAATTTTGGCCAATAATATTTAATACAAATAATACCCTAATAGATAAAGCTTTTAATGAAATTAAATATAATTATTTAACAGAAGTTATATATTATGATAAAAATAATAAAGAAAAACAAATAGAATTATTTCTTGAAAAGGATATTCGACAGTGGAAAACATATATACTTGTTAATAAACTTACCGAATCAACTTTACCAGATAATATAAAATTTATGATTCCAAAAAAATTTATCAAAAAACCACAAATAAATACAGCCTCAAAATGTGATTATATAAATGATTTTGATAATAAAATAAAAACATATGAAAAATTAATTTAAACACTATCTAATAATATACTTATATAATTAATATGCTTAAAAAATTTAATATAATTCTAGCAATTGACAAATTTAATGGAATAGGTTATTATGATGATAAATCAAATATATATAATATTCCATGGAAATCAAAAAAAGATATGGCATTTTTTAAATCAATTACAACATATACTAAAAAACCAAACAAACAAAATGCAGTTATTATGGGTTATAATACATGGTTATCAATTTGTAAACCTTTACCTGATAGATATAATGTTGTTATAACTTCAAAAACTATTGAATGTGTTAATACATTTACAACATTTGATACTGCATTAGAATTTTTATCAAATAATACAATGATTGATAAAATATTTGTAATTGGTGGTGCAAAAATATATGATACTGCATTTAATCATTATTGTGTTAAAAATATTTATTTGACAACAATTGAACAAGATTACAAGTGCAATATTAATGTATCACTCGATTTTAGTAAGTTTGATCTAATTAATAAATCAACATGTATAGATAATGATATGTTATTAAACTTTTATCAATACAAAAAACGACAACATGATGAACAACAATATTTAGATATTATGAAAAAGATTTTAGATAAAGGAACTATTAAAAATGCTAGAAATGGTGATACAATATCATTATTTGATGGAAGTCATATGACATTTGATATGTCTGGCGGTAAGTTACCAGTTTTAACGACTAAAAAAATATTTTTAAGAGGTGTTTTTGAAGAACTCATGTTTTTTATTTCTGGTGATACGAATACAAATCATTTGAAAGATAAAGGTGTTGGAATATGGTCAGCCAATACAACAAGAGAATTTTTAGATTCTGTTGGATTAACAACATATGATGTTGGAGATATAGGAACTGCTTATTCATTTCAATTCAGACATTATGGTGCTGAGTATGATGGAATGCATAAAGATTACACAGGTAAAGGTGTTGATCAGTTTGCTAAAGTTATCAATGATCTTATCACAAATAGATTTTCAAGAAGAATTTTAATGACAACATATAATCCGGTACAAGTTCACAAAGGACCATTACCACCATGTCATGGTATTGTTATTCAGTTTGGTATTGAAGATGATAATAAATTAAGTTGTCATATGTATCAACGATCAACAGACTGGTTTCTTGGTGTTCCGTGGAATATTACATCTTATGCATTTTTACTTTTGATAGTAATTGAATTAGTTAATAATTCACCTTTATACACTGGAACTAAATTAGTGCCTCATAAATTGTTAATGTCTTTTGGTGATATTCATCTGTATAATAATTCAATAGAATCAGCAAAAAAACAAATAAAAAGAATACCATTTGAATTTCCAACTATTGAGTTTACAAAAACTATAAAATCACTAGAAGAATTAAAATGGTGTAATATTAAAATAAACAATTATAAATTTTCACCAAATGATTTTAATGTAGAAATGATGGCTTAGATTTTTATAAAATTGATTTAATTAAAAAAAGTTGAATTTTTTTTTATTTAATACTAATAATAATTTTTATAATGACATCTTATCAAGAGTTAATCAATAATACAAATACAAATACTAGTACTATTACTAATACTATTACTAATACTGAATCTGTTATAGATTCAGTATCTGTACATGAAATAACACCTGAAATAACACCAGAAATATTATATTTAATACCAGAAGAAATTAATTCATATAATGATAATTTTACTGGTGTAACCTATAAAATGGGTGGATCTGGTAGAGGCAATTTAGAAAATCAAGATGCTATGTCAACATGTTTTATTACTGTAGATAATATTAAATATACACTGAATACTATATGTGACGGTCATGATATCAATGGTAAGATATACGCAGATACAACAGTAGCTAAATTACCATTAATGATTTGTGAAAGATTTACCCAAGTTTTAGCAGATCCTTTTGTAATTATTAATGAAATATTTGCAGACTTTATAAAACAATTAAGTGATACACTTCTATTTGAAGATGGAGGAACAACAGTAACAATATCTATATTTTCTGATGGGTGTTTAATTGTAGCAAATATTGGTGATTGTGAAGCAATTCTAAAAACAAATACGCCTATTAATTCTATTTTGGTCGAACGTAATGGACAACTAATTCAACCAGAATTTACAAATGGATGTATTCGTGCAACAACTGATCATAATTGTACTAATTTAGATGAAGTCGAAAGAGTATTAAAAACAGGTGCAAAAATTAAATATTCATCAAAAGTACGACAGATTGATGCATTTACACAAATTGTTGAAAATGATATTATAAAATATATAAAAGTACCACATGCACAACAAAAAGGCGGATATGTAAATAATATGTCTGGTGATCCGGCTACATATATTTATGATTATAAAAATCATAAAATAATGAATTTGACACGTTCTATTGGTGATTGGGGGGCATGTTTTTTAAGCACAATACCAGATGTGACTAAAATCACATGGCCAAAAGGTAATCGTGCTAGATTAGTTGTTGGAACTGATGGATACTTTAATTGTTTGAGTAAAGAGAATCAAATTAATGAATTATCGTTTGTATATACACCAAAAATTATATGTGAGAGAGCTTATAAAGCTGTTGGTGATACATTTACATATGCAGAAGGCGATAATATGACAATTTATATTTGTGATATTTATCCATTTTAATTAAAACAATTTAAAGATATAATGTTATTATATATTGTCCATGGGTGTATTCTCATTGGACAATCACGAGTATTTGTCGATACTGGTTTAATCAACCCTTAATTTTATGTTAAGCATACCCACAATTTACATAGACTTGATTATGTCTAACCTTAATAGATTTTAAATCTTAAAGGGTGTAAAGATAAAATTTATAAGTATATTATGATATTAGATAGATACTGTCTATCTGGTTGATTCACAAATAGTTCATCTAGATGATTTGCATGTCCTTTGTTCCCAATATTAATTGAGGAAATTACTTATTTTAATTATTTATATGTTAGAGAAATGATACTTTTAACTTTTTAATTGTAATAATAAAAAAGAATATAGTACGCTTTATACATATATTATTTAATAGATATTTATAATACTAATACCAATACCAATACCAATACTAATACTAATTAATAAATCCGGCTTCCCATGTTCCATTTTAAAATTAAACAAAATTAGGAAATATTTGATTTAAAATTATCAAGACTTTTTAGCTTAATTGTTAAAGCAATATAATTATAATAATTATATGATAAAGGTTCGCAACCTTTAAAAGTCACACTTTGGTTTCTATTTTTAAATAAGAAAAAATGATAATATAATTATATATATCTCCAAAATTTTAAATAAGTTATCCAGGTAAATTATACTTGTCGAATTTGTTTAAATTTATAAAATTATTAATTTACATAATTACTTAGTTTATTTTTTATAATCTAAATAATTTATTAGTTATTCTTTGTATTTTTAAGCCTGTTGATAAGATTTAGCACCAATAATAAGTATTCTATTTATTAATTTACATAATTATATTTAATCTATTTAAAGATTAATTTAAAAAAACTATATAAAGATATATTATATTATTATATTAGTTCAATAAGAAATAAATAAAAAATTGAATCATTAATTTTTATAAATTAAGCCTATATAGTGTAAGCGGATAACACAAATGCCTTCTAAGCATTAGATTGGAGTTCGAATCTCCATATGGGTACAAATGGTTGTATAAAACACAACTAAAGATTCTGTAGCTCAGTCGGTAGAGCGTGTGGCTGTTAACCACAAGGTCGTAGGTTCGAACCCTGCCAGAATCGTTTTAAAATATTTATTCATTTAACATAAAGGCTATGTTCCCGAGCGGTCAAAGGGGGGAGACTTAAGATCTCCTGTTTATACTTCGTGGGTTCGAATCCCACCGTAGCCATTAAAATAATCCACTATCCACTATTAACTGGTTACAGCAATAATAAAAAATAAATATATTTTTTTATCCAGTTAGCAAACTTAATGAAATTAGCACAAATAATTTATAAATTTCATACAGCATAAAATAAAATAAAATAAAATAAAATAAAATAAAATAAAATAAAATAAAATAAAATAAAATAAAATAATCCACTATTAACTGGTTACAGCAATAATAAAAAATAAATATATTTTTTATCCAGTTAGCAAATAGGTTCTATAGCTCAGTTGGTTAGAGCGCGGTGCTTATAACACCGAGGTCGTGGGTTCAAGTCCCTCTAGAACCACTATTAACTGGTTACAGCAATAATAAAAAAATAAATATGTTTTTTATCCAGTTAGCAAACTTAATGAAATTAGCACAAATAATTTATAAATTTCATACAGCATACAATAAAATAATCCAATATTTAACTGGTTACAGCAATAATAAAAAATAAATATATTTTTTATCCAGTTAGCAAACTTAATGAAATTAGCACAAATAATTTATAAATTTCATACAGCATACAATAAAATAATCCAATATTTAACTGGTTACAGCAATAATAAAAAATAAATATGTTTTTTATCCAGTTAGCAAATAGGTTCTATAGCTCAGTTGGTTAGAGTGCGGTGCTTATAACACCGAGGTCGTGGGTTCAAGTCCCTCTAGAACCACTATTAACTAGACACAATAATAATTAATATATAGCTATTCATTTTTCATTTAATAATAAATACTTGAAAGTATTTATTATTTTTATAATATATTTTGTATATTATAAAAATAAAACAAAATATAAAAAAATTGTTTAAATACAATTTTTATTTCAGATATTTTTTAGTTTTCGTAACTATTGGTTTAATATACTTTTAACTAAAAGCTTAACATATTATTTTTAACTTTGTAATCAACTTGTTTTCTATAATGAATATTAAATATTACATGACTTTTATGTAAAGTTATATATACTATTTAATTATTTTTTCATAAAATTGAAAATAAAAATATTTAATCATACAAGTATTATAATTACTATATGAATAATTCAAAAATGAATTTACAAATTGAAGAAATAAATACATCAATTTCATCATTAGCTATTGATAAAACTAAAATAATAGATGAAGATATTAAATGTTTTAAAGATTTAAGTAATAAATTATTATTAGAAATTGCTGCGAAAACTACCAGTAAATTAAGTGAAAAACAAGAAGAACTCCGGAAATGTAAATGGATTGATGGCGAATCAAATACTGATACAGAATTTTCAGAATTAGCGTGTAAATGTGCTGAAGAGGCTTGGATATGCATAAAACAAAATTATCCACAACTCAATATTATTACAATGACTGCGTCAATCCCAGATATTAATTGCATATTTTCAAAAAATGAAAAAAATATTAAGGGTATAAAAAATAAAATAGAACTCAAAAGTTCTAAAAGTCATGTTATGCCTGGATCAACAATAGGCAAGTTAGATATTAATCAACCTTTGATCTATTGTTATAGGTCTAAAAATGTAGATACCCCATATGAAATTAGATATGGTCAATATCATACAGCAATGGGTGAATCCGATATTGATTTATTTCAAGATAGAACTCCTAGACCACAGTTAAATTTTACAAAATTATTTCCATCTTCACAAATGGAAATAATTTATTCTAATAAGAAAAAAGATGCATGGATTTCACATTATGGAAAATGTGCAGTTAATAGAATAAATTGCAATGTAAACTATTCATGGCAAGACTCACTTATAAAAAGTATATTATACGAAGCATTAAAAAACATAGAAACGATTGAGGATTTAATTATATTACGTGATTCAGTTCGTCCGACATTGCTGTAAAATTTGTTGAACTTTCCGTGCAATTATATAACCTAATAACGGTGGTACTGCGTTTCCAATTGGTTTATACGCCATACTTGTTGGTTTTCTTTCCGTTAAAATACAATTTGGTGGAAAAGTTTGTATTAAAGATGCTTCACGAACCGAAAGTCGACGTTCTTGTAAATGCCCTTTATTATTTTTTCCTCCATTTATACGACGGAATTCTATATTACCATGATGTTCTGCACGCATTGTAGGACAAAATCCATCAATTTTAATTTCAGTTTGTCCTTGTCCTTTATCCAATTTTGATGCTTTTGAATAAACTTGTTGTGCCATATCCGTTGTTTTATCAGGTTCCTCCAGATGCATAAAATAATGTTTAATAGCACATTTTTTTTTATTTTCTGTAATTATATTCCAGTCATCTTTAAGTTTATGTCGACAATCTAAACGTATACCCATTATAATAACACGATGTCTTGTTTGAGGAATTCCAAAATCTTCGCATTTAATTAACTGATATTTTACTTCATATCCAACCTCAACAAAATCGTCCATAATTTTTTGTATTGGATTTCCAGCCATCGTTAAAAGCCCATTCACATTTTCAGCAATGAATATAATTGGTTTAACTCGTTTAACTACCTCTACATATGATTTATATAATGTACCTCTATCAGCGTCAAAACCTTTACGTTTTCCAGCATGACTAAAATCTTGACATGGGAAACCACCAGTAATTACATCAGCGGATGGAAAATCATAATTATTAGTGATACAATCTCTTATATCTTGCAATATATAATTATGATTCCACTTATTAAGTTCCGCTACTTTTTTAGCAACAGGAAGAATATCATTTTGAAATACAATTTTAAATGGTAACCGTTTTAAATTTACGAATCCATCTATATTATAAGCAGAATCAATAAATTCGTTTGATAAGATACTTTCGGAATGAACTATAACCTGTTCTGAAAATCCTACATCCATTCCACCCATTCCTGAAAATAATGATATTACATTTGTAATTTCTAAATTTTCCGTTGAGTTAATAACTTTTATGTTATCTTCTATTATTGTTTCTACTTTTTTTTTAGTATGGGTATTACAGTCGTGCTTTGCACAACTAGCTAATAGTGTATTATTATTTATTAAATCAATTATTTCGCCTTTATTTTTTGATTTACACTTTGTAATACCTAATTCTTTACACTTTTCCAATAATTCTATTTTACTCATTTTTGATATATTCATTTGTTCAGTTATAATAATTGTGATATTATTTTCTGTATTATTTAAAATCAATTTTTTGTTTAATTTAATCAATATAATTAAATACAACATATGGAATTAATTATAAATTTTATAAAATACTTTTAGTGTTTGAAATTTGATACGACACAACAAGCCGAATAAATGTCTAAATATATATACTTGATATTATTTTTATAATATAATTTAATATATTTGGTTTATATAACTGTAAAATCATTAAGTATTAAATAAATACAAATCTTAACAATTAAATTTTTTTATACATAATAATAATAATGAAAGTATTTTCACATTCTTTACAAGGAAAACGAGAAGAAAATGAGGATCAACATATTCATATTATAAATATATCTGGTGAAAATAAAGAATTAAATCCTATTAATTTTATAGGTGTGTTTGATGGTCATGGTGGTAAAGCTGTTAGTAAATATCTTAAAGATAATTTACCTAAATTTTTTGTTAATAAATTTAAAAAAGATATTTATTCAAATCCAGATACAGCATCTAAATATTTTAATAAAGTGTATGATTTAATTCAAAATAAAATGATAACAGATCATCCAAGGTTTGTACAATATTGTGGATCAACTGCATGTATTGGTATTCAATTTAAAGATTCATGTAATAAAAATAGATTATGGTTATTAAATGTTGGTGATTCAAGAGCTGTAAAATGTAATAAATTAAATATTGCTGAACAACTTACACAAGATCATAAACCTAATTGTCCTACAGAAAAAGCAAGAATAGAAAAATTAGGTGGTAAAATTGAATTTGATGGTTCTGACTGGAGAATTAAAGATTTATCATTATCAAGAGCTTTTGGGGATTTAGATTGTACACCATATGTAACACATTTACCACAAATTTATCGTTATAAAATAAGTTCTACAGATAAGTTTATAATTTATGCATGCGATGGTTTATGGGATGTAATGACAAATCAAGATGTAGTTGACTTTATTAATGAATTAATTTCAAATAAAAAATTTAAAGGAAATTATGCTAAAGAATTAGCAGAAGAAGCATATAAAAAAGGATCATTAGATAATATAACAACTGTTATTTATTTATTATAAAATAAAATTTATTTATAAATACTATCTTTTTGCATGTTGTTTAACTGTAACTTATTTTGGTGTGGTAATTTTTATAGTAACTGATTTTTCTGTAGTTATTTTCTTTTTATTTTTTTTGCAACTGCTAACTGATAACCCTTCTGTAGATGTTTTTGCCATATTATTATATTTATTATACTTATTATAGTTAATATAATTGTATTAGCTAGCTATGCTATTTAATAGGGTATTTTAATTTTTATAATGTTGATTAGTATATCATTCGGTATTTTTATTATACATATCTATATTAAACAACATTTAATGGAATCCATTTTTTAAATTTTATAGAATATATACAATTAAATTTAACAGGTTTATCATTAATAATATCGTCACATAATTGAGATGTTTTAAGATTTGGAATTAATGCAATTCCTTCTTTATCACCGTTTTCATTTTCTGAAATATCATAAACATCAGGTATTATAGTTCTTGATAACCATAATATTTTACATTTTCCATTAGATTCATATGAATATGTTCTTGACTTTAGAAAATTTACAAAATCATGTATAATATGATATGATGTTTGTTCAATAATTTCATTATTTGATGTATTTATATTTACTTTTTCTATTTTCTTTTCTATATGTAAAACATTCACACCTGAAAATTTTGGATAAAAAATTATACCATTTGTTTGAATTGATAATTTTGATAAATTTTCAATCATATTTTCTAAATCGGCATATTTATATAGTTTATTTAATTTAAATTCAAAATTGGGACAATATGTAATTTTATCTTTTTTAAAATGTGTCTTAAGAATTGTGTCTAGACTTGATAATTTTTGATTCATTTCCATTTCAAGCATTTTATTACCCATCAAATAAAAACAATCTTGAATTAAATATATATATTCATTATTTGAATTTATTAATTTACCATCAAATATAGTACCATTGAAAAGGGCATCTGATGTTTTCATGTTAATTTGAATAATTTGTATAGTTTTCATATCTAATTGTGATTTATGATATGATAACTTTTTTCTATCAATGGCTACACAAAATTGTTTACCATTTATTATTAACATTAATACTAAATAATTATAACCTTTAAAATTTGGCGAAACATAATGTTCATTGTCTTGAAGAAATTTTATTTTTTGCATTGTATTTAACATAATATATCTGTATTTTGATAAATCGAGTTTTCCATATAAATAATCTATTATTTTGCTTTTAATATCATTATCTACAATAAACCCTTCACGGCTTCCTAACATGGTTTTTTTATTCATTAAGTAAATAAGTATACAACCTTTTAAATATAATTATCAATTTTATTTAATCAGCTTGGATAAATATTATTGATTTCAAATCAAAAATAAAATATATAAAATTTAAAAACTATTTATAAATAAAATATATTATATTATAAATGGAAGAAATAATTAACTTTTTATTAATTATAGCAGTTTATATACTTATATATTATTATATTCGAAAATATAAAAATATTAAAAAAATTAAAAAAATTAAAAAAAATAAAGAAATTAATGATATTAAATTTAATGATAATAATAAAGATATTAAAGTTAATGATGAAACAAAAGATATTAAAGTTAATGATGAAACAAAAGAAAATATAATTAATAATGAAACAAAAGATATTATAATTAATGATAAAGAAAATATAATTAATAATGAAACAAAAGATATTATAATTAATGATAAAGAAAATATAATTAATAATGAAATCAAAGATATTAAATTTAATGAAACAAAAGATATTATAATTAATGATAAAGAAAATATAATTAATAATGAAATCAAAGACAATAATAATAATGATATATTAAATAAATATTGCAATATAGATAAAATTAATTATGAAGAATATATTAAACCCCAAAAAATAGATTATGATTATAATATTGAAGATTTAGAAATACAATTTATGAATGAACAGAAAAATGGAGTACATTTTACATCATTATGCCCAAATAGATGGATACAGTCATTTGATCCTGATGGTAATCCTATTTATAATAGTAGAGAAAATGTTACAGGTGTATTAGAATCATTTATTGAACCAAAAGCACGATTTAGTTATGAATTTAATAAAGAAAATACATTAAAAATGAGTGGGATAATAGACCCAGATGATTTTATTGATGGTAGAGGTAAGACAATAAAAGAAATATATGATAATTCATTTGTTGATTTTAAAAAGTTAACACCAAAAAAAACTATTATAGATAATGTATCTGAAGAAAATTCTAATTCTATACAAGCAGCATCAGATTTATATTATTTACCACCTGATAATTGGATATATGAAAATGAAAAACAAGAAAATGGTGGAAAAAGTATTGAAGGTATTTATGCTTCAGATCCAAGTGTAGTTGGTTTAGAAGCTGTGTTTTTATAAAAATTGTGTGCAAATGTTATAAAAAATATTTTTTATAAACATTGCCATTGGTTTGATTTATTATTAGTTTCTGTGTTTTTATAAACATTGCCATTGGTTTGATTTATTATTAGTTTCTGTGTTTTTATAAACATTGCCATTGGTTTGATTTATTATTAGATTATGTGTTTTATAAAAATTGTGTGCAAATGTTATAAAAAATATTTTTTATAAACATTGCCATTGGTTTGATTTATTATTAGATTCTGTGTTTTATAAACATTGCCATTGGTTTTTATTTATATTTATAATATAAATAAAAATTGTAAAAAGATATATCTAAAAACATATTATTACTATAAAATTAATGTCTGAATTAGTTAAAAAGTTAATAAAATCAAAAAATGATTCTATTGAAACTGCATCAAACTTATCAATTGAAGAGTTGGAAAGTATAATTATGTATGCTAATGATAAATATTATAATACAGATACACCTGTAATTACAGATGCATTATATGATATTTTAATAGATTTTTTAAAATTAAAATCACCAAAATCTATTGTATTAAAAAATATTGGGGCAAAAGTTAAAAGTAAAAGTAAAAGTAAAATAAAATTAGATTATTGGTTAGGATCAATGAATAAAATAAAACCACAATTTACTAATCAACTTGATAGCTGGATTAGTAAATATCCTGATTCTTATAATATATCAGATAAACTTGACGGGGTTTCTGCATTATTAACTTATAAAGTAGATGGAACGATTAATCTGGCTACACGTGGTACGGCGATTGAGGGCACTGACATTACACCAATAATAAAATATTTAAAATTACCATCATTTGATAATGTATCAAATTATTGTAATTTACATAAAATAAAGGGAAATACTGTATTATCTAGTTATGCAAAGCATGACAGTAATACTAATTTAATTGCATTTAGAGGTGAATTAATTATAAAAGAAAAAGTATTTATAAAAAATTGGAGTGATAAACTTAAAAATGTACGAAATAGTGTAGCTGGTTTAGTAAATAGTATAACAATTAATCCAAAATTAGCATTAGATACAGAATTAGTATTATATGAAATAGTTGATCCATTCTACCCAATTGAAAAACAATTTAAAATAATTAATGGTATTGGTTTTAATCTAGTAACAAATAAAACATTTAATTCTAATTTAACATTTGAATTATTATCAAAATATTTGAATGAACGAAGAACAAAATCATTATATAAAATTGATGGAATTATTGTTACCAGTACCAAAATACAAAAACGTAATATAAAGGCAAATCCAGATTATGCATTTGCATTTAAAGATATTTTAGAAGATCAAAAAGCAATAACACATGTTATATCTATTGAATGGAATATTAGTAAAGATGGTTTTATTATTCCTACATTATTACTTGAACCAGTTAATATTGGTGGTGTTGAAATAAAACGTACAACAGGTTATAATGCAAAATTTATTGTAGATAATAAAATTGGTCCAGGATCTAAATTAGAAATAATTAGGTCTGGTGATGTCATACCAAAAGTACATAATGTTTTATCAACATCTAAATCAGGAACAGCAGATTTACCAAAAAGTAAATGGCATTGGAATGAAACAAAAGTTGATATTCAATTAGATGATGTAAAATCAAATTCAAACGTATTAATAAAAAATATTTATTATTTTTTTTCAAGTTTAAATACAAAAGGATTAGGCGAAAAAAATGTTGAGAAATTAATTAATGCTGGATTAAATACTATTGTTAAAATATTATCTGCAGATGAATCAATGTTTTTAAAAGTTGACGGATTTAAAGAAAAATCTGCTCATAATTTAGTACTTGCAATAAAGAGTGCAATGACTAATATACCATTAGCTAAATTTATGGCTGCATCAAATAAACTTGGACCCGGTCTTGGTGAAGAACGTATGAAAAATGTATTATCAATATATCCAAATATTTTAATGGATTATAAAAAATGGAGTAAAACTGATTTTATTAATAATATAAAATCAATTAATGGATGGGAAGATAAAACTGCTAAATTATTAGTTTCAAATTTCGAAATTTTTATTAATTTTTATGATTCAGTTAAAGAATATATTACGATCGAAACAGTTAAAAATAGTATTAAAGCATCCGGTGTATTTACGGATAAAACAATTGTTTTTACTGGTTTTAGAGATAAAGATTTACAATCTAAAATTGAAATACAAGGCGGAAAAATTAGTTCAAGTATTAGTAAAAATACAGATTATCTAATTGTAAAAGATAAATCAGTTTTAGATTCACCAACAGACAAAATTATCAAAGCTATAAATCTTAATATAAAAATTTTAACAAAAGATAAACTTATTAAATTATTAAATAAAAAATATATTTAAATTTAATCTATATAATTAATATATGTCTGCATTAAATTATTACAAACCTATGTTTCATTATTTTTTAGATGGATTTTTAGGTAAGAATGACCCAGGAGCCTTAATAGATAATGTAATACGTTTTTTGAATGTAAATAATATTTATAAGTTTAATTCTGATACTAATTTAAAAATGATAAATATTGATGAAATAATAAATAAATTAAATGATTTAAATAATTCAATATTAACATTAGGATTAGATAGTCATGCAACAAGTTTATTATTTTATATTATTGATAATGATTTATTTATTTTATCAATAAATTCAGGTTTAGGAATTATCAAACATAAACAATATAATAAAAATAATAATATATTATATAGTCCATTTTTTTGTGTTAAAATAAAAAATTATATATCAGAAAAAAGATCAAAACATAATACATCAGAGACAAACCATACAAAAAAAAGAAATAAAAATGAAAAATTTAAATTATTACCATCAAATCATTCAAAATTAGAATCAGAATCAGAAACAGAATCAAAAAAAATAAAGTATAATACCGATGTATTAATTAAAATAATTAAGTTTTCTCAGTTATATCAAGAAATTGAAAATTATAAATTTAACCAAACTAAAGAAATAATTAATAAAATTAAATTATATGCTGAATATTTAAATTTAACTGAAATAATCAATTTTTTTAATAGTGATGATACAAATGATATAATAAATTATATTAATAATTATACAAAAACTAAATTTTATATTTTATTTATTAACTATTTAACTAATACATTAAATTTAACAGATGAAACAGATGAATTTAATATATTATTAAATAAAAAAAATAAAAATTTAAATACTGAATATACAAAATTAAATAAAAGATTATATTTAAAAAATCGTTTATATTTACTTAATAATAGTAAAGAAACAGGACCACAAACAAATAAAATAGAAAACTTTAAATTGTATATTTATAGTCAGGAAGATGGTTCATGTACATTTTATTCATTATATTGGGCTATTTTAATAAATAGTTTATATAATCATGATTATGATCATTATACACGTATGATTACACATTTTGAGACCGAAATGGTTAAAATTTGTAATAAAGAATTTATACCATATATACTTAGTAAATCTAATGATGAATATTTTAATTATCCAACTATTAGTACTATTTTAAATAAATTATCAAACTTAAATGTTATAAATAAAACAATATTTAATAATTATTTAGATACTTTTTTGTATGACAAAATATCTTTAAGTGTATATACATCTGATAAATGTATAGATTGTACAAATGATTTATATAATAAAATATATAATAATAGTGATATATATTCTATATTATTACAACCTCATAAATTAGATTCTGATGAATTTAATACAGATATATTTTTAAATATATATTTATACTTTTTAAATAATACGGATGATACTAATAGTATATTTAATATTAAAGATTATAAGGATACAGACTTTACAAATCTTTATGATAACCCAACTATTAAAACTTTAATAAATAACATAAAATATTTTACGGATAAGTTAAAAAAATATAAATCAAATTATAAATCAGAAGAATATTTAGATATTAATACAATACGATATTATTATATTGCAAAAAGTATTATTAATTTTCATATCAATTATGTAGATCCAAATATAGAATATAATATTATTAAGTTTTGTCATTTTATTTATAAATTTTATTTATTTTATATGTTGTTTTTAAACTATATTTTTTACAAATTGTCTGATAATATTAAAACAGAAAGTATAAATTTAGATTATAATATATTACAAGATTATTTTTTAAATTTAAATATTAATGATAAGAATGATATAATTATGTATATATTAACAAAAATAACTAATAAAAAATTAGATAAAATTGATAAAGATAAATTAACTAGACCAAATATTTATGCAATAGATAATTTTTATTATGATTTAAATAAAGATAAATATTACTTAGATGGTTTTACAATTAATTTTAATTTTCCACCACCAACAAATGATAATATTAAAAAATTAGAATTAATGCAATATCCATTAGTACAATTAGAATCAATTACACTGTTTTTATATGATAATCCTAGATATTTATATAATGATTTTAATAATAATTACTTGTTTAATAAAAATTATTTTGTTGAAACAAATTTAATAGACATATTAAAAACTGATAAACATAAAAATAATTTAGATAAATATTATCGTGATTTATTTTATAATGCTATTAAACAAAATAAATCTAATGATGAAATATATTATTTTGGTAAAAAAATACTTTTACTAAATAATTATAAATTATTATCTAATCCATATGATTTCAGAAAAAATAGTAACTCTAAAGATAAAGAAAAAAAATTAATTAAAAATTTAATTAATGAAGCATCTAAATTAAATTTTTCAGAATTTAAATTGGAAAATGATGATATTAATGCCATTTTAAAACAAAATAATTATGATTATCATAATTTTAAAATTATTCGTAAAATGCAAATACATTTTTCATTTTTGTTTAATACAGATAATGCTTATACATTATTTAATATTAAAGATAATAATATTTATATATTTTATGAAAATTATCATTTAATTATTCATTTAAATAAGATAATTGATCCAGATGCGTATGATCAAGACACTGATGAAACAGGAATATATGATCCAGATGTATATGATAATAACATGAATGAACCAAATACTGATGAATCAAAAACGGATATAAATGTGTATGATCCAGATGTGTATGATCCAGATGTGTATGATCCAGATGCGTATGATCAAGACACTGAAGAAACAGGAATGAAAAAAATGTATGAACCAGAATATGATAATATCATGAATGAACCAAATACTGATGAATCAATAACGGTTACAGAGGAGTATGATCCAGAAGAGGTTATCCCAGAATATAGTTTTTTAGGTCAATATAGTATAACTAATATAATAATAAAACATCTTGGTAAAGAATATACTGCTTTGAAAAGAAATGAAATTAAACATCCGTTTAAATATTTTATACCAAGTGCATGCTTAAGTTTAATTTATGAAAAAGATGGTCAGTATAATGTATTATGCGTTGCTTCTAAATTTAATAATTCAGAATATTATAAATTATTTGGAACTTTAATATTATCAAATACACCAGATATTATTTATAATTATCGTGTAGATTTATCTAATTTATTAACAATTTCTATTGATAAAGACACTGATGAACTAAATAAATTATCTTATTTTATTAAAAATTATGGAGTAAATAATTTAAATTATATTTATTTAAAAGAATGGGATGAAAAAGGAATACAAAAAATAAATATAAATGACTTTAATTTATTATGTTATTTTAATAGTAGTAATAATGAGTACGATTATCATGAAAAATATAATAATAAAGATACAAATTTAATACAATTTGTTAAAAAAGAATATTCAAACAATTCTAAAAATATAGAAATGAATGATATTGATATCAATATTAATCTTACTAACGATAAATATAAAAAAATTATAGACTTGCAAAATTTAATAAAATTAAATAAATATTCAGATTTAGTTATAGATGTTGAAAAAAAGGATGAATCAACAATTGATACAGAATTAGATTTATCTTTGGATGTTAAAAAAAAGGATGAATTAGATGCTTCATTTAATAATCTTGTTTTTAAATTATCATCATGTTCTATAGATAATATATCAAAAATTTATTCAACAGTAACACAATTCAATAAAAGTATAAAACATGAAATAAATAAATTATATAATAAAATTCAAATAGATATAATAAATAATATACCATTATTAGACTTAATAAATACTCAAGATAATATTATTAATTATACATATCTAAATAATATACATAATATATCAAAAGATATACTATCTAACCCATCTATTAATAATGAACATTTATGTAGTAAATTAAAAACATATATTAATTTTAAATTAAGAAAAAATAAGTTTATATATATTTTTGAATATTTATTTGAATTTATTTTAGGTATAAATGTTTATGATGAACAATATTATAGATATATTAACATAATTAAAGACCATGATGGACAATATAATAATTATATTTCAATTATTACTAATAAAACATATAATCCTAAATACTTTGAACCTAAAAAAGGTATTTCATTAAATCTTATATTAAAAGGTGGGGGATATAAAAATTATCCATTACATCATATAATGATGGGTAAAGGTAAATCATCAGTATTAACACCATTATTAAGTTTATACTTTTGTTTAATAAAAAATAAAAAAGTATTTATAATAGTACCCCCTCATTTAGTAAAACAAACAGAAAAAACATTTAATAATATAATTAATATATTTGAATTAAAAGATAATATTATTATAAAATCTGATGAAGATATTAAAAATGATTATTTAACAGAAACAACAATATATAAACAACAAAAATATAATGAAAATTTAATATTTTTAATTGATGAATTTGACACTATTTTAGATCCATTAAAAAGTGAATTTAATTTAACTAAACAGGAATTTAAAAAAAAGATTGATGACAATAATGTAATAAAAAATATTAATGAAATAATTAAAACCTTTATTATAAGGAAAAAAGATACATTAACAAAAGATGATATAGCAGTTTATACCGAGCTAAAAAATCATGATCTAATAGTATCTGAAATTAATAATGTACTATTAAATATTAATGATAACAAATTAAAATATAATATTAATTGGGGTATTCATCCAGATAAAGGATATGCAATACCATATATGAATAAAGATACACCATTCCTAAATAGTAATTTCAATTCAATATTTTTAACATTAGTTTTAACATATTATTACTATTATATTATTTTATATCGTTCTGGTAAATTAACTTTTGATGAAAACTTTGTTAATATAATTATAAATTATGACTTTAAACATGATATAGAAAAACGTATTAGTAGAGTATTATCAGATTCTATAAAAATATTATGCAATGAATTAAATAATGAAGTAGATACTCAAAAGGAAGATATATTAAATAATCTAATTATAAAAATTATAGATTCAATTGAAATATCAGAACACCAATATAATATATCTTTTATTGATATAATTAATATACCTAATGTTTATAAGATTGGTTATTCTGGAACTTTAAATATTGAGCTACCAGAAGAAATAAATAATTCAGATAAATTTAAAAAAGATAAAATTACTGGAGATTTAGATGAAAATTTTAATGTATACTATTCATTATTAGTTAATAATGTTTTAATCGTAACTAAAGATGGAGAAAAAGAATTAAATAAGGATAGTAAATTATTTATTAATAATTTTAGTGATATAACTAATTACGATGCTATAATTGATACAGCAGGATTATTTAGATATGAATCAAATGAACATATTGCTATATCATTATATAACAAAATAGATAGACCAATTATATATTTAAATAATAATGATGATATTTTAGTTTTCGATAAAGATGGAAATCAAAAATATGATTCAAATAAATTATATACAAAGCCATTTTTTTATTATAGTCAAAAACATACTATTGGTATTGATATTAAACAAGATAATTATCCTAATCTTAAAGGTTTGTGCATAATAGATAAATTAAATACATATACTGAAGTAGCACAATCTGTTTTTAGATTAAGAAAATTAAACCAAGGACATACTATTCAATTAGTTTGTATAAATAAAATTATTATACCTACAGAAAAAACAATAATAGATATATTACTTGAAAATGATAATAATAATAAAAAACTAAAAATTCCAAAATTATCATTACAAACTATTAAAGCTAACATTAGAACTGAACTGAATTTTGATAATTTAGAAAGATATAAAGAAAAAGTAAAATATTTTTTTAATGAACCAAATTATGAAAATATAACAAATAATGATGAAATTCTTAAATATATTTTTAATAAACAAGATTTAGATGTAAACGATAGTGTTGATATGACTTACCATGAACCAGATGAACAAATTAGCAATCTAATTAATAATCAAAATAAATTAATAAGAATAATAAATCTTCCAAATAAAGATGATAATAATATTAATCTTAAAAATTTAGTATATAATGTTAATTCATCATCATATACAACAACTAAAGACACATCAATACAAATTGTACAAAATAATTTGACACAAAATAAAGACTTTAAAAATAACGATTTATTAGATGTTGACTATACTACGAATAGTCATAACTATATGTTGAATAACTCAAATAAAACAAATAGACTTAAATATTATGTAATTAAAAAGAATAATAACATATTACAATATAATCCATATGTTTTAACAACATTATTTACTGATGATGAAAAAAATAATTGTTACTTTACACCATTATTATTAGTAGTTAACAAAAATGATAACAAAAAAATAACTATTATTCCATCAACAGATATTTATTTATATAATAATGAAAATTATACATTTTTAAATTGTTCGGGATATAAATTAAAACAAAATAATATTGATATATCCAATCATACATTAAAAAATTATATAACTAATTATTATTCTTATCAATATAGTGATTGCGAAAAATTATTTAATCATCGAGTTTATAAGCATATATTTAATATATTAGCAAAAATTAATGGTTCCAATAAAGTAACTAGTAATAAGAATATAAATAAATTATTAGATACTATACGAAAAGAAAATGTTAAATCTAATAATATTTACGATGATGATTCTGAATTTAAAATTGAAAAATACAGTATTGTTGATATTAATCCAATTTATATGAAACATTCGGTGATATTAAGATAATTGTTGGTGGTGTATTAAATGTATAAATAATTAATATACCTATAAATAATAAAATAAGAGAATTATATAAATCATTTTGTGACATTAATTAAAGAATGATTTTTTTTAAATTTTAATTTAAAAAAATAGATTGTTATTTGTATTAATGGAAGTAAATAATATTAATCAATTATTATCTTTTAAAACAGATATTAACGTACGTGAATTAGATAATAGTGTACTAGAATCATTTAAATTATTATTTGATCATCTTGATAGAAATAAAAAAAATAAAAAATTTGTTAAAAAACTTAATACAAATATTTTAAAAAATCAAAAAATACAAAATAAAAAAGAAATTATATCTAATAAAGTTAATTTAATTTTAAATAAATTATCAGAATCAAATATTGATAGTCTAATAGTTGAGTTTATTCAAAATATTAATCAAGTTGATTTAGAAACTTTTAATGAAATTTTAAAAACGTTTTATTTAAAAATTATTTCAGAAATAAATTTCATTAAAATTTATATTCAATTTCTTAAAATTCTGGCTTTTTTATATAATAAAGTTCAAAATTATAATTTATCATATTTTTATTCTATTGTTGAATCAAAATTTATGTTAGATTATACAGATTATGATATTGAACCTGGTAATGTGTATGATTTTATTAAAAATAATAATGGTGAAACATCTAGAATAAATAATTTAATTTTAATTAAAAATTTAGTTGAGAATAATATGTTATCAACAATAATATATGATTTATGTGATGAAATAATAATAAATCAATCTAATTTTATACCAGATATATATCATTGGTTTGGTTCTAAAAACAGAGATTTAACACAAACAGAAATTAAAATGATAAATGATATTCTTGCAAAAACTGGTATTAATTCGAGAGAAGTAGTATTATTAGAAAACCTGATTAATCCTAAAAAATTAAATAACGCACATACCCATTCTATAATGTCATCAATATCAATGCCTGAATTACAACATAACAAACCAGTTCCAAAAGAATCAACAGTTAAAACAATAAATAATATACCTATTCAAAAATCAATTAGTTTATCTAAAATACAATCTACAAATGCAGTATTAAAATCAAAAAATAATTTACCTGAAAAAGAATCAGATAAAATTTGTAAAACAGACACATTTCAACTTGAATGTGATAATATAATTGAAGAATTTTTTATAGTAAAATCAAATGATGAAGTTAAACATTTTATTGTTACTAGGTGTATTGATGCAATTAGTAAAAATAAATTCTGTGAAAATATAATTGATAAATATTTTTTAGTAAATAAAGAAAATTCATTAGAAATTTTAGAGTTATTAAAACAATTAGTTAAAATTCGGGTATTATTTAAATCCAACCTAAGTAGAGGATTATTACTAATAAATAATAATTGGAAAGAAAAATCAATAGATTATAATAAACCTATAGATAAAATGAAAACAATATTAATACAACTTAAAAATATTGGTATTACTAATGGTATTGATTTTTTATTTAATCAATATAAAATAAAATAATTTTCTAAATATTTATATACTAAACATGTTTATAATAAAATCTTTTAATTAGTATTTATTATAATCTCATTTAATTTAAAAATATCTTATAGGAATATACATTGAATACTATATACAAATGTAAATTAAAACTAGAAAAATATAACCATAATTTATTTAGATTAGTATAAATTTTGAATAAATATTTTATTCATTTTGAAAATATTTAGCTTATTATATAACCTAAACATTTTATTCATTTTGTAAATATAAATATATCTTAGATATACATCCACATAATTGTAATAATGTATCAATACCACCATTTACCCTAATATAACTTAAACTAATAATTTCATATATTTTTAATTTAGTTTCATATTTTAATTCAGAATTACAACTATGGGTTTGTATATCAATATTATTATTTTCAAATAAATATTTCATAAAAGTTAATAATATATCATTTGGTGTATAACCTTTATTATATAAACTTTTTACAATATCTATTGTATGATTAAAATCATTTGTATAACAACTCTGAAGAATCTGTGCAATATAATAAGGTTTTGGTTTATCAATTAGTTTATATACATATTTATCGTCTAATTGTTTGAATGAATAATAAATACATTCTAAATTATTGATTGATTGTCTTATATCTTGATCTGATACAAATAGTAAAGTTTTTATACCATTATTTGTATAGGGAATATGTTCTTTAATACAAATATATTCTATTTTTTGATATAAATTTGTAGTATTAATACGTGGATATTTTATAATCATACATCTTGATTGTATTGATTCAATAATTTTAGTACAATCATTACAAATAAATACTATTCTTGTATTTATTCTAAATTTACTAATTATATTTGAAAGTAAATTTTGGGCTTTTGGTGTTATACTATCTGCTTCATCTAATATAACCAATTTATGATTTGGATATTTATTTGATTTATTTTCATTATTAATAATACAACCTGTTTTTTTTTTACAAAATGGAAAAATTGTATTATTAATAATAGATAATCCTCTATCGTCTGACGCATTTAATTCAAGAACATTGTCGCTATATTTATCTCCATATATTTGTTTAGCTAAAAATAAAATAGTTGAAGTTTTACCTGTTCCTGGTTCGCCTGTAATAATCATATTTGGAATAGATTTTGTTTCTAAAATTTTTTCTATTTTTTGTTTAATAAATGGTTCTAATAATATTTCTTTAGAATTTTTAGGTCTATATTTTTCAACCCATGGTATTTTAATATTGATCGGATAATCATCTGATAATTGTTTGGTTTCTATAACATGTCCTGAAATATCAATATTAATTTTTCTATGTTTATGTATTTTTGTATTTATAATCAATTTTTGTGTAAAAAAATCCATTTTTAATATTGATATAAAATGTTTATTATTGTTTAAATATATATTTAAACAATAATTTGTAAAATATAAATAATTATGAATAATCAGGAAAATATAAATAAAATTACAGAAATCATAGGTACAGATACTAATCCACACAATGTTTATAATCTTATCAAATTAAATTTTGATGAAAAAAAAATTGATAATGATATATATATAAAATTAATTAATCGATTTGTTTATACATCACATGTTTTTGATACTCGTGTTCATGATATATTAATTAATTATTTTAAAAAAAAATTTAATACAGAAGAATTAACAGATGATTTTTTATTTAAAAATATTATAAATAATACAATTATTGAAAGCTTATTAATTGTTTTTCTTTTAATTAAACCAATAATATTATTTAATTCTAAATTAGAAAATATAAATCATAATGTTCGTGTACATAAAAATTTAGACAAATTATTATGTGAAAAATGTTTATATAATATAATTACTTCAGTTGATGATTTTTATAATACACTGATTGTTAATTATAATTATTATCATGTTTATAATGGATTAAATAATAAAATGTTATATAATAAAATTTCAAAATTGTTTAGATTTATTTGTCCAGCACTTACATTTACCCATATAAAAAAACCATTACAATTAACTAATCAATCTAATCAATCTAATCAAACTAATCAAACTAAACAAATTAAAATAGGATTATTGTGTGATACATTAATTTCAGACATATCAGCATGTACTAATCAAACTAATCAAACTAATCAAACTAATAAAATTAAAATAGGATTTTTGTGTGATTTATTACTTACAGATACGTCAGTATGCAATGATAGAATAGGTATAATATATAATCTTATTAAAGATGATAAATATCAAGTTTATATTTTTACAAAATCTAAACTGGAAGGTCAGTTATATAAAATTATAATTAATTCAACTGGATTTAAAAATAAAATAATGTTAACAGAAAGTATAATTGAATCAAGAAATATAATTTTAAAATATAATATAGATATTTTAGTTTATCCAGAAATTGGTATGGATCCATTTTATTATTATTTAGCATATTCTCGTTTAGCACCAATTCAAATAAATACATGGGGGCACTCAGAAACATCAGGTATTGACACAATTGATTATTATTTTTCATCAAAATATTATGAAATTCCTGATGCACAAAAATTTTATAGTGAAAAACTTATATGTTTAGATTCATTGTGTACATATTATTATAGTCTTAGATTATATGATTTTTATCTAAAACTTAATGAGACAACACAATATGATAATTTATTATATTTTAATTTTCCAAGTAATTGCAATATTTATGGAATATTTCAAACTGTATTTAAATATGAATATAATATTATAGAAATAATTAAAAATATATTATATGAAGATCCAAAAGCATTAATAATTATATTAACATATAATAAAATTGAAGAACCATTTTTAAATTTTTTAAATAAAAATTTAGGTTATCATATAAATCGTGTTAGAATATTAAAAAGATACAAGATAGAAAAATATAGTAAATTAATAAAAAGTGTTGATATTATTCTTGATTCATATCCTTTTGGTGGTTGTAATACATCATTACAAGCTTTTAGTTTGGGAAAAGTAGTTATGACATTACCCGGTGATAAACTTTCTAGTAGATTTACATATGGTTTTTATCAAAAAATGGATATTACTGAACCAATATGTACAAGTATTAAAGATTATGTTAATAAATCTATTTATTATGCAAATAATAAAACTGAATTACGCAAAATAGAAGAAAAAATTATTAATAATCGTCATAAAATATTTGAAGAATATGATAGTGTAGTAACATGGAAAAATAAATTAGAAGAATTATATAATTTATATAATAATCAAAATGTTAATATTGTTGTATAAACTATTATTTTATAAAAACTATTATTGTATAAACTATTAATATCAATATATATTATTATTATTGTATATATTATTATTATTATTATTATTATTGTTTGTAATTATTTAAAATATTATTTATTAAATTGTTTACCGTATTTGTTATTGATTTAATATTTAATGTTGATATAATTAATAAAATATCTTCATTTGATGTTGCATATTCTAATTGTGTTATTATTTGTAAAGGTAAATGAGTACATGTTAAACTTAAATATTCAGATTTTACTGTATTAATAACATTATTTAATATATTGGCAAATGTATCAATAAATATTGATTTTGACTGTTTTATTAAATAATTATTATGTGTTACAATATTTTTAGAAATATTTATGATTCTAAATGTTGCTGTTTCATAAATATCTGATGTATATTGATTATTTTCTACTAATGCAGCAGTTATTGTTACATTACCTGGTTTTAACATTGTAATTTCTCCAGTTGAACTATTAATAGTTGCTATTTTATTATTACTACTTAAATATATTATTTTACCGCCTATAACTGTTGGCAGTGTTGGTGTAAATGGAATTGGACTTAATATTTTATTTTGTATAGTAAATTTTGTTAATTTAGGTATTGCTTTGTTTATTCTAAAAGTAGCATGTGTTGATATTTCAGTTGATTTATTTGTTGCATGAACAGTTGCGGTTATTGTTACAATACCATAAGTTTTTAAAGTAATTTCACCAGTATTTACATTTACTGTAGCTATTGAATTATTACTACTATGATATACAATTAATTCATCGCTATTAGTTGTAGGTAATATTGGTGTAAATGGTTTTGAATTCCATATTTGATTTGGTATATTAAATGTTGATATTGTTGTAATTAATTTATTAATTGTAAAAAATGTATTTATTGATGATGCAGTATATTTCGATGTTTCTAATACATATGCAGTTATTTTTACTGAACCTATAGATTTCATAGTAATTTCACCTGTATTTTCATTTATGATTGCAATAGATTCATCACTAGAACTATATAATATTTTACCATCGCTATTAGTTGTAGGTAATATTGGTGTAAATGGTGTTGTGTATAGTATTTGATTTGGTATATTAAATGTTGATATATTTGATATTACTTTATTAATAGTAAAAGTTGTATATGTTGATGTAGATGTGTATTTTTCTGTTTTTAATACGTATGCATATATTTTTAATGTACCTGATGATTTCATTGTAATTTCTCCTTCTTTACTTATTGTTGCAATTGATTCATTGCTTGAAGTATATGATATTTTACCATTACTATTAGTTATTGGTAATATAGGATAAAATGGAATTATATCCCATGATTTATTATCTATAGTAAATGTTGATATTGTTGCTTGTATTTTAATATTAAATACAGCAGTTGTTATTACAGATGTATATATATCTGTCTCATATACATATGCTGATATTGTTACTGATCCACCAGAAATCATTGTAATTTCACCAGTATTAGCATCAATAGTAGCAATCGATAAATCACTACTTGAATATATTATATTTCCATTACTATTTGTTATTGGTAATTTAGGTGTAAATACATTATTTGTTTGTAAAATTTTATTTTCAATATTAAAATTTGTTAATGTTGCATTTTTTTTTGTTATTATTAATTTTGCTGTAGTTGAAATACCAGTATATTTATCTGTTTCTGGTACTAGTGCAGTAATTATTACATTACCATGTGTATTCATTGTAATTTCACCTGTATTTTCATTTATTGTTGCAATTAATGGATTTTCAGATGAATAAATTATTTTACCATCACTATTTGTTACTGGTAATAGTGGTGTAAATGGTATATTACTTATTTCTTGTGGATTAATAATAAATGATGTTAATGTTCCAATTGCTTTATTTATTGTTAATGTAGCAAATTTATTAGTATATGTATATTTATCTGTTTCTAATACATATGCAGCAATTGTTACAATACCAGTTTTTTTTAAAGTAATTTCACATGTATTAGAATTAACAGTTGCAATTGATTCATCACAACTTGAATATATAATAGATCCGTCACTGTTAGTTACTGGCAATTGATCTGGAATAAATAGCTTATTATTCCAATATTGATTATCAATAGTAAATGATGATAATGTTGAACATGCTTTATTTATTGCCAATGTTGCATATACAGATGCATATGTAAAAATATCTGTTTCTTGTATAATAGCTGTTATTATTACAATTCCGGCTTTTTTCATAGTAATTTCACATGTATTAGGATTTACAGATGCTATAGATTCGTCACTACTAGAATATGTTATTATATTATTAATTATTGGTAGTTGTATTATTGGTAATTGTAATGGAATAAACGGAATATTGCTCCATACTTGATTATCAATATTAAATGCGGATAATGTTGGTTGTAGTTTATTAATTATTAAAGTAGCATTAATAGATTTTCCAGTTTCTTGGATTGTACCTGTTATTATTGCTGTTCCTGCTTTTTTCATAGTAATTTCACATGTATTTGGATTTACAGTTGCAATAGATTCATCATTACAAGAATATGTTATTATATTATTTGTTATTGGAATTTGTGGAATAAATGAATTAAAACTAAATATTTGAGGTTCAATATATAATGATAATTCTGGTTCAACTATTGGATTAATATAATTTATTGATGACATATATATTATAATTTATATTTTAATATTTATTAAAATATTTTATACAATTTCAATTAAATGTATAAAAATATTACTTTTACACGTGAAGATTTATTGTTAATGTTGATATAACTATAAAATAATTATTATATAATACATGCGTATTATATAATAATATTGGCTATAAATCATCCATTTTTTGATATTCAATTTATGATTATATAACTTACGATTGTGATACAGTTATTAAAAATACATTATTATCATTAATTATTGATTATTGAAATATGATAATTTAACTGCATAAAAATATAAACAAACAATAACAGTAACATCTTTAATTACATAATATAATAGATAATACTTTGAACCAGATTTTATAATTGGTAAAGATAATAAATTACAATTATTATGCAATACGTGTTAATATTAATTCACCATAACCAGGCTGTAAATATACTTGACTACCTGTATACACTAAATAACACAATAAATAAAAAATATTATTATTATTTTCATTCTTAAAACAATAAGAACCTGATACTGTGTATTTCATTGTATTACTTACGAATTTTACGTTATTAATAGTATAAGCGTCATTTTGACTTGTAAAAGCAAAACCAAAATTTTGAGAAACTGTCGATACTCCAATTTGTATTTGTCTAAAATCTGCTTGATAAGATCCCACAGCTGTTACAAAAAATCTAACATGATAAGTAACTAAATACATACCGATATCAATATTTGCACCATTGCTAGAACATATATTGTAGGTATTGCCAGAATTGATATCCGTATTTGATAATATCTCAAACTTAATTTGACTTCCTATATATGGGGTTGCAGATGTAGTACCAGTGCTTCCATAAAATACATTTGGAAAACTGGTATAACCAATTTTTATTGGACCACCAGTTATTGTTCCAGTACCAGCATTAATATTGTTACTATTAGTTGTTATTGTAGTACAAGTTAATGCACCACCAGTTATTGTTCCAGTACCCGCATTAATATTGTTACTATTAGTTGT